>WBZQ01000982.1_pt1 | contig 20646 bp, 13 predicted proteins | sample 5204251 | NCBI WGS metagenome assembly WBZQ01 (sample SAMN12412402, study PRJNA552823) | activated sludge metagenome | isolation source: activated sludge from nitrification reactor of wastewater treatment plant... | place: USA: Virginia | collected 2017-09
CAGCCAGTGCCTGAGCTTGACCGCAATGAACTCCGGCCCATTATCCGATCGGATATGCGTCGGGATCCCGCGACTCAGGAACAGATCGGCCAGGACCAAGAGGACGTCTTGCGAGCGGATTCGTCTGGCCACCACCGTCGCCAGACATTCTCGGGTGTACTCATCGAGAATATTGAGAATCCGAAACGGCCGACCATCCTGCGTCCGATCCGCCACGAAGTCATACGACCACACATGGTTGGGCCGCTCAGGTCGTCTGCATACACAGGAGCCGTTGGCCAGCCAGAGGCGGGCTCGCTTGGGCTGCTTCTGCGGCACTTGCAGACCTTCTTGCCGCCAGATGGTATACACGCGATCTTTGCCCACGTCCCACCCCTCGCGTCTCAACAGATCCGTCACGGTTCTGTAGCCATACCGTCCATATTCCATGGCGAGCGCGACGATCCGCGCACGCACTCGCTCTCCAAGCGGATCGGGCCGCGGGACATACCGATACGCGGACCGGAGCTGGCCGATTGCCCGACACGCTCGACGCTCAGACACATGGAGCACGGTGACGGCGTGTCCCACGGCTTCGCGCTGGCGGGCCGGGCTTAGAAGTTTCCCGAGGCGACTTCCTTGAGGATCGACAGATCCAGCGCTTGATTGGCGACGATCCGCTTCAACCGCAGATTCTCCTGCTCCAAGACTTTCAGGCGTTTAGCTTGATCGACGCGCAGCCCGCCGTATTCCTTCTTCCAGCGATAGTATGTCTGCTCGGTGATGCCGAGCTTGCGACAGGCGTCGACCACCACTAGGCCTTTGCCGGTGTCGAGCTCTACCGTCCGCAGATGTTGCAGGATTTCTTCAGGCGTGTACCGTTTTCTGGGCATGACCGTGACCGCCCCTGGTTGCGGTCCAGTCTAACGCTATCCGTCATTCTGGACCAAATGAGCCCGGGCAGGTCAACACCATGATCCAATACCTCCGCCATTTACGAATCTTCACTTTTCGAGGGGACTGCTCTTGCTGACTGTTCTCGGCTGGGACTTTGGCGGGACTCTCAATCTGGAATCCATTCCTGATTGAATTGTCCTATGCCGGACAGCCTATTTGTAAGCCACTGTAAAGCCGTGTATGAAGTTGGAATCTCTTGCGATGTAAGTCATTGGTTTTACTTATGCCCAGGGGCCCTTTTAACTCGAGGGCCTCGCTTCGGAGAGGGTATAGAGCTATTCGCAAAAGCTTCCTTCAAGGTTCTTGAATGCCGCTTTTCTCCGGATTTGACAGGTGTAGGCGTATTTCGGCAATTCATCCCTCCCAAGAGGCACGATATTCGCGGTGACGATCTCCACTGCCTGCGCGTGCTGCTGAGCAATCGCACTCGGCAGCCGGAAAATTGAGCTAGTGTCATACCAATCAATGCATGCGATGCAATTGATCTGCCTCATAGCCATTGCTGTTGCGCCCGAAAACGTCAGGGTTCGCCTTTCTAGTCTTGATTGGAAAGCAATTGTATTACGCGTGGAGCTGATCTTTGCCTTATATGCCAAAACCATGACGATAGACATGTTCACGTAGTTAAGCGTATATGCAATCTTCCTCATATCTAACCACGGGACGATTCAGAAAAAGCGTCTTGGAAGTTGGCTAAAGGCTCGTTAGCAAGGGCAAGTGATCTTAATCCTAGTGTCCGGACTGATACGTGCCTGTATCAGTATGGATACACTGCATGAGGGACATCGATTCCATATCCCCGCCGGTTTGTCCTATTACTGAAGCGATTCCCAAAACTCGCCTCTTTATTAAGACTGGCTCGAATACTGCACAGCCCCGAGATGCTGGACATTAATCATTCCAGGGGATGCTCTGTACGAGCACCAGAAGATCACAGTCTATGTGGCAGCGCACGAAAATGTTGACGATCTTTCGATTTTCGAATTGCAGGCCTTATGTCATCATCAGCGTTAGATCCCCAGGAGTTTAACCACCTAAATAAAATTGAAGGCGATATTACAAAACCTGTCAGAGTTCAGCTGGTGGTTGTACTGGATATTTACTCGAGCCGGAGAATTTAAATGGGGATATGGAAAAAAATAATTCTGAAAAGCATTTCAATAACATTTAGCACCATTACAATTTTCCCCTCTATCGCAGGGGCCGACGCTCAGAAGATCCAAGCAAATAATGACTTCGGAGTACGCATTGAAGTGCAATTGGGCCACAAGGGCCCTATTAATTCAGCGGCTATCTCGAAGGATGGTCGACTCCTTGCGACAGTTAGTAAAGATGGCTCGGCCATTTTGTGGGAGGCATCTACCGGTGCACAGCTTCGGCACTTTAAAGGCCATCGCGCAGCCGTAAGATCTGCAGCGTTGTCTGCAGCTGGGGGTTTACTACTAACTGCGAGCGATGATGGGACTGCTCGGGTATGGGAAACAGCCACGGGGAAGGAAATTCGGCAATTTGCGGGAGCTGGTGGAGTGACCATAGCATCTTTCTCTCCCGATAGCCGTTACATATTGGTGGTTCGAAGTGTCGAGGCATGGGTAGAGCAAGCTCGAAGAACTTGGGACTCAGCTCTCCGCAAAAATAAAGTTGATCCCAGTGATAGTGAGAATGAAAAGGATGCAAATGTAGTTGATAGTACAGCGCAGATATTTGAGATAGAGACCGGCCGAGAATTGTGGCAGACGAAATTTCAACGATACTTAGACAGTTCCACGCCGGCTAAATTCTCCCCAGATAGCCGTTCGGTCTTGATCTTTGCACTCGATGGCGCTCGCCTCTGGAAGCTCTTTGACAAACCGAAGCCTTTGCTATTCAAGGGGAAAGACAATCGGACTATCTCCAGGATGAATTACGTTGGAGAGCTTGAGCTGTTTACCGATGGAAGCTTTTCTCCTGACGGGCGACGCGTTCTCCTCAATAGTAAGCATGCTGCGCACCTATGGGACATAGAAACAGTACGAGAAATTCGACGATTCGGAGGTCAAAGTAATTACTTCGCGAGTTCAGCCGTGTTTTCCTCCGATGGTCGCACGGTTTTGACTTCTGGCTTAGACGTTACATCACTTATAGCTAACTACCGATCCGGAAAAGCTGACGCGGTTATCAGTTTGTGGGACACCGAAGGTGGGAAGTTGATTCGTCAATTCGGTTGGATCATAAGTGTCAAACACGCATCGATGTTGCCTGGATCTAAGATGAATGCAATGTTTTCTCCGGACGGGGTCAATATCCTTACTTATAGTAAAGATGGACTACGCCTATGGGCGACAGCTACCGGTTTGGAACTGCGACGCCTAGAAGGGCACAAAGACCTAGTTACCATGGCAGATTTCACTGCAAACGGTCGGAATTTGGTAACGACTAGCCGTGACCGAACTGCAAGGTTATGGGACACCGAGTCTGGGCGTGAGGTGAGACGATATGCAGGCCAGGATGGCGGGAACAACAATCCCGTATTCACTGATGGTCAAGGGAATAGCCATGACTCAATCGCTATAGATATGCTGGATAAAGTTGTGGGAGGCACCGGCCTATTGCAGCAGTTTGAGCCTAATGGGGCCATTACATCGGCCGTGTTTTCGGCAGATGGCCGGAGCATCCTTACGTCGAGTACTAACGGAGTTGCCTCTCTGTGGGATGTCACCAGAAGGGGAAACGTGCAGAGGTTCGCGAAAGACGAAGAGGTGATGTATTCTGCAAAGCTTTCCCCTGATGAACGCAAGGTGCTTACCGCGCACCAAAGAGGAGCTTATCTGTGGGATAGATTCACTGGACGCACGATCAGAACATTTGCGATTCAGTATGGCGCAGTATTATCCATCGCTTTCTCTCCTGATGGTAGCCGCATATTGACTGCAGGTTGGGATAACATTGTGCATGTATGGGAAAGCGATACCGGGAAAGAGTTGCGACCACTTAAGGGCCATGACTCATGGGTGACCTCCGTTGCAATCTCAAGTGATAATAAGCATGTATTGACCGCAAGTTGGGATAGGACTGCGCGAATGTGGGACAGCTCAACCGGAAAGGAAGTGTGGCGGTTCGAAGGACATAATGATTCTTTAACATCCGCCCTATTCTCTCCGGATGGCGAGACCATTTTGACAGCCAGTTTAGACAAGACCGCGCGTTTGCTGAAAAGAAAAGATGGCCAGCAGCTAGTCAGGTTTGAGGGACACAGTGATGCGGTAACCTCTGCCGTATTCACGTCAGGGGTTAAATCCAGCTCAACTCCGAATCTAAACACAACGACGCGTCAATTCGATAATGAAATTGCGAAAAGCGTGCGGGCCGCAGAATCATATAGCGAAACCACATCTTCCCAGCCCACTCTTAATGAAATAAGAATTCTAACGGCGAGCTTAGATAAAACCGCACGCCTATGGGACGGGTCTGGGAAAGAATTGCGGCAATTCGTGGATCCTGGCGGTGGGATCAATAACGCTAACGTATCACCTGATAACCGATTCATTATAACGGCCAGTGTAGCAGGGGCTACTCATATATGGCGTATGGAAGACGGCCTCGAAATCGTTCGTCTCATCAATGTTAAAGCCAACACATGGATCGCCATTAATTCCGCAGGGCAGTTTGATACCAACAATCTGGACGAAATAGCTGGCGTGCGCATGATTGTTTCAGATAATCCGTTTAAATCCCTATCGCCTGATATTTTTATGCGAGACTATTATGAGTGGGATTTATTTAGTCGGGTGATGTCGGGGGAGACTCTTCCTGAAGTTCGTCCCGTGACTGCGTTGAATCGCGTTCAGCCCAAAGTGGAGATCATTCAAGTTGACGTCGAACATGCTGCTAGCGGGGAAACTCTTAATACGGTAGCAGTGACGGTACAGGTGGCAGGCTCCATAGAAAATATTGAATCGGCTGAAAGTCAAAGAGAATTGTCAACGGGAGTGTACGACCTGCGCCTTTTTCGAGATGGCCAATTGGTCGGACAATTTCCGCGAGAAACTGCAAGCGCGAGCAAGGTTACTGTGTCGCCCGGCGAGGGCCGAGAACAATGGCGCACAGAAAAAAGAGTGACAGGTTTTGAAGAAGGATCGAGAAAGATCGTGTTCACGGGAATACGGTTGCCGCAGCTGAGTGGTGTCAAAGAGGTAGAATTCACGGCGTATGCGTTGAATGAGGATCGCGTGAAGAGTCAAACTGCTCGGGTAGTGCACGCGGTGCCAATCCAACTTCCTCTGCGTCCTGCGAGGGCGTATGTTCTCACAGTGGGAGTTAATAGCTTTGAAGATGCCAGCTGGGATTTAAAGTTTGCGGCAAACGATGCGCGTGACGGCAGTTTACTTAAAACGCGCTTGGAACAACTCAAGAATGCTCAAGGCGCAAAGAGCTATGAGCAGGTTATCTGGGTTCCGCTGATTTCCGAGACGACTAAAGGTGAGCAACGAGGGATTTATGCGACTAAAGCACAGATTGAGACAGTTCTCAAGACGCTCGCCGGGCAACCCACCGATGCCTCAACACTTAGTGGTATCCCAGGCACTGAAAAGTTACGCCGGGTTAATCCAGAGGATTTGGTGATCATAATGATCTCGACGCACGGGGTCGTTGATAAAAGAAACCGTAAATTTTACTTTCTTCCCTCCGATATTGGGAAACAATTTACGGGTGCGAATGGACCATGGGATCAAGCCGTATCGAATGATGACTTGACTGAATGGATGCAAGGGCTTGATGCACGCGACCAGGTAATGATCATTGACACGTGCTATAGCGCCGCGACAGTGCGAAGCGAAGATTTTAAGCCTGGTCCATTAGGTAGTCGCGGGTTGGGCCAACTGGCGTATGATCAAAGAATGCGAATCCTGGCGGCCAGTCAGCCCGATCAAGTAGCGAACGAGCCCTTGGAAATAGGGAATGGCCTATTGACCCATTCCTTATTGATAGATGGCCTGGGAGATGATCGAGCAGATTACAGGCCAAAGGATGGGAACATCCTAATTTCAGAATGGCTGAACTACGCAGTCGAGCGGGTTCCGGAGCTAGATATGCAAATAACTAAGGAAGGCGACCAGCAACAGGTACAAATAAGAGGAGATGTTATCTGGAAGAAAAGAATAGAGACTGCAAGTCGAGCCTCTCTTCAACGACCTCAGCTCTTCGATTTTTCTAGAACGGGCGATACTGTACTCGCAACCACGGCACCACCGTTACAATAAATTTAAACCAAGTTATCAAGCCACGCCCATGGGGTAGTCGCGGGCTAGGCCAATTGAGAAGATCTAACTCTCGGAGTGGCCCAGGCACGCGGCCGTGGGCGAGCCAGAGTAATGTCAGCAGCTGAACGTGGAGAGAAAGAACTGAATAGATGGGTTCGAGAAGATGTGATCTGAGGTCCTAAATGACAAGACTGGCCACGCCGGTTGAGCCCATCTTCAAGAACTCCAGATGTTCGATTTTGCGTGAAAAAGCAATGCAGTCCTCTCCGGCGAGAAAGCATAATGGTTGGAGCATGGCGGACGATCTTGGTAAGTGCACAGGCTGTCTGGCAGCAATCATATAGTGCCGAAACCGTATTGAGGGAAAATCAAATACGAGGAGAAATCATGGAGAAACTCCCGGCATGGTTTCGACAGATAGAGGCAACTATCAAATTAGCAATTCTTTTGCTGATTATTTTAACTATCTCCCAGATTGCCGCTTTGGTCATTGATCCCACATCGCTGGTATACGCAGCCGAGAGTCATGCGCTTCTGATTGCCGTGTCCAATTATGAGAAGAGCAAGCTTCAGTCGCTACAAGGACCAGAGAACGATGTTCGGCTCATGCAAGAAGTCCTGATCACCCGGTTTCGTGTTTCGTCAAAAAACATAGCTGTCTTGGTGAATCAGGAAGCCACGCATACGGCAATTGAACGTGCATTCGCAGGACTTGCCCAACGAGCACACAGAGGCGACTTTATCTATATCCACTATTCAGGCCATGGTTCCACCGCTCCTGATCCCAGTGAAGCACGTGGAGAGGATCAGACCTGGGTCAGTTATGGTGCCCGTTCAGGACAACAAGCCGGTAAGGATGATTTTGATATTTTGGACAAAGAAATTGCGGTATGGATGAAGCCCATTTATGACCAAACCGATAATGTAGTGTTCGTTTCTGATTCTTGCCATTCAGCCACTGTTTCCAGAGGGGAGCGACTGGGGTCTCGAGCGGTAGTGCCTGATCCTCGCAAGCACCCATTGCTTAGTGAGCTGTCACGCATCCCGAGGCCCGAGATAGGTGTTCGAATTGGGGCTGCCCGAGACATCGAGAGTGCAGTCGAGCTAGACCCAGACAAAGGGGGGATATGTTCCGATAAGAAACGATGTGCCGGTGTCTTTACCTGGTACTGGGCGCAAGCGCTTCATCAGGCACAACCTGGCGAACGGTGGGCGGACGTCTTCAACCGAAGTTTCACTCGTGTGGTCAACGAGGCGGGAGTAAGTCAGAGACCACAAATGGAGGGGGTTAGCGAGCGCGCCATATTCGGAGGAGCATTTCATCGTTTGCCGGCAACCTTATCTGTAACGGAAGTGAAATGGGATGGTAGTGTCCACCTGTCTGCAGGTACATTATCAGGAGTGACTAAGAATTCGACCTACCGACGATTCGATCCGGACCGTGTAGAGAGCCCCGACTTAGGAACGCTCGAGGTGGTTACCGTCGAACCTTTCTATAGCGTGGCACAAGTTACCAAAGGAAAACTGAATATTGGCGATGCAGTAGAAGAGACGCTTCACGTGTACTCCTTCGAGCCGATCCGAATATATATTGGTGGTGATTTCACGTCCAGTATTGATGCCGACCTGGCACAAAAGGTCCGCCAGTCCTTGAAGGGCCTGGCGGGTTTCAATGTAGTGGATGAACCACCAAAGGCCAATTGGTGGGTGTACATCGTCCGCTCCAAGATGCCGGTTTCCAACATATCTGAAGGGAGTGTTCGTCGATTGCCGGGTGAAGATTCCCCTCCAGACGCTACACAGCCGCCTGTGGCTTGGGTGGTCAGTCCGCAAGGGGTCCTGGCACACGATCTCATGAGGACGCCTTTGAGCGATTCAGACACGGGTATTAAGAACCTTAAAGCAAACTTGACACAGTTGGCGTGGTCACGCGAAATCAAAGGACTCGCTGGACGGGGAAACACTTCGTCGGTGGCGCTCATGGCTTGGGTGAATCCTCAGGGCTCTGAGGAGCTGGCTCGTGGTCCATTTCCTTTTACGGAGATCCAACCACCACCGCGCTTCAGTGATAAGTTATCGTTTCGTCTTACCAACAAGGATAACACGCGCTCAATGTATGCCTATGTATTCGCCGTGACTCCTAGCGCTGCGGTTAAACGCCTCCATCCACGTCACATCGACAATGAGGATGAGGCTCGACTAAAAAAAGGGGAATCGGTTGATGTTGACGGGAAATACAACCTAAATGAGGAGGGAGACGAAACAATCCTACTGGTAACAACAGAGAAGCCACTAAACCCACGGATAATCGAATCGCAGGGGTATCAAGGAGGCGAAAAGGGCAGTAGGCCAAAATCTCAGTTAGAGCTCAGACTTGCCGGTGCGTCCCGCCGTCGTGGGGATATAGAAACCAACCCCGACCAGTGGGGAGTCATTTCAGTGGAATATCCCATCAGTAAGCCGGCAGTGAATTGAGTGCCCTAATAATTACGTACCACTCTTGCCTCGGGATCATCCACCCGGGAATGCTTTGCATGTATATTTCTTACGAAGGATCTTCATGAGGTGGTTGCTCGTGAATGACTACCGGATGTTCACCACTGAGCATTTAAAAGATTGGGATTCAAGATCGGGCTTAACCATAGGAGGATGGGCATGAAACTGGCTATGGTGACTTGCTGGGGGTCCATATTCATATGTGCTGAGTTGGCAGGATGCAGCACAATAATTGGCAGCACAAAGGCCAATCGAATCTTTGTGAATAGTTGTGCTGAAAGCGATGTGGATAGTAAATCAGTCCTCTATTTTGGGCCGTCCAACCATATTGGCCCAGGGTCGATCTGGAGCCGACTGGGACCAAATGGAGGCTATCAACCACGATGGCGTATTGAAGATCTTAAAGTCGACAACAATGTCATCTCCAAAGGTCAATCGTTTAAATGTGACATCTCTCAGAACTCAAAACTTACGGCGAGGGGCGGTCTGTCGGTGACAAGTGATGTCGCGCGGGTTTCAGGCGAGTTCAGAAATGATCTCTCTCGCGCCAAGAGCGTACAAGTGTCCAGCAGTGGGGCCGCATGGGACACCGTAATTGCTGGACCATATAGTCAACAAGTCAAGGCTATTGCCGACCAGGATATCAGAAACGATGTTCGGGCTACCAATCGTCTCATACTGAGAAGAGCGTTGCGGCTTGATGATTACAAGGCGATCTTGGATTTCGATTCCAGCATTAAGCCAGAAATCAAAGCCAAATACTCCAATAAGTTATTGGGAGCAACAACATTAGGAGATGTCGGCGGAGAATTATCCGCCAACTGGACTAATGATGACAAGCTTGAGCTAACTGCTGTCAACGGAGTGTACATCGCGGGAGAGTTTGCGGAGCTAGTAAAGGGCGAGTGGGCAAGTACCAAAGGGGGAGAATCAATCCCAGACTTGGGTGATAAATATATGCGTGAGTATACCCCACATACAGGCCATGAGATGAATTAGCAGAACGTACATTTTATAAGTTACTGCGTTGTGTTTTGAGCGCAAGGGGCGTCCTACTACAGAGAAAATATAATGTAAGGTTTTTTTGAGATAAAAAAGTATTACCGTATGTCCCCACGTCGCCAACTACTATGGCATAGACGGTAATTTCTTGGCCCACCCTTCGCTACGTATCATCCTATCGATTATTGCATATGTTAGGTCTTATAGTTCTTGACTTTTGAGGGGAAAAGTAATGATGAAGCTTGGGGTGCTTCTCTTGGGTTCCATCAGAATCATCACTAGTCTCTTCATTTTATCCTTCATTGAACACCCACACATTGTAAGCGCACATGAAGACGGGGAATTAGATGTGCATTTTGAAGCTCGATTGGGCCACAAAGCTCCGATCAGTTCAGCCACTGCATCTGCCGATGGGAAACTCATTGCAACAGCCAGTGATGATCACACCATCATTCTCTGGGAAGCGGACACGGGAGCGCAGCTCCGACGATTTGTGGGACACCGAGGACCAGTCAAGTCTGTAGTATTTTCTTTCAGCGGTAACATGCTGCTTACGAGCAGTGATGACGGCACCGCTAAGTTGTGGGAGGCAAGCACGGGCCAGGAACTTCGACAATTTTATGGTTTTGGGATGGTTGAGCTAGCGACATTTTCTCCCGATGCTCGCTACGTATTGGTGGTTCGAAGTGTTGACACCATGACAAAAATACAGCCACGTAATCGGCTCGCAATTGTCAATGGAGGGGCGGATCTCGATGATGATTCCGAAGGCGATACGGACTGGAGGCTTTCTGGTAGTGTTGCTCAAGTATTTGAGGTAGAGACTGGAACTGAACTAGGGCATGCGAGTTTTACAAAACATTTGAGCTCAATAAAACCTGCTGTTTTTTCCCCTGATGGTCACTCAATTTTAATTGTTGCCCAAGGTGGTGCGCGTCTGTGGCGCATCGGTGATAAACATGACCAGATCCTCATCAGGAAGGGGGGTAGAAAGAAAGGATCGATCGGACAGCCGGCGCCTAGCGATCCTGAAGTTATTACCTCGGGAGTGTTTTCTCCTGACGGGGAGCGGATCATGCTCATTAGTAACGCGGGTATACGGCTGTGGGACAAACCTTCACAGAAAGAAATCTGGTATTTTGCGACAAGAATGTCTTCGGAGGGGCATTTTTTCCTTCCGACCTCGGCAGCCTTTTCCCCTGATGGTCAAATCATCCTAACCGTAGGCTGGGATTTCACGCCTCCAAAATATGATAAAGGACGGCAAGCTGCCGCCTTGAGCTTAAATGCGGTGATCACTGTATGGAATACTGAAAATCGAGAGGAGATTCGCCAATTTGGATGGAGGAGTGACAGTGGCATTGAAAATTATACCTCGACTCTTGGCGGAGGGCTTAGACTTGTTTTCTCACCAGACGGACTCAATATTCTCACGATCAACAAGGAAGAAATACGATTATGGGAAATAAGCACCGGTGTGGAACTGCGACGCTTTAAGGGACATAAAGACCACATTACCAGTGCTGAGTTTAGTCTGGACGGTAGGTCAATGTTGACAGGGAGTCGTGATCGAACTGCACGTTTATGGGATACCTCGACAGGCCACGAACTTAAGCGATTCGAGGCACAGGACGGACAGAATACATCTCCCATTTTTAAAGATGGCCGTGGCAACGGTACGAATCCATAATAAGCAGCCATCTTGTTACGTTCATGATTTGCGCCGACCCCCATGATAATAGGCAAATGTTCTGCTGATAATGATGAGAAGTGGTAGCATTCGCCTGTTAGGTTCTGTCAATGGTCATAACGCGTGCAAAGATGAGTTTTTTTTCAGGCAGAACGAGAGGAATGCCGTTGGTGCAACAACCATATCAATGGAGGAATGTACAAGCTGGCAAGCTACTTTGAGGTATTCTGGGAAAATGCTCGTGGATTCTAAATCCAAAAAAAAAGAAGACTTTTCTAGTGTCCTATATCGGACAGCCTATTTGTAAGCCATTGTAAAACCGTGTATCATTTTGGAATATTCCAGCATGCTAGGCATTGATTTTACTTATCCCCTGGGCCCTTTTAACTCGAGGGTCCTGGGGGTTTAAGCTGACTCACAACCCATTAAAAATCCTTTGATTCCTCAGCTGCAGAAGGCACCCGAGACAGTGACCATGGGCAGAATACTTCTCATTCCCAACTGGCGTTATTCCGCTTATCAACACAGCTATGCTATCCGTGCAGAGTATCGAGAAAATTGACCCACCCGGGCCTCGTCGCGTAAAAATCCATAGCCACGTATTTGCCGCGAAACGCGAGGTACTGCGCTCTCTCCGGTGGATACCAGATGGTTAAACCATTCGAGTTCGCGACTGAACCACCCTCAAAATCGCTAGCTACAATACATCGCGCTGCGGCCTTTGCAAAAGCTTGGGCGCGCGATCGCAACGCTGGCGTGGTTGTCCCATTCGCAAGTAACTGAGTGAAATGGATCGCATCCACGTAATCGGGGTGCTCGTAAGATTGCACCTTCGTTCGTGCGAGATTGATAACAGGAAGCTCACCCGGCAACGACGCCGCAAGCGCCTCTCCTAATTGGCTCCACGCCAGCACAGCTGCCTCCGTACGATCAGTTCGTATCGCGCTCTGGGTGATGTTGCTGTCACCCACTTCACGATACGCTCTCATGTATTCGCGGACGATAGCCTTCGCCAGGGCTTCCGGAGTCGGTTTGCGATTCATTGCGTTGAGGACATATTCATATGGCCAACCATCTCCAGGCTCGGTCTCTTGAGAGCCGACGACGTACTGTGTCAGGTCGCGTAGGTGATGAGCAATCTCTAGCATGTTCATGAGACAGGCATCGAAGCCTAAGATGGCGACCTTGTTGTTCTTCCCAAGCCCGGCGCGCGTAAATGCGCTCTTCAGTTCATTCATGTCAAGAGAGCTGCCGTAATCGTCATAGGCAATATCCCGACGCACGGTGCGGAAGCCTGCTCCATGGTTCCACACCACTGTGATTGTGTGTTTGGCCGGATACCGCTCTAATCCCCAGTTCAAGAAATCCAACAGAATTTCGGGATTTCCGGAGTCAGTCTCTGGCAGGCGTTCGATGACGACTCTGTGAGACTGACCGGTCTCATCGGGCTCAGAGATCTCATATCGTACAGAACCATCGTGCTCGCCCTCTGTATCGATCTGAACTCCGGCATAGGAGGATCGTGATGTTCCCACGGCTGCCATCTCGGCAATGTCCTCAATGCCGTTGTCGCTAAGGTTGTTGTCCCCGGCAATGTAAGCCAGAAATGCCCATGGTCTGGGTGAAAGTGATTTCTTACTGTTCTTTCGCTTGGCCATCTCACCTCCTGTACGCTATGCATATATGCAAAAGAATCGGATCCTGATACGTTCCTTATCGCCGAGGCTACGCATGCACGAGTAGATAGGCGTCTGCCGTCAGTTGCTCTAGGAAGTGGAGGAAGACTAAGCAGATTTCTGTGCAAACGAGTCTCCTGCTCTGCTTGCAGCTAGATCCAAACCCACCGGAGTGATTCGACATCGTAACCTGATGTTGTTTGTTGCAGTGCAACTCTCTCGCCACGCGCTGACGCTTCTACATGCGCGTCTTGTTCGTCTCTCAAATCTATGGCCTTGACCTGACTGTGAAGGTCTAGGGGGTCAACTGATCATGGGGTTGGTTTACGTGGGGCCGTAACAAGCCAAACTGATGTCCCGCGTCTATGTTTCCATCCAATCGAATTGCGGGTGTATCTAGTCCCGTACACCTCGTATTGAAATGGATACTGCGCGGCCTTAGTGCTCCAGTGTCTTCCGCAATACATGCAAGCAGGCGCAACGCCCTCCCAGTAATCGCTCAGTCACTCGTATAGGGAACACACAAGCTGAGGAGTCGGAGTTGGTCTGGAAATTGCGATTTGGCCGTGAGAGCTCGGTTCAAGAAGAGCGTGACGATCGGGCGATCCACAATAGAGACTCATTGATCATGAATTGACAGGAGGAACCCTGATGAGCACTCCATTCATTCAGAAAGAATTTACTTTCACCAATCCTGACGGAAGTACCATCGAGGTAAGGGGGACGGGTGACCAGCAGTACGCAGTTTTTGAAACCCTTAACGGGTATACAGTTGTGAAAGACCCCGCAACGGGCTTTTACATGTACGCCAAACCCTCTGGGGATGGAAATGATCTTGTGCCGACGGATGTCAAAGTGGGCGCGGGAGACCCGCGAAGCTTAGGACTTCAGCCGCACCTCCGCATACGGCCGGAGAGTGCGAAACAGAAAGCCCTGCGCGCACCTATTCTCCAAAAAAAGAGCCGCTGGCAGATCCGCCGCGAGCAAAAAAAAACTCAGGTCCGGGGGATCAGGTCGACGACTAAACCTGAGGCCTTGCCGCTCGGCACGGTCACAGTGGGCAATTATGCTGGGTTATGCCTACTAATCCGGTTTCCGGATGTTGGCGACACCATTGCCCAACAAGAGGTCCACAATTTTTGTAACCTCCCCGGCTATACCGGGTTTGGCAACAACGGCTCAGTCCGTGATTATTTTTATGAGAATTCGCGCGGCAAATTAACGTACACCAACGTCGTGACGGCCTATTACACGGCGGCCCACGTCCGCTCCTACTATACCGACGAAACGATTTCCCAAGGTACGCGAGCCCAGGAACTCATCATCGAAGCTCTGAATTCGCTCAAAAGCCAAGGGTTTAACTTTGGTCAGCTGAGTAGCGATGGTGGCGGATACATCTATGCGTTGAACGCGTTTTACGTCGGACCGATCGTGAATAATTGGGCGAAAGGGCTTTGGCCGCACTCCTGGAGCTTGTTCTCCTCATACGACGCGGGCGGAGGAAAGAAGTTTTCGGACTACCAGATTACGAATATGGGGCGTGAACTCACGTTGAGAACCTTCTGTCATGAAAATGGCCATATGGTCTGCGATTACCCCGATTTGTACGATTACGGGTCTGAATCGTCTGGCGTAGGGAACTATTGCCTCATGTGTTATGGAGGCAATGATAAGAATCCCGTCCAAATCGGGGCCTACCTAAAGCATGAGTCGGGCTGGGCTACGAAGGCTATCCCTATCACCCCTGGTCTCACGGCAACGCTGTCTGCGTCCAACAATGACTTTTACCTCTATCCCAAATCCGCAACGGAGTACTTCATCATCGAGAACCGGCAGAAGACCGGCCGTGATTCGTCCTTGCCTGATGCGGGGCTTGCCATTTGGCATGTTGATGAACTGGGTAGTAATAGCAATGAGCAGATGACGTCGAGTCAACACTATGAATGTTCTTTAGAGCAGGCCGATAACCGCTTCGATCTGGAAAAGAACATGAATCAGGGCGATAGCGGAGATCTATACGGCGCTCCGAGTCAGACACAGTTTTCAGATACCACCAGCCCCAACAGCAAATGGTGGGCTGACAGCAATTCAGGCTTAAAGATTGACCAGATCTCTGCTTCCGCTGCCTCCATGACATTCATTGCTCCCGCAAATATCACTTGGCAGGCGCGCCCTCGTACGCCAATCAGCATACTCGCACGCTTGCCGGAACACCTGGATGTCTTCGCCGTCGCGTCGGATGGCCGCACGATCAGCAACTGGTGGGATCACTCGTCAGGTTGGGCGGGGTGGTTTCATGTACAAGGCGGCGTGAGCTCGCCGGGTGAGTCGGGATCACCGGTCACGGCGGTTGCGCGGTCGGTCAATCACCTGGATGTGTTCACGGTTGGCACAGATAACCGTGTCTACAGTGCCTGGTGGGATGTCACCAGTGGTTGGCATGCCTGGTTCCCTATCGGGACCTTACAGTGTCGCTCCGGCTCCACGGTTAATGTCGTAGCTCGTAATAGTAATCACCTGGATCTCTTCACGACCGCGACTGACGGGCGAACGATGTCGACGTGGTGGGATGTCTCAACCGGCTGGGCCAATTGGTTTCAGGTGCAGGGTGGCGTGGCCTCTCCGGGCGCGACCGTGACGGCCATTGCACGCTATCCGAATCATCTCGATCTCTTCACGGTCGGCACAGACCAGTTGGTGTATAGCGCTTGGTGGGACGAGGGGAGTGGGTGGCACAACTGGTTTCCCATTGGCAATCTGACATGCCGCGCCGATTCGACCGTGTCAGTCGTGGCGCGTACTCCCGACCACCTTGACCTGTTTACGACGGCTGCGGATGGTCGCATCATGTCGACGTCGTGGCATGCTGGAAGTGGCTGGGGCAACTGGTTTCAGGTGTCCGGCGGCCTCGCATCACCCGGCTCGCCGGTCACGGCGATAGCAAGGTATCCGAATCACCTCGATCTCTTCACGATCGGGACCGACAATCGCATCTATAGTACCTGGTGGCATGAGGGTCAGAATTGGGCCAATTGGTTCAACGTCTCAGGCGGCGTGGGGAAGCCAGGTGGTCAGGTGGCCGCCATTTCACGGGTGCCCGAACATCTCGACCTCGTCACTGTGGGGTCAGACGGAGGCTTCTACAGTACCTGGTGGGATGGAGCGACCGGGTGGGCCGGATGGTTTCCATTGCCGTGACACGACACCGTAGTACGTGTTGCGGTTGCTGGCCTCCACGATGAGTTAGTAGGAGCGAGAGGGGATACCATGAGTCCTGCACCAATCTCACTGGCCGAAATTGACCTCAGTCCTGTGCCTGCGAAGACGTATTTCAATACGACTCGAGAATGGCGGGAGGAGTTCATTTATTTTTTGCTCGTGGACCGCTTTCACGATGACTCGACGCGGGCCCCTAGGAGGCAATCGAATCGGGTGAAAGGAATAGCCACGCCGGATACCTTCTACGGTGGAAAGATCAAAGGCGTGACGCAAAATCTCGATTACATTGCCGGCCTTGGCTGCACAGCCATTTGGCTATCTCCGATTTTTGAGAACAATGCTGGCGCCTACCATGGCTACAATATCAATAACTACCTCGATGTCGATGCGCGGTTCGGCACGAAGCAAGACCTCATAGAGTTGGTTGAGGCCGCGCACCGACGAGACCCACCCATGCGGATCATTCTCGACGTCGTCATCAATCACTCAGGCGATAACTGGGCCTATCCAGGTGGATTTCCGTACTACTACAGTGGTGACCAGCAGTTTCCATTCGGGTTCTGGCGGCGAGGCGCTCGACCGATTCCGACGGAATTTCGCAAAGAAGACCTCTACCATCGACGAGGCGAAATCCAGAGTCAGAATGGGTACGACACCTATCCCGAGAACCAGCACGGGGATATCACCAGCCTGAAAGATTATTCGAGCGACGATGATGATGCCGGATCCCAACTGATAAATATTCTAATTAAGGCACACTGCTACTAGATTCGGGGGGCAGATATTGACGGGTTTCGCGTCGATGCCGTGAAGCATATTGACCTGCCCCCCTTAAACGAGTCCAGATCCTATGTTAGGGTCGGGCCGAAAGGAGGGCCGTATGCCACGGTTGCGTCACACGGTCGAACAGATTCTCGCCAAGCTGCGTGAAGCCGAAGTCGCACGGAGTAAGGGCCAGCCCGTCGCCCAAGTCTGTCGGAGCTTGGGGATCACCGAACAAACCGACTATCGGTGGCGCAATGAGTATGGTGGCCTCAAGGTCGATCAAGCCAAGCGCCTCAAGGAACTGGAGCGCGAGAACAGCCGATTGAAACGCGCGGTCGCTGAGCGCAGGGTGGATAAATTGATTCTGAGAGAAGCCGCCGAGGGAAACTTCTAGGCCCAGCGCGCCGGCGGCAGACGGTGGACCACTGCTGCGTCACGCTGGGCCTGGCCGAACGCCGCGTCTGTCGGGTGCTGGGACAACCCCGATCCACGCAACGGTATCAACGCCAACCACTTGATGATGAAGCGCCGCTGACCGCAGCCATCGTTCAGTTGGCGAGTCAGTATGGGCGCTACGGGTATCGGCAGGTGACAGGACTGCTACGGAATGACGGGTGGCGGGTGAATCACAAACGGGTCGAGCGGATCTGGCGGCGCGAAGGGCTGAAGGTCCCACAGAAGCAGCCGCCTCGTCGACGCCTGTGGTTGACCGATGGATCCTGTGTGCGATTGCGTGCCACCCATCCCAATCACGTCTGGGCCTACGACTTTATGGCGACCAGAACGGAGGATGGGCGCCCTGTGAAGTTGCTGACGATTGTCGATGAGTCCACGCGGGAGTGCCTGGCGATTGCTGTGGCGCGTCGGCTCCGCTCCGATGACGTGCTGTTCCGTCTCGCCGACCTGTTTGTCCAGCGCGGGATCCCGGAGCATATTCGATCCGATAATGGCCCCGAGTTCGCAGCCAAGGCCGTGCGCGAGTGGCTCCACCGACTGGGGATACAGACCCTCTTCATCACGCCAGGCAGTCCTTGGGAGAACGGCTACATCGAAAGCTTCAAGGGCGTGCGGGAAGGCTTGGCCATCGAAGTTGGTACGTCGTTACCGGCCGAGCGCGTCATTCGCGCCCTGGAGCAAGTGGTGGCCTGGCGCGGACGACCCCAGGCGATTCGGCTCGACAATGGCCCGGAACTCATTGCAGAGCGCTTTATGACTTGGTGTGCGGAGCGCGGGATCGAACTGCGGTACATCCAGCCAGGCAAGCCGGATCAGAATGCGTTCATCGAGCGATTCAACCGCACCTATCGCACCGAAGTGCTTAATGCCTATGTATTCGAGTCACTCGAACAGGTGCGGGAGATCACCGGGGAATGGTTACAGAGTTACAACGAGGAGCGGCCCCATGATGCGTTGGCCGGCCTGCCGCCCGCCATGTATCGGGCCCAACTCGAAGCCGGAAGTTCTCCTCTAACATTGTCTCGTTGACAGGGAAGCTTACGTTTCGACACCAGTGGGCCAGTTCCCGGCGGCGGGCGGGCCTTAGACTTTTTTTTGTCGCAGCGCCTCCGACAGCATGTGTTTATCCAGCGAGAGGTCGGCCACCAGTCGCTTCAAGCGACTGTTCTCTTCCTCGAGTTGGCGCAGCCGACGGAGCTCCGTGACGCCGAGGTGGGCATACTTCATTTTCCAGGCGTAGAAGGTTTGGTCAGCGATGCCGTATTGCCGACACAGATTGCCGATCGGGGGGCCAGACTCGGCTTGCCGGAGGGCATAGACGATCTGCTCTTCCGAGAATTTCGACCGCTTAATGGGTCCGTTCCTTTCGTCGAGGACCGTCGAAGCCGCCATTCTACTCTCGTTTTAGATTGCCGTCGTTTTCCGGGGAGACGTCAATGACGTCTTTGGTGTCTTCCCCAAAGTTCTCTATTTACGCTGTCCTCGGCGGAGGAGCTTACAGAGAGAGGATGCCTGCCTAGTCAGACTGGCCTATTCGCCTAGCTCCGCGGCAAGCGGAGAAACCTTTTCCTATTATTTCCTCTGAGTGTTTCCCAGCCAGGAATTCTCTCACGTGGCACATGGAATCGTCCTGAATCTTAAAATGTGCAGTAATAGCTTGCTTTTCACGTGGAGAGAGATGCCAAGACAATGGGCTAGACTCTTTCAGCTCGAACACGACAGGGAGAATGTCAACCGAGCCTTGCCAGCGTTCACGTAGCAGTCGCACATCTTGGTCGTTTCTGGTCAGTTGGCTTGACCATCTTACCTTCAGCATGGTTTTGAAAGGTCCTGCAATCTCATCTCCCAGAGTCGTTCCCTCACGGGGAGAAGCGGCTAGATACGAAGGCGATGCTCTAATTTCAATCAGCAGGACTCGTCTGTCAAATCCAGCCTGAAGGATTTGCTCCAGCACTTCGATGGCCGCCATGATCCCAAAGTTGTCGTAGTATCCTCCGTCGGCCAGGTGAAATGCCTTGCTATTACAAGTGCTCGGTAAGGCTGGTCTGGCCATGGGGGTTACAAGTGGAAAACTAGCCGAAAGTCTGGCTGCTGTTGCAATCGCGAGGTCCGTGCCTGGATAAAGTTCGAAGAAATCCCGTGAACGGTAGTTGTGATCTTCAATAGTTGCATCAGGACCCTCGAGAGTGTCTCCTGTCGAGGCAATATTCAACGGGCTGATCAACAGTTGTTCGCCGGTTTCGCCGACCGTAGCGTTAAACACGAGCGTTGGCCGCCAACCTTCTCGTATGCCCTGGCCCCATTGTTGAAGCGAAGCGTGATATGGATCTGCAAAGTTGCCCTGCCATTGACGTTCCTGGGCCCAAGCGCGATCCCAAGTCTCCTGCACGAACGGTATTGGGAGCCCAAATGAGAGGAGCCGCCAAAAATCTGGGTAGGCGAGCCCCCAGCCGATATCTTCCAACGTTGACTGGCTTGCCGCCTCGACAATGGAGTGCAAGTCTTGTTCTCCACGGGGGAAACCGTCCGGTGAGTACCGATCGACAAAATACATACTACCGACACTGCCGCCCGAGGTCGCGCTGATCAGGAAAACGGATCGCGCAAAAAGCTCAGGATAGGCCTTTTGAAGCTCGGTCAAGACCACGGTCGACCAACGCGCGGCTGTAATTCCTCCTCCGCTCGCTGCAACGACAATCATAGTGGGGTAGGTCTCTCGTGGATTTCGGTTGGCCCAGTTTTGGTAGGCCATCCGAGGAGTGAAACGAGGGGAGTGTCCTGGAGAGAGTGGGCAGGGAAATGCTTCGATTTGGTAGCGATAGTCAGACTTCGGAAGCGGCGAGACGAGTAACGCGGAGATTAGAAAAAATTCGATGACCGGAATCCTATATTTATCCAATCTCATGGTCAGATAGGGCAGGATCCAGCCTACGAGCATGCTGAGAATAAGCAAATAAGCGAGTGCTGGAATCGCCGTGGTATGTCGATGATTAGGGTGCAGGACGATGCTGCCAGCAGCATAGAGCATGAAAGTCAAAATGAAAAAAGCCCATGCCTGGGCTTTGTGGAATATTGTGTCGGCAGGTGCGCGCAGCAGGCGCTGTGTCGTGCTCGTCTGTCGGTACGTTTGTATCTCAAGAGTGTGTGTTCGCGTAACCAGTGTCCG
>WBZQ01000984.1_pt1 | contig 20643 bp, 15 predicted proteins | sample 5204251 | NCBI WGS metagenome assembly WBZQ01 (sample SAMN12412402, study PRJNA552823) | activated sludge metagenome | isolation source: activated sludge from nitrification reactor of wastewater treatment plant... | place: USA: Virginia | collected 2017-09
CACCGATATGTATACCTGCGTCCAATTGTCATGCTTTGACAAGGAGATTGTGCAATGTCTCTGCTAAAAAATATCCACAGTCCCGCTGATTTGAAGCGACTGTCCCCTGAACAATTTCCGGAACTATGCCAGGAGATTCGGGAGCAAATCCTCGCGGTGGTTTCGAATGTCGGGGGGCATCTGGCCTCCAATCTGGGTGTCGTGGAATTGACGGTCGCATTGCAATACCTCCTGGACACGCCGAAAGATAAAATCGTCTGGGACACCAGCAATCAGGCCTATACCCACAAGCTCCTCACCGGACGCCGGGAACAGTTTCACACCCTGCGGCAATACGGCGGGTTGAGCGGGTTCTGCAAGCGTGAGGAAAGCGCATACGATACGTTCAATGCCGGACATGCCGGCACCGGTGTCTCGGCCGCCTTCGGAATGGTAGAGGCCCGCGAGCAACGGGGCGAGAAGCACAAGGTGGTCTGCGTCGTCGGCGACGGAGCGATGACGGCGGGCATGACGCTCGAAGGGTTGCACCACGCGGGCGGGACGAATAAGGACTTTATTGTCGTCCTCAACGACAATCAGATGTCGATTTCCCGAAACGTCGGAGCGATTTCCGCCTACCTGAATCGGACCTTCACCGGGGAGTTCTACGCCCGGATGCGTGAAGAAACCGGCCAGCTCTTGCGGAAGATTCCCCACATCGGGGCCGAAATGCAAAAGATCGCTCGTCGGGCCGAAGAACTGGCCAAGGGTGCGATTCTCCCTGGTCTGTTGTTTGAGGAATTGGGCTTCCAGTATGCCGGGCCGATCGACGGCCATAACTTTGAACACCTGCTGCCGACATTGGAAAACGTGCTGAAAATGAAGGGCCCGGTCCTGTTGCACGTGATCACGAAAAAAGGCTTGGGATTTCAGGCTGCTATGGATAACCCTGTGTGGTTCCATGCCTGTCCGCCGTTCGTTCGTGAAACGGGCGTGCCGGCGAAAAAAGCCGTGCGTCCCAGTTACACCAGCATGGCCGTTGATGCCTTGATCAAGGTGGCGCGTCAGGACAAGCGAGTGGTGGCGATCACCGCCGCGATGTGCGAGGGCACCGGGCTGAATGCGTTTGAAAAAGAGTTTCCGGATCGGATCTATGACGTGGGTATTGCCGAGCAACATGCCGTCACCTTTGCCGCGGGTATGGCGACGCAGGGCATGAAGCCGGTCGTGGCGCTGTACTCCACGTTCTTGCAACGGGCCTACGATCAGGTTGTCCATGATGTGGCGACTCAGAACCTCCCAGTAACGTTCTGCATCGACCGTGGCGGTCTCGTGGCTGAAGACGGCACCACCCACCATGGCGCCTTCGATTTCGCCTTCCTCCGGCATGTGCCGAACATGGTCGTGGCCGCGCCCAAGGATGAGAATGAATTGCAGCACATGATCAAGACCTGTGTGAGTTTCGATGGTCCCGCCTCTGTCCGGTACGCGCGCGGCGTGAGCCTCGGGGTGCCGATGGATCCTGAGCCCACCGCCTTGCCGATCGGCAAGGGCGAGTTGCTGCGGGAAGGGACCGATGTGGCGATCGTGGCGATCGGCGTTACGGTCTGGCCGGCGATGAAGGCTGCCGAACGGCTGGCCCAGGAAGGCATTTCCGCCGCCGTGGTGAACGCCCGGTTTGTGAAACCGCTGGATACCGAACTCATCCTCAAGACGGCGAAGAACGTCCGGTGTCTGGTGACGGTGGAAGAAGGCTGCAAGATGGGCGGCTTCGGGTCTGCTGTTTTGGAAGCCCTGTCCGATGCCGGCCTGATGTTGCGCACCAAGGTCCTTGGATTGCCGGATTGGTATATCGAGCAGGGACCGCAGGATCTGTTGCGTGAGCGGTATGGTCTCACCGCCGACGGCATCTACAACAGCGTGAAGCAGTTGTTCGGCGCCGGTCTGGTGGCGGACGACGCCGCGCGTTTGGCGTCACTCGTCGGCAGTTTGCCGCACGGTGATGAGCAGGGCAGCTAACGTCGAAGAATTCAGGCAGGCCGAAGGTCAACGCGACAGGTCGAGATACTGATGCATATCACCAGGAAAAAGACGCGGCAGATTCAGGCGGGATCGGTCAAGATCGGCGGTGATGCGCCGATTTCGGTCCAGTCGATGTGCTCAACGGACACGCGCGATGTGAACGCGACCGTGGAGCAGATCCGGCAATTGGAAACCGCCGGCTGCGAGCTCATTCGCGTCGCTGTGCCGGACGAGGCGGCAGCGGACGCGCTGCCAAAGATCAAAGCGGCGATGACAGTGCCGCTGATTGCCGACATTCACTTTGACCACCGTCTGGCCCTCAAGGCCGCCGAAGTCGTCGATTGCGTTCGTATTAACCCCGGCAACATCGGGGCCTGGTGGAAAGTGCAGGAAGTGATCAAGGCCGTCAACGAGCGGGGCATCCCCCTGCGCGTCGGCGTGAACGGCGGGTCGCTTGAACGGCCGCTGCTGGATAAGTATGGCTGGCCTTCCCCTGAAGCCCTGTCCGAGTCGGCCTTAAATGCCGTGCACGCGCTGGAAGACGAAGGCTTCACCAACATGAAGGTGTCGCTCAAGGCGTCCGATGTGCACCATGCGATCGACGCCTACTATCTCTTCTCCACGCAGTGCAACTATCCGCTTCATATCGGTATTACGGAAGCCGGTACGGCCATGACCGGCGCGGTGAAGTCCGCGATCGGCCTCGGCTGGCTGCTCTCGCAGGGCATCGGTGATACGCTGCGCGTCTCGCTTGCCGCTGATCCTGTGGAAGAGGTCAAAGTCGGCTTTGAAATCCTGAAGTCGCTGGAATTGCGTCATCGCGGCATCAATGTGATTGCCTGCCCGACGTGCGGGCGTGTCGAAATCGATGTGGTGCGCATGGCCAACGAATTGGAAAAGAAACTCGGCCATATCAAGACCCCGTTAAATGTGTCCGTCCTCGGGTGCGTGGTCAATGGCATTGGCGAAGGCAAGGAAGCCGATATCGGCATTGCCGGTGGCGAAGGCAAAGGCATTCTCTTCAAGAAGGGGAAGCTGATGCGCAAGGTGCCCATGGATGAGCTCATGGACACGCTCATTCACGAAGTCGAGCAATTGGCGAAAGAAAAAGAGGCTGAGGCCTCCGGTGCCACCCACAACGGGGCGTCATCGGACGGACAGACGGAAGAAGGCTGGGAATTGATGGGCCACGCGCCCGATGAACAGTCCACGATCGTCCGCGACATTCCGGTGCTTCCCAGTAAGCCATAGTCTGCGGCATCCGGTCAGTAGCTGTGTTGTGAGAAGTTTCCTCTGTTTCTCTGCTCTTCGCGGTTGAGTTCCTGACGCTCCCCCTTCTATAATCCGACCCGTGGCGCCGTACCCAAGTGGCTAAGGGAGCAGTCTGCAAAACTGCGATGCGGCGGTTCGAACCCGCCCGGCGCCTCCAACCATTCCCGCTGAGATCTCAGAGGGTTCGGTGATTCTGACCGGACCCTGTTCCATCCGCTGATTTTCGCTACTTCCGGTTTTACTCCCCATCCCACTCGCACTTGTTGACGCAATAGCTCCCACATTCGCTCGATTCACTGCATGTCGCAGTACCGCGATGGCTGATGATGGTTTCGTGTGGCTACCTGGAGGTGGGAGCGTGAGGGTGACGTCCTCAGCGCGGGCCTCGAGGGGTGGACCGAGGTTCCACAGGCCTGAGTCAGGCTGTCATTCAAGAAATTCAGGCCAGGGCAGGTTCCCTGTTGGAGGCTATACCGAGCAGGTAACGCCTACTCGGCCTATCGTCCGAAGTGGAAAGCGATGCCGAACATAAAGAGGTTGGCACGATAGTCGGCGGTGACGTTACTGCGGTCGAACTTGAATTGGGCGAAGTTATACTTGTACTCAATGAACGGGGCAATTGAATCGGTCATATAGTACCGAATGCCAGCCAAGACGTTAAAGCTTGGGGCAAATGACGCTTCTGGTCTGAAATTACCGCTAGATATGTTGCCGACGTTCAGGCCGACACCCAAACCTGCATAGGGTTCAACTTTATATTGGTAGCCGGTTACTCGTACCAGGGCGTTAAAGGCCAGCGAGTGCACCATCAAATCAGCACCAGGAATCGGCCCCGACAGTCGAGGGTTGGTGGAAGTGGGCAATGTTTGTTGTTTGATGCCCGGTGTGGAGCGGTAGGCGTCGACCTCGAGCCCAAACCAATTGTACCCGCGGTCGTTAAAATAATGACCGATTTTCCCACCATAAAACAGGTCTTTTTGGAGAGACACTTTGCCGGCGTCGGTAGTGTCGAATGTGGGAGCATTCATGCCGATGCCTCCGGCAATATAGGTTTCGGCAGCGGCATGTATGGGAAGATAACAGAGTGCCAAGGCTAACAAAGCGACCGACCAGCGAACCATTCCCCCTCCTCACCGACAAAGATTGACCCGAAAAACATCGCAGAGTGCTACTGTAACGGGCTTCAGGCGAGGTGGCAAGCGAGAAGTGCATCTCACGATGGCCCGCAGGAGGACTCACGCTGATGCAGCAAGGTTGGTCGGAGACAATAGCCACGCCAGGGTGAGTGATCCCAAGACCAGTTCAGCAGTGCATACTCGGTATGCGTCAGGCGGTTTTCAAGTGTCCGCCCGAACCCGCCAACTCGCAGGGAGAATCCCCCGGGGAGTGCGAAATCACGCAATAGGCCGAACTCCGTAAAGTTGCCGGCATAGTAGGCCGGGTCTCCGCGCTCCGTGACAAAGTGCTCTCCACGCCACACGGTGACGTAGGGGCGCCAGCCATCGAGGTTCACTCCGGCGGTGAGTTGGTAGCCACGGCCCCGCACGATCGGTGAGCCGCTTTGCGTCGGTTCGTCCTGGCTCGTCAGGTAGAGTGCCAGCACATCGATTTCCCGAAACCAGGACAACTGCGGCCAATACTGCTTGGGCTGCAGGGTGAATTGAGGGCCAACGGCGGTGAGAAAATTGTTGCCGGCCGGGCGATCGCGAGGCAGTCCAGGTCCAAAGAATGTGCGGGCTTCGGAATATTGTGCGCCACCGGAATGGGTCCAATACACTTGGCCGTTCAATGCGAAGGGGCCTGCCGCCACTCGGCCTGCATAGCCCACGTCAAACCGTTCTGCCTTCTGGAACGTTTCCACCTGGTTCCAGTTAATGAACAGATCTTGCTGGTACTGCTCACGATCAACCAGGAGTTGGAAGCCTTGCTCGACGGGGCGGCTGAACAGCGTGGCATCGTTGAATAGCGCGTCCACGAAGGGGTGGTTGCGGTGGAGGGTCCCGGCCACCAGGTGTACGTCCGGTGCCATCTCATATTGCGCAGAAAGAATCGGTTGTATGGTGTGAAAGGACTGCGTGGCTCCAACCGGCAACCCGACGAACAGGCCGGCGTCGAGCGTGAGGTGCGGACTGACTCGGTATTGAAGCACCGGCGTGAGATATTGTCCGGCAAACGTGTGATTCGTCACCGGGACACCACCAATCTGCCGTACACCGGGATAGGCGATATTGTAGACATAGGTCAGTGCATCCAGCTTAGCCGTGAACCGGCGTTCCGCCGGAGCGTCCTGTTGATCGTCGAAGGGGCGGGACAATGAAGCCCACACATCACCGACCAGATCGGCGTGGTTGGTATCCCAGTTCCAGTTGAAGACCAGATATTCCTGGTTCACCCACTTAAAGGTGTCTCGATTTTGGTAAGTCACGCTGTCTTCTGTGAAGAAGGCTCTGATACGGCGTGCTTGTACCCCGAATTCGATGGACGCGCGATCTCCCAGCCTGATTGATCTTGAGAGGCCGATTTCCGGAAAGTTGCTCGTCCTAAATTCCGGATCGCCCTGCTGGCTGAGGAAGTTCCGCCCCTTCCAGAAAGCAAGGTAGGGACGCCATCCGGCCAAGTCGAGCCAGGTGCGTAGTTCATAGCCGCGCCCGCGAGATGGGTCTGAGCCATCGTCGGCCTGGTTGTAGCTGGTCAGGTAGGTGAAACTAATACCAATCTGGTGCCACCAATCAGCTGATGGGAACCAGCGGGATGGCTCAAGTACCAATTCCGGGCCCGTGGCGACGACGAGATTGTCGCGTGTCGAAAACGATCGGTCCAGTTTGAACAGGGCCTGCCCGTTGCGCACCCAATGGGCCTGACCATTGACATGCAAGGGGCCGAACTTCAGTTGCCCGGCATACCCGACATCGTATCGATTAGGCGCCGACCCACGAAACGCCTGTTCCCAGTTGATGAACAGGTCTTGCCGATAGTGGGTGGAATCCACTAGCATTTGAGCCCCCTGTTCGATCGGACGCAGGAACCGGTTGCCGTTGTCGAACACCGCGTCGTGGAAGTCCCGGTGCGGGGTGCGAATCGTGCCGGCGACCGCTGTGATGTGCTCGACCGGCTGATAGGTCAAGCGGACGACGGGACGCACCTGTGAGATTTCGTGGTCGTGTCCGAACGGCATGTTGGCAAAGACGCCGACTTCGGCCTCCAGCGTGGGAAGCAGACGCCTATAGAGCGTCGCGTTGACCAGATTGCCGATCAATGTCGTGTCGCGTCCCAGGCCGTTCGTGAAGGTGTTGTCCTCCAACCCCTGCTTTTCCAGGTTGAGCAGGAAAGTTGTCGTGGAAAACCGAATGTCGACGACGTGGGATGTGGTCGGGGAGGCAGGGTCTTCGGCTCGGAGCAGATCGAAGGGAATCAGCAGGGTCAACGCGATGAGGAACCCAGCCCTTAGTGAGCTATAGCAAGCGCGATGAGTGGGCAGTGGTTTCACGTGTGGGGGGCGATGATAAGAACTCGGTTGAGCTCACGTCAATAGACAAGCAATGAATGGCTTTAGGCGGAGTCTAAAGCACCAAGCGACATTGACGCTGCTCCTGCTTGTCTCTGGCCAGAATGAGTTGGGCCAACGCAGTTGGTGTTGATGTTCTATGAGGGGTAGGTGGTTTTGTTCCGAAATGCGACATGGGCGTTGAAAGGCAATTTTTTGTATGCCGTGTCTCAATGGGCGTTACTGATCGTCCTGGCAAAGTTGGGTGGTTCGGAGGTGGTTGGCAGGTACACTCTCGGTCTTGCCATCACGGCGCCTATCATTCTACTCACCGGGCTTCAATTGCGGAGTCTGGTGGCGACGGATGTTCGGGAGGAAGGACGGTTTCGCGACTATGTGCGACTTAGATTGCTGCTGAGCATCATCGCACTGGCGGTCGTGGGCGGCATAGTTTTCAGTTTTAATTTTACCGCTGGGCAGGCGGTGGTGATCCTACTTGTAGGATTGGCCAAGATCTTGGAGAGTGGTAGTGATATTTTCTATGGCGTGATGCAAAAGCATGAGCGGATGGACGCTATTGCACTCTCGAAGATAATGAGAGGGATAGCCACCGTCTTCGTGTGCTGGGTGACTCTCTCCGTTACTGAGTCCCTCGTTGCTGGACTTGTTTCAATCGTGCTCGTTTGGGCGCTTGTGCTGGTTTTAGTCGATTACCCAAAGGCTTGTCATCTCGGTGCAGTTTCTTTCAAAGGAATGTCTGAAGTTTTTTCCAGAGACGGTTGGACCAAAGCCAGGCTGCTACCGCTGGTGTGGCACGCCCTACCCCTCGGTGTTGTATCAATGCTTATCTCCTACAATAACGCCGTGCCTCGCTACCTTCTGGAGTCATATCATGGGGAGAAGGCGTTGGGGTACTTTGCTGCTATTGCGTACTTTTCCAGTGTGATAACGATTACTGTGGAGGCACTTGGTCAGGCCGTGCTTCCTCGCCTTGCTAAGTATTACGAGGGTGAACCACCGCAGTATTGGCGATTGTTGGGAAGATTGTCGGTTGCTGCCCTAGTCCTTGGACTGCTTGGGGTGGTGGGCGCTCTCGCGATAGGCACGGATTTGCTGCGTCTCGTCTATAAACCTGAATTTTCGATGTATGGAGGGCTGCTTGTTTTAGTGATGGTACTCGGGGCCTTTGAATCGCTTTGCTCAGCGGTTGGTGTTGGTCTGACCGCTGCACGAGTCCTAAGATTTCAAGTTCCTGTTCAATTAGTGGTGGTAATGGCGACAACGTCGGCCGGGTTGAGATTTATCCCTGAATATGGCCTAGCCGGGGCCGCGTGGGCATCCATACTTGGTATGGTCATTTGGGCCGGGACCTACGGGCTGATCATAGGCAATTTGCGTCACCAGTCGACGCGTCGACCGCTGGCTGCGTGACCCGTGGAGGTAAACGGGTGAGAAGATATTTCGGCATGGTGCTCTACTGATTGAATAAAACAGAGCAAACTTTAAGTAAATGTAAAATCGGGTTTTCCCGCATCGGAGCTATGACCTCCCACTCAATTAAAGCAGTAACACCGCCTGCGCCGAATGCGAGGCTCAGATGGAAGGACTTTGATGAGAAGGCCCTTAGATGGAATGCCCTCGTTCTAGCCACGATTGTCTCAGGTTGGCTCATACTCGCCAGTCCCCATACGGCGGATTGGGTTCTCGGCCTGTCCCTATTGACGGGAACTGCTCTCGTGTTAGCCAAGTTTGACTTGTTTCATCCGTACACTTGGTACGCACCGTTTTTTTTCCTGTACTCCGCTTCTGTGCCGATCCTTGTATGGTGTGAGCTCAAGGAAGATATTGGCGACCTTCAGCAAACGGTCTTTCTGGAGTGGATTGCCCTTGCTACATTCTTAATTATAGTCGGGCCAACTGGGAAGTTGTTGGCAGGTCCATTTCAACGGCTCCCTCGACTTAAGGTGATGGCGTGGATTTTGCTGATATTGTCCATGGTTGTATCTGCTGCGTACCTGGTGCACATCTGGCAAAACAATCTGACCTCTAAATATGAAATCGCCCTATCGTCCTCAATTCTCTCTCGGCTTGATCCGGCGTTTTCCGTATATGCACTAGCCTACGCGGTGCTTCTCTCCATTGGATTTCAGCAAAGAATGGTTCTATGGGGACTGATTCTCGGTTCCTTGGCGTGGAATGGCTTGGCCTTCTTGCTCAGCGGCGAGCGCGACCTGGTGTTCCGGATCCTATGGATCACCGTGTTCTTGTTTCATGGTCTGTATCGTCCCATTTCTCACTGGCTATTGGCGTGCATTGCCGTGGCTGCTATCGCCCTGGTGCCGATTTTAGGCGATCTTAAGAATGCGCTCCTTAGTGAGACGGAATCGACGGTGATCGTCAACGCCCTGGCGTTAAGAGTGCTCAATGACGAATTCCTCACAGGTTCTGAAAATCTTCAATTTTATCTGAGGAATGCGGGGTTCGAGCCGTTCTATTTGGGCGAGACACTTTTGTGGGATCTTAATCGGGCGCTCTTGCCAGGCTTTATCTATCCCGAGGGCCCGGACCCACAGCGGCACTTCAATATGACATTCTTCCCAGAGGTGGTGGAGCAGGGCGGGGGGCGTGGATTCACTCTGGTTGGCGAAGGGTATATGAACTTCGGTGCGATGGGGGTTGTCCTTTGGTTTGTGTTGCTGGGATTGTTCGTGAGGTACTTATATGAAAAGAGCACTCGTAGCGGCATGTGGTTCATAGTGTACGTCCTAAGTATGCCGTTGATCATCTATGTCATTCGTGCAGATTTTTCAAATCTCATCGCGCAGTGTGCGAAACACATCCTTATCCCCATGCTGCTGCTGCACATTGGGCAGCAGGTTTTTCAAGGTGCGCTTGAGTACAGGCAAGCCAGGCGTGCGTCGATGGTCCAGTCCCCAGAATAGGGTGCGACGTGGTTGGTTTCGGGCTGTAACTGTAAACATCTGAATGAGAATGACAGTGGGACACAGGCGGACATGACGGCGCTCACGGTTACTATAGAACAACGCTACGATCGAATCCCTGATGGGTCCCTATGGGCCCCACAGTTTGGCTATCAATTCTGGACCAGGTACCTCGAGGTATTTGATCGTGTTTGCGTCGTGGCTCGGGTTCGCGATGTGCCGTCTGTGCCGGATGCGTGGAAGCGCGGGGATGGCCCTGGGGTATCATTCGCAATAGTTCCGTATTACATCGGGCCATGGGCATATTTGCGGAAGGCATGGGCCGTCAGACGAGCAGTTCGTCAGGCGCTAGGGCCGGACGATGCGATAATCTTACGCCTCGACTCTCAGTTGGCTGCCTGTGTATGCCCGCTCCTGAGGAGAGCCCACCGTCCATACGCTGTTGAGGTGGTTGTTGACCCCTACGACGTTTTTGCCCCAGGCTCCCATCATCCATTTCGAGCATTCTTTCGCTGGAAGTTTGTTTCCCAGCTTCGACGGCAGTGTGCCGAGGCTTGTGCCGCCGCGTTTGTTACTCAACATGCCCTTCAGCGACGATATCCCCCTTCATCTGAAGCCTTTGCCACTTTTTATTCAAGCGTCGAACTTCCATTGAGTGCGTTCGCTCTCGGGCCCCGTGTCAATTTCGGCCAAGGGAATCAGTGGACTCTTGTCTCAGTTGCAGCGATGGAAGATCTCCGCAAGGCGCAGGACATCCTACTTGAAGCCGTCGCCAATTGTGTGTGCGAAGGTATGAATATTCGGTTGCTGTTGGTTGGTGACGGAGGCTATCGCCGATTCTTCATGGATCGGGCGCATGATCTTGGGCTGAACGAACGTGTGCAATTTTTGGGACAATTGTCTTCGGCCGATGTTCGTGCCTGCCTTGATCAGGCGGATCTATTTGTGTTGCCTTCGCGAGCGGAGGGGTTGCCTAGAGCAATGATCGAGGCGATGGCTAGGGGGCTGCCGGCTATCGGCTCAACTGTAGGTGGAATACCGGAGTTACTTCCTGCCGATGAGATGGTGGCTCCTCACGATGCGGTTGGTTTGGCATGGAAGCTCCGAGAGGTGCTGTGTGCTCCGGCTCGACTCGCTGAGATGGCAGCACGCAATTTCAAGACGGCGCATGAGTATCAGGACAGCGTCCTTCACAAACGCCGTCATGAGTTTTATACCTATGTGAAAGCGCAAACAGACACATGGCTGAAGGCGCGATAAGACTTGCTCATATTAATACGGAAGCTCGCTCGTGGAGCTTTTTTGTCGGACAAGGAGCCTACATGAAGGCTCGAGGGATCGAATTCCACGCGATCTCGTCAGCGGGTGAGTATCTGGACCGGTTTTCAGCCAACGAGGAAGTAATTGCTCATGCCATTGAAATTTCTCGGTCTATTACTCCGTTGAAGGATCTACGTTCGATCTTCCATCTGTGGAGGCGACTGCGTTGCATTCGTCCCGTCATTGTCGAGGCTCATACGAGCAAGGCAGGAATTCTTGGCATGATTGCTGGATGGATTGCCGGTGTTCCGGTCAGGATCTACCATAATCATGGAATGGCCTTATTATCTGAGCGTGGGGTGCGGCGCTTGCTCTTATGGTGGAGCGAAAGAATTGCCTGTTTGCTCGCGCATGAAGTTATCTATGTGGCGGAGTCCGTCCGCGCTGCGGCCGTGCGCGAAGGGTTATGTTCTTGGGGAAAAACGGCAGTCATAAATAGCATCAATGGCTTAGATACCGATGAACGCTTCAACCCTCGGAAGGTCGGCGCATCGGCCGGCGCCGAGATACGGCGCAAGTATGGGATTTCTGGTGATGCTCTAGTAATTGGTTTCGTTGGTCGAATTTTTTGGGTGAAGGGAATCGAGGAACTAGTTAAGGCCTGGAAACAGGTGGCTGTGCGGTTTGACTCCTTGCACCTGTTGATTGTTGGTGCGGTTGACGAACGGGTTCCGGTAGCGCCTCACGTGGTCGAGCAGTTGATAGGGGATCCTCGAGTTCACATGACTGGGTACATTGATGACGTACCACCCTATTACGCGGCCATGGACGTGTTTGTGCTCCCGTCCCACTATGAAGGGCTAGGGTACGTCTTGCTTGAGGCGTCTGCTATGCACATTCCGGTTGTGGCGACGAAGATTCCTGGTATCGTCGATGCTGTTATTGACGGCGTGACCGGCACACTGGTGCCCGCAGGTGATCCTGCAGCTCTAGGCCACGCGTTGAATGCATACCTGAACGACCCAGAATTGAGAGAAAAACATGGTCTAGCCGGTCGTGAATTTATTGCCCGCAGGTTTTCTCGAGAGGATGTATGGCACGCCCTTTACCAAGAATATAGAAGACTATTAGGGGCAACTTGACCTTGTTCATCTGGGTGAGCCATTCTGCCGCATTAATCTGGTGGATTTTTATCAAGTTGAAACACGAAAGCCTTTTTCGCCGACCATTCTTAGACCAATAACCATGAGCATAACCGATGGAATCACGAAAAAAACAGGAAGCAGACTTTCATAGTCATCTTCGGGACGAGATGCCTTTTCAGCGTTACTCTGTTGAGTTTGAGGCTCAAGCTTCAGGTGACCCTCAATGGTCTAATTTTAAGTTCTATTCGATTGAGACGAAAAGTAGAGACTATGTCGATAAATGGATACAGTCACGCTGTCGAGGCAAACGACTCCTCGACTATGGTTGCGGAAATGGGGAAGATAGTATTTTTGCTGCTCAACAAGGCGCTTTTGTTGTGGGAATCGACATTTCAGACGTTTCGATTGCCAACTGCAAGAAACGAGCGCTCAGCGAAGGTGTTAGTGATCGCACAGAATTCATGGTAATGGATGCAGAATCGCTACAGTTCGATGACGACACGTTTGATCTCGTTGTTGAGTACGGAGTTCTTCACCACCTAGATTTTTCTGCCGCTATGAGAGAAATTCAAAGGGTGTTAAAGCCCAACGGTGAAGCTATTTGCACAGAAGCGCTCGCACATAACCCCCTTATACGAGCCTATCGAAATCGGACTCCAGAGTTGCGCACACCGTGGGAGGTCGAACATATATTGACGCGGAAACAGATTGAAATGGCTGAAGAGTGGTTCGCAGGCGTCAAACCTAATTTCTTTCATCTGGCGACTCTAGCGGCTGTCCCGTTTAGAAAGATGCCGATATTCAGGCCGGTCCTAAGTTGCCTTGAGACGATGGACACAGTATTGCTCCGGTTGCCAGGGATTCAGTGGCACGCCTGGCAGGTGGTTCTGGAGCTGTCCACACCGCGCAAAGATGTGGTTGCCTGAAAAGGGTGATGATAGTCGATGTTAAAGCGAGCATTCGATGTGGCTGTCTCGGGAGTCTGCCTGCTCCTGACTTCGGTAATCTGGCTTGCCCTGGCAGTAGCAATTAAATGGAGCAACTCTGGCCCTGTGTTTTACCGAGGCCTGCGCGTGGGGCAACATGGTCGGCCGTTCCGGATTCTAAAATTCCGCACGATGAGGTCGGATGCCGAAAAGTCGGGCGTCACCTCAACAGCCCACGACGATCCTCGGCTGACGAGGGTCGGGGCGGTGCTGAGACGGTATAAATTAGACGAACTCCCTCAATTCTGGAATGTGCTCTGTGGCGAAATGAGTCTCGTCGGGCCACGGCCGGAAGTGCAGCGATTTGTGGATCTGTATACAGACGAAGAAAAAGCCATTCTCACAGTGCGGCCTGGGCTTACCGATTGGGCTAGTCTCTGGAACATCGATGAGGGTGCCATTCTTGAGGGCAGCGCTGATCCCGATCGAACCTATTGCGAACTCATCAGACCGAAGAAGATCCGCCTTCAACTCGCGTATGTGCGCCAGGCCGGTTTCCTGACCGATCTCGATATTCTATTCCGGACAGTTGGGGCGGTTCTGTTCCGTGTGAAATTCCGTGAACCACGAGTGCTGGAGCTGGGTGCATGAATCTCCACGATGTGCATACTGATGTGTTGTTGGGCGACCAACTCATGTCTTTGCTTCGAGCGATGCAGCGCATTCGGATGGCTGAGGAGCGCATTGGGGAACTCGTTGAGACTCGCGAAGTGCGGACGCCTTGCCATCTTTCCATCGGGCAGGAAGCCATTCCCGCCGGTGTCTGCGCCGCCCTGCGCCAGGACGATAGCGCGTGGGGCGGGCATCGCTCCCATGGGCACTATCTTGCCAAGGGCGGCGATCTGCGGGCCATGATGGCGGAGATTTTTGGCAAAGCGACGGGCTGCGCGCGCGGGCGTGGAGGCTCCATGCATCTGGTCGATCCGGCTCAGGGCATCTTCGGAACGGTTCCGCTGGTCGGTGCCACTATTCCGTTGGCCGTCGGTGCAGCCCTTTCGGCGAAATTGCGGGAAACGCAGCAGGTTGCCGTGGCTTTTTTCGGTGATGGCGCGACTGACGAGGGGCACTTTCATGAGTCGCTAAATCTGGCGGCTTTGCATCGTCTTCCGGTGTTGTTCGTGTGCGAGAATAATTTGTACTCCACGCATCTGACGCTAAAAGAGCGACGGGTGAAGGACAATATCGTGGAGAGTGCGGCGCTCCATGGATTGCCCGGCGTGGTGGTGGATGGGAACGATGTGACGCAGGTCTATCAGGCGGCGCGTCAGGCCGTGCATCGCGCGAGGGTTGGCGAGGGCCCCACGCTCCTGGAATGTCGCACGTATCGGTGGCGCGGACATGTCGGGCCTGCGGCAGATCTCGCGGTTGGTACGGATCGACGACGCGAACTTGATGATTGGCAGCGCCGCGACCCTATCGCGCATTGCCGTGGCCTGCTGAGAACGCATGGCCTGTCGTCAGAAGTTTTCGATCGGCTGGAGGGCGAGGTCAGAAGGGAAATCGACGAGGCCGTCAGCTTTGCACGTCTATCACCAGCCCCGGATGAGAGCGAACTGTTGCAGTATGTCTACACGCGAGGTGGAGCCTAGGCGTATGCGGACACTCACGTACGCGCAGGCGATTCGCGAGGCTCACGCCCAACTCCTTGCAGAGGACCCACGGGTGTTCTTGATTGGGCAGGGCGTTCGCAATCCCTGGTATGCGGGAACGAGTTTGCAGGATCTCGATAAGGAGTTCGGGCGTGAGCGGGTAATCGACTCTCCGGTCTCGGAGAATGCAACGACCGGCGCGGCCATTGGCGCGGCGATTACCGGCATGCGCCCCATTGTCTTCCATCCCCGTATGGATTTCATGCTGTTGGCGGCGGATCCGATCATGAATCAGGCGGCGAACTGGTCGTACCTGTTTGCGGGGCAGGTGTCCGTTCCGGTGGTGATTCGGGCGGTGATCAACCGTGGCGGCGAACAGGGCGCGCAACATTCGCAAGCGGTACAAGGCTTGTTTGCGCATGTGCCGGGACTGAAGGTTGTCATGCCTGCGACGCCCCATGATGCCAAGGGGCTCCTCGTCGCTGCCGTCCGTGACGGTAATCCCGTGCTCTACATCGATGACCGCTGGTTGTATGAGTTGGAGGGCGAGGTGCCGGAGTCACTGTACGAAGTTCCGATCGGATCGGCTGCGGTCCGTCGGAGCGGCAGGGATGTCACGCTGGTGGCCACCTCGTACATGGCAAGTGAAGCCGCCAAGGCGGTTGGTGTGCTGGCGCAGCGAGGCATCGACGTCGAATTGATCGATCTGCGTTCGATCAAGCCATGGGATCGCAATCTCGTGTATTCGTCGGTCGGGAAAACCGGTCGGTTGGTCATTGCCGATGCCGCCTGGGTAAGCGGCGGCATCGCGGCGGAAATCGCCGCCTCGGTGGCGGGGGACATCTTTCATGCCTTGAAAGCCCCGATTGCGAGAGTCTGTCTGCCGGATGCGCCAGCACCCACGTCCGCGGTGCTGGAGCAGGCCTATTACGTCGGCGCGGACGAAGTGGTCTCCGCAGTGGAAAAGGTCTTGCTGTAAGGGCACTACCGCACATGTCGTATCACATCCCCTTCATTGACCCCCGCCGTCACTACGCGAAGCTCAAGCCTGAGATCGATCAGGCGATCATCGGCTGTTTAACGAACGGTGATCTGGTCAACCGGCACCAGCTGAAAGATTTCGAACAGCATCTGGCCGAGTTCGTCGGTGTGAAGTATGCCGTCGGCGTCAACAGCGGCTACCATGCGCTTTTGTTCGCGCTGCTCGGCGCCGGAGTCGGACCGGGGCATGAAGTGATCACTGTGGCCCACACGTTTGTTGCGACCGTGTCTGCCATCGTGCACTGTGGTGCGCAGCCGGTGCTGATTGATGTAGGCCCCGATTTCAATATGAATGTCGACCTGATTGAGCGCGCCATCACGCCGAAAACCAAAGCGCTGCTTCCCGTCCACCTGAATGGACGGGTCTGTGAGATGGACCGGATCCTGGCGCTGGCCGACAAGCATGGGCTGGCGGTGATCGAGGATGCGGCCCAGGCGCTCGGGGCGACGTTCGACGGGCAGTGCGCCGGGAGCCAGGGGCGGGCCGGTTGTTTCAGTTTCTATCCGTTCAAAGTACTCGGCGGCTTCGGAGACGGCGGGGCCATTACGACGAATGATTCCGAATTAGCCCGCATGGCGACGCTCCTACGCTATAACGGCGAGGACCGTGCGACCGGCGAATATTGCTACCATGGGCAGACGGCTTTGTTGGACAACGTCCAAGCGGCAGTGTTGGATGTGAAGCTTCGTCACTTGCCTGACTGGATCGCCCACCGGCGTCGCATCGCGGCGGCCTACCATCAGGGCCTGTCCGGAATCACGCAGCTGCGCATCCCTCAATTCGACGAGACACGGCACAAGGACATCTTTCAGAACTACGTCGTTCGCACCACGGTCCGCGAGCCACTGCGCGCGTATCTGAAGGAGCAGGGGATTGAGACGTTGGTTCACTGGCAGAAACCGATGTGGGAGCATCGGGCACTGGGACTGGCGGCGCCGGATGTGCCGGAAACCCTCTCGATTTGCCGGGAAGTGGTGTCGCTGCCGATGAGCGCCGAAACCACGGAGGCGCAGGTCGAACTGATTGTGGCCGCACTCCGGGCGTTTTTCTCGATGCAGCCGTGACCGTTCCTGACTACAGTCCCGTGACCGAAACCTGTGGCGAGTGGGTCACGCCTGAAGCGGTGTCCATGGTCTATACGCGATACCGGTTTGCGTTGGACTTCTGTCGAGGTCGGCGCGTGCTGGAGGTCGCCTGTGGCCCCGGCGTCGGGCTCAGGTATTTGGGACGACATGCCGAGGCGATCGTCGGGGGGGACCTGACGGAATCATTGCTGCGTCAAGCACACCTCGTTGAGCAGGGCACCATACCGTTAGTGCGACTCCAAGCCGAAGCGTTGCCGTTGCGCGCCGCATCCCGTGACGTCATCGTCTGTTACGAGGCGCTGTATTTTTTTGAAGACGTCGAAATGTTTTTACATGAGTGCCGGCGGGTGCTGGCCCCGCAGGGGCGGCTGCTCCTCTGCACGGTCAACCCTGAGTGGCCGGAGTGTAATCCCAGTTCCTATGCGCGTAGGTATTATTCGGCCAGGCAGCTGACGGCCTTGCTGAAACAGTCCGGCTTTGAGTGCGAATTGTTCGGCGCGTTTCCGACAGAGCCTGCTTCGTGGCGCGCCGCCTGGGTGGCCCGGATCAAACGTGTGGCGGTGGCCTGGTGTCTGATTCCTTCGACCATGGCTGGCAAGCGCTTCCTCAAGCGGCTGTTCCTTGGAACCCTGGTTCCGTTTCCCGCCGCGGTGGTCGACGGCATGGCGGCCTATGCGCAGCCTATCCCGATCGAATCGAACCAGCCGGTCTACGGATATAAAGTGTTGTTTGCGCTTGGCCGCTCAGCCTGACGTTTGCCGCCCCGTCTCCTCTGGTTGTAAATCCTTCCCGAATCGGCCCTGAGATATTTCCTAGGGCTGGATTCGATCGTTGGAGAGGGAGTATGTTCTGCGTGAGCGTATCAGGGACTTCAAGTCACTGCCTGTAACGAGATCTGTCATGTCGATTCCGGTTTCCACAGCCATGACGGCCGTCCAGCGGCGTCTTCTGCTCTTCGGCATCTATCTAGGACTGGCGGCCCTGTCCAATGCCGCGGCCTTTCTGCTTCGTTTCGATCAAGACGTTCCGGCCGCTCAGTGGGAGTTGTGCCTCACCCTGCTCCCGTTGTTGCTGGCGATCCGGGCGTTGGCCTTCTATCCCTTCCGGCTCTATGACGGGCTCTGGCGCTACACAAGCTTATGGGATGTCCGTGATCTGGCGCTGAGCATCGCGCTCAGTACGCTGGTGTTTGTCGGAGTGGTCAGGCTGGGGTTGGGCATACGGGCCTATCCCTCTTCGATTTTTGTCATCGATGCGTTGCTGCTGTTCTGTCTCCAAACCGGGGTGCGCGCGATTCCCCGGCTCTTGCGGGAGCGTGGCTGGATGGGGACGGGCCGCAAGCGAGTGTTGATCGTCGGAGCGGGTGATGCCGGAGCGATGATTGTGCGGGAGATGCGGAACAATCCCTCGTCCGGCTACCGGCCCATCGGGTTCGTGGACGACGATCCCGCAAAAGTCGGGCACCGCATTCACGGCGTAAAGGTATTGGGAACTCGAGTCCGCTTGCCGGAGATCATTGCCGAGGACTCGCCCGATGTGGTGTTGGTGGCTATGCCGAGTGCGGTACCCGCCACGGTTCGGGAAGTGGTCACGGCGCTCGAACCGTTTCACCTGCCGATTCAAACTCTCCCGAATTTGCGTGACCTGCTGCAGTGCCGTGTCGAGGTCAGCCAGATCCGCAATCTGTCCGTCGAAGACCTGCTGGACCGGGTTCCGGTCGACTTGGACCCTGAGCCCTTGCGCGTCCTGGTACAAGGCGCGCGAGTGTTGGTGACCGGCGCCGGAGGGTCCATTGGCTCGGAGTTGTGCCGGCAGGTCGCTCGATTGGCACCGGCGACATTGGTGCTGCTGGACCGGTATGAGAACGGTCTATTCGCTATCGCCAATGAGCTCATGGCTGCCGGTCATCTGTCGATCGCTCCCGTGATCGGAGACGTCGCCGAGGTCGGACAGATGAACCGGTTGTTTGCCGAATATCGACCGACGCTCGTATTTCACGCCGCCGCCCATAAACATGTGCCGCTCATGGAGGGCAACCCCTGTGAGGCGGTGTTGAACAATGTCGGCGGCACCCGCATCGTGGCCGAGGCAGCGCATCGCCATGAGGTCGAGCGCTTTATTCTCATCTCGACCGATAAGGCCGTGAATCCCGTCAGTGTGATGGGCGCCAGCAAAGGGGTGGCGGAACTGCTGCTCCAGCAACTCGGGCGTTCATCGCGTACCCGGTTTGCGATCGTGCGGTTCGGCAACGTCCTGGGCAGCAATGGCAGCGTGGTGCCGTTGTTCCTGGAGCAGATCAAGGCGGGAGGTCCCGTCACGATTACCGATCCCCAGATGCGCCGGTATTTCATGCTGGTGGCCGAGGCGGTTCATCTTGTGCTCCATGCCGCGCGTCTGGCGAGGGGCGGAGAGCTCTTCGTCCTCGAGATGGGTGAGCAAATCAGTGTGGTGGAGATGGCCCGCAATCTCATCCGTCTGGCCGGGTTTGTGCCGGACAAGGACATTGCGCTCACCTATGTCGGATGCAGACCGGGGGAGAAACTTGTGGAAGAGTTGGTCGCCGCCCATGAACGGGTCGAGAAGACGGCCGTGTCCAAGGTGCTCGCCGTCGTGCCGGACCCGGGACGCGATCTCACCCGTCTGTCCGGCCTCGTGGCGCAGTTGGAAGAGTCGGCCGCTGAAGGCAGTGTCGCCACGGTGCTGGAACTTCTTCGGACGATTCTTCCGAACTACCAGCCTGCCGCTGGGCCTGCGGTGCTGGACACAGCACACGACGTCGAGGGTGGGGGGACGGATGACATGCCTGCCGCCTCGGCCGATATCGTGACGGCATTCGGGCCTTCGTCCACGGGCTCTCGCAGGCGATCATGATGTGTGTCCATTGCCCGATTTGGCTGCCCGGCGGCGTTGCCGTGCGTCGCCTCCTCGCCGTAGTTCTTGTTCGGCCTATCCCGTGAAAGTCCCGCGCGTCCTATTCTCGCTGACGTTGAGCCTGATCCTGTGGCTGTTCTTTGGGGGCACCGTCCTAGCCTCGAGCAATCTGCCGCTGCATCACTGGGGGTACGAGGCCATCGAACGGTTGATCGCCCTCGGGGTGATCGACCGGGCTTTGGTCGGCGCGAAGCCCTTCACCCGCCTTCAGGCTGCACAGTATGTGGCGAGGGCGATCGAACGGGTGCGGGCCGATGAAGTGGAACTCGATGGCCGCGAGGCTATTGCCGAGCCGCTCTTGGAACGACTGCTCGCGGAATTTCGTCCGGAACTGATTCGCCTTGGTACCATCCGCGCACGTCCTGACGATAAAACCGGTTCACTTCGATTTGGCGCCCGGGTGATCTCTGAGGTCGATGCGTCGTCCATTGGCGGCGGGCAAACCATCCGGTTCCGTGAGAATCGCGGCGGGGAATATTCTGTCAATGGTGTCCAGAACCAAACGGATGTGCGCGCCTGGGCGGAGCTCAATGAGTGGGCCGCCGTGATGGTCCAGCCCAAATTCATCAGTAATCGCCACCTGCTGGGGCTGGGCGCGACCAACAACAGCGACAACTTCTATCTGCGCGAGTTCAGCCTCAAATTGAGCTACGCCAACATCGCCTTGGAAGCCGGGCGTGGGACCCAGTGGTGGGGGCCCGGGTATCACGGGTCGCTGTTGCTGACGGACCATGCCTTTCCGATGGACATGATCAAGCTGGGTACGGAGCGGCCGTTTCAATTGCCGGGACCGCTGAGCGGGCTCGGGGACTGGAAGGTGAATGCGTTTCTCGCGCAGTTGGAGCGTAATCGTGATTTCTCTCGCGCCCGAGTGTTTGGATTGCGCATCAGCTACCTTCCGACCAC
>WBZQ01000498.1_pt2 | contig 20640 bp, 14 predicted proteins | sample 5204251 | NCBI WGS metagenome assembly WBZQ01 (sample SAMN12412402, study PRJNA552823) | activated sludge metagenome | isolation source: activated sludge from nitrification reactor of wastewater treatment plant... | place: USA: Virginia | collected 2017-09
AACACCCTGAGTTGCGACGACTGCGACAATCCTTTGGCCACCCCGACCGGCACCACTACCTACACGGTCACCGGGAAATACCAGAATTGCCCGCTTGGCGCATCGGGCACCGTGCAGGTACGTAATCTGCCGCCCATTCAATTCCCGAATGACGTGCAGTTGTGCGCGGGACAATCCGTTACCCTCAACCAGGCGTACGACCCGGGCTCGACCTACACCTGGACGTCCACGGATCCCAATTTTGTACCCAGCAACAATCCCACGGTAACGCCGACCCTGCCCTCGACGACTTACTCGGTTACCGCTACCAACGGTTGCACCAACCAGGGGCAGGTGACCATTATCACCGCCAGCGCTACGCTGGCAGTGGACGGCGACACCACGGTCTGCAAAAACTTCCCCACCCAACTCACGGCCTCGGGGTCTTTGCCCGGCACGTATACCTGGAGCACCGGTCAAAACGGACAGAACATCCAGGTGCAGCCGGATGCCACCACCACTTATACTGTCGTGTACACTTATGCCGGAGATTGCCAGTTGACCGGGCAGGTGACGGTGAACGTACAGGGCTCCGGCGCGGAAGTTGCTTTCCCCAACGATAGGGAATTGTGTCCGGGTGACAGCGTTCAACTCAACCTCATATCTACTCCCGGCGCTACGTACTCCTGGACCTCCACACCGCCCGGCTTCACCTTCAACGGCGCCATACCGCCGATACAGTCCCCAAGCCAGAGCACCCAGTACAATGTGACGGCCACCCTCGGTATTTGCACCATTACCCGCTCGGTTGACATTACGGTGTATAACGCTACGCTGGCCATGCCGGCCGACGTGACCATTTGCGAAAACGAAAGCGTTCAATTGACCGCCAACGGCTCTCTGACCGGAACGTACCTGTGGTCGACCGGTGAAACCTCGGCAACCATCACCACTACCCCACCCCTGGGCATTACCACCTACGACCTACTGTATACCTACGGGCAGAACTGTACCCTGGAAGGCGACGTTAAGGTGACGGCAATAGAGAACTTTACCGTCAATATTGTCAGCGACCCGAATACGGACAGCATCAATATTGGCGACCCGATCTCCCTCCGGGCGGTAGTTGTACCCTCACAAAGTCTGACGAACTTCCAGTTCCAGTGGTTTGAGAACGGGTCTACCCCAATCGGCACCGGCGTCGAGATCGACGTGGTACCCTCGACGAACGATACGTCGGTCGCGTACAAGGTGGTTGCCACTTCTCCGGGCGGTTGCGTGCAGGAATTCCAGATACGGTTCACGCTGGTGCAGCCCGTCGTAGTCGTCCCCAATGCCTTCACGCCCAACGATGACGGCGTGAACGACGTGTTCCGCATGAAAATACTGGAAGGCTCGGCAACCATCCTCGGCATGGATATCTACAACCGCTGGGGCCAGAAGGTCTACTCCAGCACCGACCCGGACGCGGCCTGGGACGGCAAGATGGACAACGGAAAGGATGCACCCAGCGACGTATATGCCTACTTCATCCGCTGGCAACGCGGCGACGGCGCTCTGCAGCCGCCGAAGAAAGGGGATGTGGCGTTGCTGCGATAATTTGCTTTGGTGACTGGTTGAATGGTGATTGGTGATTGGAAGACTACCGAATGATGGGTTTACGGAGGAATAAAGCATTGTTAGCCAACTCCCCCGGCCAACCAATCCCTATTCAACCAGTCACCATTCAACCATAACCCACTATCTTTGCGGGATGGTAAAGATCGGCAACGTTGAACTGGGTGAATTTCCCCTGCTGCTGGCGCCTATGGAGGACGTGAGCGATCCGCCGTTCCGCAAACTCTGCAAGGAACAGGGGGCCGACATGGTGTATACCGAGTTTATCAGCGCCGACGGGCTGGTACACGAGGCCAAAAACACCTTTCAGAAACTCGAAATATTTGACTACGAACGGCCCATCGGCATCCAGTACTTCGGCGGCCAACTCGACAACATGATCGAGGCCGCGGAGATCATCGAGGCTAAAAATCCCGACGTGATCGACATCAATTTCGGCTGCCCGGTCGCCAAAGTAGCCTGCCGCCTGGCCGGCGCCGGTCTGCTGCGCGATATCCCGCACATGGTCCGCCTGACCGAAGCGGTAGTGAAAAGCACCAAACGCCCGGTAACCGTAAAGACCCGCCTCGGCTGGGACGACTCCAGCATCAACATCCTTGAAGTGGCCGAACGCCTGCAGGACGTGGGTATCCAGGCCCTGAGTATCCACGGCCGCACCCGCGCCCAGATGTACAAGGGCGAAGCCAACTGGTCCTGGATCGCCAAAGTCAAGGAAAACCCCCGGATGCACATTCCGATTTTCGGCAACGGCGACGTGGACACCCCGCAAAAGGCGCTCGACTACCGCCGGCGCTTCGGAGTCGACGGCATCATGATCGGGCGGGCCAGCATCGGCTACCCCTGGGTCTTCCGCGACATCAAACATTATTTTGAAACCGGCGAGATACTGCCCCCGCCCGACATCCGGGAACGTGTCCGCGCCGCCCGCCAGCACCTGCAAGACAGTCTCGCCTGGAAGGGATGGAAACTCGGCGTGCTGGAAATGCGCCGCCACTACGCCCCCTATTTCCGCGACCTGCCCAACATCAAACCCTACCGCGCCCGCCTGGTGACGGAAATAGAGCCGGACACGCTCTTCGCCATTCTGGACGAAATTGAAGCGGTGTATAGCGGGGAAGAAATGGTAGTGGGTTAGCGGGTTAGCGGCTCGACAGAGGCCTTGGGCACTTCCAACCCGCTAACCCGAAACCCGTTAACCTCATTTCCCCCAGACCGTACGCACCAGCAGGGCGGCCAGGATCACCCCGATCAGGACGGCGAGCAGGAACAGGGCACCCCGTCCGGACGCCGCGCCGGCCGGAGTGACCGTCTCAATCGCTGCCTCCTGGAGTATTTCCCGGGCTCGGGTGGAATCGGCCGGCCGGACGTGCAGCCGGATAATGGTCTGCAAATGAGGCAGAACGGTCTGAGAGGTAGTATTGGCCAGAAAACAGAGAATGCCTTCCGACCGCAGCCGGGCTGCCGCCACTTCCGCTTCCATCAGCGAAAAAAACTTGGCTACCACCTCCCCTTCTTCGGGATGCCCGGACCAGGCGTTTTCTTCAAAATCAAAGTTATCGAGTATGTCGCTTGGACGCATATTGCTGTCAAACATCGAACATTCCACGGAGTTTGCAAAATATTCCTATTTATGCCGTCCAAAAGTTTGCCATACGCTAAAATCAACATGACACCAGCCGTTTTTTTCCGACCATTTCTTCCCCGCTCGCCTTTCTTCGTTTTTTCCTTCCTGCTTGCTCCGACGCTCCTTTTTTCCCAGGAAAAGCCCAAGTGGGACGTCTCCAACCCACCCGGCCAATCGTACCGGGAAGAACAGTTTACCGTCACCGAAGGCACCTGGATGAGCCTGGACCTCAGCCCCGACGGGAAGACCCTGGTCTTTGACCTGCTGGGCGATATCTACTCCATGCCCGTCGAAGGCGGCGCCGCTACTCCCCTGCGGCAGGGCCTGGCCTGGGAAGTGCAGCCGCGCTTTTCCCCGGACGGGAGGAAGATCCTTTTCACCTCGGATGCCGGCGGCGGCGACAACATCTGGGTAATGGATGCCGGCGGGCAAAATGCCAAACCGGTAACGAAAGAAAATTTTCGCCTGCTGAACAACGCGGCCTGGGTGGACAACCAATACATCGTAGCCCGCAAACACTTCACCGCCACCCGCTCGCTCGGGGCCGGCGAAATGTGGATGTACCACCTCTCCGGCGGCGACGGCCTGCAACTCACCAAACGTAAAAACGACCAGCAGGACGTGAACGAACCCAGTGTGAGCCCCGACGGGCGCTACGTTTATTTCAGCGAAGACCTGTATCCCGGCGGTTTTTTCCAGTACAACAAAGACCCCAACCGGCAGATCTTCGCCATCCGCCGCTTCGACCGTAAGGAAGGGAAGGTGGAGGAAGTGACCGGTGGCTCGGGCGGCGCCTGCCGGCCGCAGGTGAGCCGCGACGGCAAATGGCTGGCCTTCGTACGCCGCGATTTTACCAAATCCGTATTGTGCGTGCAGAACCTGGAAACGGGCCTGGAATACCCGCTGTACGACGGCCTGGACAAGGACCAGCAGGAAGCCTGGACGGTATTCGGGTGTTATCCGGGTTTTGCGTGGATGCCCGAACAGGCCAGCCGGGCCGGAGCCAGGCAGGGGATCGTCATCTGGGCAAAAGGCAAATTTCAGAAAATCAACTTCACCTGGACGCAAATTGCTCCGGACGACCGGCATACGGCGGCCGAAACGCCGCAGGTTTCCGTCACGGAAATACCGTTTTCCTGTACGGTCAAAACCAGGGTCGCCGAAACCCTGAGATTCAACAACCGGGTTTTCGAGGAAAATTTCACCGCGAAGGCCATTCGCCAGGCGGTTACCAGCCCGGATGGCAAGTCCCTGGTTTTTAATGCCGCCGGCTATTTATACCAAAAAAATCTGGCCTCCGGAAAAGTCGACAAACTGGCCGGCGACGAGAACACCCTGGCCTTCGAACCGGCTTTTTCACCGGATGGTAAATCGCTGTTGTACGTAACCTGGAACGACGAACAAAAAGGCGGGATCGTAAAACTCAACCCCGGCAACGCCAAAACGGAAATTCTGAAGCCCATGCCGGCCATTTACCGCACTCCGGCTTTTTCTCCCGACGGAAAACACATCGCCTTCCGCCTGCAATCCGGCGACGACGAAATGGGCCCGGGCATGACCAACAAACCGGGCATCTACATCATGGACGCCGACGGGAACAACCTGCGCTTTGTCACCGAAAACGGCGAAAATCCCCGCTTTTCGGGCGACGGCCGGCGGATTTACGTCAGTACCGGCGGCGCGCTGTTCGGCGGGCTGGACAAGTCGTTCCGGTCGTATGACCTCGAAGGCAAAGACGAGCGTGTTCATTTCAAAGGGAAATACGCCACCCAATGGACGCCCTCGCCCGACGGGCAGTGGCTGGCGTTCACCGAACTGCACAAGGCTTACGTCTGCTCGCTGACCGAAACGGGACTGGCCGTCGACCTGAGCGCCGACACCAAGGCCATTCCGGTCACCCAGGTAAGCCGGGATGCCGGGTATAACCTGCACTGGAGCGCCGATTCCAAAAAACTGCACTACACCCTGGGCGATGAATACTTCACCATCGATCTCAACCAGCGCTTCTCTTTCCTGGAAGGCGCGCCGGACACCCTGCCGAAACTGGACACGGCCGGGATGAAGATCGGCCTCAGCCTGCCCTCCGATGTTCCGAAAGGCCACGTGGTGTTCCAAAATGCCCGCATCATCACCATGGAAGGCGACCGGGTGATCGAGAACGGGGTGATTCGGGTGATCGGCAACAAGATCGATTTCGTCGGCACCAAAAAAGAGTTTGAAAACGCGCCGCGCTACAAGACCAGCGACCCGATCAAATACATCGACTGCGCCGGGAAAACCATCATACCCGGTATCATCGACGTACACGCCCACCCCGGCAATTTCCGCTTCGGCCTGAACCCGCAGAAACAATGGGAGTACTACGCCCAACTGGCCTACGGCGTCACGACCCAGCACGACCCTTCGGTCAATTCCGAAATGGCGTTCAGCAACGCGGAAATGATCAAAGCCGGACGCATGGTCGGCCCGCGCCTGTTCAGCACCGGCACCATCCTGTACGGCGCCGACGGCGACTTCAAGGCCGTTATCAACAGCCTCGACGACGCGCGTTCGGCCCTGCGCCGCACCAAAGCCTGGGGGGCTATTTCGGTAAAAAGTTACAACCAGCCCCGCCGCGAACAGCGCCAGCAGGTCATTGCCGCCGCCCGCGAACTGGGTATGCTGGTCGTGCCCGAAGGCGGCTCCTTTTTCCACCACAACCTGACCGAGATCGTGGACGGGCACACCGGCATCGAACACAATATTCCCGTCGCGCCCTTGTACAAAGACGTGGTCACCCTGTGGAGCAAAACCAAGGCTCACAACACCCCCACCCTCATCGTTAACTACGGCGGGCTCTTTGGCGAGGAATACTGGTACCAGGCCATGGACGTGTGGAAGAAAAAGCCGCTGTTGAACTTTACTCCCCGGCACATACTCGACGAGCGCAGCCGCCACCGCAACCTGGCCCCGGAAGAGGAATTCCGCAACGGTTACGTGCTTACCTCCCAGTCCAGCAAACGGCTCCAGGACGCCGGCGTCAACATCAACCTCGGGGCGCACGGCCAACTCAACGGCCTCGGAGCCCACTGGGAACTCTGGATGCTCCAGCAAGGCGGCATGAGCAATCTCCAGGCCCTGAAATGCGCGACCATCAACGGCGCGAAGTACCTCGGCATGGACACGGAGATCGGATCGCTGGCCTCCGGCAAACTCGCCGACCTCGTCGTGCTGGACAAAAACCCGCTGACCGACATCAAAAACTCGGATTCCGTGCGGTATGTAATGGTAAATGGCCGGCTCTATGAAGCGGCTACCCTGAACGAGATCGGCAATTACGACAAAAAGCGCGGCAAATTCTGGTTTGAAATGCCCGGCAGCCAAACCGCCGGAGCCGGCATGACCCATACCTGCCACGAAGCGAAGTGCGTGTGCGGTCATTGATGCCGTGGTTAAACCTCATAAGGGGAATTTTATGTAAACCGTCGCGGGCAAAACATCTATTTTTGTGTCCATGCGATGGCGGAGGTTCGGCTTCGCGCCGGACCTCCGCTTTTTTTACCACCAACCACATTAAAGAAAATGAACAAGACAATCTGCATTGCCAGCCTGCTGATGCTGGGCACCCTTTCCGTTCTGGCCCAACAATCCCCGGACAGCACCGCCCATCATAAACACCGCTTTTCCCGCGGCCTGGTTGTTACCGGCCAGTATGACTTCCCCGATCTCGACGCAATGAACCGGACGCTCAAGCAGGCCGAACTGCCTGCCTTGTCCGATGAAATAAACGGAGTCGTCTTCGGGTATCGGCTAACCTCTACCAGGGGCAGGTGGTCGAGTGAAAACATGTTCGGCTTTTCCTGGTCCAACACCAATCAGGGCCGGGCTGTTAACGGTTCCGCCGTCACGTACCGGGATTACCGGTATTACTTCAATATTCTGTACGATGTCTCGTACCGCGCCCGGCTGACCAAACTGTTCCCTTTGGTCGGAATAGGCTTAAACTACAGGGTCCTGCGCACGTACAGTAACCTGCCGGGCAACGGCAATTTTGTGCAACTGGCCAACAGCGACGTAAAACGCTACCGCCTCGACGGAACGTCCATCCCGCTGGTGGCCGGCCTCAGCCTCGAACAGGGATTCCGGACCCGGTTTTTCAATCTATTTATCGGCCTGCGGGGCGGCTATGCCTACCATGCCCTTCAATCCGAATGGTCTTTGGACGGGGATATTATTACAAACCTGCCGGCGCCCTCGGCCGGCGTTCCATTCGCCGCTTTGAGCATCCGCCTGGATCCATCTCCGGGACGCATCACCGGATGGAAGAAGGGGGCCGGACAGCAGTGAGCGGCCGAACCGGAATCTTCTCTCCCCAAATCCGCGAAGCCCGATATTGCCCCTTGCCCTTTGCTTTTTGCCCTTTGCCCCTTGCTTTTTGCCCCTTGCCCTTTGCTTTTTGCCCTTTGCCCTTTGCCCCTTAAATCTTCACCCCCACCGTCAGCACCACGCTTCGGCCGTCCGACGGCCAGATGCCGGGCCCCGGGTAAAACGAGGGGCGTTTGGTGAAATACTGTTCGTCGGTCAGATTGTTTACGCTGAGCCGGAAGGTGAGGTTGGAGTAGCGGTAGGAAGCATTGAAATCCAGCAACCCGTAGGCCGGCACCAGTCCCACACTCCCGGTCGGGGAGGGCTCCACGGTGTTGAGCGGATCGGCGAAAGTCTCGCCGGTATAACTGTAGAGCACGGAGACGCTCAGGCCTCTGTAGCGGACGTTCAGGCCGTTGCGGCTGATCCATTCCGGCACGGTTTCCACCCGGTTGCCGTCGATGCTGCGATTTTCATTGCCCACCCGGAATTGCGCATCCTGATATTGGGCGTCGAAATACGCGGTGGAAGTGAACACGTTGGCGAACAGGTTGTCGGACAGCCGGACGCCGTATTCGCCGAAAATTTCCAGACCGTAGGTAACGGAATTCCCGATGTTGGTGCGCAGGATGTAGAACGAGCCGTTTTCTTCTACCGAAGCGCTGCCGAGACGGTTGTTGTACTGCAACCGGAACGCGCTCAGATCCCACTTGAAGCCCCCGGCCGAACCCCGCCAGCCCAGTTCGGCGTTGTAGCCATAAGCGTCTTTCAGGTCCTTGTCGGAGCGCTCGAAAACCGAAGCGGGAATGATGTCCTTGAAAATGACCGGGCGATAGGCCTGTGACCACCCGGCGTACAGATTTTGCCTTTCACTAAGCGTATAATCGGCGCTGACCCCCAGCAACGGGAAGTGGTGTTTGATGGTCGTGGGCAGGTCTTCCGGATCGTAATAAGTAAGGGTGCCGGACATTTTGGAATCGCCCGTCTCGAAGCGCAGCCCCGGCGACACGGAAAGCCGGTGGGTGATCCGGAATTTGTTTTCAGCAAAAAATGCCACGTTTTGAGTTCTAAAATGCAGGTCGCGGGTCCAGCCTTTGGCCGGGTCGATGGTCATGTCGTAGTCGGTACCCGTCGAGCCGGCGTTCGGCGTAAAGCGCCGGTGCAGGTCGTTGTTGAAATACTGGACGCCGGCCACCAGTACGGAGTGGTTCCCCCAGAGGTTGTACCCCCGGAGCAGCCGGAGCTCCGTGGTGCGGCTGTTGAACCGGTCGATGTCGGCTGCCCGCGGGTTGTAGGTCAGGGTGGCGGCATTGATGGTATCGGCTACGGTGGCCGGGTTGTCGTTCCGAACGCTGCTGCGTTCGCCGAGCACTGCGGACACCGTCCATTGCAGTTGGGTATTGGCGTCGATCTGCCAGTTGGCGCTCAGCGAGGGGATGTAAATTTCGGGATTGAAGTAATTGCGGGAGCGGGTCGACTGGCGCGGATCCGCCTGGAACATGGCGTCGGTCAGCGGGCCGGGAAGTTGATACAGGTAGTTGGAGCGCAATAACTCGGCTTTCAGGGCCAAGCGGTTCGTGGGCCGGTATTCCAGCACCAAGCCCTGGCCGTCGTAATCCGATTCGCTGTTCTCGCGATAGCCCTCGCTCCTGCGTTTGCTGTAATAGGCGTAGTACTGCACCTTGCCCAATTTGCCGCCGAGGGCGTTGTAGGTACTGAGCAGTCCGAAGGAGCCGATGGAATTGACCGTTTCAAAACCGGCGGCTTTGGAAGTATCCGGTTGTTTCAGTTGGTAGTTGAGCATGCCGCCGAACTGGGCGCCGTATTGCAGCGCTCCGGTACCGCGCACCAGTTCGATGCGTCCGACGGCTTCCATCGGCAGGCTGAAATGGCTGGCCGGGTAGCCGTACATATCGGAGTTGGAGATAATGCCGTCGGTGCGGATATTGAATTCCCAGCCCCGGTGCGGATCGAGTCCGCGGGTGCTGATATTGGTCTGGTTACCGCTGCCGTCCATATCGTACACAAAGACCCCGGGCACTTTGGCAAAAATCTGGCGCGGCGTTTTTTCGGCGATGTTCGCGTCCAGGTTCTGGACCTGGATCACCTCGGTCTTTTTACCGGCCAGCAGAAAAGTATTGCTCAGGTCGGGGAGCCGCTCGATGGTTTCCCGTTGGTCGGTAATACGCACTTCCCGGAGGTGCCGGCTTTGCAGCGTGTCTCCTTGTGCGCGGACGAACGACGTTGCCGCCAGCAGCAGCACGATGGCCGGAAGGGTAATTTTTTCTTTCATGACTTTAAAGGTGGAGGGTGGAAAAAAGATAAACGTTAAGATAATTGGCGATGAAATGATTACTGGGTTTTACGGGTAGCCAGCGTATCGCCGGCCGGCGAAGCCTGGGTCACTGCGCGGCTGACCGGCTTGCCGTTCACTTCGGTCAGGGAATCGGCGGTGTAGCGCGATTCGAAGATCAGTTTTCCATCGGGCGACCACTTGCGGAGGTAGCCGTCTTTCAGGTTGTCTTTCATAAAAACCGTGAACTGGATGCGGCCGTCTTCGTACCAGATGGTGTCGCCTTCCTGTTGTCTTCCGGCCCGGTAGTACTGCACCTCTTTGACCTTCCCGCTGGGGTAATAGATCAGGGTTTTCCCTTCCTGAAGGCCGTTCTGCAGCCAGCGCTCGGCCATGATCTTCCCGTCGGGATAGTAGTCGGTCATTTTGCCTTCCCGCCTGCCGTCGACGATCTGCACGCGGCGCGAGACGGTGCCGTTTCCGTATCGTTCGATGCGTTCCGTAATTTTCGGCTGGGTGTCCTGGCAGGCCAGGACGGTAAAGAGCGCGAAGAAAGGTATCAGCGACGGATAGAACCGGTGTTTCGAAGTCATTGTGTTGTTTACTTTTGAAAAGAGGCCGCCCAGTGAAAGGCGGCCTCTCTGAAAATCGGTTTTTGTTTGTTTAAACCTCATGGATGTTATTTCTTCCAGGGCAGGTCGTTGACCTTGCGGCCGATGACCGTACCGTAGCGCACGCCTTCTTCGCTGTCCATGCGGAAGTGTACGCCCAGCGGCACGCGCGACCAGGCATTTTCCTGGGCCATTTCGTAGAAGCTGCCGAACGTACGCGGCGTGCCTTCGAACTCGGTCCGGTTCTCGTGGCAGCGATCGGTCATCGAGTAGGCGTAGCCGAAAATGCTGGCCAGCACCTCGGCGCCGGCGGCGCCCATGGTGGAGTGGCCGGACGGGTAAGCCGGGAACGACGGCGTAAAGCCTTCGTCACCGGTCAGCGGGTTGTACAACGCCGGCTTCCAGGTCGGGTCGATCACGCGCTGGATGTAGGTTTGCGGGCGCTCCACGTTGTAGTAGTACTTGGAGTTCCAGCAGCCGACGGAAGCATCGTTCAGGGCCATGCCCACCTTGACGTTCATAAACACGGCGGTTTCGAGGTTGCTGCCTTCCTCTTTCAGCACCTGGTTGCCGATGGCCAGCCAGCGCGGGCCGGGGCTGAAGGTCAGGTTGACAAGGTCGTCGCTCCAGAATTCGCCCACCCATTCGTCTTCATAGGACAGGGTCGGGGTGTTCTGGGCGTACACTTCCAGCGCCTGGGAGTACAGGTCGGAATTGGTAGCCGTGCTGTAGGGCAGCGGCGGCTTGCAGACCTTGTCGGCCTGCGCGATGGCGAAGGTGCGGGCGCCGCCCCAGATACCGCCCATGGGTTTGCCCGGGCCGGGGAAGGTGGGTTTCCAGTCACCGTCCTTTTTGTAGTGGTCTTCCCAGGTGTAGCCCTGGAAGGGGTCGAGGTAGTGGTCGTGGCCGATCGGGTCGGACACAGCGTATGCCCAGATGGCTTCGGCCACGGCTTTGCCGTAAGCGCGCGAGCGGTCGGCCACTTCCTGGCCGGTTTCCGCTACGCCTTTGCTGTAGTACTGGTTGTCCAGCGCGGTCATTTTCTGCTTCAGGTCGTCGGTGGCTTTTACGAAGAAAAGCGGCATCAGATGCGCGTAGGAAGCGCTGATGACCGTCGGCCAGTGGTACTGTCCGCCGTCGGCAGCCGGGATGCTGAGACCCGGGTACAGGTTGGCCATCGAATTGAATTCCGGCATGCCGGTGATGCAGGCTTCGTAAGCCGAGAGGCCCATGTAAGCCAGGGAGCGCGGAGCGGGACCGGGGCGATAGCCGGCAGCATAGCGTTCCGTTTCGAGGAACAGTTCGTTCCAGTCGTAGACGACGTCGTTGCTGGAGTTTTTCACCAGGTTGGACGATTCGGTCGACTGATCCTTACATGCCGGAACGAGCAGGCCGGCAGCCAGGATGCCCAACAACAATAAAGCGTAGTTTTTCAAAAATCGCATAGTGGATGATTTTTAGTTAGACTTTCAATTCGCGGAGGGCAGTGCAAAGTACCGGCCATTATTACCGAGATGGCCTGGAATTTGATTAAAAACTGCTTAAAAAACGAGACACTGCCGGTTTAAATCCTTCCCCCCCGCCGGTTTAGCAGTATTTTTGACGTTATTATGGCGATGAGAATCCTTTTGATCGAAGACGAGCCCAAAATGGTGCGTTCGTTGAAAAAGGGGCTGGAGGAACACTTCATTGAAGTGGATTCCGCCCCGGACGGCACCGCCGGCCGCCGGATGGCCGAAGCCAACGATTATTCCGTGATCATTTCGGACGTGATGATGCCCGAAATGAACGGCCTGGACCTGCTGCGACACCTGCGCAAACAGGGCAACCGCACGCCGGTCATCCTGCTTACCGCCCTGGGGCAGACGGACGACAAGGTGATGGGGTTCGAGGCCGGTGCCGACGACTACCTGACCAAACCTTTCGAGTTCCGGGAATTACTGATGCGTGTCCGGGCTTTGGCGCGCCGGCCGGTGGATACCTATCAACCGCAACCGGTGCTCCGTTTTGCCGATATGGAGATGAATCTTGAAACCAAAGAATTCTGCCGCGGCGGACAAAAAATCCTGCTTACGCCCCGGGAATATGCCCTGATGGAGTATTTCCTGCGCAATCCCGGACGCATCATTTCCAAGACGGAGATCTCGGAGCGGGTGTGGAATCTTAATTTCGACACCGGAACCAATGTTATTGAAGTGTACGTCAACTTTTTACGCAAAAAAGTGGACAAGGGATTCGCCAAAAAACTTTTGCACACCCGCTTCAAAACGGGATACGTACTCAGCGAAGAAGAAGAGCAAAATCCCGACAAAACGCCGGAAAACCGGCAAAACCCGTAATCCATGCAGATCCGCACCAAACTTACCTTACAGTTTATCGTGCTCGTAGCGGGTATTTTACTCCTCGCTTTGTGTATCATTCACTACAAATTCCAGCGCATGACCGAGGACGAATTTTACAACGGCCTGCGTTCCAAAGCCCTGATGACGGCGGAAATGGTACTGCACGACGAGGACAAGATACAGCCGCTGAGCAGTGCGGGCACGGAAGGGTCCGTACTGCCCTTCCGCGAAAACGTGATGATCTTCAACTCCAGCCTGCAACGCGTTTTTTCTTTCAACCGTACCGCGGAGTCACTGCCGGAAAAAACCCTGCGCGGGTTGCAATCCAGCCCGGAAGCCCGGTTTCAGCACGGCGATATGCTGGCGGTGAGCCTGAAACACGCCAGCAAAAGCGGCCGCGAATACCTCATCGTCTCCGAATCGGTCTTCAACTCCGAAGAACTGAACAACCTGCGCAACATTCTGATCGCCAGTTTTTTTCTCTGCATTTTTCTGGTAGCCGCCGGCGGCTGGTTCTATGCCGGACAGGCCATGTCGCCCGTGGCGCGCATCGTCAACCAGGTGGACAATATCTTACCCTCCGACCTGAGCGCGCGGCTGGACGCCCCGAACAACCACGACGAAATATCGCGGCTGGTCATCACCTTCAACCGGCTGCTCGACCGCATTCAGTTTGCCTTCCGGATGCAGAAAAGTTTCATCTCCAACGTATCGCACGAACTGAAGAACCCGCTCTCGGTCATCATTGCCCAACTTGAAATCGCGCTGGACAAGGACCGCAGGAACGAGGAATACCGCACCACCCTGGTCTCGGTGCTGGAAGATACCCGGGAACTGAACGAGGTGACCGAAAAACTCCTGCAACTGGCCCGCGTACACTCGGAAGGCGCCTACATCGCCTTCGAACAGGTGCGGCTCGACGAGATTATGCTCCAGACCCGGTCCGCCCTGCTGCGGCTGCACCCGGACTACCACATCGCCTTCGATATTGTGGGGGTGCCGGAAGACGAAGACCAGTTGTGTGTGCGCGGCAACGAGCCGCTGCTCCGGTCCGCTTTCCAAAACCTGATGGACAACGGATGCAAATTTTCACCGGACCGGAAGGTAACGGTGAAGGTCTGGTTCGACCCGGGCGGGCAGCACCGGGTGGAGATCGCCGACCACGGCCCCGGCATTCCGGCCAAAGACCTTCAGTTGATCTTCCAGCCTTTCTACCGCAGTTCCCAGAGCATCCACGTCCGGGGTTCCGGCATCGGCCTGTCGCTGGTGGACAGCATCATGCGCCTGCACCGGGTTGCGCTCGACGTAACGTCCGCCCAGGGGAAGGGCACCACGTTCCGGCTTAGTTTTCCGGCGCTTCCATAGCCGTCAAGACCAGATAAACATGAGAAAACACTACTCCATCGATCGATTGCTGTGGTTCCCGGCGGGCCGCGAACTCCTGAAACGGCACAGTCCCGGTTTTTTCGGCCTGGTACTGGTGCTGGCGGCCATTTTCGGGGCTTTTTCCCGCTGCTCCCGGGAGAAACCGGAAGATCCGGCCGACTACCGCCTGGCTACGGAGGTCACCGTTACCTGGAACCGCCTGCTGCTCGATCTGGAGCGCCACACGACGGGCTACCGGCCTCCCGTCAGCGCCCGTACCTTCGCTTACGTGGAACTGGCAGCCTATGAAACAGCCCTGCCCGCGCTGGAGGGGTATGTTTCTTTCGGCGAATTCAATTCCGGTTTTTCCACCGATGGCCTGCCTTTCCCCCGGGAACATTACTGCCTCCCGGCCGGACTAAATGCCGCATACGCCCGGATGGCGCGGCATTTTTTCATCTCCTCCCCGCCCCAGTGGCTCAACCGGATCGACCAACTGGAAGCCGACTTCGCCCGGAATATCCAGGGCCAGGCGGAAAAACAATCCTTCGAACTTTCCTGCGCCTACGGCGATTCGACGGCGGAAGCCGTATGGCGCTGGTCGGTCAGCGACAGTGAGGGCCACAATGCTGTTCTGTACAACTACGATAAAAACTACACCCCGCCTACCTGTGCCGGTTGCTGGAAATCCGACGAACGCCAATCCATGCCCGCCCTGCTTCCGCATTGGGGCCTGGTCCGTCCTTTCGTCGTAGCACCCGGCAGCCTGACGCTCAATCCGCCGCCCGCCTTTGACGAAACCCGCGGCTCGGCCTTTTTTACCGAAGCCATGGAGGTGCTGTCGGTTTCCCAGCCGCTGAGCAAGGAAAATCTGTGGATCGCCGAATTCTGGAGCGACGACCTGCCCGGGCTTACCGTAACCCCCGCCGGCCGCTGGATCTCGATCACCAACCAGGCCATCGAAGAGGCCCGCCCAACCTTCCCGGTTGTCATCGAAACCTACCTGAAAACTGCGCTGGCGCTGTGCGATGCATCCATCATAACGTGGCACGGCAAATACCTGTACAACGTGGAAAGGCCGGACACCTACATCCGCCGCAACATCAAGCCGGATTGGAGCGCCCTGCACGACACCCCGCCTTTCCCCTCCTACCCCAGCGGCCATTCGGCTTTCGGCGCCGCCGCCGCCGAAGTGCTTTCGGCACAGTTGGGCACACAATTTTTACTGACAGACCGGACCCACGGAAATCGCCAGGAATTTGTCGGAAAGCCGCGCACGTACCAGTCTTTTGCCGAAATGGCTAAAGAAAACGCCGCTTCCCGGGTGCTGATCGGCGTTCACTACCGGATGGACTGCGAGGAAGGGCTTCGGATCGGGAAGTATGTCGGGCAGAAAATCAACAACCTGCCCCTGCGCCGGAAAGAAGCGGCGGTGATTTTGCCGCAATGAAAAATGGCATGAGAGTTGAGCTCCGGCTTTAGATTTTGTTAAAAAATCCGGCACCGTATTTTTTTATTCCTACTTTTCGCACGGCAAAAATTTGCAGTGCGCAAACAGCGCAGGTTATGGTGATCAAAAGTTATTTTATTCCCATCCTCCTATTTCTCACGGCATCCCTCTCGAACGCGCAGCAGGATTCACTGAATCCTGTATGTAAGTTGCTCAAACTCAACAGCAACTGGGATTTTGGCGCCGGCGCACGTTTTTCCTTTCTTGATTTTGACGAAATGAACCGCGCCCTGGAATCGGCCGGTTTGCCGGGTCTGGAGTCGCCGGTCATGTGCCTCGACATGGGCGTCCGGACTTCCTGCTCCTGGAAATATCTGGTCATGGAAACCGGGCTGAAATACTCTTTCGGATCCTCCAGCGAGCGAAATCTGAACAATCGCCAATCGGTGACATTTCGGGATTACGCCCTGCAGTCGCGGCTCCTGTTCGACGTATTCGAAAACAATCAGTTCAGCAAGATCTTTCCCTATGCCGGCCTGGGTATCAGTTACCAGGTGCTGCGTACTTACGACAATAACAACCCGGTCAATGACGACGGCACTTCCGGCCCGTTCGCGGCGAATGCCCTGAACCGGCGATTTACTTATATCCCTTTTTCTTTTGAAACGGGCCTGAGTATGGAACAAGGGTTCCGGGCCTGGGGTAAAAAGATCATCGTCGGGATGCGCTGCGGCTATGCGTTCCGCTTTTTCCAGACCAAGTGGTCGCTCGACGACTACCAGGTGGAGTTGCCCAAACCCGCCGCCAGTTCGCCCTTCGTGGCCCTGCTGCTGCGGGTCAAATCGGATAAGCCCAGGCAATGCATACCGGTGGAAGCCCGGTAATTTTCCCGGAAAAAAGTACGGTAGGCGCTTACCCAGGGCGACGTTTACGAAACTTTGAAAGTTTCGTAAACGTCCGCCATACCGTTTACAGATTCAGCAAAAATCCGATGGTAAAATTGGCGTCCCAGTCGAAGACGAACTGCTTGCAGCCCGTGGCATCCACCAGGGCCTGGTAGATGTTGAGGCCCGATTTTTGTTTGGCGCCGTCGGGCGTGTAGCCGGCGGGGGCTTTCAGTACCGTATAGCGTTCTTTACCGCTGCGGGTTTGTTTGGCCAGTTCGTAGGGCACGCCGCCGATGATGAAGCAGGTGCCGCGCAGGTTGGAAGGCACCTGGCTTGCCTTGGCTTTCACGTCCTGATACACGGTGCCGTCGGGAACATTGTCCTGATAATATTTGGCTCCGTACGATTCCAGCGCGCCGGAAGGCATCCAGGAGATCTTGGTGTTACCCGAACCGATGTCCACCACGAACCCGTTGTTCTGGTAGGCGTTCGGCAAAGCGGCGCGCAGGGCGAGGCGGGCCTCCTGTTGCGGGGTTACCTCGTTCACGTAGTAGCCCATGCCTTTCAGGGCGGCGCTGATCTTTTCGGTGACGGCTTCCTTCTTGGCGCCCGAACTGATCACGAAGTGGATGTCGCGGGCCCCCACGCCGAAACTCACCATATCGGCGATAAAACGTTTCAGGCCGGCTTTGATGTCCTCGTCGGTGGCCAGGTTTTCCTTCACCAGACTTACCCCGAACTCGGCTTTTTCCAGTTTCCAGTTTTTCTTGTTGTCCATCATGATGATGAACGAGTTAAAACCCGTTGCGCCCAACTCGACCACGCCTTTCAGTTTGCCGCCCGCGGGGGGCGGAGGAGTGAAATTGAACGGAGCCGGGGTAAAGGATTCGGCCGGTTTGGCCGCCGGGGCAGCATCCGCCGCGCTTTGTCCGTCGCCCGTAGCGGCCGGTTGTTCGGTGGTAGGGCCTCCTGCCTCGGAGCCGCCGCCCTTTCCAAGATTGGGGAACAGGTACCGAACCCCGAAGAAGACACCGGCGACAATAGCGAGCGTGAGCAGCAGCCGGGAAAAAGTGGTCAATCGTGCCATAGTATGAATTGCACTGTTGGTTAAATGAATGTTTTGAATTTTTACACCCGTTAAAGGCGCTACAAAATTGCGGACAATTCGATAAAACGGCAGCGGCAAATTGACGGACTTCCGAAAACATTCTCCCAAACGCTCCACCCCGCCGATTTTCCCTATTTTTGCGCCCGATCATCCCGCAAATCCCCAAATCCCCAAATCCTCAAATCCCCAAATCCTCAACCTCCACTCAACTTCACACCGTTCCATGTCCGTTACCACCCACACCCTCCTGTCCGAACGCGTCCTGAACCTGGCCGAATCCGAAACCCTCAAAATGGCCCGCATGGCCCGCGAACTGCGCGCCCTCGGCCACGACGTGATCAGCCTCAGCCTGGGCGAGCCGGATTTCGACACCCCCGACCATATCAAAGACGCTGCCTACCAGGCCCTGAAAGACGGCTACACCAAATACACGCCGGTTGCCGGTCTGCCCGAACTGAACAAGGCGATCAGCGAAAAATTCAAACGGGACAACAACCTGGACTACCGCCCGGAACAGATCGTGGTGAGCAACGGCGCCAAACAGACGGTATACAACCTGTGCCAGGCCCTGCTCGATCCGGGTGATGAAGTGGTCATTTTTGCGCCGTACTGGGTGTCGTACTGGGAGATCGTGAAACTCTCCGGCGGGGTGCCGATACCGGTATACGCCGGAGTGGAAAAGGACTTCAAACCCACGCCCCGACAGGTGGCCGACGCCATCACCGAACGTACCAAGTTCGTGTTGTTCTCCTCACCCTGCAACCCGACCGGCACGGTGTTCGACCGCAAGGAACTGGAAGCCTACGCCAACGCGATCGCCCCGCACGAGCACGTGCTGATCGTCAGCGACGAGATCTACGAATACATCAACTTCACCCACGAGCACGTCAGCATCGGCTCTTTCCCGCAAGTGAAAGACCGCACCATCACCATCAACGGCTTTGCCAAGGGCTTTGCCATGACCGGCTGGCGCCTCGGCTACATGGGCGCCCCGAAATTCATTGCCGACGCCTGCGCCAAGATCCAGGGCCAGGTGACCAGCGGAGCCTCCTCCTTCGGTCAGAAAGCCGGCGCCGTGGCCCTTATGAGCGACCTCGGCCCCACTGAAGTAATGCGCGAAGCCTTCCGCGAACGCCGCGACATCGTGCTCTCCATGCTGGAGGAAATCCCGGGCATCAAGACCAACCACCCCGACGGCGCTTTCTACGTATTTCCCGACGTGACCGCCTATTTCGGCAAATCCGACGGCCACACCACCATCCATAACGCCGACGACTTTTGCGATTACGTGATGACCCAGGCTTACGTCGGCCTGGTCTCCGGTACGGCTTTCGGCGACCCGAACTGCTTCCGGCTGAGTTATGCGGCGTCTGAAGAACAGTTGCGCGAAGCCATCCGGCGGATGAAGAACGTGTTGGGCCGCCTGCGTTGATCCGAAGTTCACCTTTTCCGCAAACCTTTCCGGTATGAAATTCCGCCTCCTTTTCCTGCTCGCAGTCTGCCCCGTTTTCCTTTTTTCGGTCTGTAAAAAACAGAACGGCCCGACGGACATCGATCCGCCCGGGACCGACACCACCGCCACCGCTTTTTTCGTCGGGGCCGATCTTTCGTACGTGAATGAAATGGAGGGCTGCGGAGTAGTCTACCGGGAAAAAGGCGTGGCCAAAGACCCGTACCAGATTTTTGCGGGCGACCAATGCAACCTCGTCCGGCTGCGCTTGTGGCATACACCCGCGTGGTACGACACGCTCAACGCAGGAAAACGCTACTCCGATTTTCAGGACGTGCGCAAAAGCATCATGCGTGCGAAAGCGGCGGGTATGAAGGTGCTGCTGGATTTTCACCTGTCCGATACCTGGGCCGACCCGAGCAAACAACGGGCGCCGGCCGCATGGCAGGGTGTGGTGAATAACCTGCCGCTGCTGAAAGATTCTTTGTACAACTATATTTCAGGCACCTTGCTGGCGCTGAACAGCGAAGACCTGCTGCCCGATATGGTGCAGATCGGCAACGAGACCAACAAAGGCATTATGTTGTCGGCGGCAGCCGATGCGGGCCCCTGGACGCTGGACTGGAACCGCAACAGCCAGTTGTTCAAAAGGGCCATCGAGGCGGTGCGGAGTGTGGAAACGAGTGCCGGCAAACCCATCAAAGTGGCGCTGCACATCGCGGGTCCGGCCGACGCAGGTTGGCTGATGCAGGGTTTCTGGAGCAACGGCGTCACCGATTTCGACGTGATCGGGATGTCGTATTACTGGGCCTGGCACAAACCGACCACCATCGCCGACGCGGGCAACGTGATCGCCCAACTGCGCCAGCAGTACCCGGGAAAAGAGGTGATGATCTTCGAAACGGGCTATATCTGGACGATGCAGGGCAACGACAATGCTGCCAACATCATTTCGGAAGTACACCCCGATTACGCTCCCGCCAGCCCGGAAAATCAGAAAAAATGGCTGATCGATCTGACTCAGGAGGTCATCAATAAAGGAGGGATCGGCGTTGTATATTGGGAACCGGCGTGGGTGTCATCGCCCTGCTGGACGCCCTGGGGGCAAGGCTCGCACCAGGAACACGCGACGTATTTCGATTTCAGCAACAATGTGCTACCCAACGGCGGTATGTATTTTATGTCGCACCCGTACGAGAACCTGGTCGCCACTCAGGAACCGCCCCCCGACCGCGGCCGCAGGCTGGACGTCAGGTGGGTGAGCGGCGCCAGTCAACTGGAGATTTGTTTGAATCGAATGTTTCCGAACGACAGTTCTACCGTCAGGGTTCATGTTTCGGACCGGAGCGGAAAACTGGTATCCGTCGGGCAATTTTACGATGCGCCGCCCGACAGGACTGACTTCAACATGCAGTTGGAGGCCCTTCCCCTCGGAATTTATTACGTAGCCGTTTTTGAACGGGACGAATGGGCGGGCGTGAAAGGGGTGGTGCTGGGTAGGTGAGAGGGGTGAGAGAAGGTGAGAGAATGTGAGAGACGTGAGAGGGGTGAGAAACGTGAGAGGGTGCTC
>WBZQ01000985.1_pt1 | contig 20640 bp, 1 predicted proteins | sample 5204251 | NCBI WGS metagenome assembly WBZQ01 (sample SAMN12412402, study PRJNA552823) | activated sludge metagenome | isolation source: activated sludge from nitrification reactor of wastewater treatment plant... | place: USA: Virginia | collected 2017-09
CCAGAAAACGATCAGCCGTCAGATCACCACGCGCGGCATAACCACGCGCCAACTGCACACCACCCAAATACAGCTCACCCGGCACCCCGGCCGGGACGCGCTGCAGCCGGGCGTCGAGCACCAGCGAGGAACTGTTCCAGATCGGCACGCCGATCGGCACCGAACCGTCCGATGCCGATACCCGCTCGATGTTCTCTGCGGTGATCTCAATGGCCGCCTCGGTGGGACCGTAGAGGTTGTAGAATAGGATGTCCGGCAACGCTTCCCGCACGTCTGCGGCAACCGCGGGCGGAACCGCCTCACCGGTCATGGAGATGATGCGCACCGAATCCATCCGCGAAATCCGGTCCACGCCCACGACGTCGACGAACACAGACAGCATCGACGGCACGAAGTGCACCATCGTTGCCCGGGTCTGCTCGATCACCTCGGCCACATACAGCGGCTCGGTGTGGCCCCCCTCCTTGAGAATCACCATGCGCGCACCGACCATCAGCGGGGCGAACAGCTCCGGCACCGACACGTCAAAGGTGTACGGCGTCTTGAGGATCACGGTGCCGGTGTGATCGATCGGCAGTTCGTCCAGACCCCACCACAGCCGGTTCACGACAGCAGCGTGAGGGAGGGTAACGCCCTTCGGCTTGCCGGTGGAACCCGAGGTGAACAGCGTGTAGATCGCCGCGTCGGGGCGGATCGATGCGCCGCGTTCGGCGTCGGTGATCGGTGTGGTGGTCAAGTCCGCCACGCCGTCGCAGGAGACGACGATGGTGCGGATATCTCCGGGCTGTCCGGCTTCGAGAGCGGAGGTTTCGGCGACCAGGAGGAGATCGACACCGGCGGTCTCCAGCATGTATTCGACACGGTCGGCGGGGGTGCCCAGACCGATCGGCACGTACTGGCCACCGGCCGCGACGATCGCGTGGATCGCGACGATGAGTTCCACCGACCGCGGAATGCACAGCGCCACCGCCGAATCCGGACCGACGCCGGACTCGATGAGCTCACGGGCAAGCGAGTTGACGCGTGCACCGAACTCCGCGTAGGAGACACTTCGCCCCTCGAACCACAGCGCGGGTGCGTCCGGGGTCGCCGCGACCTGCGCGGCTACGGCGTCAACGATCGAACCGGCCCGAATCGCGACCTCGGCACCCCACTCGCGGCCCTCGACCTCGGCGACGCCGGCGTCGTCGAGCAGGTCGATGTCGGCCACCGGCAGTGCGGGCGCGGTCGCGATGGCGCGCATGATCTGAGTCAGCGCATGGGCGAACACGGCGATCTGGTCGTCGCCGAACGCCGACGGCAGATACTTGAGCCGGACCAGAAGCCCGTCGGCCGACGGCGCCGTCACCATGTTCAGCGGGTAGTGCGTGGAATCGCTAGCCCGGACATCGGTGATCGACAGCCCGCCGGTGGCCGAGGTGTCCGCGGTGGCCAGCGAATCGGCGTTCACCGGGTAAGACTCGTGAATGGTCAGGGTGTCGAACCCGACCGGCTTGCCCGCTGCCGCCGCGATGGCCGGCAGGCTCAGATACTGGTGGTCGAGCACCGTGATCTTGTCGGCCTGGACCTTGCCGATCACCTCTCCGATGGAGACCGCAGGGTCGACGTCGACCACCGCGGGCAGGGTGTTGATGAACAGGCCCACCATGGTTTCGACACCGTCGAGGTCGGCGGGCCTGCCCGATACCGTCTCGCCGAAGGTCACGACCCGGTTTCCGGTGAGCCGGGACACCAGCACCGCCCAGGCCACCTGGACGACCGTCGCCAGAGTGGAACCATGTTCTCGTGCAACCGATTCCAGCAGGGAGGTGGTCTCGGGGTCGAGACGGGTCTCGTAGTCGCGGGGCAGCGCGTCGGCCTCCGGTACCTGGCCGGCGGCCACCATCGTCGCACCCTCGACAGGGGCGAGGACCTCCCGCCACGCGGCCAGTCCCTGTGCCCGGTCGCGACCGGTGATCATCGTCAGGTAGTCGCCGAAATCGCCTGTCGCGCCACCGGATGCCACCGAGGTGTACGGGGTGCCGGTCGCATACACCGCCAACACGTCGGCCAGGACAAGCGGTGCCGACCAGCCGTCGAGAATGAGGTGATGGTTGGTCACGACGAGTGTCGATGATGCACCGTGCCGGACGAGGACGAACCTCAGCAGCGGCGGTGTGGCCAGGTCGAACGGCCGCACGCGCTGCGCCGCGACGATCGACTCGATCCGTTCGGCGACAACATCCTCGGTGCCATGTTCATCGAGGTCGACAACGGTCCAAGGCAGTTCGGCGTCGGCTGCGACGGCGGCGACCACCGCACCGCTCGGGGCGGCGACGAACCGCGACCGCAGCACCCGATGGTGGTCGATGACCTTCTGGGCCGCTGCCCGCAGCCGATCGGCGTCGGCACCGGACAGCGTCAGAACCGCCTGTGCCACATACACATCCACTTGACCACTGTCGATGGCCAGCTGTGACTGGAAGTACAGACCGCCCTGCAGCGGCGACAGCGGCCACAGGTCGGCATCGGGGAAACGCGCTTCCAGATCGTCGACGTCGGCCTGGGTCAGTTCGGCCCCGGGAATGTCGGATGGACTGGAACCGACCTGTCCCCCGACGGATTCGACGTACTCGGCGACCTCTGCCAGATAGTCCTGCCAGTGGCCGGCGATCTCGCGGGCGGCCGCCTCGGAGAAGATCGTGGTCAGGTAGCCCAGGCTCGCGACAAGTTCGCGGCGGCCGTCGTGGGTGGCGATACCGGCGTCGAGCCGGATCGCGGATGTGGCGACCATACCGCCGGAGATCGTGCCCGGCAACGCATACGGCTCTTGTGCCGGCGCGAACGGAACCAGAGCGGCAGCCGACTCATTGTCGGCGCGGACACCGCGGTTGCCGCCGTAGTTGAACGACACCGCGGGCAGCCCACGGTCGGCGAAACGCTCACCGTGTGGGCCGAACAGTAAGGGGGTGAACGCGATTCCGTTCTCCGGCTCGGCGTGGAAGGCCTCTTTGGTCTGCTTGATCAGTGCGCGCGGCGACTCGTCGGCCAGGTCGAGGCCGACCGGGGCGAGCGCCGTGAACCAGCCGACGGTGCGGGCCAGGTCGGCGCCGGGCGCGATCTCCTCGGCCCGGCCGTGCCCCTCCAGCAGGATCGACAGTCGCCCGCAGTCGTGCCCGTGCGCGGCGGCCCAGCGATCGACGGCCACGGCGAGCGCGGCCACCATCGCCTCCGACGCGCCGGCACCGAATGCCTCCGGCACCGTGGTGAGCAGGCGTTCGGTGATGTCGGCGGATACGGTGACCGACACCTCACCCATGGCGCGTTCCCGGTCGGCGACGCGATCGAGGGTGCGCCCGAACCATTCCCGAGTGGTCGGCAATTGCTCACGCCAGTAGTCGATCTCGTCGTCGCGTTCGGCGCCGAGATCGGCGAGGACCTGCGACCATCTGCGGACCGAGGTGCCCTCCGCGTTGAGCGAGACCGCCTGTCCGGCCCAGATCTGCCCGGCGGCCACCACGAGATCGGCGATCACGGTTTGCCAGGACACGATGTCGACGACGGCGTGGTGAATCGCCAGCACGAGACGGCCGTCGGAACCGTCGGCGGGCAGCACGCCCGCAGCCGCGACCATCGCGCCTCGGGTGGGATCGAGCCGGCCGATGGCCTCGGCGTGTGCCTGCTCGACGGCCGCGGTGAAGGCATCGGTGCCGGGAGCGGCTGCCACCGAATGCATCGTGACCGCCTGCGCGGCGTCGAATTCAGTCGCACCCGCGGTCATCGACCAGGTGTCGCCGGACACGGTGAGGGTGGCGGTGAGCATCGGATGGTTGGCGACCATCGCCGTGAGCACCGCACCGATTCCGTTCACGCCGCTGCCGGCCGGCAGTGCCAGCACCTGCGACTGCGAGAAATCAGCGAAATCTTCTGCAGTGTCACTTCTTTCGAGCATCCACCGGACCATCGGCGGGAGGGTGACCTCGCCGCCGGGTCCGCCGGGCAGCTCGTCGAGGACCACCGATTCGCGTTCGCCCACCGCATGAGCCAGTGCGCGAACGGTTTTCAGTTCGAAGATGTCGCGGGGCCGCAGTTCGTAGCCGGCGGCGCGCAACGCCGAGGACAACTGGATCGACATGATCGAGTCGCCGCCGAGGGCGAAGAACGAGTCGGTGGCACCGACCTGATCGTGGCCGACAAATCCGGCGATGATCGCGGCGATGGTCCGCTCGACCTCGCCCTCGGGTGCTACATATCCGGCCTCCACCAGCGCGGACGGCGCGGGGAGCGCAGCCCTGTCGAGTTTGCCGCCCGGTGTCAGCGGCATCGCATCGAGGGCGATCAGCTGCGCGGGCACCATATGCGCCGGCAACGTGGACGCTGCGGCGGACAGCACCGCGTCGACATCGGCGCCGTCGGGCGCCACCACATAGCCGACGAGGCGGGTGCGGCCGGAGGCGGCATCGTCGACACCGAGCACCAGCGCCTGGGTGATGCCCGGCTGGTCGGTGAGCACCGCCTCGATCTCGCCGAGTTCGATGCGCTGGCCACTCACCTTGACCTGGTGGTCGGCACGGCCCGCGTACTCCAGGTCGCCGGAGGCGTTGACCCGCACCAGGTCGCCGGTGGCGTACATCCGCGCTCCGGGTGCGTCGAACGGGTCCGCGACGAACGAGGTGACGGTGGCGGCGGGCTTGTTCAGGTAGCCGCGCGCCAGGGCGGGCGCCGACAGGTACAGCTCACCCACCACGCCCTGCGGGACCTGGTGCAGGCGGGTGTCGAGGACGTAGGTGGTGAATCCGACGATGCCGCGGCCGATGGTGACCGGTTTGCCCGGCAGCAGGCGCGCGCGTGTGGCCCACACGGTGGCCTCGGCGGGACCGTAGACGTTGAAGATGCGGCGGCCGCGGGCGGCCCAGCGTTCGACCACCTCCGGTGGGCAGGCCTCACCGCCGATGGCGAGGTGTTCGACCGTCTCGCCGAAGTCGGGGTCGACGGTGGCGAGCACCGTCGGGGTGATGATGACGTCGGTGACCTCGTGGTTCTCGATGACCTCCCCGAGGGCGTCGCCGGCGTAGTCGGCCTGCGGCGCGACGACCAGGGTGTGTCCGGCCAGGACGGCGGCGGCCATCTCGACGACGATCGGGTCGAAGCTCGCTGAGGCCAGGTGCAGGATACGGGTATCCGGGTTGTCCTCACGCGGCCCGGTGACCTGAGCGAAGGTCTCCATCAGGTCGGCGATACCGGCATGGGTGACGCTCACACCCTTGGGACGGCCGGTGGAGCCCGAGGTGTAGGTGAGATAGGCGAGGTTGCCGAGCCGGACCGGTCCGTTCAGCTCACCGGGTGTCAGCGGATCGCCGGACAGGCTCTCGTCGTCGAGATCGTCCAGGCGCAGCCACTCGCGGTGGTCACCGCCGAGACGCTCGCGGGTGGCCCCGTCGGTGATGCCGATCTCGACGGCCGAATCGTCGAGCATGTACTCGATGCGGTCGAGAGGATAGGACGGGTCGATGGGCAGGAAGGCCGCCCCCGATTTGGCGATACCCCACACGGCGATCACCGACTCGGCGGACCGGTCGAGGGCCACGGCCACCACGCTCTCGGCCCCCGCGCCGCGGGCGATGAGTGCCCGCGCGATCCTGTTGGTGACGGCCTCGAACTCGGCGTAGTTGAGCTCGGTGTCACCGCAGATTACCGCGGGATGGTCGAGGTCCAGATCGCGTCGCGCGAGTAGATCGATCAGCGTGCCGGCTTCGACGAGACCGGGGTTGCCGCTGGTCGGATCGTTCGTGGTCGCCATTGTGTGTGGCACTCCTTCGCCCATGTTCACTGGTCTCGCTGTCCCCCCGTAGCCCGATCGTGATGACGATGTGGGCCGCGGTTCCGGCTGTTGGTCCATTGTGTCTGTGGCACCGAAAGGAATATCGTTCAGGCCGCAACACGCGTTAGGGCGGTCGACCATTCGGTCGACCGCCGTCGGTCACTGTTTTCGGGGCTTCAGCGGGTCATCGATCCATTATGTCAAGATCTCCGGACGGGTTGAGCATCCCGCGCACTCCGGTGGCGTACATCCGCTGCCCGTCACCCGCCGGATCTGCGACGAAGCGCACCGCGGTGTCGCCCGAACGGCCGAACAGGCCCTGGGCCAGAGCCACCCCCGACACGTACACGTCGCCGGCCTGACCCGGTCCCGCCTCGGCGAGCCTGTCGTCGAGCACCCGCACCGTCATCCCGCCGATCGCCTTGCCGGCGGTGACGGGCTTCTTGCGCGCCACCCGGCCCCGGGTGACCCAGCCAGACGCCCCGGCCAGGCCGAACGCGGTGAAGATGCGGCGGCCCCGTGCCCACCACTGCGCGACCAGATCGTCGGCGCAGCGGCCACCTGTGACCACGATGTTGCGGACCGTGTCCGCCGCGGCCGGGTCAACCGCGGCCAGCACCGACGGCGACCACCACACGTCGGTGACCTCACCGGCGGTCAATGCCCGCTCCAGCTCGCCCGTCTCTCCCGAGTCCGCCACGACCAGGGTGTGACCCGAGACGACCCCGGCGATCATGGACACCCAGACGCTCACCGAGTGGGCGTCGGGAGTCACGAGCACCCGGGTGTCGGGGTCGGTTGCCCGCGAGCCGGTCAGGCCCAGACATTCGGCCGCCACCTGCGCCACACCCTGATGGGTCAGGACCATCGGCGTCCCCCCTGATTCCGGGCCGGCGTCGGACACCAGCGCCACCGCGTCGGCCAGACGCACCGAGCGGCGGAACTCGGCCGTGCCGACCGGTGTATCCGGGACGGCACTGTCGGTGACGTCGGCCCACGAGACCGCCGTCACCGCGTCCCCCACCGGGCGGTCGGTGATGGCGAAGACGGTGCCCGTCCCGCCCGCAACAGGGTCGAGGACAGGGTCGAGGGCAGCAGCATCGAGGGCAGCGGCCGCGACGGCCGCACCCGTCTTGACCACACCCCACCAGCCGAGCACCCCGTCGACCGGGCCGGCGGCGTCCACCACGACCACATCACCGGCGCCCGCGCCGCGCCCGATGAGGACACGGGCGATGCGGTCGGTGCGGCGCTCGAACGTCGCGTAGTCGAGTACCGTGTCGCCGGCCAGGATTGCCGGATGGGCCGGGTCGAGGTCGCGTCCGCCGAGCAGATCGACGAGCGTGCCGGGTTCGACGCTCGCGTCGCCTACACCGGCGGGGTTTGCGGGGGCGGGCCCGGCCGGTGTGGCCGAGGTGGTGACGATGTCGATGTCACCGACCGCCTTGTCGGAGCCGGACACGATCGCGGTGAGCACCCGCAGCCATACCGCGGCCAGCCGCTCGATCGTCGACTGGTCGAACAGTGCGGTGGCATAGGTGAATTCGACACGGGTATGGCCGGCGGATTCCACCACGCTCACCATCAGGTCGACCTTGGCGTCCGCCGAGTCGATGACGATGGGCTCGATATCGGCGTCGCCGAGTCCGGTGGCCCCCAGATCCACCTCACCCACCGTGTGTGTGAGCGACACCTGCGCCAGCGGCGCGTATGCGGTGGACCGTTGCGGCGCGAACCGCTCCACCAGCTGTTCGAACAGAACGTCGGCGTGCCCGAACGCCTCCAGGTCGGTACGCCGCACCTCGTCGAGGACATCGGTGACCGACGCCGCCGGGTCGATGCGGGTGCGCAGCACCAGGGTGTTGACGAACATGCCGACGAGCCGTTCCAGTGGGCCGTCTGTGCGCCCGTCGATCGGCGAGGCGATCACCACATCGGCGGTGGCCGCCATCCGGGACACCGTGATCGCCAGCGCCGCGTGGAACACCATGAACGAGGTGACCTTATTCTCGCCCGCGCAGCGGGCCACGGCGATGGCGATATCGTCGGGCAGCGCCGTGCGGACCACGCCGCCGGCGGGGTCGGCGACGGCGGGCCGGGGCCGGTCCATGGGGAGGTCGGTGACCGCGGGCAGCCCGTCGAGCTGCCCGGCCCAGTACGCCAGTTCCCTGGCCATGACACTGCCCGGGTCACCGGCATCGCCGAGGGCCCGCTGCTGCCACATGCTGTAGTCGGCGTACTGCACCGGCAACGGTTCCCACAGCGGGGCGGTGCCGGCGGCCCGTGCCGCGTAGGCGGTGGTCAGATCGGCGATGAACACACGCGCCGACTCTCCGTCGAAGGCAATGTGGTGGGCGACGAACAGCACCTCGGTGACGCCTGTCGCGGCATCCTGCCACACCCGCACCCGCACAGGCAGGTCAGTGGTGACGTCGAAGCCTTCCTGGGCCGCCGCCGGCACCTCGTCACGGCCGGCGCAGATCCGCCAATCGAGCAGCTCCGGCACCCGCGCGGCATCGACGACGTGCTGGTACGGACCGTCGGCGTCGGACAGGTAGCGGGTACGCAGCACCTCGTGCCGGCCGATGGTGTCGATGACGGCACCGCGCAGCGCGTCGAGGTCGATCCGGCCCCGCAGCCGTACCGGCAGTGGAATGTTGTAGGCGGCCGAGGCGGGATCGAACTGGTTCACGAACCACATCCGGCGCTGGACATGCGACAGGGGAACCCGCTCCGGGCGCGGCACGAGGGCCGTCAGCGGCGGCAATTGCGGAGAGTTCCCCGCGGTCGCGGCGATCAGCGAGCGCACCGTGGGAGCCTCGAAGACATCGCGCACCGACACCCGCACCCCGAGCGCGGCCCCGGCCCGCGACGCCACCCGCATGGCCAGGAGCGAATTCCCGCCCGCGTCGAAGAACGACGTGGTCACGCCGAACGTGTCGAGGCCGGTGACGTCGGCGAAGATCCGCGCGATCGCCGATTCGGTCTCCGTGGCGGGTGCGACGTACTCGTCGGTCGAGGTCCCGAAGTCCGGACGCGGCAACGCGGCCCGGTCCGTCTTTCCGGCCGCGTTAATGGGCCACTCATCGAGCGGCAACCATACGCCGGGCACCATGAAATCCGGAAGCAGCTCCACCACATGCGATTTCACAAACTCGACGTCAATCGTGGCCGGCGTCAGATAACCGACCAGGTGCTGGGCTCCCGAGTCGGCCCGCACCACGGCGGCAGCGGCGTGCACCACACCCGGGACACCCGACAGCACCGTCTCGATCTCCCCGAGTTCGATACGCTGCCCGCGCAGCTTGACCTGGAAGTCACGTCGGCCCAGATACTCGATGTCACCCGAATCATTCAGGCGGACAACATCTCCGGTCCGATAGAGCCGGCCACCCACGGCGAACGGGTCGGCCACGAAACGCTCGGCCGTCATGCGCTGCGCGCGGGCATAACCGCGCGCCGTCTGCACACCCCCGAGATAGAGCTCGCCGGACACCCCCGCCGGCACGGGATGCAGACGGGTATCGAGCACGTACGCCCGCACCCCCGGCACCGGCCGGCCGATGGTCACCCGGCCGTCGGCCGGATCGAACACCGAGATCGTGGAATAGATGGTGGTTTCCGTGGGCCCGTACTGATTGTGGACGCTGACCGCCCAGTCCTCGGTGACCTCGGCGGCCACCGACGGCGGCAGTGCCTCACCACCGGCCGCCACCTTGGTCAGGGTTCTCGCCCAGGAGTTGTCCTCCCCGAGCGTCTCGGCCATCATCGCGAGCATCGACGGCACGACGATCATCGCTGTCACCCCGAACCGCGCGACAGCGGTGGCGAGCGCCCGCGGGTCGCGGTGTTCGCCGGGTTCGAGAAGCACCAGCGGTGTTCCGTCGACGATCGGGCGCACAAACTCCAGCACCGCCGGGTCGAAGGTGTATTCCAGCACCTGGAGGAACACATCGCCTGGACCGAATCCGTAATGCGCACGGTCGGCGTAGATCTCGGCGATCAGCGCGCGATGGCTCACCGTCACGCCCTTGGGCCGGCCGGTGGAGCCGGAGGTGAACATCGTGTAGGCGGCATTGTCCGGGCGCAGCGGGGCGAGCCGGTCGGCGTCGGTCACCGGTGCGATGGCCGGCGCGACATCGCCGCAGCAGTCGACGACGATCACCTGGGCGTCGCCGGTGCCGGCATCTCCGGATGCGGCGAGTACCACCGCCGCCCCGGCGGTGGCCAGGATGTACCCGACGCGATCCTCCGGCGCGTCCGGGGCGATGGGCACGAACTGTCCGCCCGCCACCCACACCGCGTGCAGCGCCACCACCATCTCCAGCGAGCGGCCGAACCGGATGCCGACCGCGGTATCGGGGCCGACCCCGGCCGAGATGAGTTCGCGCGCCAGAACATTCACGCGGGCACCCAATTCGGCGTAGGTGACCTCACGGTCTCCCGCCCACACCGCCACCTTGTCCGGCGCCGATGCGACGCCCCGGGCGAACAACTCGGCCACCGAGTCCGCCCCGCCGGCCACCTCACCCCCGGACGCGGCGTCGAGAAGCTTCCGCTCGTCCGTCACCGACATCAGTTCCGCATCGCCGACCGCCATCGCGGGGTCGGTGGTCAGGCCCTCGAGGAGCCGGACGAGCCGCGCGGCGAAGGCGGTCATCGTGGTGTCGTCGAACAGGTCGGTCGCATAGGTGATCGCGCCGGTCCAGTCGGTCCCGTCCCCGGCCGGTGACAGCATCACCTCGACGTCGAGTTTCGCCGGGGTCGTCGGCGCCTCCAGCGGCTCCACCCGCACCCCCGCCACCGACAGCCCAGCCGCGATCCCCGCCTGTGGGTCGAACGACAGCGACACCTGCGCCAGCGGCGAGAATGCCTCGCTGCGGACCGGGTCGAGCGCCTCCACCACCGTCTCGAACGGCACGTCGGCGGTGGCATAGGCGTCGAGGTCCGCGGCCCGGACCTGGTGCAGCAGTTCGGTGAACGACATGCTCTGGCGGATCGGTGTGCGCAGCACGAGCGTGTTGACGAACATGCCAACGAGCGGATCGAGCACCTGCTGACCACGCCCGGCCACAGGTGTCGCGATCGCGATGTCGTCCGTGGCGCTCAGCCGGGACAGCAGCACAGCGAGCGCCGCGTGCACGACCATGAACGGGGTGACCCCGTGGCGGCGTGCCGTGTCGCCGATCTCGGCGCCCACCGCGGCCGGGAGGGTGAACCCGACCCGAGCACCGCGGTGCGAGGCGACAACGGGACGGGGCCGGGCGCCGGCGATGTCGAGGACCTCGGGGAGGCCGGCTAGCCGGTCACGCCAGTGCTCAAGCTGGCGTGCCACCACCGAGTCGGGCGCCGCCATCCGCCCGGCACGCTGCTCGGGGCTGCCGAGAACGTCGTGCTGCCACAGCGCGTAGTCGGCGAACTGCACCTCCAGCGGCGCCCATGACGGCGCCGCCCCACCGCTGCGGGCGGCGAAGGCGGCAACCACGTCGGCCACCAGCGGGGGCATCGACTCGCCGTCGACGGCTATGTGATGGGCGACGACGGCGAGCAGGAAGTCGCCGGGAGCCTGCTCGTACAGCCGGACCCGCAACGGCCATCCGGCAGTGACGTCGAACCCGGAGGACACGGCGGCCACGATGTCGGCCTCGGAGCCGACGACCCGCCAGATGTCACGTCGGTCGAACTCGTCGATCGCCCCGATCAGCTGTCGCGGTTCGCCGTCGACCGCGGGGAAAGAGGTGCGCAGTACCTCGTGGCGGGTCACCACGTCGCGGACGGCCTCGCGCAGGGCGGTGGCGTCGACCGGGCCGGTCAGCCGCAGCACCGCCGGCACGTTGTAGGTGGCCTCGGCCGGGTCGAACTGGTTGATGAACCACAACCTGGCCTGCGCGAACGACAGCGGGATGACCTCCGGGCGCGGGCCGGCCGTGATCGGCGGGAGCGCCCGCGCATGCCCGGCCACCTCGGCAACCAGCTCACGGACCGTGTTGGCGGAGAACACATCCCGCACCGACACCGCGGTCCCGAGGACATCGCCGGTCCGCGCCGCCAGCCGCATCGCGGCCAGCGAGTTGCCGCCCAGATCGAAGAACGAGGCGGTGACACTCACGCGTTCGGCACCGAGGACGTCGGCGAATACCTGCGCGACGAGGGCCTCCTCGTCGGAACCGGGTTCGGTGAAGTCGTCGCCGGCATCGGCGAACCCGGGCGCCGGCAACAGTTTCCGGTCGAGCTTGCCCGAGACACTCAGCGGGACCTCGGCCAAACCCACCCAGACAGACGGAACCATGTACGCCGGCAGTCGTTGCGCCGCGAACGCCGAGACCGCGGCCGTGTCGGCGCCGGCCGGGGCGAGGTACCCGGCGAGCACCTGATCTCCCGACGGCGTCGTGACGACGGCGGCGGCGGCATGCACCACACCGGGTGCGGCGGCCAGGACTGCCTCGACCTCACCGAGCTCTAGTCGCTGCCCTCGCAGCTTGACCTGAAAATCGGTGCGGCCCAGGTACTCCAGGCTTCCGGAGGCCGTCCAGCGCACCAGGTCGCCGGTTCGGTACAGGCGCCCGCCGTCGGGGCCCAGCGGATCGGCGACGAAACGCTCGGCCGTCAGGTCCGGGCGCGCGGCGTAACCCCGGGCCAGCTGCACGCCACCGAGATACAGTTCACCGATGACCCCCGCGGGCACCGGGTGCAGCCGTTCGTCGAGCACGAGCGTGGTGGTGTTGGGCACCGGTGTACCGATCGGGATCACCTCGTCGCCGGCGTGTACCTCGTGGGCGGTCACGTCGACGGCGGCCTCCGTGGGTCCATACAGGTTGACCAGCCGGACCGACCCGAGCGCGGACAGCAACGCACGCGAGGACGGCACCCCAAGAGCCTCACCTGAGGTGAAGACGACCCGCAGCGATGTCAGTGCCGCGAGCCGATCCGTACCCAGCACGTCGGTGAATGCCGCCAGCATCGACGGCACGAAGTGCACGACCGTCACCCGCTGGTCGCACACCAGCGCATCGAGGTAGTCGGCGTCGCCGTGCCTACCCGCTTCCGCGATGACAAGTGGGGCGCCGATCATGGGCGGCAGGAACAGCTCCCACACCGACACGTCGAAGGTGGCCGGCGTCTTCTGCACGAACACGTCGAGGGCGGACAGGCCGTACCGCGCGCGCATCCACTCCAGCCGGTTGCGCAGCGCCCGATGCGACACGGTGACACCCTTCGGGCGGCCCGTCGATCCCGAGGTGAACAGGGTGTATGCCGCGTGGTGCGGCAACAGCGGCGCAGTGCGCTCGGCATCGGTCACCGGCGCCACCGGAACCGGATCCACCGCCCCTGTGCAATCGACGAGAACGATGTCGACGTCCTCCGGCAGCGCCGCGACATCGGTACCGGCCACCAGAACGACGGTCGCTCCGGCGGTCCGCAGCATGTAGTCGACCCGGTCCGCGGGCGCGTCGGCGGCAACCGGCACGTACTGACCACCGGCGGCGAGCACCGCGTGGACGGCGACGAGCAGTTCGACGCTGCGGTCGATCATCACGCCGACCGCGCTGTCGGGCCCCACTCCTAGCGAGATCAGTTCCCGTGCAAGCGTATTGACGCGTAAACCGAATTCTGCGTACGTGAGGTCACGGTCGCCGGCGCGGAGTGCCGAACTCTCCGGCGAGGAGATCGACCGGGCCCCGATCACATCGACGACGGTACCCGGAGGCACCGGGAGCACCTGCCCTTGAGCGGCCTCCAGCACCACAGACCGCTCGGCCGCGTCAACGAAGCCCGCCTCGCCCACCGGCATGGCCGGGTCGGCGGTGAGTGCGTCCAGGAGCGCGACGAAGCGCCGCAGCATCGTCGCGGCGGTCGGCTCGGCGAACAGGTCGGTGGCGTAGGTGAGCGCCAGCGACCAGGACTCGCCCGGGGCCGCGGTGGACACGATCACCGACAGATCCAGCTGCGCCGGGATCTCGGGCAAGTCGACCGGGGTGAAGCCAAGGCCGCCCACCGCCACGTCGGCACCGGCCGCCGAGGCTGCCGGATCGAACGACAGCAGCACCTGGGCAAGCGGTGAGAATGCTTCGGAGCGAACCGGATCCAGCGCCTCCACGACCGATTCGAACGGGGCCTCGGAGTGGCCGAACGCGTCGAGGTCGGTGCCGCGCACCAGACGCAGGAAGTCGGTGAACGCCTGACCCGGATCGGTCGGGGTGCGCAGCACCAGGGTGTTGACGAACATGCCGACAAGCGGCTCGAGCACCGCCTGGCCGCGCCCGGCGATCGGGGTGGCCACAGCGATGTCCCGCGTCCCACTGAGCCTGGCCAGCAGGACTGCGAGCGCCGCATGCACCACCATGAACGGGGTTGCGCCATGCGTCCGCGCCACCTCAAGAATCCGGGCAGCGACAGCGGTGGGCACCTCGGTGTGCACCTGGGCGCCGCGATAGCCGGCGACCTTGGGCCGGGGATGGTCCGCCGGCAGGTTCAGCACATCCGGCAGCCCCGCCAGTTGTCGACGCCAATAGGCCAATTGGCGGCCGACCACCGAGCCGGGATCATCCACGGCCCCGAGCGCCGCATGCTGCCAGAGCGCGAAGTCGGCGTACTGCACGGCCAGCGGTGCGAAATCTGGTGCCCGGCCGTCGATCCGGGCGGCATAGGAGCTCAGGAGATCACTCACCAGCGGCAGGACGGATTCACCGTCGACGCCGATGTGATGGCCGACCACGGCGAGCAGGTGCTGCGCGGAATCCTCCGGGTCCGGCGAAAGACACACGCGCAGCGGCCAATCCGAGGTCACATCAAAGCCCGCGGAGATGGTGCCGAACAATTCCTCACTCGAGGCGCTCACGCGCCACACGCCTCTGTCGGGGAGTTCGCCCACGCCGCCGACGAACTGGAACGGTTCGCCGTCCGGCGCGGGGAAAGAGGTGCGCAGGATCTCGTGCCGCGACACCAGATCACCGACCGCCAGCCGCAGTGCGTCGGCATCCAGCGGCCCGGCCACCCGCAGCACCACGGGAATGTTGTAGGCGGGGGAGGCCGGGTCGAGCTGATTGATGAACCACATCCGGGCCTGGGCGAACGAGAGCGGCACGCGGGCAGGCCGCGGATCCGCCACCACCACCGCACCCAGGCCCGCGTCGGCATCCGCCACACGCTCGGCGAAGCCGCGCACGGTGGGCGCTTCGAACAGGTCACGCAGGTTGAGGTCGACGCCCAGCTCGTCACAGACGCGGGCGACGATGCGCGCCGCGAGCAGCGAGTTGCCGCCCACGTCGAACACCGACTCGATGACGCTGATCCGCTCCAGACCGAGCACCTCGGCGAAGATCTTCGCGAGCGTGGACTCCGCATCGGTCTCGGGTGCGACGAACTCGACCGCGGACACCAGCACGGGTGCGGGCAGCGCCCGGCGGTCGAGTTTGCCGTTCACGTTCAGTGGGAGCTGCTCGATCACCATGATCACGTCGGGCACCATGTACTCGGGAACCTTGCCCGCGACAGCACGTTTGATGTCCGCGGTGACGAGTTCGCCGGCACCGGAGCCCGCGGTGACATAGCCGACGAGCTGATCGGGGAAGCCCTCCCGTGAATGCACAGTGGCCGCCGCCGCGCTGACCCCGTCCGCCGCGAGCAGTGCCGCCTCGACCTCGCCGAGTTCGATGCGGAAGCCCCGCAATTTCACCTGATCGTCGGCGCGCCCGAGATACTCGATGCCGCCGTCGCGGATCAGCGCGACGTCGCCGGTCTGGTACATCCGGTCGCCGGTGCCGCCGAACGGGTCGGCGACGAACCGGCTGGCGGTCAGCTCGAACCTGTCGGCATACCCTCGAGCGAGCTGACCGCCTGCCAGATATAGATGTCCGGGCACCCCGGCGGGGACCTTGGCCAGCCGGGAGTCGAGCACGTAGGCCCGGACGCCGGGCAATGCGGCCCCGATGTCGCTGGCCGAGGTGGCCGCCACGAAGTCCGGGGTCAGCTCGCGGCGCGTGGAGTACACGGTGGCCTCGGTGGGCCCGTACATGTTGTTCAGTTGTGGCCCGGCGACGCCGTCGCAGCGCTCCCGGTCGGCGAACCAGCGGCGGACCTGTTCGAAATCGAGTGCCTCACCGGCCAGGATCATCGACCGCACCGATGCCGGGAACCGTCGGACGGACGGATCCCGCACGGCGTCGGCAAGCTGGTAGAAGGCCGACGGCGTCATATTGATCACCGTCACGCCCTCGGCGTCGAGCACCCGCACCAGATCCGACGGGGTGCGCGTGGTCAGGTAGTCCAGGACGACGAGCCTGCCACCCCAGCACAGCGACACCCAGACCTCGCTGACCGAGACGTCGAAGGCGTAGGAGGTGTACATCGCCCACACGTCCTCGGGCGTGTAGTCGTATTCGCGGCCTATCGCCGACAGCAGGTTGACCACGTCGGCATGGCTGATCACCACGCCCTTCGGCCGGCCCGTGGAGCCGGAGGTGTACATGACGTAGGCGGGATGGGCGCTGTCGATCGTCGCCGGCAGCGCGGCCAGGTGGTCGTCGGTGCCCAGTGCGCTCTGCGTGGCGACGGTGACGAGGGCGGCGCCGAGATCGGACCACTTCCCGATCGTCTCCTCGTCGGTCAGCACGAGGACCGGGTCCGCGTCGCCGACGACCATCCGCAGGCGGTCGAGCGGGTGGGTCTGGTCGAGCGGCAGATAGCCGGCTCCCGCCTTGACCACGGCCAACAGGGCGACGACCAGCTCGATACCGCGCGGCAACGCGACGCCGACCAGCCGCTCGGGGCCCGCGCCGGCGGCGAGCAGCCCGGCGGCGAGGGTGTCCGAGCGGTTGTCGAGGTCGGTGTAGGTGACTGTGTTCCCTTGCTCGTCGACGAGCGCGGTCCGGTCGCCGAAGCGTGCCGCGACCGACCGGAAGATGCCGGGCAACGAGGCGAGATCGGCGCTGCCCGCAAGATCGAGCGCGGTCGCCCGCAACGAGGCCAGCGTCTGTCTGGTCTGTGCGGCGACGGCCTCCGGGGACAGCCCGGCCACCGGCAGTGCGGTGGTGAGTGCGGCACCGACCGCGGCATCGGTGTCGATGCCCTGGGCCGCCAGCACCTTGGCTGTCACCGACAGTTGCGCGTTGAGCTGTGCGAACGTCACGGGTCCGGTGGTGCCGTCGACGGCAACCGCCTCGGGGCGAACGGCCGCGGCGAACGCGACCAGGTCCACCGTCGCCACCGCAGGGCCCCAGACACGGCTGAACGCGGCAGCAACCTCACCCAGACCCGTCACGCCACACCAGCTCCTTCCACATCTGTCACGCCTGTACCCGGCACGGCGCCCTCCGTCTGCCGCACGGCCATCGGGCCGTACCTGTACCGATTCACGGACAACCACGTCCGGTTGAGGACCGCCAAGGCTGTAATGCCGGACCAAATGACATTAGCCGTCCGACAATACGCCACCGTCCGGTCGTGGGTATGCTCACCCGTTCAGCCTTTCGGGCTTGTCCTTGATATGAAGATCGCCCGCATCATCGAGGTACGCCCGCAGACCTGTCGCGACGATCCGATCACCCCATTCACCTGCGGGATCGGCGACGAACACCGCGGCCGTCGACGCCGCATCGCCCAGGTAACCGAGCGCTATCCCGGCGCCGCCGAGGTACAGGTCACCCGTGGTGCCGTCGGCCACCGCCGCGAGGCGCCCGTCGAGAATCCGGACGACGACACCGCCGACGGCCCGGCCCACGCCGGTGTCCTTACCCGGCCGCACCCTGGCCGTGGTCGCCGTCCCCGACAGCTCGGCGGGCCCGAAGAGCGTGAACAGTCGTCGTCCGCGCGCCTTCCAGGGGCCGCAGACCGCGGCCGTCTCGGGTTCGCCGGTGAACGTCAGGTTCCGCACCGACTCGAGCGCGGTGGCCTCGAGCGCCTTCAGATCGGCGAGCGGTGTCCACAGGTCCGTCACCGCGTGCGCGGCGATCGTCGCGGCAAGGCGCTCACCGATCGGCCCCCTGCCGTCGGGCACCACCACCAGGGTGTGCCCGGCGCCGACTGCGGCGAGCATCTCCCGGAACGCATCGATCGTGCCCGGCACCCCGAACGCCGGCACCCGCGTATCCGGGTCGGTGGCGAGGCTGCCGGTGACCTTCAGGTTCTCGGCCGGCATCAGCGACAGTCCCGCATGGGTCATGGCCGTCAACGGTGCGCCGGGCCTCGACCGGACCAGCGCCACGACGTCGCCAGGACGGACGGGCGCGGTACGTTCGGCCGCGCTGACCGGCGCCGCCGACTGCGCGCCTTCGAGATCGGCCAGATGTGCCCGCTCGACGGCGTCCGGACCGTCCGGCCCGATCCACAACCTGAGCCCGGGCCATGCGGCGGGGTCCTCGTCGCCGGCTGCTCCCACATAGACCGCCCCGGATTTCAGCACGCCCCAGGCGGCGACCACCGCGTCGACGGTCCGGCCAAGCCCCACGGCGACCATATCGCCGGGACCGATTCCCCGGCCGATCAGCGCCCGCGCCACCCGGTTGGTCCGCGACTCGAACTCCGCATATGCGAGGAGCGCACCGTCGCCGAGCACCGCCGGATGAGTGGGGTCGAGATCGCGCGCGGCCAGCACACCGACAAGGGTCGACGGGTCGTCCGCGGCCTCGGCCCGCGACGGGGAGCCACCCGCGTTCCCTGTCGCGGCAACCACGCCGGCGCCGGTCCCGGAGGCACCGAGGATGTCGATGTCGCCGACGGCCGGATCGGCGACCGGGGTGCTCCCGACGAGGGATTCGAGGATGCGTTCCCACACCCGGCCGAACCGGACGATTCTGTCTTCGTCGAACAGTGCTGTCGCGTAGGTGAACTCGGCCTCGGTGTGTCCCCTGCCCTCGTGCACGCTCAGCATCAGGTCGGTCTTCGCCTCGATGACGTCCTCGACCACGGGCTCGACGGCCAGGTCTCCCACAGCCTGTGCCGCGGCGAAGACGTCCAGATCACCTGCGGTGTAGGTGAGGGCGATCTGGAACAGCGGTGAGTACGACGTGGGCCGCTCCTCGATGAGGGTGTCAACCAACTGGTCGAACTGCACCTCGGCGTGAGCGAAGGCGTCGAGGTCGGTGCGCCTGGCCACCGCGAGGACCTCGGTGACGGTGTCCGACGGGTCGAAGGTGGTGCGCAGGACCAGCGTGTTGACGAACATCCCGACCACACGATCGAGCACCCGGTCGGCCCTGCCGGCGATGGGGGTGCCGATCACCACATCCCACTTGCCGGTCATCCGCGCGATGGTCAGCGCAAGAGCGGTGTGGAACACCATGAACGGGGTCACCCGGTGCTCGGCCGCACACGCGGCGACGGCCCCGGCGATGTCTGGGCGCACCGTCATCCGCACCACCCCGGCCTCGGTGCCCGCCACCGCGGGACGGGGCCGGTCCATCGGCAGGTCGGTCACCTGCGGCATACCCGCCAGGTGCCGCACCCAATAGCCGAGCTGGCCGCCCGGCGCCGGGTGCTCGGTTCTCTCCTCCACGATCTCCCGCTGCCACAGCGTGAAATCGGCATACTGCACCGGCAGGCTTTCCCACTCGGGTGCACCACCGGCACCCCGGGCCGCATACGCCGTCACCAGGTCCTCCAACAGCACCCGCACCGATTCACCGTCACACGCGATGTGGTGGACGACGACGAGGATCTCCGATTCATGGGACTGCGCGTCACGGAAGAACCTGACCCGCACAGGCAGTTCGGACTCGACCCGGAATCCGGCCACGGCCGCTGCGCGCAACTGGTCACGTTGGCCGACTATCCGCCAATCCAGTTGCTGTGCAGCCGATTCCGCATCGATGATGTCCTGATACGGCCCGGTGCCGTCAACCGGGTAGCGGGTCCGCAATGCTTCGTGGCGGCCCAGGACATCCACGAAGGCCGCCCGGATCGCCTCGAGGTCGACCGGTCCCCGCATCCGCAGGCCCAGCGGGATGTTGTACGCGCTCGACCCCGGATCGAACTGGTTGACGAACCACATGCGCGACTGCGCATCCGACAACGGGATGCGAGCGGGCCTGGGGTGGGCCGGGACGACCGGGGGCAGTGCCGACGCGTTGCCCGACACCGCCGCCACCAGTTCCCGCACGCTCGGCGCGGCGAACACGTCGCGCACCGACACCGTCACCCCGAGCGCGTCACCGGCTCGCGCGGACAGCCGCATCGCGGACAGCGAGTTTCCGCCCAGGTCGAAGAACGAGTCGGTGACCGACACCCGCCCGACACCGAGAAGCTCGGCGAAAACCTGGGCCACCAGGCTCTCCGCAGGGCTTTGTGGGGCCGTGTACGCACCGTGGCGGGCGCCGAGGTCGGGAACAGGCAACGCACGCCGGTCCAGTTTGCCGTTGGCGGTCAGCGGTAGGTCATCGAGCACGACGATCGCGGCGGGCACCATGTACGCCGGCACCCGCCGCGCCGTGGCGACTATGACCGCGTCCGAATCGACGTCGGCACCCGTCGCGGGCACCACATATCCGACGATGGCATCGGCGGCAAGACCGACGGCCGCATGGGCCACACCGTCAGCCGAGGCCATCGCGGCCTCGATCTCGCCGAGTTCGATCCGGAAGCCGCGCAGCATGACCTGGAAGTCGTTGCGGCCCAGATACTCGATATCGATGGACCCGGTGCCATCGGCGCGTACCCGGCGCGCGATGTCGCCGGTCCGGTACATCCGCCGGCCGTCACCGGCGAACGGGTCGGCGACGAAGCGTTCCGCCGAGATCACCGCCCGGCCCGCGTATCCCCGGGCCAGTTGTTCCCCGGACACGTAGATCTCGCCCGGCACACCGATCGGCACCGGCCGCAGCCTGCTGTCGAGAATGTGGACGCGC
>WBZQ01000345.1_pt2 | contig 20632 bp, 17 predicted proteins | sample 5204251 | NCBI WGS metagenome assembly WBZQ01 (sample SAMN12412402, study PRJNA552823) | activated sludge metagenome | isolation source: activated sludge from nitrification reactor of wastewater treatment plant... | place: USA: Virginia | collected 2017-09
TAGCGCCTTAATTTCAGAGGCAAACTGTACCACGCCTCCCCCGCGGCTCATGTACAGCGGCTTGACTCCAAATCGGTCGCGGGAACCGAACAAACATCGTCGGCGGCGATCATAAATGACAAATGCCCACATCCCGTTCAACTTAGGAAGACACTCCCTACCCCACTCACGATACGCCGCAAGCAATACTTCGCTATCACCACTTGATCGGAACTCGTACCCTAACCCTCTCAGCTCCGATCGCAATTCCACATAGTTAAAAATCTCTCCGTTGAAGACGAGGACATACTGCTGGTCTGCGGTAACCATCGGCTGATGACCGGCTTCGGACAGATCCAAAATCGACAGCCGGCGAAATCCCATTCCAACAGAGCCTTCCAAATAAAGACCACTGTCATTTGGACCTCTGTGAAACAAGCTTTCCGCCATCCGCTCGATAGCCGATCGCTCTATGACCCGTCCGTCTATTCCTATGGCAACCGCAATCCCACACATCGACGCTAACCAGTTCCTTCCTGTTCCCTGTGAGCCCTCATCTGTCAGACCTTACTTCATCACTACCTGACGGAAATACTCGGTGGCTTTCTTGATGCCATCCTCTAATTCAACTTTTGGTTCCCAGCCGAGAAGGGCCTTCGCCCTGGTGATATCAGGGCGGCGCACCTTGGGATCATCCGCTGGTAATGGCCGTTCTTCGATCACACTCTTGGAACCGGTTAATTTGAGGATGATCTCCGCAATCCCACGCACCGTCAGTTCTCGTGGATTCCCGATATTCACCGGATCATGAATGCTGTCCAAAATGGCATCCGGCTTCTGGGTGAGAAACTTCGTCCGATCAGTGCGTTCCGCGACGGACTTATCGGACTTTACGAGTAGTAACGCCACGATACCACGAACCAAATCATCGACATAGCAAAAGCTGCGTGTCTGAGACCCATCGCCGAACACAGTCAACGGCTTGCCCTGGAGGGCCTGGACAATGAAATTGGACACGACGCGCCCATCCTTAGGTCGCATTCTTGGGCCATAGGTATTGAAGATCCGAACGATTCTCGTGTCGACTCCATGATACCGGTGGTATGCCATGGTCATGGCTTCTGCAAAACGCTTGGCCTCGTCGTAGACACCTCGTGCCCCAATCGGATTCACATTGCCCCAGTACGTCTCTGGCTGCGGATTGAGCAACGGATCGCCATACACTTCGGAGGTGCTCGCTAAGAGAAAGCGCGCACCTTTTGCCTTTGCCAATCCCAACGCCTTATGGGTCCCCAGAGCGCCCACTTTCAATGTTGCAATCGGCATCTCAAGATAATCCTGCGGGCTAGCTGGGGAGGCAAAGTGCATAACCGCATCCAGCTGCCCATCGACATGTAAATAGTCGCACACGTTGTATTTCACGAAACTGAATTTCGGATTGCCGATCAGGTGAGCGATGTTTTCGGCGCGCCCTGTGATCAGATTGTCTAGCGCAATGACCTCATGACCCTGCCCGATTAAGTGATCGGACAAATGGCTACCGAGAAACCCTGCTCCGCCTGTAATCAAAATTCGCATGAATCGCTTCCTCCTTCAATGGTCACCATGTCACGGCTAATCAAGTTCAAACTCCTTTTTCCAGTCTGAGTCCCCTTCGAGGGGCTTCTGCTCACTTTTGAGCAAGACGCAATTCTCAAGGACGAGAACATCCATCTCTGTCCGCATGAAACACCGATAGGCATCTTCCGGAGTACTCACAATCGGCTCTCCACGCACATTGAAGGAGGTATTGACCAGCACCGCATCTCCGGTCTTTGCTTCAAAGGCCTTGAGCAAGGCGTAGTATCGAGGGTTTGTTTCTTGGTGGACAGTTTGAACTCGCGCCGAGTAGTCCAGGTGTGTGACAGCGGGAATGTCCGACCGGGGAACATTGAGTAGCTCAATCCCCCAGAGGCCGTCTTGCGCGGCACCCACTGCCAGACGCCGCTTCTCGACCACGGGAGCAACAATCAGCATGTACGGGCTGTCCGAGTTCAACACGAAATAATCGGAGACACGTTCCCGCAACACTGACGGAGCGAAGGGACGAAATGACTCACGATACTTAATCTTGAGATTCATCACCGACTGCATGTCCCTGTTGCGAGCGTCCCCCAAAATGCTGCGCCCGCCCAACGCACGAGGGCCGAATTCCATTCGTCCTTGGAGCCATCCAACGACCTTTCCTGCAGCTAGTTCGTCAGCCACGCGAGGGTATAACTGACTTTCATCCAACCTGGCATAGGGTGCGCCAACCCCCTTGAGATAGGATTCGATGTCTTCGTTTGTATGGGATGGGCCCAGATAAGAGCCTTTGATGCCATCTTGGCCCGGGGACACCTTTCGAGGCTTTTCTTCATACTGGTACCAGGCCGTCAACGCCGCCCCCATAGCCCCACCAGCATCTCCAGCTGCCGGTTGAATCCAGAGCCCCTTGAATGGCCCCTCTCGAAGAATGCGTCCATTGCCCACACAATTCAACGCGACTCCCCCGGCCATACACATATAGTCGACACCCGTCTCCCGATGCAGCGTGCGCGAAAGGCGCAGCATCACTTCTTCGGTGACCTCTTGCACTGACCGCGCCAGATCCATCTCCCGCTGCGTCAGTTTCGATTCCGGCTTTCGAGGCGGGCCTCCAAAGACAGCATCGAATTTATTGCCCGTCATGGTCAGGCCAGTACAATAGTTGAAATAGTCCATATTGAGACGAAATGTCCCGTCTGGCTTCACATCCAGGAGGTGTTCATAGATCGCTTTGACATACTTCGGTTCGCCATAAGGAGCCAGTCCCATGACTTTATACTCTCCGGAATTCACCTTAAAACCTGTGTAATAGGTGAATGCGGAGTACAAGAGCCCGATCGAATGGGGGAACGGGATTTCCCAGAGGGGAGTCAGCTTGTTCCCGTCCCCAAGCCATGCAGAAGTGGTTGCCCACTCTCCAACACCATCCATGCACAACACGACGGCTTTTTCATACGGCGACGGAAAGAAGGCAGACGCGGCGTGGGACTCATGATGCTCGGAGAAGAGAATCTGCGGGAGCGCATTTTTCGTAAGCCCCGGAGCATGAGCGAGAAATTCTTTCTGAAGTAGGCTCTTGAGTAGCAGCTTCTCCTTCAACCACACGGGCATCGCAGCAAGAAACGACTGGATGCCGCGGGGCGCGAACGCGAGATACGTTTCTAACAGTCGCTCGAACTTCACTAACGGTTTGTCATAAAAGACCAGGTACTGGACTTCATTGAGCGTGATGCCTCCCTCTTTCAAACAATAGTCGATCGCTTTATGAGGAAATCCTGGATCATGTTTTTTCCTTGTGAAGCGCTCTTCCTGCGCAGCAGCAATAATTTCTCCATCACGAACCAGACATGCAGCACTGTCATGGTAAAACGCAGAGATACCGAGAATATTCATGATCATTGTTCCTTAGCGAATAATTCACCCTATTGCCACTGCACTGCTAAATACGTTTCAGAGAGAGCTTGTAACCAGAACTGTTTCGAAAAGCTGCTCGTATTTCAAGACCAATATCGGGTAATCAAACTGCTCCACCCATTTCAGACCATTCATTCCCAGCCGACGTCGCGCTTCCTCATCGTCAAGCATTTGGACAATCTCTGACGCGAGAACGTCACTATTGCACGATGGGATCAGAACACCGCTTTGTCCATTCACCACAAACTCAGGAATTCCACCAACATTGGTTGCGAGGATGGCCCGACCAAAAGCCATAGCCTCCAACAGGACAATTCCAAAGGGTTCTGAACGGGACGGCAGCAAGAAAAACTCGCACTTGGACAATAGCTTAGGTATATCAGAATTGGGAACTTCCCCCAAAAACAGCACTATATCATTCACTTTTAGATCCACAGCCATCTGCTTCAGACGGGCATCTTCAGGACCGTCACCAGCGATAACAAAACAGTACCCGGCCACTTTGCTCTTCACCTGACAAAGAGCTTGTAACAGAACATCCAGCCCTTTTCGCGGATACAACTTCGCAACGGTTAACACGTACGGGGACACCGGCTGGCCGTGAAAGTCTTTTCTGCTTTCAGCCATAGTTCGAAGCCTTCCCCTATCAACCCCCAAAGGAAGGTAGGATCGATTGGGGCCAAGCCTCCCCACAATTGTTTCCGCCTGGGAAAGTAGGCTGGACGAATGCGCAAGAACCCAATCACTGCTTCGAATACACTTTTTCACCACCCACTGATCACCGCCACTTAAAAGATGTAGAGACAACACATCATCACCGTGAAGCCCGACTACAATTCTAAAACGCTTTACAAGCCGCAAGAGTGCGAAATAGAACACATTGGGCAATGGATATTCGAGACAGACTAACTGGACATCATGATCGGCGAGAAACCGTGACAATCGCCACAGCGTTGGAAAGAAATAGAAAATGGTAGCAGCGAGCCCTTTGATCGGACTAGAAGAAAACCACATGGGCCGCATATAGAACTGGAAGACGGAGCCATCGTCATTGTAGGGACATGGACTGATGCTATCGGAATCGCCTGGCCGAAGCACCAAAACCTTGTGGCCTCGATCACGAAGAGATCGTTGAATTTCTTCAACGTATGTTGCCACACCTCCTGTCTGCGGAAGGAAAAACGGAGTAACGAAGAGAATATTCATACACCGTCACCGAGAAAGACCGCTATTACTAGCGGCGAATTTGCGCCCTCGGTGCAGGATCTCGCGCATGCAGATTTTCAGAAGGTCTCCATACAATTCGATAGCTCCAGGATGCTTACGAATTAGCTGCCCTATTCGCTCCCTTGCCTGACTAAATTTCGCGGCAGTTTTCTCAAGATAAGCCAATCGGCGATGGATCACATGAAGCTCTTTGGCAATCACGTCAAAGTCATCTTTTTCGAGATTCTGCAGATCGAACTCCCCCTGCAAGAGCCCCTCGTATATTAAGACCAAGTCTTCTAATAATCGACCGTGATTGGCCATGAGGCTTCCACGCCGCCACCGATACTTACCTAACGGCTCTGCAATGTATCCAACAGCAAATCCCCTACCCACAACCTTAATCCACTGATGATAGTCCTGAGCAATTGGAAGCCGCTCATCGAAGCCACCGACCAGGTCCAGACACTGACGCCGTTCCATTACAGTTAGCGTCTGAATATGGCAGCGGCGAAGAAGATCCGTTAGACAGTAGCCTTGCGGGACGGACCGCTTCGTTTCTTGATTGAAACGCAAATGCAAAATCTCATCATCCTCATCAATTACTGAGACTTCCGTGTGTACAAGCCCACATTCCTTATGAGAATCAAGGAAAGCAACCTGAGCTTCTAGCTTCTGCGGATACCACATATCATCGGCATCTAAATAAGCAATGAACTCCCCGGTTGCATAACCCAAAGCGAGATTGCGTGCCGCTGACACTCCTCGATTAGATTGGCGATAATATCGAACTTTCTTCTCATAGTGAGCGATCAGGTTAGCAGTGCCATCCGTGGAACCATCGTCAACCACTATCACTTCATGGTCGGTATAACTCTGGGACAGAGCCGTATCGACGGCACGACCCAAGAAACGGTCGCAATTGTACGTAGGAATGACAATTGAAACGCGAGGCATTGATAATGACCCCCCAGGAAACCTCTACAGGGCAGTGCACATCATGATGTTGGGCGGAGAGCCGATAGTGTCTTCGTAGTCGCCTTCTCCCATGAAAACCACTCAGCCGCCAACCTCAGTGCGCCACTGCCAAGACGCGCGCGCAAATCGCTGTGATTCATGACCTGAAGTATGAGACGGGCTACTTCCTGATGATCCTTTGGTTCGCACGTAAGCACGTTCTCCCCATCAACAATTGCCTCATCCATCAACGGTCCTCGCGTCACAATGATCGGCAAACCGTGCGCGACCATTGAGGCAAACGAACTATTGTTCAATTGTACGCCCTCGAGGAAAGGCAGCACACAAACGTCCGACGCATGGAGCAGGAGGGATGCCTCCTCCTCCTCCGACTTGAACGCGCCTGTCCAAGTTGTACACCCGTCGATGTGGAGATCCTTGGCCATAGCCTGCATCTCGTCAAAATAGGAGGCTCCCCCTTCGACATCTAGTCCGACCTTTCCTCCGATGAACAGCAGCCGTGCCTCTGGGCGTTGGGCAGCAACGATCGCGAATGCCCGCAGTAGCGTCTCAATTCCTTTGATTGGATACAGATAGCCAAAAAATGTGACAACAAATTCGGCGGATGTCACTCCAAGCCGTTTCCGTCCACGCTCACGATCCATGCCTGCGACATTGGGCGCGATAAAAAGGTTGGGAGGCGGAGGAATGAGCGCAACCTTTCCTTCAACTCTCGGCCACTCTTTGATCATCATCGCCCTATGCCGTTCGCACAATGCGATGACCGTATCGCTGTCGCGAAGCAACGTCCCTGAACTGTAGGCCACATCCACTGAACCAGCCCATCGAACGACTAGTTTTCGAAAGAGGCGGGAAACGATCCCCGTCTTGGATGGATCCGCACCGACGAAGGCACTCTCATAGCGCGTAACAAAAGGCATCTTCGGAAAGAGCCTTTTGCTGACCGTAGGCAGAAATGTCACCATCGGATGGAATTTATACATAAGCCCGATATACATAAGAAACACGGCATCGGGAGCACAACTCTTGAGGAAGGAACGCACTCGTACCAGATCACTCCATCTCCAACTCTGCATGCTGGCATGCACATGAATTCGAGGATCTCCAGTTCCAACATTTCCCACCGAGGTCAGGACGTGGACTTCAACCCCTCGCTCCGCCAATTGCCGACAGAGATGGTAGGTATTCGTGGCTTCCCCAGCGTGCATCGGTGGGTATGCTGCCGATATCACCAGAACTTTCATGGCGTGTAAGATCTTTTCATAAGGGTCACTGAGCTGAGATGGTTATCCAGGTACACTCACGCCCTTGAACGTCGAAGCCATGCCTCATGAATTTCCTCAAAAATATGATTCAAGGTTTTCGTAATGCCCCAGCCAGGGTAATGGGTTGTCATCTTCTTGAGGTTGCTGATGTAGCAAATATGATCGCCCTCACGATTCTTATCGACATACTCGTAGAGCATCTTCTTCCCTGAGACAGCCGCGATCATGTCAAACGCTTCAAGGATTGAGCAGCTATTTCCACGCCCACCACCAAGATTGTACACTTCTCCACTTCGAGGATGCTCGATGAACGCGTGAATGAACCGCGCGACGTCAAGGGAATGAATATTGTCACGCACCTGCTTCCCCTTGTAACCGAACACACTATACTTCTTGCCTTCCAAGTTGCATTTGACGAGGTAACTTAGAAATCCATGTAACTCGACGCCCGAGTGATTCGGTCCCGTGAGGCATCCTCCTCGCAAGCAACAGGTTTTCATGGCAAAGTACCGACCGTACTCCTGCACCATGATATCGGCCGCCACCTTTGAGGCCCCGAAAAGCGAGTGCTTTGACTGATCTATCCGCATCTGCTCAGTAATCCCGTCAAAGTCGACTGGAGACGCATAGTCCCAACGTGTTGCTTGCTCCACAAGCGCCAGTTCGTTTGGAGCATCGCCGTACACCTTGTTTGTGGACATATGAACGAACACCGTTTGAGGGGTATGTAGCCTCGTCGCCTCAAGCAGATTCAGCGTTCCGACTGCGTTTGTATCGAAATCATCAAACGGGATCCTGGCGGCAAGATCATGCGACGGCTGCGCAGCAGTGTGCACGATCGCCTCGGGCTTCAAATCCTGAATAAGAGCCAGGGCACCCTTGCGATCACGAATATCAAGCTCGTGATGCTGAAAATTCTTCAGGTCAGCCTGCAGTCTGCGCTGATTCCAGCGGGTGTCCCCTTGCGGCCCAAAAAAGGTCGCGCGCGTATTGTTGTCAACGCCATGAATTGACCAGCCCTGTGCATGAAAATAGGCGCACACCTCGGAACCAATCAGGCCAGAAGATCCAGTCACCAGCATTCGTTTCATGGCGTACTCACTCCCTCCCCAGTTGTCAAACAACCCATCGAGGCATGTTCGCCCCTACCCAATCGCTATTTCTGTGTGACGTTGTATGGAATGGTTTCTATTGGCAGTTGACTATCGCCCTCACACTGCCTCGGCCACTGTTCGGGAAATAGCAGATATCAATAATTATCATCCACAACCGCAAATCGCTCAAGATGAATGTCGTTATTCGACGCCGCGATCAAACGCCCTCCCTCCGATGCGAGGAGAAAGCAAGTACGGCTCCCAGAACGCACGATCATACCTAGGCCAGGCATGACACCCGAATGGCAACCGTCCACGAGTCAAATCAAGACACATCCGCGGCGCCACTTCGAAGGCAAACCGTAAGCCTTCATCCAGCGAGGCTACCTTAAAATCTGGCACGTAGTGCTTAGCACGATCAGACCAAAAGTGATCTTCATTGCTGGTCCCATCAGGCCGAAGGTGCCACCGAGCCATCTCCAATCGCGCATTATTAAAACGAGATATTTTCTTAATCAGTCGTCGCGGGGAATTCAGCACACGGATATGAAGCGGACATTCCGCGTACTTTTCACGCCAATACTCATCAGGTTCAATCCAATACACCTTCGAGCGGAAGACTTTCAGGAAGCTTTCAATCTTTCTCAGCGAGAATCCCCCATTTCCAACACGCGAATCCTTCACCCAAGGACTATCAGCACACCGAATCCAGGGAGGACCGATATAGTCAAGTCCGGTCTCGCACCACTCGGCAAGCTGATCTGATAACGCCAGCGCGTCAAGGTGATAGATGAGAATATAGTGGTATTCCTCAAAACACCGATAAAAATCTTCCGACAACAACAGGCGGGTACTTGCAATAGCGCTTCCAAAATACTCGGCCCCAAACCGCTTCACTGCACATCCCGGCAAGCGAATTTGAAGCGCTTCCGGCACTGCGAGATACTTATCATACCCAGCGAGATAATGCGTCAAATGTTGAAAGGAAATCTGCTCGTCTGGGGTCAACTCCACCCTATTGTGCATTGGCACAACTATCGCGACTCTCTTTTTTGATCTGCCGGCCATGTCGTCCTAACCAGGCTAGACGCCTCTACCTGCCATCAATGGATAGCCACCCGGAAGCACCGCCAGAGACAGAGTGGTGAATCCAATAGGTGCCCCATGCCCCAGCTAGCTGGGCGTCTTGGCCACCCGACCTTCGAGTTTCTCAATCTGCCGTAATACTTCATCGCCAACCAACTTGTGACCGAGCTCATTGTAGTGGGCATACCGTCGAAACGGAAACAACGACAAGGGATCGGGGTGTGCAGAAAAGGGAATATGCATGTCCACAACATGAAGCTTGAGTCGTCTGGCTATGCCAAGCACCTGATCTCTGTCTTGGCTCGCCAATTCCGGAATGCGGTAGCGCTCCCAGGTCGGGAGATAGACAAATACAACTTGCCCGCCCCACGACCCAGCCGTCTCACGGGCTTCTGCAAGAATCCGCTCGAACAGCTGAAGATCTTCCGAAGCAGCGGGCTCGCCGGAATGCCGAAGATGTTCTAACAGCTCAGCCGGCAAACCTTGCTCCGTTGAGCGCCGTTCGTGAAATACTTGCACCGCTTGGCGTAGATGCTGCAGCTTCAAAAGCTTCTCAACTGAAACAGGAGCTGCAACCTTCGCCATTTCCTCGTCAACGTAGTTTTTCAATGCCTGGTCGATTTCGGACTGTCGCTCGAATAGATGCTGGGTGAATGCAGAATCTACGTACCGTCTCAACAGCGAGGAGTTTTTTTCCCATCCATCCAAGTCACGCAGATCATTGCCTTCATAGTAAAACCAGAACACCAATTTAGGTTTAAGCTTCGCCCCGTACTCCTTGAGCGTTGCCAAACTCGTCAGGGGGCCATGACCATTGACACCCAAATTGATGGTGTGCGGGCGCTGTGACCTGATAGTGGAGACAAATCCCTTGTCCGTAGCCACGCAGACACCGTGCGTGTAGGAGTCACCCAGCGCAATGATGTCAGCAGACTGAGCCTTCCACATCCCACGGGGGTTGTGAAACCCGTGCTCATCACTTTCATACACGACGTATTCGCCGCTTTCATTGCAAAAGACAGTCGTAGTCATGGACATTGCAGCTACAGGCAAGAACTCTTCGTTATTCCTCATAAAAATTGACTTAATCGTGGAGCTGGAAGCGGGTTCGAACAAGACCTCTGGAAATACGTCGGGGTAAGCGTTGATTCCCTGTGCACGCATATCAAGAATCACTTGTAATCTTGAGCGGGTATCAAACTTCTGATTTCCCGCACCCATGGTCTTCATTCGCTCAGCCGCAACCTTTGGGTTCGCATCTTGCGGGAAACTTAGCCAAGCTTGAGCACCCAGCGACGCGACGGCAGAACCGGAATAGGCAAGGATCACTTCGGCAAGATAAAGCGCGAGGACGGTAGACACCCCAACAAGCACACCGTTTATCCTAACCGATTCCGGCAACTGTACGGCCTTCGCCAGCATGCCGGCGAAGACCATCAGCCCCACATACCGAAACGACATGCCATGGCGCCATACCAGGAAGGCACATGCGACGACACAGACAGTGGCGCCCAACATCAGTACAATGTTTGCTGCCCGTCCCAGTTTCTGACCCACTTCAGATAGACCTCCGAATACTCTTCCATGCTCAACATCGACAGCCACTAACTACTGCTTACGCTTGAAATCCCCAAAACCGATCGCGAGCACTTCGCCCCACTTATCACCTTCCATGCTTTGCCAAAATCATTTCTATAGTTTCGCGATAGGACCGTTCAAACTTTTCGGTTGCATGATTGGTGTGAGCAGCTTCCCACGCTCTCTTTGCTCTGCAAGACAACTCCTCGGTAGGGAGCGCTGCCACCTCCCGAACCTGACGAACGATAGCTTCAATCGAGGCGTTTTCCAGGAGCACTCCAAAATTCTCCACATCAATGGAGGATTCGTAGGTCACCACGGGAATTACTCCGGCCGCCATGGTTTCTAACACCACCGCCGCCCCAGCCTCAGAACAGGATGGAAATACGTGGGCAACGGACTGTTCCACAACCATCTGAAACTCGTCACTAAATTTGTCGAGCCACCCCCGACATTGAATGTTCGGTGTATGAAACAATTCCTTCCGATAAATCTCCACAAACTCCGGCTCATCCTGTACCGGCCCGACAATGATGAGCGTACACTCAGGCATCTGAGCAAATGCTTCCAGCACGAGATCAAGCCCCTTGTGGACCATCCCGCGGCTGCCAAACCAGAGAAATCGACGTCGCGATACCTCAAAGTCTTTGGCGACGGGCCATGGCCACATCTTCTGCGCAACCATTGGCAAACGAAAAACGGGCTTCCCTGAGTACCGAAACGTGCTTATCGTAAATTCATTTCCGCAGGTGGTGAGATAGTCGGCATGTTCCACGCCCAAATGTGGAGTTTCCAGTCGATTGAGCGGAAGCGTGACACCTCTCCGGTTCTGCAACGCTAAAACCCGGCTCATCTCACCCAGATTTTGATAGAGGGTTTGCGCCGTATCGCAGTGCAAGATCTTAATACAGCTAGGTGGAAGATACGGGCGTAGTCGCTGCAAATTGAATCGGGTATCCACCACGACGTCGTAGGATTTCCACGGAACAAATTTGTGATTCTCACAATGAATCACATCGACATCGTATCCGAGGTCTATGAAAGTCTGAGCCATCACCATCGTTTTGTAATATTGCGGATGACTGGTTGGGATCGGCTTCCCTCGCAATTTGCACAGGAACCCCTGATTGTCGTAGGAAATGAGCACGTGCCCCTGAGGAGCTCCTGCGGCATGCAATGAGACGACGCCGCCATGAAATTGGCGCTGTATGCCTCGGATGGCCGGTGCAAGCTCGCGCAACCAGAGATACCATTGGTACCGTTGCAAATATCGTCGGATCCGCTTTAGCACGATGTCCGTTGCCATCCTTCTGGGACCAACCACCCGACTGGCCGCCACCCATCGACTGCGGCTATCCAATTATTTTTACTTAGACAGTGTGGGTCCACGTGGTGCATGCCACCTTGCGTCCACCGACGCCAATTCGGGCCGAATAGTGGGCGCTTCTGCAGAGGACGCTCCCGATACGTCTCCGGAGTGAGATCGGTGATCTCAAACGCCCGGACTGAATTTCCATACACCGGGGAGCAGTCTTGCGCAAACCGGATCAGCCGTCCATCGAAGAGGCCGGCACGCCCGGCGGGTCTGGCAACGTGCGGATTTCCCTGAACAATGGGTGAACTGGGATGCTCCCGCCATGGCCCAGTCAGATTGACTGCGTAATAGAGTCGGAGGGTATCGTGCGTGAGCGCTGGATTCGTTTCACTGAACATCCACCAATACTGCCCATGACGAAAGATCGAGCTATCGTTGAAACACTCGCCCGACAACAGTACGTTGGTGCAAACCCATTCCGTGGGAAACCGCGTGGCTTCATACAGGCGAACACTGTTGCTCTGATAGCTTTCCGGCACCAGATACAAACGACTCTCCCACTCAAATACATAGGGATAAGACAGGTGAAATGGTTCCTTCAACACCACTTGCTGATAGTTCCAGGCCACACCGTCCGAACTTGTCGCCCATCCGATCTCGCCTCGATCCGTGTCATAGTTGTAGACTTCAAAGAACATGTGCCAGGTATCCCGCACACGAATCATGAAGGGGTCAGCGACAAATAGCGCGCGGACATCTGTGACGTGTTCACGGGTCAAAACTGGATTCACGATAGATCGCGGGTGGATGAGTTGAGTGGGGGAAGCACCGCTAACAATCCCAATAGACCAAAGGTGATACGCGGGCCCCTCTTCACCAAGTGCCCATCGGATCAGCGAAGCAGGAGCATATCGTCTGATGAAACGCTTCGCATGCCATTTCAGGGCGCTGTGTGGCATGGAGTCTTTTAGCAACGCTTTTCCGCAGAGCGTTGCGTGGCATACCATTCAATCGTCTGACGAAGGCCATCAGAAATTGGTGTCTTGGGAGCCCACCCCAGGAGTTTTCGTGTCTCTTGCGTGTCCGCAACTCGGATCGGCTCTCCCGGGCGATCTGGGACAGCACCGAATACAGGTTTGAGCGTGGAGCCCATGAGCGTAGCAATTTTTTCGACGATCTCTCGGACTGTCAATGTAGTCCCTGCCCCAAACTCAATCGTAGCGCCCTCGATACCCGGCACAACCGCGGCATCAAGCAGCCCATCAATCACATCACCCACATATATCCAGTCTGCTTCCCAGATCCCGCTCGAGAGTTTGGGAGCCTCTCCCTTGAGAAGACTGAGAATCACGGAGGGAATCAGTTTGCCACTTTCTTGTCTCGGACCGAACGTCATAAACGGTACAGCCACCACCACAGGTGCGTCATAGAGGGAGTGAAACATCCGTCCATATGCGCTGCTTGCCCACTTGGCCGCTGCATAGGGTGAACTGGGGATAGGAAAACGCGCACTGGGGCATGGTTCCGTCAGCGACCCGCTTAACACAATGCGCCGACAGCCCGCCTCTGCCGCAGCAATCAAGACATAAATCGTGCTTGTTAGGAGGCTTTCAAAGGTGGGCACTACCAGGTCAATATCCGGCTTCGCGCCGACGGCGCCCGCGAGATGGTACACCACTGCAGGCTGCACCGCCTCAAAGAGAGACCGTACTTCCTCAGCAGAAGCAAGACTCGTCTTCCACCATCGTATCCGACCCTGTCCTGCAGACTGCACTTGCCTAGAGGTTGCGTGTACTTCTGCACCCGCCTCCAGCAAACGATGGCAGAGGTGAGATGCCAGAAACCCCGTTCCGCCAGTCACGAGCACTCTCTGACCAGGCCACGCCACACGCTGCCCGCCTGAATAGCCATCAACACTTCGCGTCATCAGGATCCCTTAGGTCTATAAATCAGATCGCCGGATTGGCCAGTTTGATCATCGTACAAAGCGATAATGTCATCAGGGACATGAGATAGATCGGTCGCACGAAGGTAGTCTCGCATAGTCGTGCCCGTACAGCCCTCGTCCACACGGGGTGCTCCACGTTTAGCGAGGGCATCGTCAGTATTCACACAGCGAAAATCAATGCTGAACCTCGTCTTACCTGACGTATTCGGCACACTAGAGTGCATCTGGGCGGCGGAAAACAGAATGATGCCACCCGCCGGGACAATCAAACGCACCTGAGGATCTAATTCCAGTGATCCCGTTGGGCGTGGGAGTGGTCGAGGATCCTCCTTGATAAATTGCGAGACATGCCCACCCCGATGCTGCTGATTCCACAAGTAGTAGTTGTACCCAGTGGACGTGTTCGGGACTGCAACATTCCAATAACGAGGATGGAACGCCATAGCATTATCAGACTGAATATCGTAAATGGGAATCCACCAGTTTATCTGAAACATTGGGGCGGAATACCACGTGTCTCGATGCGGATGCCAGGCATACGCGATTCCCGTTGTCAGGTAGTTATCGCTCGTCGAGCTCCGCATTTTGGGAACATCAAAGTATGTTGCGGTGAGATCGCACCCCAATTCACCAAGGAGAGCCTGGAGATGTCGTTTTGATTCCGGATGATGAATAAACTGCGGTTTCAATTTTCCTAATACTTCTGCATAGGCTTCGACCGACATGTGATATTGAGCCTTTTCCGGATCGTGAGGGGCAAAGGCCTCACGAATCAAATTCCTTGCAAACTCAATGAACGCAAGCGAGGACGGACGCGGCGAATACACGAACAATTGCCCATCAAACAGCCTCTGTCGACGAACGTCGTCGGTGACTTGAGCATCGTAGTAGACTGTATTACTCATAACTGATCTCCCTCACGCCTGGTCGTCGAATCAATAGGCACGTCCTCCAACAGCTTACACTCCCTGAGTGCACGCGCCGCCGCATGAATCACCTCAAATGAAACATTTGCACGTTCAGCAATATCAAGCAGGGAGTGCTCTCCATCGGACAAATTTAAGACCCAGAGGAGCGCCATTTCCCTCTGAGCCCCTTCTTTCTGCCCGGCAATGGCCCGATAAAGACCTCGCTTACCGAGCTGAGGTTCACAGTGCGGATTCAGACTAAGAGGCACAACATCATTTTCAAGCACATACACAGCCTGCAAGAGGATGTTCAGAGAATCCTGCAATACTCTAGGAACGACAAACTCTAAATTATCTGCAGATGTATGGTACTCAGGATACTCACCATGTGTTGTCCGCATAAAGCATCCCACAGGGAGATTGAAACCCGGGGAACAATACTGCCGCTCATCGTACCCATAGGGAGAAAAATCCACCACCTGGTGTCCAGTGCCGCGCTGTTTGAGCACATGCACAAAGGCTCGATCGATATAGGCATTGCCCTGACGGCTTCGCTTGTATGTGACGTCTCCCGAATCGCCGATGCCTGTAAGGACAATTCCGTGGCGTATCAGGTGTGCTCGTTCTCGATTCCGTGCCAACCAAGTGATTGAGCCAATGGTTCCGGGCAGAAAGAGGAAACGATAGGAATATTTGCGATCCACGCTCCCGATTGCCTTCGCCAGGTACGTGGCCACTGCAATTCCAGACAAATTGTCATTGCAAAGGGAAGGGTGGCACACATGGCAAGAGATGAGCACCTCTTCTTCCCTCTCACCAGGAAGAAACACCTCACCGTAGTTGAGATGGCCGGGAGAGAGGGTGGAGTCTATGCATACCTCATACTCGGAATCCTTGAGCTCGGTTAACTGGCGGTGTGTGAGGCAAAATCCCCAATTCTCTTTGTAATACGAGGTTCTATAGGGGATCCAATCAGGACGATCAGGAAGCGAATAGAGATGCCCGGCGAGGTCCGCAAGTTTATATCGCCCATTTACGGGGGTGCTGTAACTGACAACGTGCAGATTGCTGTTTTGAAAGTCTACGACCCTTTCCCCGGCGGTCGTCGCAATATAGGCGTCTCGAATGGTCCACTCCAGAGGAACAGTCCAATCAAATACTTTCGTACCACTTGCCACTTCGCAAATTTCGAGAGGGATATGTTGCTGAAGGTGCCGAAGAGTCTGGCGTACGCCTTCTCCGGTGATACTGCGGCAAATTGGATAAAGCAGCCGCACCAAATCGTGGAGGGACTGGCCCTTCTGTGTACCACCCAGCGCGCTTTGTATGTCCTCTATGTCCATGACGCCTTCATCCCGCAAAGTCCGGATACGTCCGATCCTTCTCTGATAGAACCTTCACCTCATCTACCCACGAAATATCAAAACTTGGATCATCCCACCGAAATCCCCGAGCGCAGGACGGAGTATAGAATTCCGACATCTGGTACAAAACCTCTGTATTATCTGCCAGAGTAAGGAAACCATGCGCAAAATGCTGTGGGATGTAGAGCATGCGACGATTGTCTGCGGACAAAAGCACGGAGAGCGATCTCTTGTACGTGGGGGAATCAGGGCGAAGATCGACGATCACATCATAGATCGTGCCGTTCGTGCACCGCACCACTTTCACCTCCGCAGCAGGCGCAATCTGATAGTGCATCCCCCGCAAGGTCCCCTTCACTTTGTTATAGGATATGTTGCACTGTACCAGCCTGGCGTCGAGACCATTCTCCTCAAACTCCTGCGTGCACCAACTTCGCGCAAAAAATCCACGCTCATCCACTACCGGATCGAGGTCAATCGTAAACACCCCTTTTAGTTCCAATTCCCGAAAAATCACGAGAGGACTTTCACTTCCGGAATCGGCACCACGAACTTTCCTCCCCACTCTTTCACAAATGACATTTGCTGCATGACCTCATCGCGGATATTCCACGGCAGAATCAGCACATAATCTGGCTTCGTTTCCCGAATCTTGTCTGGATGGAAGATGGGAATCCGCACACCCGGCAACAACTGCTCCTGCTTGTAGGGGCTTCGATCCACCGTGTACTCAAGAAAATCCGTCCGAATGCCACAATAATTGAGTAGTGTGTTCCCCTTCGCTGGAGCTCCATAGCCGACGACCGACTTCCCTTGCTCTTTCGCCTCAATCAGGAATGAAAGCAGCTTTCGTTTGGTCTTCTCGACGTGAGCAGCAAAATCAAGATAGTGCGCTAATGTCCCAAATCCTGCCTGCGCCTCTCGTTGACGCAATTCGAGAATGCGCGAACCAACAGGTTTTGAATCATCACCGCTGTGACGCGCATAAATCCTCAACGAACCGCCATGGGTTGGAAGCTCTTCGACATCAAACAAGGTCAAGCCATGCTTCTCGAACACCCGCTCCACAGCAAGGAGAGACCAATAGGAGAAATGTTCGTGATAAATCGTGTCGAATTGGTTTTCCGCCATCAACCTCATCAGGTGCGGAAATTCCATAGTGATTATGCCCTTTGGCTTAAGGAGAATCTTCAATCCTCCCACGAAATCGTTGATGTTCGGTACGTGTGCCAGAACATTGTTTCCAATGAGTAGGTCCGCCCGCCTTTTCTTCTTGGCCAGTTCCCGTGCAGTCTTGACCCCCATAAATTTCACGACGGTGGGGATACCTTTTTTCTTTGCGACAGCAGCCACATTGGACGCCGGCTCTATTCCCAAGACCGGAACCTCTCGCTGGGCAAAATACTGCAAGAGGTATCCGTCGTTGCTGGCGATTTCCACGACATGGTGTCGGGACCCGATAGCGAAGCGTTCACTGACCGTTTCTACATAACGCCGCGCGTGATCCAGCCAACTGTCAGAGTAGGAGGAAAAGTAGGCATAGTCGCCAAAAATACTCTGCGGACTTGTAAATTCTTCCAATTGCACAAGCAAACATGCGCTGCATACGTACACGTGCAACGGATAAAACGGCTCCATCCGATTTGATTCATTGACCTTAATGTATGAATTGGCGAGTGGAGACACCCCCAGATCGACAAAGGTCTTGTCGAGGGCGGTTCCACAAAACCGACACGCACGCTGAGGGCGAGGCGTACTGGAACGTTTCGTTTTCGAAGACGGTTTTCTTTTCGTTCCAACGCGCGTCGTACGTTTCATTGCCATTGATTTCCTCCTCATGCCACCCTCAAGTTTACCCGTATCAACCGTCGACTACCTTTATGGGCGCCCAATTGGATGAATTGCCTCTGTTCGAACAGCAGGCCACTATCAATCATTTTCCAGAAATCCACCGCAGGTCTTCTCCCAAATACCCGCGTGCCTTAAGGTCCTTCAAAACATTCAGTCTGATCAGATGGGAGTTTCGAAAATCCCGATCATCAAACCGCATGTTGTGCAGCCCCTGACTGAGATCGGCGATGGCAGCGTGTAGGTCAACTTGTGGCTGATATTGAGGCGCTAGACGGCGAAACTTTTCAAAGCTTACACGATATGAACGTTTATCGGGCTGGGCGTTTTGATTCACAGAGATTTCCACGTTTGGGATGGCTTTTGAAACGGCAGCAGCCAAATCTTTGACCTGATAATTCCATTCATCACTCCCCACATTTACCGACAGAAACTCTCCACCGGCTTTTGCGTTGCGTTGCACACCCCAGTCGATCGCTCTCGCCATGTCCTTAATATGAATTAACGGACGCCACGGGGTACCATCGCTCAGGATGGTAATCTTTTTGGCGGTGACTGCGCTGGCAACAAAATCATTCAGCACGAGGTCTAAACGCAACCGTTCGCTCATTCCACAGGCCGTGGCAAATCGCAAACAGGTAATCGCAAAATTATTTGTCGCCAGCTTTGCGAGGTCCCGCTCTGCTCCCACCTTAGATTTTGCATATGCCGTGAGCGGATTGACCTCGGACTCTTCGGTCTTCGCCCCGCCTTCTGCAAACCCATACACACTGCAACTTGAGGCGAACACAAAACTCCCGGCACCTGCCGCCTTCGCCAATTCGGCGATGGTCAATGCAGCACGATGGTTAACATCCAGCGTAATCGCTTCAAAGGAAGCGCCCATAGGATCATTGGAAATAGCGGCAAGGTATACCACTGCATCCACTCCTCGTAACATCTCCGCTGAGACTGAGCGCACATCCGCAAACACTTGTTGGTCTACTCGGCACTCAGGGAGATGGTGGGCTGCGGTCAGACATGTGGCAAAATACCCCATATCCAATCCCACAATCGTCGCTGCCGGATAAGATGCTCTGAGACGCTGCACAACGCTCGGGCCGATATACCCCATGTTGCCTGTGATCAGAATTTTCATTGCACCTCTCTCACTTTAATGTGGCACCAATCTGCTGACACACATACTCTGAGAACGGAAGTGAGCACGTGAAGGCTGGAGAAACCGCATTGAGGACATGCATCGAATGATCGTCCCCTTCCAACACAAAGTCCATTTCGAGCTTGCGCTTCTTGATATCCACGAGTTGGGCTCGAATGCCAGGCCTACCCCACGTTTGATAGTGTTCGGGCTTAATGCCGTCGGCCAACTGACTCGCTAACGAAACCATTGTTGACTTCGAGTACTTTGTCATCTCGCGCATAGCGAGCGTCTTGAAATCGAAGTTCGACGCTACAAGCAACCCCATCCCTCGTAACGCGACCTCAAAGAACTCATCCCAATGAAAATTTGCCGTTCCGCCATAGTGCTCTCGCCAGAGCCCAGGAATTGCGGTTGGACCGATCTTGATTTTTCCGCTGGCCGCCACAGTGAAGTGTACGCCCAGGAAAGGATTCTTTAAGTCAGGGACCGGATAAATATTTGTTCGAATGGCTTTCGCCGGCTCACTGGAATAGAGATACAGTCCCTTGAACGGCAGAATGCGGTAGTGTTCCGAAAAACCAAATTCCCTCGCAATCCGGTCAGCATACAGCCCCGCAGCATTGACCACATACCCTGCGTCAAACACTCCGGCTGTTGTCACGACACGCTGCTTCGACGATGTCACATAGCGCACTCCACAATGAAGCTTTACGCCCTCATCCAGTGCATCCTGTTTCATTGCCGCCATGACCAGTGTGGGATCAACCGTGGAGGTCGCGGGTGAAAAAAGTGCGCGTTCACACGTCTTTACTCTAGGCTCGATCGCTCTGGCCTCCTCCGCCGAAATAGCTTCTAGCGGAATTCCGTTTACCTTTCCCCTTCTTATAAGTTCATCAAGACCGGCGTGATCAGCCTCATCTTTCGCCACAACAAGCTTGCCACATTTGTTGAGCGGAATCCCTTTGGCATCGCAGTATTCTGTCAGCAACCGGTTTCCCTGCCAGGTAAACTTCGCCTTGAGGCTGTCCGGCGAATAGTAAAAGCCCGCGTGCAGAACCCCGCTATTGCGGCCGCTTGCGTGCAACCCACAATCAGCTTCCTTTTCGAGCAAATGTACAGATGAATCGAGATAACGACGCTTCAACTGGCGAGCGATATTCACGCCAATCACGCCACCGCCGATCACAAGAAAGTCTGCTTGCATGTGCCGCTACCACACTTTCCAGGGAGCCTTACCCGAATTCCAGAGTTCCTCAAGATACGTTTTTTCTTTTAAGGTGTCCATGCATGACCAAAATCCGTAGTGCTTGAAACCCATCATTTGACCCGCATGGGCCAAACGCTCGACGGGATCGCGCTCCCAAACCGTGTCGTCACCATCGATTAAATCTAACACTTGCGTACTAAGCACAAAGAAACCACCGTTAATCCAACCTTCCCCA
>WBZQ01000987.1_pt1 | contig 20623 bp, 16 predicted proteins | sample 5204251 | NCBI WGS metagenome assembly WBZQ01 (sample SAMN12412402, study PRJNA552823) | activated sludge metagenome | isolation source: activated sludge from nitrification reactor of wastewater treatment plant... | place: USA: Virginia | collected 2017-09
GTTTGCTCCAGGTGCCGGCGCAGCGAGGCTTCCCGCTCGTCGATGCAAAAGATAGCCTGGAAAGAGGGCGTATCCGGTTCGGCCGGCTCGTCTCCTTCCCGGTGGGCGTGCCGCAGCGCGGACAGCACCTCGTCGTAGTAACTCCACTCGAAAGCGTCCTGCCAGATCACCAGTACTTCGCGCAGTTCGCTGCCAGCCGGCTCGACAAACAGGTCGAGCGGTTGCAGCGGCGCTTTTTGAGCCAGCGGCAACCATTCGTTGCCCAACTCCCGGTTGAGCGCGTCGATCTCCAACAGCAGTTCCAGCAGGATGAGATCACGCAGGGCGATCTCTTTCCGGTACAACAGGGTATCGGGTTTGTCCCCGATGGCCGATACGATACCCGACCAGCCCCGGTGGCCGAACTGCTGGTCGAACAAATACTGCCGGTAAAAATTCTCATCGCCGACCAGCCGCTGCAACAGGCTTTCCAGGGTGCACTTCCCGTCGAACAGCAGGGCCCGGGCGCCGGCAGTCTTGAAAAAACCGACGTAACTGTTCCGCTCGATGCTGCGCACGGCTCCGAGCAGGCCTTCGTCGACGATGGGGAAATGCGGTGGCGTACAGTTTCCGGTACTCGTTCAACTGGAAAGTAACCTGATAACCGAAGATGTCCGGAGCCTTGAAGACGGCGTCGTAAAACTTCAGAACCTGAAAGGTGTGCAGCGGGTTGTGGCGGATAAAATCCTTGAGCGGCGTGTGGGAGGGGAGGTGGTGTTTCAGGTCGTACAGCACTTCCTCTTCCGAAAAAACACCGCGCCGGTTATTGGCCGTTTTGTGTTTTTTTGAAAAAATCGATGGTTGAACTCAGACCCAACTGCAGGGTGTGGTTGCGCTCCACCTTCACGCCGTCGGGTTTGTGTACGGTTTGGTACAGATAGCCCAGTTCCAGCCGTCCGATCCGGGGAAAACGATAGCCCAGGGCAGCGTAGGCCCGGTTCTGGTCGAAAAAATTGGCCGCTACTTCATCGCCGAAATTGACCATCAATTCATCGTACACACTCAGGTAAAGGGAGTTGTCGACGATGGTCCGGCCTTTGAAGGGTATGGAAATGCGGTTGAGCAGCCGGATCCGGTTGGTGTACACCGCAGGTCCCGGCTCGTAGGTGCCGGTTACTTCGCCGGCGACCGGAAGTTGGGAAAAGCGTTGTTCCAGCCGCAGCCGGTTGATCCACTCGAAGCGGTCCAACTGGTTTTTGATCTGTATCTGTTCCCAGAGGCGGTGTTCCGGAAAAGTGGCCCTTACCGGAAAATCCCCGTACGGATAGGTTTCCACAAAACAATAACCTACGGTGGCGAACACCTGGGGGCTGAAATGGTAGTTCAGGCCGGTGCGCAGCAGCAATTGCTGGGGATTTTTAACTACCCCGCTGCGCCGCAACTGGGCTTCGAGGTGGAGGCCCCAGCGTTCGCTGAACTTGTGGCTGCCGAAGTACATCGCCCAGGCGTTGCTGTTTACGGCGTACTGGCGCGCGGATTGCGCTTGCGCGGCCTGCTGAAAAAGGACGGCCAGCAGGAGGATCAGTATTTTATTCATGTTTGTTCTTGTTTTTTTCGACCGCCAAATTTCCCGCTAATAAATCAGGATCCTCCCGGAACGGGCAGGTTTTTCCACGTTTTGCCCGGCCTCCCGGGACCACAACCAGGCGCTGCCACCTCTCCCGGGTCGGTGGCGCATATTTTTTATGTAAATTTTGCTAATTTGATCCTGTAAGTACCTGCTCCGCCCCGGCGCTTTCTTAACAATTTACTGCCGGGGCATCGTGCGCTCACTTTTCCGCCGAAGCGCGATTCTTTAACAAACACTCCTCATATATGAGACAAATCAAACTTTTTTTCCTGCTTACACTGCTGGCCTGGATGCAGACCGCTACGGCAAATACGGGGAACAATCTCTACGACGGACCGGAAAAAATCACGGTGTTCTGTGATTCGGCCGCCATTATCTGCGACAGTTTCGAGAACTACACCCTCGGCGCACTTGGCCCGCAGTCGCCTCACTGGGACACCTGGGACGGCCCCAGCACTGTTTCCGGCGGCCCGTACCCGGCCGGCGACACCCTGCAAACCGTGAACGGCCGGCTGTACTACCTCCTGGTCGACGGGTTCAATTTGCAGGGCGATTTTGCGGAAGGCGAATTCTGCCTGCGCGTTCAGCGCCTGACTCCGCTGACCTACGTGGAGGAAGCAACCTTCGAACGCTCCATCCGGGTGTCGCCCAACCCGACGACCGGCATCACCTACCTGCGGGTTTCGCTCCCGGAAGCGGCGGACCTGACCATCCGGGTGACCAATACCGTCGGGCAACAGATCATGCAGCGGGTCGAGAACAACATCCGGGAAGACAACCTGCGGATCGACCTGAGCCGCCACGCCCGGGGGCTGTATTTCGTGGAACTGACCGACGGACAGAACCGAAGCACGAGAAGGGTAGTGGTGGAGTAGTATGGTGAAATAGCAGTGGCTGTCTCACAAGTCGGTGAATTGTTTAAATGTTGATTTGTTTATCGGTAAATAGCGCTGAAAACAAGGACGCTACCCATAACCAAATCCGCAATTAAACGATTAAACAGACTTATAAGACAACCTCTTGCCTGGAGCAACTTCTCCCGTCCTTGGCTCCCTGTCGCAGGACGGGCGAGGCGACCCCTAACATGATTCATGCGAATCAGGGGTTGAAAAGGGTTGACCTTTTTCAGATTCAGATAATGCTGCGGCCATATCTCTACAGCAGCGACCCTTTGGGCAGATCAACCGGATCAGCAGGATACCAGGCTGCATTCGCTGACCCAAAGCAAACCGGGCTGGTGCAGATTTCTCCGCTGCGCTGCGAAATGACAAGCCCAAGCCGGGCACTCTTACCGGGCCTTGCGGTTGAGCCGCCCGGCTTGGGCTTGTCATCCCGTAGCGCAGCGGAGGGAACTACACAACTCAAGTCCACCTCGATGGACCGGAAATAGTAGTTTCCGGAATAACCTGCCTTTTTCCACCCCTGATTCGCATGATTCACCCCGAATTTTGTAACATTAAACAAGCGAGCGCTTGAATTACCGATCGATCATCTTGAAACCGCCGGTTTCCAACCAGCGGCCAGGCAAGCCCACTTTCAACTGTCACTGCCACTGCCAACTGCTACTGCTTCATCTCTTCTCCCGTCATTCCCAGCAGGCCCAACATCCAGGAGTACTCCAGGGCGCGTTCCTTGAGCCGCTCGAAACGGCCGGAAGAGCCGCCGTGCGAGCCGCTCATATTGGTTTTGAGCAGCAGCAGGTTGTTGTCGCTTTTCAGGTCGCGCAGGCGGGCGACGTACTTGGCCGGCTCGAAGTACTGCACCTGCGAGTCGGCGAACGAGGTGAGGATCAGCAGGTTGGGGTAATTCCCTTTTTTCAGGTTGTCGTAGGGCGAGTATTTTTTCATGTACTCGTATTCCGCCGGTACGGCCGGGTTGCCCCATTCGGTGTATTCGCCGGTGGTGAGCGGGATGCTCGGGTCGCTCATGGTGGTGAGCACGTCCACAAACGGCACGCCGGAGATAATGCCCTTGAACAGGTCGGGCCGCAGGTTGGTCACGGCGCCCATGAGCAGACCGCCCGCCGAGCGGCCTTCGGCGAACAGGCGGTCCGAAGCGGTGTATTTATTCTTCACCAGGTAATCCGCGCAGTCGATGAAGTCGGTGAAGGTGTTCATTTTGTTCAGCATCCTGCCCTGCTCGTACCACTGGTAGCCCATTTCCATGCCGCCCCGGATGTGGGCGATGCCGACAATGAACCCGCGGTCGACCAGGCTGATCTTGTCGCGGTTGAAATAGGGGTCGTACGAACTGCCGTAGGATCCGTAGCCGGTCAGGTGGCAGGGCGCCGAGCCGTCGCGTTTGAGGCCTTTTTTGTACATGACCGACATCGGCACTTTCACGCCGTCGCGGGCGGTCACCCAGATAAATTCCGTTTCGTAGTTGTTGGCGTCGAAGCCGCCGAGCACGGGCGCCACTTTTTTGACCGTTTTGGTGCGGGCCTCCATGTCGTAGTCGACCACCGTGGCCGGCGTGCGCAGCGAGGCGAAGACGTAGCGCAGGGTTTTGGTGTCGAATTCCGGGTTGTTGTCGAGGTTGCAGGCGTAGGTCGGCTCGCCGATCTCGACGTAGTGTTCGCCTTTGTCGGACCAGCGGATCACCCGGATCTGGCTCAGTCCGCCCTTGTGTTCCTCGGTGACCAGGTGGTCCTGGAACACGGTGAAGTTATCGATCAGCACGTCGTCGCGGTGGGGCAGCACGTCGGTCCAGTTTTCCTGGCGCGGGTCGCTCACCGGCGCTTCCATGATGCGGAAATTTTTGGCGTTCCAGTTGGTGCGGATGAGGAACTTGTCGCCGCGGTGCTCCAGGCTGTAGAAAAAGTCTTTTTCCCGGGGTTTCACCGATTTGAACTGCCCGGTCGGGTTGTTGGCGTCGAGGTAGTGGACCTCCACGGTTTGGGTGTAGGCGGAATTGATAAAAAAGTACTGCTCGGACTTGGACTTGCCGAGGTAGGCGTACTGGGTCACGTCCTTTTCCTCGTACATCAGCGGGTCTTTCCGGTGGTCGGTACCGAGGACGTGCCGCCAGATCTTGTCGTTGCGCAGGGTGACGGGGTCTTTGGTATCGTACAGAATGGTTTTGGAGTCGTTGGCCCAGGCGAAGGAGCCGCCCACGTCGAAGGATTCGGCGAGGGTTTGTCCGTTGGAGAGGTCTTTAAAGAACAGTTTGAACAGGTTGCGGCCGGAATAATCCACCGCATAGGCCAGCATCCTGTTGTCGGGGCTGACGGTGAGGCCGCCCAACTGGCAATAGGCCTGGCCTTTGGCCAGTTCGTTCACGTCCGCCAGGAGTTCCTCGGCGGCGTCGAGGGTGCCTTTTTTACGGCTGAAAATGGGGTATTCCTTGCCGGTTTCGAAGCGGACGAAGTACCAGTAGCCGTTTTTGAAATAGGGTACGCTGCTGTCGTCTTCCTTGATGCGGGCTTTGAGTTCGGCGAACAGTTTTTCGCGGAGCGGGGCGACCGGCTGGAGCACTGAATCGGTGTAGCGGTTTTCGGCTTCGAGGTAGGTTTTCACCGCGGGGTTGTCGCGTTCGTTGAGCCAGTAGTATTCGTCGGTCCGTTTGTCGCCGGAGGTGGAGACGAGTTCTTTTACCTTCTTTTCGGGGTGTGGAGCGCTGAATTGTTCGGGTTTGAAAACGGATGGTTGCACGGTAGTAGTAGTGTTCGTGTCGGTATTGCCGGCTGGCCCGCAGGAGGCGAGCAGGGCAATCGCCACAACGGAAAGGAGGGCTGATTGTTTCATTGTGAAAGATTTTGACGGTAAAAGTAAGTGAACTTTTGGACTGTTGGACGTTGGACTAAAGCATCGAAGGTGTCCATCCGGGCATTAAATTCCGTACCCGCCGGGTTTGGGAAAAAAGGCTCGCGGTTATCTCCTATATTTGTCCTGAAAAAATACGGAAGCAAATACATGCCCGGCTCCGATACCGCATCGAAAAAAGGCGCCACCGCCGACTACCTGCCCCTGCGCCGCCGCTGCGAGCAACTCTCCCGCTGGGCCTATACCGATTTTATGCGCGCCCGGGAAGAACTGCTGGAACTGGCCGCGCAGATCACCCCGCAAACGCCGTTCGACATCCGGCTGGCCTATTATACCCACGCGGCTTTTCTCGAAAACCAGTGGCATCGCTACGAGCCGGCCCTGGAGCACTTCCGCCAGGCCATTGCCATTCTCGAAAGCCTGGCCAAAGGCGCCGCCCTGGCCGAAACCTGGGCCGACCTGGCCGCCATCCACCTCAACCGCCGCGACTGGCGTTCCGCGGAGAAAAGCCTCGACCGGGCCCGGCACTACCTCAACAAAAACTCTCCCTCGCGCCTGCGCGCCCACATCGCCTGCCGGGAAGGCTTCCTGCAACTTCACCTCGGCAACCACCGCCAGGCCCTCGACCTGCTGATGGACGCCGAAAAGGCCCTGCTCAACCTCGACGAGGAAACCGGCAGCCTCAAGGATTTTTACATCCTGACCCTGATCTACAGCGGCCTCGGCGACCTGTACGAACGCCTCGACGAAAAAGCCAAAAGCCTGGAGTCGTACCGCCGCGTTTTGCCCATCGTGGAGCGGCACAGCCTGCGCCCGCGCCTTTCCTGGCACTACCTGAACGCCGGGCGGGCCGCATTGGCCCAGCAGGATGTGCAGCAGGCCCAGGCCTGCTTCGAAAAAGTGCTGGAAGTGGTGGGAGAGGGCGAGTCGGAGGCCAAAACCCACGCCCTGGGCAACCTCGGCATCCTGGCTTCGCTGACCGACGATACCGGACGCGCCGCGCAGTTGTTCGACCTGGCCGCCAAGGAATTTGAGAACCCCTCGAAACCCGCCGACTTCACCAACCTCTCCAAGATCGAAAGCTGGCGGGCCGGGTTGTTCTCCGGGACCAACGACCTGGAAAATGCCCGCCTGCACCTGGAAAAATCCTGGGAACTCGGCCAACAGGGGCACGACCTGTACCACCTCGGCCAGATCGCCCAGAACCTGGCCGCCCTGCACAACCAGGAAAAGAACTTCGAACAGGCCTACGACTGGCAACGCCGCGCCACCGACCTGGCCGTCCGGCACTTCCACCAGTTGCGCGACCGCGAACGCGAGGAGATCGAGGCGCGGCACCAGCTCGAACGCAACCGCCAGGAAGCCCAGATGGCCCGCCTGCGCGTGGCCAGCCTGCAACTGCGCGCCCTGCGGGCCCAGATGAACCCGCACTTCATGTTCAACGCCCTGAACGCCATCCAGGGCCTGATCACCTCCGGCCGCAACAACGAGGCGGAATCCTACCTGGCCAAGTTCGCCAAAATGATGCGGCACACCCTCGAATACTCCGACCTGGAGGTGGTGGCGCTGGAGCAGGAAATGGAATTCCTGGAGCGCTACCTCGACATCAACCGCAAACTGCGCTTCCGCGAACGCCTGCACTACCAGATCGTACCACCCCGCGGCGCCGACCTCAACGACATTCACGTGCCGACCATGATCCTCCAGCCTTTCGTGGAGAACGCCATCGAGCACGGCATCCGGCCGCGGCAGGAGGGGCACCTGCGCATCGAGTTCCACCTCTCCGACGACGGCCAGGTGCTGCGCTGCGTGATCGAGGACGACGGGGTGGGCTACAACAAAGGCCGCGAAAAACAGTCGCAGGGCGCCGCCTTCCAGTCGCACCGCTCCCGCGGCATGGAGATCACCCGCGAGCGATTGACCCTGCTGCACCAGTTGCAGAAACACGAGCCCGGCGACTTCGTGCGCATCAGCGACCTGCACGACCTGACCCACGGCGAACGCACGGGGACGCGGGTGGAGGTATTGCTGCCGGTGCTGGAGAGCGAGGGATGAGCGGGCGTTTGGGCTATGGCTGTCAGGCCAGGGGCTTCAGGTGGACGTTACTATACTGTCACCAAAAATTTTAACTTATTTGATCGACGATTGACGGTTACCCCGATTTTTCAGGATAATCTGTATTCTTCAATCAAAAATTCAGGTGACTGAGTACTATGGTTGTCATCCGGATCAGGGGGTGAATACTTCACTATTTTCAGGTCTCAAACTGACCTCTCCGAGGTCCCGCCCGGACAAAATTCGGGATGGCTTTAACATCTGATCCGCATTTGCCATTCTGTTCAGATCTAGATCCGGGCTCCGTCTTCCAACAAGTGTCTCTCCGGAAAAAACTTAATACTAACTTAATATTGAGAATTTCGGACCTGTTCGCACCGGCGTAACTTTGCGCCCGGAAAAACACTTTTCCCCATTACCTTTCCGGCTCAAAACGAATCTGTATGGCATTTGCCTTTATTGCCGACCTCCCGCCCTCTACTGCTATCCTCTTCATTGTCTGTTTGTTAGCGGTCTGTTTCTTCGAAGCGATCAACGGTTTTCACGACACTGCCAACGCTGTGGCCACGGTGATCTACACCAATACCCTGAAGCCCGTTCAGGCGGTGATCTGGTCGGGCCTCTGGAACTTTATCGGCGTATATGTCGGCGGTATCGCTGTGGCCATGGGCATCGTGAAACTGATCCCGCTCAACGACCTGATGGCCCAGCCCATCGGTGAGAACAGCGCCCTGGTACTGGCCATTTTGATGTCGGCCATTTTCTGGAACTTCGGCACCTGGTACCTCGGCATTCCGAGTTCCAGTTCGCACACCCTGATCGGTTCGCTGCTGGGAGCGGGTTTCGCCTTCTGGAGCATCCACCATGGTTCCGGTCCGAACTGGACCAAGGCCGGCGAGATCGGCCTTTCGCTGCTGGTGTCGCCGTTGTTCGGTTTCAGCCTGGCCATATTGCTGATGTACGTGCTGAAAACCACGATCAAAAGCAAACGAATATTCAAGGAACCTTCCGAAAAAAAGCCGCCGCCCTTCTGGATCCGCAGCGTACTGGTGACGACCTGCACCCTGGTGAGTTTTTTCCACGGCTCCAACGACGGCCAGAAAGGTGTCGGCCTGCTGCTGGTCGTGCTGATGGCCTTTATGCCGGTGCAATACGCCCTGAACCACGATGTGCCGCTCGACAATTTTAAGAATTCCGCCCGCAACATCGAGTCCACACTCACCCAGTCTGCCGCCGGCGAACATTCGGAACACATCCTGGCCCTGGCTGCCCAGGCCGGCCGCACTGCCAGCCTGATGGACAGCACCGACGTCAAGGACAGGACCCAGTTGTACACCCTGCGCAAATCCATCCAGTCGCTCAACAAAAACCTGGAGGCCGACCTGAAGATCGGCGTGATTCCCGAACTGGCGGTGAAAACCGTAAAACACGAAGTGAAAACGCTGAAAAGCGCCTACGAATACGCCCCCTTGTGGGGCATCGTGCTCATTGCCGTTTGTCTCGGCTTCGGTACCATGATCGGCTGGAAGCGTATCGTGATCACCATCGGCGAAAAGATCGGCAAGAGCCACCTCACCTACGCCCAGGGCGCCAGCGCGGAGTTGTGCGCCGCCACCACCATCGGCCTGAGCACCGGCTTTGGCTTGCCGGTCAGCACCACGCACGTCCTGTCGTCGGGGATCGCCGGTACGATGGTCGCTTCGGGCGGCATCAAGAACCTGCAGAAAAAGACCGTCCGCAACATCGCCATTGCCTGGCTGCTCACCCTGCCGGTGACCTTCGTGCTGTCGTCTTTGCTGTTCCTGATCCTGCGGGTGATTCTGTAAGGGTTTCGGGTTAGCGGGTTTCGGGTTGTGCAGCATCCTGGAATCCAACCTGGCAGACTGACGACCCTTACGAATTGTGGGTTCATTCAGGCTTTCAAGCATCTATCATCTTGTATCCCCTGAACTTTTAGTCAGGGGAACGGGCTTTAAGCAGCCACGACCATGGCGTCCAACTCCAGGTTATTCCCGACCCGAAACCCGCTAACCCGAAACCTTATATCCCTAACTCCACCTGGAAGCGCCACTGGAAATTGCCGATGTTCAGTTGGCTGGACTCCGGGTTGTACTGACGTTCGTAGAAGAAGTCCGACTGTACTTTCACCCGGTGCTTGTTCAGGTATTTGCTGAGCACCAGGCCGTATTGCACGATATTGTCGTCTTCGCTGTACAGTTGACGGTCCGGGTGCAAGTAGGAATGCCGGAAACCTACCTCCCACATTTTATGCGTGCAATAACTCAATTGGGTGTTAATCCCCTCGCCGATGTATGCATACCGTACGTCGTTGGTGACGGCATCGCGGGTTTCGGCATTGTCCGTATGGCGGTACAGATATTCGCTGGACAGGGCCCAGCCCCGGTATTTCAGCACCATGTCGGCCTCCAGGTTGAACAGATCGCGTGGTTCGAACAATAGCCGGCCCAATTGCCCGCCGGTCCGCCGGGCACGTTCATTATATTGAATGGTGCCGGCAATGGACAGTTTTGGTTTCGGTTCCCGGACCAGATCGCCTTCCGAATAGTCATTTTTGTCGGTAAAAGGCCCCATGGGCAGTATTTCCAGGCGGCCGGTGTAAGCCAAGCCGCGGTCGGAAGCGAGGGCGTTGCGTCCTTCCCCGCTGGTAACGGCCGTTTTTACCCGGAAACCGAAAGCATCCCGGTCGAAGGTATAGTAGGCGAAAGCACCCACGTCGCGGTCGAGGGTCAGGGCGTTGTTCACGATGGAACGGTCGGCGAACTGCTGTTCACCGGAGGAAATGACGCGCTGGCGGTTGCCGGGTAGTTTGCCCTGCCCGATACCGATGGACAGGCCTTTGGCCGCCTGGTACCAGACCATGGCGTCGCGCAGTACGTTGGGCACATTGCTCACGTCCCAGTCCATGTCGGCCCGGCTGAACGACAACTGGATCTGATAGGTCAGCCGGGGGTCGACCACGTGCCCGTCGAGGCGCAGGCGCATCCGGCGGACCCGAAAATCGAGCGAGGACGGGGTCCAGTCCGATTCGGAGGTGGTGGTAAAGCCTATCCGGCTTTGCACCCGGAAGCGCAGGGCGAGCGAAAAAGCATTATCAGCAGTGGAAAAATGAACGCCGTTTTTCAGGATGGGGTGCAGTTCTTTTTTGTCCTGGGCAAAAACGGACAGCGGCAGCCACAACAGGCCTGCCGCACAAGCCAAAAAGGCTCTTGCAAAATTAGTCATAGGTCAGGTATTCGATACAGGCCCGCAAGGTATGAACGGCAACCGGAATACCCGCCGTTTTTACTCAATTTCCGTTCTGCCGGCGCTCGTACATCATTTCGATGACCCTGACCTGGATATACGACAAAATGAGGCCGATGCAGGTGGCTTCCATCATGATGACGCTGCTGGCCGTGATCGGATCGAGGGCATAACTGAGGTGCATTTTTTCCTGAATGGTATACATGAATTCGGGGTTAAAAGCAAAAAAGACCGCCATGACGATCATGAAGGGCACCGTTCCCACGAAGGTAGTACCCATGCCCACCGCCACCCCGGAGGCGTAGTTCTCGATCCGGTCGGGATGCTCCCGGTACCAGGCGCGCAGCGCGTACCAGATGAAAGCCGCCTGGATCACCCCGTTAAAAACGCGCAGCCAGTACAGGCGACTCAATCCGAACAGGTGCATGATGAAAAAAAAACCGATGAACCCGAGGGCCATCCAAAGGCCGTAACGAAGAGCGATGCGTAGCATAAGCGGTGCAGTTTGATGAAACAGGCCGGCCTGAGCTGGGATGTATGCAGTACAGGATAATCCGGGTCGGCTACCGGAGGGGCTGGCGCGAACGCGTTGCCCTTTCCCCGGTATTTCCAACATCTGCCTGGAAAGGAAAAAAGATGTGCCACGCGTTGCATGGCCGGAGGAAGCGGGGAGGCGAGTGCTTCCGCTCCGATCCGTCCGACGAATTTGTCGTCGGACGGATATGTGAGAAAGTGGTTGACTCAAAAGGTTGATAAGGGTTGATTAAAGTTGATGAAGGTTGATAATCGATCCGAAGAAAGGTAGTTTTCATCCCTTGTTCGGGTCAAAATATCAACCCTTATCAACCCTTATCAACCTTTTGAGACAGCCACTTTGGAAGAACCTAATACTGAATGCTCCGGGCGATCTGATCCAGCGGGATATAATTGTAAATACCCCGTTTTTCCAGTCCGGCTTCCACCTCGTGCAGGTCTTTCAGCAGCCGGCTGTTCAGGGCGCGCAGGCCCTCCTCATTCGGCTTGTTGAAATTGTAGACCACATCCTTCAGCAGGGTGACGTTGCGGGCAATAAAGAACATCTGCCGCTCGTACTTGTGGCGGAAAATATCGATCCACTTCACCATCTTTTTCCGGTCGAGCGGCGGAATATTTTTGCTCTGCGGAGGCGGGACGCGGATACAGAAGGGCATGTGGTTGATGTTGATGGTGCTGTAGTCGTAGTGGTCGGCGGCGTGCCCGACCGACAGGTCCCAGATGATGTTGGCAATGGCTTTGGCCAGCAGGTTTTCGTCGATGAAATTGGTGTGAAAGGTCAATCCGCCGATAGCATCTTCTACAAAAATATCGTTGCCGGAAGGGAAACCCGGCACGTACTCGCTGACGTAATTGGCCCAGATGCGGATGTCCGCGAATTCATCGGCGGGGATCTGCCCGATCACATCGAACACGAACCGGCGGATGGCTTCGAAGTAGGCCAGCAGGAACACCCCGTAGTCGGAATGGTAGCGCTGGGGCACCAGGTGGAGGTGGAATTTGGGATAGGAGGGGTTTTCTACCGGCTGGCCTTTTTCGTCGTACGGCGGGTCGTTGGGCATGCCGTGGTAGCCGTACAGGAAAAGCGGGAGGAGCCCGGTGGCGTCGGAGGGCAGGGCGGCGTAGGGCAGGGGCTTGGGGTTTTGTACCGGGGAGGTCCGCGAATTCAGCACGCTGTAGTTCAGTTCCAGCGACAACTCCAGGTGGGGCAGCAGCAGCCGCAGCAGCACGCTGTCAATGGGCAGGGCCGACTTCGAAATGGCGTTGATGCTGTCGTAGGGAAAGTGCAGGTTGGCGTGGGCGGACAGGGAAATACGCAGGCTGGCGCCCTGCATGGCGAAATATTTGGCCAGTTCCCAGGCATGGCCGTCTTCGGGCGTGAACATGCGCTCGGTGCCCTCGGGGTTCTGGGGAAAACAGATGGCGACCACTTTGCGCCGGCCGTCCACAATATCACCTTTAAACAGCACGATGGTCGGGGCCACGTAAATGCCCGGATAGGTTTTCGTGTCTTTGACCAGCGTAAAATCGGATACCCACCACGACTCTTTCGGTTCCTCTTTCAGGAACTGGGCAAAGTAGCGCAGTTTTTCGTTCAGCGGGCACTTTTCCGGCTCGTTCAACTCGTTGGAAATGAACTTGCTCAGCGAGGAATGGGTCAGGTAGCGCTCGAACTGTTCGTCGGAAAGCGGCTCCAGCGCCCGGTGTTTCCAGGCATACCAGGCGGCTTTCGGCCAGTAAAAAAGAATGGTGCGGTAGTAGCGCAGGCCGATGGTCCTGTTCCAGCGCCGTATCTCGTCCTTGGGGATGTGCACCACGCCGGGCGCCATGCCGAAAGGGTGCAGGGGCAGGGGTTGCGGCCAGGGTCCCCGGCGTTCGTACATATAGTCGGACTGCGGGCGGCTTTTGGGAGTAATGGTTCCAACTTTCATGGCGATGTAGCAATCGTTTAGTTTTGATAATATGCCGGACGGACGTATAGACAGGCGGAGTGCAGGATTATCAATGAAAACGTGCGTCGGCGGCGCCGGGACAGGCGCAGCGGAAAGAATGTTCGGCCAAATGTAATTTCACTTTTGAATACGTCCAATGAAGTTCGCCTAAAATGCGATTACTTTGTTGGCCAAACCACCGCAGGCATGATCCAACATACCCTCGTTTTTGCTACCAACAACCCCCACAAGGCCCACGAGGTCGGGCTGATCCTCGGGGAAGGGTTCTCCGTCAAAACCCTGCGCGACATCGGCTGTTTCGAGGAGATCGAAGAAACCGAACCCACCCTCGAAGGCAACGCCCTGCTTAAAGCCCGTTATGTAAAGGAAAAATACGGCTACGACTGTTTTTCCGAAGACGCCGGCCTGGAAGTGGAAGCCCTCGGCGGCGCCCCCGGCGTACACACCGCCCGCTATGCCGGCGAGGCCAAAGACCCCGATGCCAACATGGCCCTGCTCCTGAAAAACCTGGAAGGGCAGGAAAACCGCCGCGCCCGCTTCCGCGCCGTCATCGCCCTGGTTGCCGACGGGCAGGAAATCCTGCTGGAAGGCGTCTGCCCCGGACGCATTGCCACCGAAAAGCGGGGCCGGGGTGGCTTCGGCTACGATCCGGTATTTATCCCCGACGGCTACGACGAGACCTTTGCCGAACTGGGCGACGACGTCAAAAGCCGGATCAGCCACCGGGCGCAGGCTACGGTGAAACTGCAGGAAGCGTTGGGGCTGCTGTAGCCGCATGGATGGAATCATTACCCGGGCCGTAGGGTAGGCGCGGATCACCTGAACATTGCTTTCCCGCCCCAACAAATTTTATTTTTACTTTTTTATGCATTTACCGGCGGCGCGAGCATCATGCCACAGATGGCATGATGAAATTAACTAAACTCAAGGTAATATGCGCAATCTTTCCTACAGTTTTCTGCTTTTCTGCACCCTGCTGGGTGCTACCTCTTTACAGGCCACCCACAACGTCGCCGGCGAGATCCTTTACCGCAAAACCGGCCCGCTCACCGTAGAAGCCTGGATCGTCACCTACTCCAAGGCCTCTTCCGTAAATGCCGACCGGGATAGCCTGACCATTTGCTGGGGCGACGGCCTCTGTGAAACGGTATTGCGTACCAATGGAAACGGCGAAGGCGAAATTGTCGCGCCGGACCGCAAGCGAAACGTCTATTTGGGTACCCACACTTACCTGGCGGCCGGTCAGTACAACATTTACCTGACGGACCCCAACCGGATCTCCGGCATTCTGAATGTAAATGCCCCGAGTTCGGATAACATCCCCTTTCACCTGCAATCCACGGTCAGTTTTTTGGCGGGAGCCGCTGCTTCGGCAGCCAGCCCGGTGTTGCTGGAATACCCCCTGGACGACGGCATGGTCGGGCAGCCCTTCGAGCACCTCGTCAATGCCTTCGACGCGGACGGTGACAGCCTGGCTTACGAACTGGTGGTGCCCATGCAGGGCGAGAATGCCCTGGCGCCCAATTACCAGTTTCCGACCGAAATTATGCCGGGCAGCAACAACACCCTGACCCTCGATCCCGTCAGCGGAAAGATCGTCTGGGATGCGCCGCAAAAGGCCGGATACTATACCATTACCATCCTGATCAAATCCTACCGCAACGGCCAGGTCGTGGAGACGATCCTGCGCGACATGCTCATCAACATTGCCCCGGACGATGGGTTCAACCAGGCTCCGGTGGTGCAAATGAGTGTTCCCGACGGTTCGGTGATCGACGTACAGGCCGGCGATGCCGTGCAGGTGGATGTGACGGTTTCCGATCCGAATGCCGGCCAGACGCCGGAGATCAGTTCGAGCAGCGCCTTGTACGATCAGTTTCAGCAAGCAGCCGGGTTTACCGTCGATGCTCAGGGTGTCGGCCATTTTACCTGGAACGTCCTGCCGGAGCAGGTTCGCGAACAACCCTACCTGGTGGTATTCAAGGCCAAAGACCAGGTCAATTCCGGCGCGGGGCTGGCCAGTTTTAAAGTGGCCGTTTTCCGCGTCAGCCAAACCACGGCGGTTCGGCCCGGGCCGGCTGAAACGGCGGCACTCCGCGTCTATCCGAATCCGGCGACCGGCGACGCACAGGTGGAAATTCCGGCAACAGTCACCGGGAAACTGAGGCTCCGGGTGCTGAACGAACAGGGCGCTATCGTGCAGGAAGAAGAAATTCCGGCCGGAACAAGCTCCCGTTCCTTGCGCCTGACCCGCTTGCCGGCGGCGGCTTACACGGTATTTTTATCAGATGGTGGGAATGCGGTTTGGCTGGGCCGGGTGGTGAAGCGTTGAGGGGGGAACACATTGAGGCTGCGAACTTTAGCCGGGCAAACGTTTACTAAACCTGCAAGGTTTAGTAAACGTTGTGGCGAACTTTTATCAAGCCACCAAACCAAGCCGTTCTCTGGCTTTAGCCAGCATCATTGGCCGGACGTCTTCCAGGCGACGGACTTCGTCATAGGGTAGCTGGATTGCGATAAAACGCTTACCATCTTTTCCGATCCAGTCATCTTCTTCTCCCCCCAGTTTCCCACACAAAAAAATTATACCGCCTACATTTGCCAGGTCGGGAAGGTGATCTGAAACATAGTAAGTATCAATTTTATCAAAAATATCGCTGTCGGCTGCTTTTGTAATTACCATATTCAGTTGTTTTTGCAAACATAGTAGAATGATCGCCTGATGCGGGGATCCATTGACCGCTGCTATTGTTTCAAGCCACCAGGCCAAGCCGTTCTCTGGCCTTGGCCAGCATCATAGGCCGGACGTCTTCCAGGCGACGGACTTCGTCGTAAGGGAGTTGGATAACTATGAGTCGGGTACCGTCTTCTTCAATCCAGTCATCTTCCTCTCCGCCCAGTTTGCCACACATAAAGATGATACCTACATTTTCCAGTCGGGGAAGTCTATCCGACACATAGTAAGTATCAATTTTATCAAAAATATCGCTGTCGGCTGCTTTTGTAATTACCATATTCAGTTGTTTTTGCAAACATAGTTGAATGATCGCCTGATACGGTGATCCATTGACCGCTGCTATTGTTTCAAGCCACCAGGCCAAGCCGTTCTCTGGCCTTGGCCAGCATCATAGGCCGGACGTCTTCCAGGCGACGGACTTCGTCGTAAGGGAGATGAATTACTATGTAGCGCACGCCGTCGCCGCCTACCCATTCGTCTTCTTCGCCACCTTTTCTGCCGCATATAAAAGCAATACTTGTGTTTTCCAGGCCGGAAAATTGTTTGGAGATATATTCGGTATCAATCTTATCGAATATGTCATTATCTGCTGCTTTTATGACTATCATGGGTTCGCATTTTTTACAAAGATAAGAAGGAATATCGCAATAGCAATTGCTACTGCTTTTTCGAGTTGTAGGGTGGCAGGCGCAGGCGGTCTTTTTCAGGCCGGGCTAAATTTTCAGGCAAGTTTCGGTAGTTGTAAAGTTTGATTATTTCTCGCTTTTGGCACTCCGAATTTGGACCGATATATTCTACCTTGTAATCTACTTGGTTTTGGGATAAAAATTCTATCGAATATCGCCCAAATCTACCTTTACTGGTCACCCCGTATTTCCACACTTCTCCCTTCTTCAAAAAGCACTGCGTTCGTCCGCTATGCAGACACGGGTACCAACCGTCTTCTATCGCAATCAGGGCATATTGTTCGGAGGCATCTATTTCCCGCAGTCTTTTCTCCAGTTTCTTCCGCTCCTTAGGGCTAAGTTTGGACCCGGAGAGGCTGCCTTCCATGAAGAGTTTCTGGATCAGTACGGTGATCAAAAGTGCAGCCAGCATGATTAAAAAAGCCGGCTTGCGCCGTTGACTGGTTTTAGTTTCCGGCGGCTGCCCCCAGGGTTCGGTGGCTCCCATAGATTAAATCAGTTTTAGGCAATAATGGTCGAATGATTCGATTTTTGATGATTAATCCGATTGATTCGATTGACAACCAGCGCTTTGGTAAGGCGCTCCGTTCAAAACCACTTTGGGCGACTATAAATGAAGCGGATAATGCTGCTAAACCGGTCAAAGATGACGGGTTGGTAGCAGTGGATTTTGGCAAAAGTACTATAAGTGGAATTAAATTATCTTATTTAAGGAATAAAATTCAAAAAATAAATTTTAAAAAAGCAATTATTATAAATAGTGGAAAAAGTGAGTGCCGGCGCCTGGCGCTCCACAGTGGTTTTACACTTCTTTTACACTGTTTTACAGGGATTCAGACCGGCCGGGAACAAACGAATGTAGTTTTGTGCCGTTGCCCGCCCGGCGTTAAATAAAGGCTCCTGCCAGTGCGGTCTGCAACCTTCCGAACCGAAACCGGACTTTATCCGCACCGTCGACGAATGGTCTTTATCCGCCGCCATGCAACGAAATGACGGTTTTTCGCACCGTTGATATAAATCCGCTGACGGTTGGCCGGTCTTGCGGATACTTTTGGCCCGGTGCATCTCCAATTCTACTTTCTGACCTGTACAAATGCAAAAACACTTTCTCCTCCCTGCTTTCCTGCTCTTCAGCGCTCTGCTGTCGGCCCAGTCCCCTTCCCGCGTCACCATTAAAGGCATCGTCACCGACACCTCCGGCGGCGAGGTGGTGCTGCCCACGGTGATGCTGCTGAACCCGGAAGACTCCACCCTTGTCAACTTCACCCGCGGCGACGACAAGGGCGCCTTTCAGTTGAAAAACGTAAAAAACCAGCCCTACCTGCTCAAGATCTCCTACGTCGGCTTCCTGCCCTTGCAGGTACGGCTGGACCCCTGCGCCACCGCGGTCAACGACCTCGGAACCCTGAAGATCAAGCCCATCACCACCGAACTGCTCGAAGTGGTGGTGAAGGCCGCCAAAGCCACGCTCAGCATCCGCGGCGACACCATCGAGTACGACGCCTCCTCGTTCAAGGTGCCGCCCGGCTCCACGGTAGAAGATCTGCTGCGCCGGCTGCCCGGCATCGAGGTGGACGCCGACGGCAACATCCGCGCCCAGGGCAAAGACGTAAAAAGGGTGTACGTGGACGGGAAAACCTTTTTCGGCGACGACCCGAAAGCCGCGACCAAAAACCTCGGCGCCGAAACGCTGTCCAAAGTCCAGGTGTACAACGAACAGTCCGAGCAGGCCAAACTCACCGGCGTGGACGACGGCAAGAAGGAAAAAGCGATGAACCTGGAACTGAAGGAGGAATACAAAAAAGGCTCGTTCGGCAAGATCACCGGGGCGGTCGGGACCGAAGAGACCTGGGCGGCCCGGGGTAATTACAACCGCTTCAACCAGAAGGAACAGCTTTCCTTCATCGGTTACGGCAACAACATCAACCAGACCGGGGTGAACTGGGAGGACTACGGCGAATTCAAGGGGCAGAACACCTTCAGCGACTTCGACAACGGCGACTTCGGGTTCGGCAACAACCGCGGTTGGTGGTTTGGTCCCGACAGCGATTCGCCGCTCAACAACTTCGACGGGCGGGGCTTTACCGAAAACTTCGGCGGCGGGGCCAACTACAATTTCGACGACAAAAAATCGAAGTTCAACGCCAGTTATTTCTACAACCAGACCCGGCTCGACCTCGACCAGTTCTCCGAACGGCAGTCCTTCGTCGGCGACAATTCGTTCTTCAACTCCGATACTACTACCAGGACGGATTTCCGGCAGAACCACAGCCTGAACACCCGTTTTGAAAAAGACCTCGATTCCAGCAACCTGCTGATCGTGAAGGCGAACGGCCGCTTCAGCCTCAATGATGCCGACCAGCGCCAGTCGCAACTGTTCTACCAGGAGGACGGCACGCCCACCAACCGCCTGAGCCTCGACGCCGGCAACGACCTGGAATCGTGGCGGCTGAACAGCGCGGCCATTTACCGCCACCGGTTCAGGAAAAAAGGCCGGGCTTTCGCCGCCAGCGCAGGCTATAACCTCAACCGCTCGGACAACGCCGAAAACACCCTCTCCCTCAACCGCTTTTTCGATGCGAACACCTTCACCGAACAGGTTCGCCAGGCGAACGCCAACGATTCGCGTTCCGCTCAGGTAAAATCCAGCCTGCTGTTCACCGAACCGGTGATCAAAAACTGGTTCTGGGAAACCTTTTACAATTTCAGCAACACCTCCAACGAAGTGGACCGGCAGGTGGCCGACCCGGAGAACAACGGCCGGCGCATCGACAGCCTGAGCATTTTTTATGACTACGGGGTGCTCTACAACCGCCTCGGCTCCAGCATCCGGTACTCCTATAAAGCCCTGAACATCTCCGCGGGAGTAGCCGCACAGCAACTGACCCTGAACGGCGAATACGCCCCGGAACGCGGCGCTGCCTTGCTCCTTTCGCCCCTGAAGCGCGATTTTTTGAATTTTACTCCCAATTTCGAGGCGAACTACGAATTTCCGGGCAATGTCTGGCTCAATTTCAACTACAGTTACCAGGTGCGGGAGCCCCAGACCAACGACCTCCAACCCGTGCCCAACCAGAACAACCCGCTTTTCCGCACCGAAGGCAATGCCGACCTCGATCCGGAGCGGTACCACTCCTTCGGAGCCAACGTCAACTACTGGAACGCGGCCTCGCTGAGCAACGTGGGCTTCGGTATGGACTACGACCGCTACGACAACCAGATCGTATACAGCCAGACGGTGGAGGTGATCGACAGCCTCGGCATCCGCACCACCACCCGGCCCGACAACTTTTCGGGCGGGAACCAGTGGAATGCCTACCTGTGGTCGAATTTCCCCCTGGTGAAAACCAAACTGACCATGAACGTGAACGGGGGCCTCAATTTCGGTACCACGCCCGCCTTCGTGAACGGGGTGGAAAACGAAACCCGCAACAAGGGCTACCGCCTCAACGTGGGACTGAACCTGACCCCCGGCCAGAAACTCATCCTGGGCATCGGCGGCAACCTCAACTTCAACGACATCACCTATTCGATCCAGCGCGAGCAGAACCAGAAGATCCAGAACCACGGCCTGAACGTCTCCACCAAATGGCAGTTCGCCAATAAATTTTTCCTGGAAAGCAATTTCAACTACTCCATCTACCGCAACGACCGCTACGACTTCGACCGGGACGTGCCGATCTGGAACGCCTCGGTCCGCCGCCTGATCGGCAAGAACAACCGCATCGAAGTGCGCCTGGCCGCCTTCGACCTGCTCAACCGCCGGGTAAATATCACCCAAAGCGGCACTCAGAACTACGTGACGCGCAACATTGCCCCCACGCTGGCGCGTTATTTCATGCTCAGCGCCAGTTACAACGTGCGCGGCTATGAGAACAAGTTGAACAAGAATAACTGGTGGTAAATGAGGGGGTTACAGGGTTTCAGGGTTACAGGGTTACAGGGGTGCAAGGTTCAGGAGAACCCGAAGAGGCTGTCTCAAAAGGTTGATAAGGGTTGATTAAAGTTGATGAAGGTTGATAAAC
>WBZQ01000988.1_pt1 | contig 20612 bp, 21 predicted proteins | sample 5204251 | NCBI WGS metagenome assembly WBZQ01 (sample SAMN12412402, study PRJNA552823) | activated sludge metagenome | isolation source: activated sludge from nitrification reactor of wastewater treatment plant... | place: USA: Virginia | collected 2017-09
GGCGGTATCCGCGACATGGCGAAGGTGCCCTCGGCGATCTGGGTCGTCGACACCAACAAGGAGCACCTGGCCGTCAACGAGGCCATCAAGCTGGGCATCCCGGTCATCGCGATCCTGGACACCAACTGCGACCCGGATCAGGTCAACTACCCGATCCCGGGCAACGACGACGCCATCCGCTCCGCCGGACTGCTGACCAAGGTGATCGCCTCCGCCGTCGCCGAGGGCCTGCAGGCCCGCGCCGGTGCCGGTGCCGCCGACGGCAAGCCGGAAGCCGGCCAGGAGCCGCTGGCCGAGTGGGAGCAGGAACTGCTCGCCGGTGCGACCGCCGGCAGTGAAGCCGTCGCCACCGAACCCCCCGCCGACGCGTCCTAGTCGCAACGGTCCCCGGGCAGCCGCGGTTGTCCGGGGACCGGCGCTGGGTCCACCACGATCTTTCGAGGAACACTTATGGCTAACTACACCGCCGCCGACGTCAAGAAGCTCCGCGAGCTGACCGGCTCCGGCATGCTGGACTGCAAGAACGCGCTGGTCGAGACCGAGGGCGATTTCGACAAGGCCGTCGAGGTGCTGCGCATCAAGGGCGCCAAGGATGTCGGCAAGCGCGCCGAGCGGGCCACCGCCGAGGGCCTGGTGGCCGCCAAGGACGGCGCACTGATCGAACTCAACTCCGAGACCGACTTCGTCGCCAAGAACGCTGAGTTCCAGGCGCTGGCGGACCAGATCGTCACCGCAGCGGCCCAGTCCAAGGTTGCCGACGTCGACGCGCTGAACGCCGTCAAGGTCGGCGACACCACCGTCGAGCAGCTGGTCGCGGACCTGTCGGCCAAGATCGGCGAGAAGCTCGTGCTGCGCCGCGCCGCCTACTTCGACGGCACCGTCGAGACCTACCTGCACAAGCGCGCCGCGGATCTGCCGCCGGCCGTGGGTGTGCTGGTCGAGTACAGCGGCGGAAACGGCGAGGAGGCCGCGCACGCGGTCGCCCTGCAGATCGCCGCGCTCAAGGCCCGCTACCTGACCCGCGAGGACGTGCCCGAGGAGATCGTCGCCAACGAGCGCCGCATCGCCGAGGAGACGGCCAAGGAGGAAGGCAAGCCCGAGGCCGCGCTGCCCAAGATCGTCGAGGGCCGGGTCAACGGCTTCTACAAGGACGTCGTGCTGCTGGACCAGCCGTCGGTGTCCGACAACAAGAAGACCGTCAAGGCTCTGCTGGACGAGGCCGGTGTGACCGTCAGCCGGTTCGTCCGCTTCGAGGTCGGCCAGGCCTGATCAGGCCACCGACTAGCAGTATCCATACTTGAGCGGCGCACCAACCGCTCACTCGTAAGGCCCCGCGCCAGCGCCGGTGATCCCGGCGGTGCGGGGTCTTACACATTTCCGGGGGGACGAGAATCCGTCACAGGTGCGCGTCGCGGCGTGCGGGCAGCCCACTAATCTGATCGGCATGCCCGTCGTACACGCCTATGCCGATGACGCTCTCGGTGATCTCGATGCCGTCGGCGCCGTCGAGGCGCTGCGCGCCGGGGACGTCTCGGCCGTGGAGCTGACCGAGGCCGCGATCGCCCGCACCGAACGGCTCAACCCCGAGCTCAACGGCATCGCGTACCCGGCGTTCGAGAGGGCCCGGGACCGCGCCGCGAGCCCGGACGGCGCCTTCTTCGCCGGGGTGCCGTCGTTCATCAAGGACAACTCCGACATCTCCGGCATGCCGACGATGAAGGGCGCCGACGCCTGGGAACCGACCCCGGCCGCTGCCGACGGGGCGTTCTCCCAGCTGTTCCTGGCCACCGGGCTCAACATCCTGGGCAAGACCCAGATGTCGGAATTCGGATTCAGCGCCGCCGCCGAGCATCCGCGCCTGGGACCGGTCCGCAACCCGTGGAACACCGAACACACCGCCGGGGCCTCGTCGTCGGGCTCCGGCGCGCTGGTCGCCGCCGGGGCGGTGCCGATCGCCCACGCCAACGACGGCGGCGGCTCCATCCGCATCCCCGCCTCCTGCACCGGACTGGTCGGCCTCAAGCCCTCCCGCGGCCGGCTGCCGCTGGAGGCCGAGCACTCCCAGATGCCGATCAAGATCGTGGCCAACGGGGTGCTGACCCGGTCGGTGAGGGACACCGCGGCGTTCTACCGGGAGGCCGAACGGCAGTGGGCGAACCCGAAACTGGCGCCGGTCGGTGACATCACCGGGCCTGGGCGACGCCGGCTGAAGATCGTCGTCGTCACCCGATCGCTGCGCCGCGACAGCGCCGTCGAGGTGTGTGAGGCGACCGCGCAGACCGCGGACCTGCTGCACCGGCTCGGCCACCACGTCGAGTACCTCGACGAGTTGCCGGTGCCCGACAGCTTCGTCGACGATTTCGTGCTGTACTGGGCGCTGCTGTCGATGGCCCTGGTCCGCGGCGGCCGGCGCCGCTTCGGCCCCACCTTCGACGTGACCCGGCTGGACAACCTGTCGCGCGGACTGGACCGGCACGCCATGCGCAATCTGCACCGGTTGCCGATGGCGATGGCCCGGCTGGCCGCCACCCGGCGTCGCACCAACGCGCTGTTCGGGCGATTCGACGTGGTGCTCACCCCGACACTGGCCGAAATCCCGCCGCCGATCGGGTATCTGGATCCGATGGCCGACTACGACCAGATCATCAACCGGCTGATCGACTGGGTCGCGTTCACCCCGCTGCACAACATCACCGGCGAGCCCGCGATCTCGCTGCCGCTGGCCTCCTCGGACGACGGCATGCCGATCGGGATGATGTTCGGCGCGGCGCTCGGGCAGGACGCGACGTTGATCGAGCTGGCCTACGAGCTGGAGGAAGCCGCGCCGTTCCAGCGCCTCGGCGCCTGAACGACCTGCCCGAGCGAACCCGGTTAACCCTCGGCGGCGACCAGGGCGCTCAGTTTGACGTCGGGATTGTCGCGCTGGAAGCCCTGCAACCGCCACGGAGTGGAGAACAGCGCCAGCTGGACGCCGTCGGTGCGGGTCAGCACCTCCGCCGACACCTGCCGACCGACGAAGTCCGCGTCGGCGGGGTCCACCACCCGGGCGACCTGATACGGCAACGGCTCCAACGAAATCGGCGCGCTGAGCTCGGCGGCCATCCGGTGCGAGGCGACCTCGAACTGCATCGGCCCGACGGCCGCCAGTACCGGTGCCTGCTCGCCGCGCCGCTCCGAGCGCAGCACCTGCACCACACCTTCCTGCTCGAGCTGCTCGATGCCGCGGCGGAACTGTTTGTGTTTGCTCGGGTCGGTGCCGCGGGCCACCGCGAAATGCTCGGGGGAGAAGCTCGGGATCGGCGGAAACTCCACGGGTACATCGCGATACAGCGTGTCGCCGGGCCGCAGCACGGCGGCGTTGGCCAACCCGATCACATCGCCGGGCCAGGCGGTGTCCAGCGTCCCGCGCTGTTGCCCGAACACCGACTGGGCGTATTTGGTGACGAACGGTTTCCCGGTGCGCGCGTGGGTGAGCACCTCGCCGCGCTCGAAGGTGCCCGAATACACCCGCGCATAGGCGATCCGGTCGCGGTGCGCGGAGTCCATCCCGGCCTGCACCTTGAACACGAACGCGGAAAACGGGGCGTCGACCGCGCGTCGGTTGCCGTCGACGTCGACACCGCCGTCGGGCGCCGGAGCCAGGCCGACGAGCACGTCGAGCAGCTGACTGACGCCGAAGTTCAGCGCCGCCGAGGTGAACAGCACCGGTGACGACGCCCCGCTGAGAAACTCCTCGCGGTCGAGGTCGGCGCCGTCGGCGCTGAGCAGCTCGGATTCCTCCACCGCGGTGTCCCAGTCGACACCGGCTGCGTCGTGCGCGTCGGCTGCGGCGATGTGCTCCTCCGGCGCGATGGTGGCCCCACCGGCGGTACGGGTGAACCGGATGAAGTTCCCGGTGCGGCGGTCCAGCACCCCCTGGAAATCACCGGCGATACCGACGGGCCAGGTCAGCGGTGTGGTGCGCAGACCGATCCGCTCGTTGATCTCGTCCATCAGCTCGAGTGCGTGCCGGCCGGGCCGGTCCCACTTGTTGATCACCGTGATGATCGGAATCCCGCGGTGGCGACACACCTGGAACAGCTTGAGCGTCTGCGGCTCAAGGCCTTTGGCGGCATCGACGAGCATCACCGCGCAGTCCACCGCGGTCAGCACCCGGTAGGTGTCCTCGGAGAAGTCGGCGTGCCCGGGGGTGTCGAGCAGGTTGATGACGGCGTCGCGATAGGGGAACTGCAGCGCGGTGGAAGTGATCGAGATGCCGCGGGCCTTCTCCATCTCCATCCAGTCCGACACCGTCGCGCGCCGCCCGGCCTTACCGTGCACGGCACCGGCCTCGGTGATGGCCCGGGCGTGCAGGGCCAGCGCCTCGGTCAGCGTCGACTTGCCGGCGTCCGGGTGGCTGATCACGGCGAACGTGCGGCGGCGACGTGCTTCGGCGGCAACCTGGCCGGTCGCGGGGGTGGCGGAGATGTCGGTCATAACGTCAGCGATGGTATGGGCCGCGGCGGCAAATCGATAAATCGATCCCACCGGCACCCGGTCGGCCGACTGCCGCAGTTGCCGGGCCCCCGGGCCCGCTACGGTGGTGCTATGAGTTTTCCGACGGACGATCCCCCCGGGGGCGCGCCCGCCGGTGATCTGTCGGCCCAGCCCGCAGAAGCCGCGCCGGCTTACGGGGCGATCCGCTGGCAGGAGCCCGGTGTCACCGTCCCGCGGCCGCCGACGGTCGCCGAGGCGCGCCAGCGCGAGAAGATGCGCAAGGCGCAGGAGGCCGCCGAGGAGTTCGCCCGGACCCAGCACGAGAACGCCGAGGCCCGCGCCGCCACCCGCAAGAAGATCCTGATCGGTTCGGTAGCCGCCATCGGGCTCGTCGGCGCCGTCGCGCTGGGCTATCAGCTGATGAATCGCGGCACCGTGGACGCGACCTGCGTCAAGGACGGCAGCAACGAGGTGGTGCCGGACTCCTACTGCGCCGCGGGGCACAGCTCCGGTGGCGGCGTCTTCATCTTCGCCGGGTCGCCGTACCGGTACTACTACGGCGGCAACAACCGCGGCGTCGGCACCATTGCCTCCGGTGGCAGCCTGAGCGCACCGTCGAACAAGACCGCCAAGACCAAATCCGGTACGACGGTCTCGCGCGGCGGCTTCGGGGCCGGCAAGTCCGGTTCGGGCAGCTGATGCGCCGCGAACACCACAAGCCGCGCCCGGGCTGGGAGGAGATCGTCGCCGCCCAGGGCCTGTGCTTCGGGCTGCCGGCCCGGGATGAGCGCGGGCGCCCGCGGCCCTACTGGGACGAATCGGTGCATTACAGCTTCGAGATGGACGAGGTGCTGTCGCTGGAGGCGACCGTCGAGGTGCTGCACTCGATGTGCCTGGAAGCCGTCGAGCAGGTGGTGCTGATGGGCCGCTACCGCGACTTCGGGCTGCCCGAGTGGAGCTGGGAACACATCGAAAAGTCCTGGCGTAGAACCGATCCCTACGTCTACGGCCGGTTCGACCTGCGCTACGACGGTCGCCGGCCGCCGGTGCTGTTGGAATACAACGCCGACACCCCTACCTCGCTGCTTGAGGCGTCGATCCTGCAGTGGCACTGGAAGACCGACGTCTTCCCCGACGACGACCAGTGGAATTCGCTGCACGAGAAGCTCGTCGCCCGCTGGTCCTCGCTGCACGACAAACTGCCCGGCGACGAGGCGCATTTCGTCTGGTCGTCGGCCGATGCCAGCGGCGAGGACAACGTCACCCTGGCCTACATCTCCGAATGCGCGGCCGAGGCCGGCTTCTGCGCGGTCGGCCTGCCCATCGAGCAGCTGGGCTGGGACAGTCTGCTGGGCCGCTTCGTCGATCTGGAAGAGGCGCCGATCTCCACGGTGTTCAAGCTGTACCCGTGGGAATGGATGCTCGACGACGAGTTCGGCCGGCACGCCGTCGAGCAACTGCCCGAGACCCTGTGGATCGAACCGCTGTGGAAGACCTTGCTGTCCAACAAGGCGCTGCTGGCCGTGCTGTGGGAGATGTACCCCGGCCACCCGAATCTGCTGCCGGCCTACGTTGACGATCCGCACGAACTCACCGAGTACGTCCGCAAACCCAAACTGGGCCGCGAGGGTGCCAACATCGAGATCGTCGGGCCCGATTTCCGGACCGAGACGCCGGGCATCTACGGCGAGGAGGGCTACGTCTACCAACTGCTCGACCCGCTGCCGGAGTTCGACGCCATGCGCCCGGTGCTGGGCGCCTGGATCGTCGGCGACGAGTCGGCCGGCCTGGGCATCCGGGAGACCGCCGGCCTGATCACCGACGACGGCGCCGCCTTCGTCCCACACCGCATTCCCCTGCAGTGATTTTCTTGTGAGTACGGAAGGACCCCCGATGAAACTTGCCCTCGCGCCCGAGTTCTGGTCGAACGTCGGCCACGGCGCCACCGCGATCGTGCTCTACACGATCGTCGGCATCGCGCTGATGGTGCTGGGATTCTTCGTCATCGACTGGACGACGCCGGGACCGCTGCGCCAGATGGTGCGCGCCGGCCGGCCCAACGCCGCGGCCGTCACCGCCGCGGGCGTGGTGTCTATGGCGATCATCGTCGTGCTGGCGATCTACACCTCGACCGGTGACCTGGCCGGCGGGCTGGTCAAGACCCTGCTGTTCGGGCTGCTCGGCATCGCCTCCCAGGCCGTCTCGGTGCGGCTGCTGGAGGCGGTCAAGGGCGTGGAAACCGGCCGGGTGCTGGCCGAGGAGAAATTCACCCCCGAGGTGCTGGTGATCCTGGCGGGTTACCTGGCCTTCGGGCTGATCATCGCGGCCGCGATCCTGTAGACGCGGGTCGGCCCCGGTGCACTCCGGGAGCCGCCGATGAGGCAGGATATTGCTGATCAGCAGCCGCGAGTCGAGGAGTCCGATGGGGGAGAGCACCAGCACCGGTGAAACGGCGAGCCGACCCAAGTACTCGCGGGTCCTGCTCAAACTCGGTGGCGAGATGTTCGGCGGCGGCGCCGTCGGCCTGGACCCCGACGTGGTCGCCCAGGTGGCCCGCCAGATCGCCGAGGTGGTGCGCAGCGGCGTGCAGGTCGCCGTCGTCATCGGTGGTGGCAACTTCTTCCGCGGCGCCCAGCTGCAGCAACGCGGCATGGAACGCACCCGCAGCGACTACATGGGCATGCTCGGCACCGTGATGAACAGCCTGGCCCTGCAGGACTTCCTGCAGAAAGAGGGCATCGACACCCGCGTGCAGACCGCCATCACCATGGGCCAGGTCGCCGAGCCGTACCTGCCGCTGCGGGCCGTGCGGCACCTGGAGAAGGGCCGGGTGGTGATTTTCGGCGCCGGCATGGGCCTGCCGTACTTCTCCACCGACACCACCGCCGCCCAGCGCGCCCTGGAGATCGGCGCCGAGGTGGTGCTGATGGCCAAGGCCGTCGACGGGGTGTTCACCGACGACCCGCGCACCAACGCCGAGGCCGAGATGCTGCCCACCGTCAGTCACCGCGAGGTCATCGACCGCGGACTGCGGGTGGCCGACGCCACCGCCTTCAGCCTGTGCATGGACAACGGCATGCCGATCCTCGTCTTCAATCTGCTGACCGACGGGAATATCGCCCGTGCCGTCGCAGGTGAGAAGATCGGAACATTGGTCACCAGCTAACGCTGGGCGCGAGCAGAACCGACGGGAGAAATCAGCAGTGATCGACGAGGCCCTCTTCGACGCCGAAGAGAAAATGGAAAAGGCGGTCTCGGTGGCCCGCGACGACCTGGCGTCGATTCGCACCGGCCGGGCCAACCCGGGCATGTTCTCCCGCATCAACATCGAGTACTACGGGTCGATGACCCCGATCACCCAGCTGTCCAGCATCAACGTGCCGGAGGCCCGGATGGTCGTCATCAAGCCCTACGAGGCCTCCCAGCTGCGCCCCATCGAGGATGCGATCCGCAACTCCGACCTGGGCGTCAACCCCACCAACGACGGCTCCATCATCCGGGTGTCCGTCCCGCAGCTCACCGAGGAACGCCGCCGCGACCTGGTCAAGCAGGCCAAGGCCAAGGGCGAGGACGCCAAGGTGTCGGTGCGCAACGTGCGCCGCAAGGCGATGGAGGAGCTCAACCGGATCAAGAAGGACGGCGAGGCGGGCGAGGACGACGTTGCCCGGGCGGAAAAAGACCTGGACAAGAGCACCCACACCTACACCGCTCAGATCGACGAGCTGGTCAAGCACAAGGAAGCCGAGCTGCTGGAGGTCTAGCACCCCAGCGACCTCGCCATGGCGGCCACCAACACCAGCGAACCGGCACCCAAGCAGTCTCGCGCCGGCCGGAACCTACCCGCGGCGATCTCCGTCGGCGTGCTGCTCGGCGGTCTGATCATCGTCGCCCTGGCCTGGCTGCCGACCTGGGCGTGGGTGGCCATCGTCGCGGCGGCCATCGCCGTCGCCACCCACGAGGTGGTGCGACGGCTGCGGGAGAACGGCTACGTCATCCCGCTGATCCCGCTGCTGCTCGGCGGGCAGGCGATGATATGGCTGACCTGGCCGGCGTTGAACGCCGTCGACCAGCACCGCGGCAACACCGCCGGCGCACTCGGCGCCTTCGCCGGCACGGTACTGGTCTGCCTGATCTGGCGGCTGCTGGCCCAGGGCCCGAACGCCGCGCCGCAGAACTACCTGCGCGACGTGGCTGTCACCCTCATGGTGGCGGCCTGGATCCCCCTGTTCGGCGCGTTCGCGGTGATGCTGATCTACCCGGACGACGGCCGCAAGGCGCTGTTCACCATCCTGCTGGCGGTGGTGTTCTCCGATATCGGCGGCTACACCGCCGGCGTGCTGTTCGGCAAGCACCCGATGGTCCCGGCGATCAGCCCCAAGAAGTCCTGGGAGGGATTCGCCGGCTCGCTGACCGCCGGCACGGCGATGGCCGTGCTCGCCGTGGTGTTCCTGATGCACCAGCAGTGGTGGATCGGCATCCCGCTGGGCATCTTCCTGGTCATCACCGGAACTCTCGGCGACCTGGTGGAATCCCAATTCAAACGCGACCTCGGGATCAAGGACATGGGCACCCTGCTGCCCGGGCACGGCGGACTCATGGACCGCATCGATTCCATCCTGCCCGCCATGCCGGCCGGCTGGATCGTGCTGGCAGTCCTGACCGGGGGCTGAACCGGCCGGTCGGGTGAGCCGGATTCGCCGAGTTCGGGCCGGGGAGGCGATACTGGACCCGGTGAAACAGGAACTGGTCTTCGAGGCGCCGCGCCGGGCGATGCCGCCGCGGCATTTCGCCGACCTCGACGACGGCGCGCGGGTGGCCGCGGTCACCGAGCTGGGGCTGCCGGCGTTTCGGGCCAAGCAGTTGGCCAACCAGTACTTCGGCCGGCTGACGGCCGACCCGGCGGCGATGACCGACCTGCCCGCGGCGGTCCGTGCGCAGGTCGCCGATGCGCTGTTCCCGATCCTGCTCACCCCCGCCCGCCAGGTCGAATGTGATGCGGGGGAGACCCGCAAGACGCTGTGGCGTGCCGTCGACGGAACCACCTTCGAGTCGGTGCTGATGCGCTATCCGGGTCGCGACGGTTCGGCGGGCCGGGCGACGGTCTGCATCTCCTCTCAGGCGGGCTGCGGCATGGCCTGCCCGTTCTGCGCCACCGGCCAGGGCGGGCTGAACCGCAACCTGTCGGTCGCCGAGATCCTGGAGCAGGTGCGCGCCGCCGCGTCGGAGCTGCGCGACGAGCGCGGTGAGCGACTGTCCAACATCGTGTTCATGGGCATGGGCGAGCCGCTGGCCAACTACAACCGCGTTCTCTCGGTGTTGCGCCGGATCATCGCGGCACCGCCGAACGGCTTCGGGATCTCGGCCCGGTCGGTGACGGTGTCCACGGTCGGGCTGGCCCCGGCGATCCGCCGGTTGGCCGACGAGGGACTCGGCGTCACCCTGGCGCTGTCGCTGCACGCACCCGACGACGAGCTGCGCAACACCCTGGTGCCGGTGAACAACCGCTGGGATATCGCCGAAGTGCTCGATGCCGCAACGTATTACGCGCGTACGACGGGCCGCCGGGTCTCGGTGGAGTACGCGCTCATCAGGGACGTCAACGATCAGCCGTGGCGCGCGGATCTACTCGGTAAGAAGCTGCACGCGGCGTTCGGCCCGCTGGTGCACGTGAATCTCATCCCGCTGAACCCGACGCCGGGCAGCCGCTGGGATGCCAGCCCGAAGCCCGTCGAACGCGAATTCGTCGCCCGGGTGCGGGCTCAGGGGGTTACCTGCACGGTCCGGGACACCCGGGGTCGCGAGATAGCCGCCGCATGCGGGCAGCTCGCCGCCGAAGGTTAGCGGGGGTCAGCGGATCCAGCCGCGGCTGCGGCCCCAGATGTCGCGAATCAGGAAGAACGCGCCCAGCACGGCGAAGCTGATGCACCAGATGTTCTCGACGCGGCCGACGTGGTTGCCGTGGCAGAACAGCACCAGCAGGATGATCGCGGCGAAGCCGGCGATGTGCCAGGTGCGGTAGTTGATCTTGCTCCAGCCCCACTTCGCCGAGGGCACGTCAGCGGTGTCGACGTCGTCGTAGCGGTCCACTTCGGTGCTGACCACAGCTGCTCCTCAGATCGGGCTGGATTGCGGGCACATCATTCTGACACACCGGATTCTGGCACATCCGCCGCCGGCGGCCCGGGTACGGCCCGCAGCGCTCGGTAGGCGGCCCGGCCGAACACGTCGGCCTGCTGGGCCGGGGTGGCCCGGGTGGCGTCGGCCAGGAACGTCATCACGGCCGTCTCGCAGATCGCCAGGAACACATCCGAGAGCAGCGGGTTCACCAGATCCGCGTCGCCGACCTGCCAGCGCTCCAGCAGCGGGTACATGACCTCGGTGATCCGGTCGCGCACCTGGGCCCGGCCGAGCCGCACGGCCGGCGCGACGGCGGGATCCGGGTCGTCGGCGTACATCAGGCTCCAGGACAGCCGCCGCTGGCCGACGGCGGTCAGCAACGCGGTGAACCCGTCGACGAACATCTGCTCGATGGAGCCGGTGCGTTCCGGCGGCAGCATGGCGAACAGGTTCTGCAGCGCCAGGTCGCGTTCTCGTTCCAGCAGTGCGGCCAGCACCTCGGCGCGGTCGGCGAAGCAGGCGTACACGACCGGCCGGCTCACACCCATACCCGCGGCGAGGGCACCCATGGTCACCCCGGACAGACCCTGCGCGGCGGCGATCTGCAGGGCGGTGTCGAGTACCTGCGGGCGCCGTCGATCGGGCCCGAGGTGGGCGGCGCGGGCGCGGGTGGTCGTCACGGTCAGCGATATTGTCACGAGCGGGCGCCCCACCGTGGCAATCCAGGCCGAACTGGCCGGAAATGCGCCAACGGATGCCGGTCCCGGAGCGCAGGCACGGCACAATGGAGACGTGAGTGCGCGTACACGGGTCCTGATCCTGGGCAGCACCGGCTCGATCGGCACCCAGGCCCTCGAGGTGATCGCCGCCAACCCGGATGTCTTCGAGATCGTCGGCCTGGCCGCCGGCGGCGGAAACGCCGATCTGCTGGCTGCCCAGCGGGATGCCACCGGCGTCGACAACATCGCGGTGGCCGATGCCGCGGCCGCGGAGACGGTCGGGGCCCGCTACGCCGGCCCGGACGCGGCCACCCGTCTCGTCGTCGACACCGAGGCCGATGTGGTGCTCAACGCGCTGGTCGGGGCGCTGGGCCTGCACCCCACGCTGGCGGCGCTGGCGTCCGGGGCCCGGCTGGCGCTGGCCAACAAGGAATCGCTGGTGGCCGGCGGACCGCTGGTCACCGCGGCCGCCGCGCCCGGCCAGATCGTGCCGGTGGACTCCGAACACTCCGCGCTGGCCCAGTGCCTGCGCGGCGGGACGGCCGACGAGGTGGCCCGGCTGGTGCTGACGGCCTCCGGCGGCCCGTTCCGCGGCTGGACCGCCGACGCGCTGGAAAGCGTCACGCCCGAGCAGGCCGGAGCGCATCCGACCTGGTCGATGGGCCCGATGAACACACTGAACTCGGCGTCGCTGGTCAACAAGGGCCTCGAACTCATCGAGACGCACCTGCTGTTCGGCATCGACTACGACCGCATCGACGTCGTCGTGCACCCGCAGTCCATCGTGCATTCCATGGTCACCTTCACCGACGGGTCGACGCTGGCCCAGGCCAGCCCACCGGACATGAAACTGCCGATCGCGCTGGCGCTGGGCTGGCCGCACCGGGTGGCCGGCGCGGCGGCCGCCTGCGACTGGACGCTCGCCTCGACCTGGGAATTCGAACCGCTGGACGATGAGGTCTTCCCCGCCGTCGCACTGGCCCGGCACGCCGGCAAGGCCGGGGGCTGCCTGCCCGCGGTCTACAACGCCGCCAACGAGGAGGCCGCCGCCGCCTTCCTGGCCGGCCGGATCGGCTTCCCGGCGATCGTGGCGACGATCGCCGAGGTGTTGGGCGTCGCAGACGCCTGGTCGGCGCAACCGGCTACCGTGGAAGACGTACTCGACGCTCAACGGTGGGCGCGGGACAAGGCGCAGGCCGTGATCGGCGCCACCGAACCGGAGGTCGCAGGAACCCGATGATGTACGTCCTGGGGGTGGTGCTGTTCGCCCTGGCCATCCTGGTGTCGGTGGCGCTGCACGAATGTGGTCACATGTGGGTGGCGCGCGCCACCGGCATGAAGGTCCGCCGTTATTTCGTCGGTTTCGGGCCGACGCTGTGGTCGACGAAGCGGCCCAACAAGCTCGGTGAGACCGAGTACGGGCTCAAGGCCATACCGCTGGGCGGTTTCTGCGATATCGCCGGGATGACCGCCGCCGACGAGATCGCGCCGGAGGACGAGCCGCACGCGATGTACAAGCAGAAGGTGTGGAAGCGGGTCGCGGTGCTGGCCGCCGGACCGGCGATGAACATCCTGATCGGGCTGTTGTTGATCTACGGCATCGCCGTGGTGGCGGGGTTGCCGAATCTGCATGCGCCGGCGGAGGCGCTGATCGGCGAGACCGCCTGCGTCTCCGACCAGACCGGCACGGACAGCTACGCGCCGTGCACCGGCCCGGGACCGGCCGCTGCGGCCGGCATTCGGCCCGGTGACGCCATCGTCAAGGTCGGCGACACCCCGGTAGCCGGCTTCGGTGACCTGGTGGGTGCGGTCCGCGGCGCCCACGGTCCCATCCCGGTTACCGTGCGCCGCGACGGCACCGAGTTCACCACCACGGTCGACGTGGTCTCGGCCAAGCGGCTCACCGGCAAGGACGGCGACGAGGTGAGCACCGTCGGCGCCATCGGCGTCACCAATGCGAACCAGGGCGACCGGCTCAACCACTACAACCCGCTCACCGCGGTGCCGGGCACGCTGTCCTTCACCGGTGACCTGTCGGTGGAGATCGGCAAATCCCTGGCCAGGATCCCGACCAAGGTGGGTGCGCTGGTGCACTCGATCACCGGCGGGGTGCGGGATCAGGACACCCCGATCAGCGTCGTCGGTGCGTCGCGGATCGGCGGGGAGACCGTCGAGCACGGCATGTGGTTGATGTTCTGGTTCTTCCTGGCCCAGTTGAACTTCGTGCTCGGTGCCATCAACCTGGTGCCGCTGCTGCCGTTCGACGGCGGCCACATCGCGGTGGCCTGCTACGAGAAGCTGCGCAACATGGTCCGGTCGCTGCGCGGCCTGTCCGTCGGGGCGCCGGTGAACTACATGAAGCTGATGCCGGCGACGTATGTGGTGCTGATCGTCGTCGTCGGGTACATGCTGTTGACGGTCACCGCCGACTTCGTCAACCCGGTCCGGCTGTTCCAATAGCTTTTCATTTCCAATGACCCAGGAGCGATACAGATGAACGTCGGGTTGGGAATGCCCGGTGCCCCGGCACCGGTACTGGCACCGCGTCGGGTGACCCGTCAGCTCATGGTGCGTGACGTCGGCGTCGGCAGCGACTACCCGATCTCGGTGCAGTCCATGTGCACCACCAAGACCCACGACGTCAACGCCACGCTGCAGCAGATCGCCGAGCTGACCGCGGCCGGCTGCGACATCGTGCGGGTGGCCTGCCCGCGGCAGGAGGACGCCGACGCGCTGGCCGAGATCGTCCGGCACTCCAACCTGCCGGTGATCGCCGACATCCACTTCCAGCCGAAGTACATCTTCGCGGCGATCGACGCCGGCTGCGCGGCGGTGCGGGTGAACCCGGGCAACATCAAGGAGTTCGACGGCCGGGTCAAGGAGGTCGCCCAAGCCGCCGGTGCCGCCGGCATCCCGATCCGGATCGGCGTCAACGCCGGCTCGCTGGACCCCCGGCTGCTCAAGAAGTACGGCAAGGCGACACCGGAGGCGCTGGTCGAATCCGCACTGTGGGAGGCGTCGCTGTTCGAGGAGCACGGCTTCTCCCAAATCAAGATCAGCGTCAAGCACAACGACCCGGTGATCATGGTGTCCGCCTACCAGCAGCTGGCCGCCCAGTGCGATTACCCGCTGCACCTCGGTGTCACCGAGGCCGGTCCGGCGTTCCAGGGCACCATCAAGTCCGCCGTCGCGTTCGGGGCGCTGCTGGCCCGCGGCATCGGAGACACCATCCGGGTGTCCCTGTCCGCGCCGCCGATCGAAGAGGTCAAGGTCGGCAACCAGATCCTGGAATCGCTGAACCTGCGCCCGCGCGGCTTGGAGATCGTGTCCTGCCCGTCCTGCGGACGCGCCCAGGTCGACGTCTACACGCTGGCCAACGCGGTGTCGGCCGGTCTGGAGGGGCTCGACGTGCCGCTGCGGGTGGCAGTGATGGGGTGTGTGGTCAACGGTCCCGGCGAGGCGCGCGAAGCCGACCTCGGTGTGGCCTCGGGCAACGGCAAGGGCCAGATCTTCGTCAAGGGTGAGGTCATCAAGACCGTGCCGGAGGCGCAGATCGTGGAGACGCTGATCGAGGAGGCCATGCGTCTGGCTGCCGCCGACGATGAGGGAACTCCCAGCGGTCCGCCGGTGGTAACCGTAAGCTGAGGCCATCCCCGCGGGCCCGGTTCGCCGCCCCCGTCCCTGCGCATCAGGAAGAGTTCGCATGTCGGCCCCGCCGTTCTTCCGCTTGGTCGATGAGCGACGGGTGGCCGTGGTCCGCGACGAGGCCGCGGTGGCGCGGGTGTTCGCCGAAGACCCGGTGGCCAGCTGCATGGTGGCGGCCCGGGTCGCCGACCACGGCATCGATCCGGCGGCCATCGGTGGTGAGCTGTGGACCCGTCGTCGGCCGGAGGAGTCGCTGTGTTTTTCCGGACCGAATCTGATTCCGTTGCGTGGCAAGGCCTCCGATATCAGCGCCTTCGCCGACAAGGCGATGGGTTCGCCGCGCCGGTGCTCGTCTCTGGTGGGCCCGGTCGATCTGGTGCTGCCGATGTGGCAGCGGCTGGAGCCGGTGTGGGGACCGGCTCGTGACGTCCGCGCCAACCAGCCGCTGCTGGCGCTGAGTTCGGCTCCGCAGTGCGCCGGCGATCCGCTGGTGCGCCAGGTGCGCATCGCCGAGCTGGACGCGTACCTGGAGGCCTCGGTCGACATGTTCATCGGCGAGGTCGGCGTCGATCCACGGATCGGCGACGGTGGCCGGGCGTACCGGCGCCGGGTGGCCGCGCTGATAGTGGCGGGGCGGGCCTGGGCCCGGTTTGAGCGCGGTGCGGTGGTGTTCAAAGCCGAGGTCGGCGCGCAGTCGCCGGCGGTCGGACAGATCCAGGGCGTGTGGGTGAACCCGGAGCTCCGGGGCCGCGGCCTGGGCAGCGCCGGGACCGCGACGGTGGCCGCGGCGATTCTGGCCGGCGGGCGGATCGCCAGCCTGTACGTCAACGACTTCAACACCATCGCGCGGGCCGCCTACGCCCGGATCGGTTTCCGGCCGGTCGGTACGTTCGCGACGGTGCTGCTGGACTGAGGCCGCCGTACTCAACCGGCTGTGCGCCGGTGTGTCTCAATCGTTATCAAACGCAACGGCTCTAACATCAACCTCAATGGTTACTTGGACCTCATTAGCAACACGAGTCACAGCTTCGGCTGCGGCGCTGCTGTTGACGGCCGGGGGGCTATCGGCGTGCACCCCGCGCCCGGACGGCCCCGAACCGGCCGCGCAGGAGTTCTTCGACGCGCTGACCGGCGGTGACACCACCGCGGCCGCCGCTCTGACCGACCGGCCCGAGGACGCCCGGTCCGCCATGAACGCCTCCTGGACGGGGCTGCAGGCCGAACGTCTCGACATCGCCACCCTTGGCTCGAAGTTCACCGAGGACACCGGCACGGTCCGCTACCGCTTCACCTGGCACCTGCCCAAGGACCGCACCTGGACCTACGACGGGCAGCTGAACATGGCGCGCGACGAGGGCAAATGGGGAGTGCGCTGGACCTCGACCGACCTGCACCCGCGGCTGGGGGAGAACCAGAGCCTGCAGCTGCGCGCCGACCAGCCGCGCCGGGCCTCGGTCAACGAACTCGGCGGCACCGACGTCCTGGTGCCCGGCTACCGGTACAGCTACCAGCTCGACGCCCGCCGCGCCGGGCGGGAGCTGATGTCGACCTCGCGCGCCGTCGTCGATGCGCTGCGCGACCTCGGCGGACCCACCGACCCCCAGCTGCTCGCCGAACAGGCCAGCTCGTCGACCACCCCGATGGAGCTGGCGACGCTGTCCAAGGACGACGAGGACCGCGTCGCCCCGATGCTGGCCAACCGGCCCGGCATCGTGGCGATCAAGATCCCCGACATGTTCCCCACCGATCCCGGATTCGCCCCGGCGGTGGTCGGCGAGGTCAAGAAGTCCGTCGGCGACAACCTGTCCGGAGCCCCCGGCTGGCGGGTGGTCAGCGTCAACCAGAACGGCGTCGAGACCGACGTGCTCAACGAAGTGGCGCCCGATCCGGCGCCCTCGGTGTCGATCACGCTGGACCGCGCCGTGCAGAACGCCGCCCAGAACGCCGTCAACGGCCAGGGCCGCAAGGCCATGCTGGTGGTCATCAAGCCGTCCACCGGCGACATCCTGGCGGTCGCGCAGAACGGCGCCGCCGACGCCGACGGCCCGACCGCGACCATGGGCCTCTACCCGCCGGGGTCGACGTTCAAGATCGTCACCGCCGGCGCGGCCATCGACCGCAACATGGCGACCCCGAACACACTGCTGGGTTGCCCCGGCGAGATCGACATCGGCCACCGCCGCATCCCCAACTACGACCGGTTCGATCTCGGCGTGGTGCCGATGAGCAAGGCGTTCGCCAATTCGTGCAACACCACCTTCGCCGAACTGGCCAGCCGGATGCCGCCGCGGGCGCTGAACCAGACCGCCGCGATCTTCGGCATCGGGCGCGACTACGTGGTCGACGGCCTGCCGACGGTGTCCGGCCAGGTGCCCCCCACCGTCGATCTGGCCGAGCTCACCGAGGACGGCTTCGGCCAGGGCAAGGTGCTGGCCAGCCCGTTCGGCATGGCGCTGGCCGCCGCGACGGTGGCCGCCGGGGCGACCCCGGTGCCGCGGCTGATCGTCGGGCACAACACCGCGGTCACCGGCGACGCCAAGACGATCAGCCCGACCATGCTCGACGGCCTGCGCACCATGATGCGGATGGTGGTCACCAACGGCACCGCCAAGGATCTCGCCGGGTACGGCGACGTCCGCGGAAAGACCGGTGAGGCCGAGTTCGAGGGTGGTTCGCACGCCTGGTTCGCCGGATATCGCGGGGATATGGCCTTTGCCGCGCTGATCGTGGGCGGCGGCAGTTCGGAATACGCCGTGCGGATGACCCGGCAGATGTTCGACAGCCTGCCCGACGGGTACCTGGCCTGATCGCACCGGCACGGGCGGCCGCGCGAGCGAAGTAAACTTGATCCGCCATGACCCTTCCCGACGATCCGGCCGCGTTGCTGCGGATTTCCGACGCCGACCGCAACGGAACCCTGCGGCGGCTGCACAACGCCGTCGCGCTGGGTCTCATCGACATCGACGAGTTCGAGGAACGATCGGTGCAGGTGGCCACCGCCCGGCTGCGCGACGAACTCGACCTGCTGGTCGGCGACCTGCCCGGTCCGGGCTCGGTGGTCACCACCGCCGCCGACCGGGTGGAGCTGCGCGGGATGCTCGGCTCGCTCAAGCGCTCGGGTGAGTGGACCGTGCCCACGCGGTTGGTGCTCTACCGCCGGGTCGGCTCGATCAGCCTCGACCTCACCCGCGCCCGGTTCGCCGGGTCCATCGTGTCCATCGAGCTCGACATGAAGTTCGGCTCGCTGGATCTGCGGCTGCCCGAGGGCGCCAGCGCCTCCCTCGACGACGTCGAGGTCAACGTCGGCAGCGCCCACGACCACCGCCCCGACCCGCCAGCAGAGGGCAGGCCGCACGTGATCCTCAGCGGGAAGGTGACCGGCGGTTCGATCGACATCCGCGGTCCGCGGCGGTCGCTGCGCGAGCGTGCGGCCGCGTTGCGGCCCGGCCGTCACTGAACCCGGCCGCTGTTCGAATCCCGGTGTGCGGTGGGACTACTGGGGCGCCGCGACAGCCGGGGCCGTGACCGCCCGGGCAGCACACCAGCGTCGGGTCGTCCGCCGCTGCGCCAGGACGATCACGGCAACGGCCCAGGTCACCGTGATCACGACGACCGAGATGACGATCGGGAGCCCGCCAGGAACAGCACGCTGCCCAGCAGGCTCATTACCGCCGCGGTGATAGCGGTGCGGCCCGACGGCGCCGGCTGCGAGGAGTCCAGGGTCCCGACGGGTCCCGGCGCGAGCGGTGACCCCGGCCCGGCGGGCTGTCCCCGACCGGTCAGCCACCGCTTGGTCGACGGCGCCAGCACCAGTCCGAGGATCACCGCGGCGCCGAGCGCGGCACGGATGGCGGTGCCCAGGCTGGGGCCGATGCGTACACGGCCCAGCCCGCGCCCACCGCGGAGCCGAACGCGGCGAGGAAACACAGCACCGCTGCCCACAGCGTGGTGGTGCGAGTCGGGGGGAGGACGGTCTGCGCGGGGTGGCCGGCCGGATCCCCGGGCTGAGCTGGCTGCATGACCCGAGAACCTACCGCTTGCTATGTGTGCCTACCTGCACAAATTCGCTACCGGGCGTCGAGCACCGCGAAGCCGAGGGTGGACCGGGCGGCCAGCCGGTCGCGGCCGACGTCGGTCACGTCCACGGCGGCCACGATCAGCCGACGCCCGGCGCGGACGATGGTGGCCTCGGCGCGCGCGGGTCCCTCGATGACCGGTGCGAGGTAGTGGATGTTGAGGTCTGCGGTGGTGACGCTCTGGTCGGGGCCGACGTGATGCCCGCAGAGGATGCCGGCGGCGATGTCGATCAGGGTGGCCAGCAGCCCGCCCTGCAGGGCGCCGCGGGTGTTCGCCAGGTCCGGCCGGTTGTCGATCTCCATGATCACCCGCTCGGGGGAGTCGACCACCGTCCGGTAGTTGAGCTGTTCGAGCAGGTGCACGGTCTCGGCCATGCGTCGCACGTTATCAGTGTTCTCGTCGGCTGAGAATGATGTTCTCACCGGTGGGCGCCCGGCGCGGCGGCCCACAGCGGCCCGGGACTATCGTGGTGACCATGGTTGTGCGTGCCCCCCTGCGACCCGGTGACGTCTCGGCCACCTTGCCGGTGCCCAGGATGATCGAGCGCCCGGAATACGCGTGGCGCGACACGGTCAAGGAGGGCACCGAACCGTGGGTGCAGACCCCCGAGGTCATCGAGAAGATGCGCGTGGCCGGGCGGATCGCCGCCGGTGCGCTGGCCGAGGCCGGCAAGGCCGTGGCCCCCGGGGTCACCACCGATGAGTTGGACCGGATCGCCCACGACTACATGATCGACCACGGCGCCTACCCGTCGACCCTGGGCTACAAGGGCTTTCCCAAATCCTGCTGCACCTCGCTCAACGAGATCATCTGCCACGGCATCCCGGACTCGACGGTGGTGCAGGACGGCGACATCGTCAACATCGACGTCACCGCCTACATCGACGGCGTGCACGGCGACACCAACGCCACCTTCTGCGCGGGCGACGTGTCCGAAGAGCACCGGCTGCTGGTGGAACGCACCCACGAGGCCACCATGCGGGCGATCAAGGCCGTCAAACCCGGCCGCGCCCTGTCCATCGTCGGCCGGGTGATCGAAGCGTACGCAAACCGCTTCGGCTACAACGTCGTTCGCGACTTCACCGGGCACGGCATCGGCACCACCTTCCACAACGGCCTGGTCGTGCTGCACTACGACCAGCCCGATGTCGAGACCATCATCGAACCCGGGATGACCTTCACCATCGAGCCGATGATCAACCTCGGCGCGCTGGACTACGAGATCTGGGACGACGGCTGGACCGTCGCCACCCGGGACAAGTGCTGGACGGCCCAGTTCGAGCACACCCTGGTCGTCACCGACGACGGCGCCGAGATCCTCACCCAGCTGTGATGCACGGAGCAGACGCGCGGTGAGCGGCGCGCTGCTGGTCGCCGGCACCACCTCCGATGCCGGCAAGTCCCTGGTCGTGGCCGGACTATGCCGGATCCTGGCCCGGCGCGGAGTGAAGGTGGCGCCGTTCAAGGCGCAGAACATGTCCAACAACTCGGCGGTCACCCCCGACGGCGGGGAGATCGGCCGAGCCCAGGCCATGCAGGCCCGCGCCGCCGGGCTGGAACCCAGCGTCCGATTCAACC
>WBZQ01000990.1_pt1 | contig 20599 bp, 21 predicted proteins | sample 5204251 | NCBI WGS metagenome assembly WBZQ01 (sample SAMN12412402, study PRJNA552823) | activated sludge metagenome | isolation source: activated sludge from nitrification reactor of wastewater treatment plant... | place: USA: Virginia | collected 2017-09
GAAATACTATCGAAGAATAGCGGGATCTACTCCAGTCCTTGGAGTGTTCTGTTCGGATCGGGTCTCCCATAGCGACATTACCGGTCTCTTTGATGCGGGGATGGATGACTATGTTATGTGTCCATTCGGGATAGTCGAATTGGCACCTCGCATTTCCAAGCTTCTTTTAGACAGGCAGTCATCCAAAGAAGCTGTCCCTTTAGTTCTCCCATGCGATGGTTTGAACAACGGGTTGCTTGTTTGTGCAAGCGATTCCCTCCTTAAACAACTCCAACTGATACCGCGTTTCGGAGAATCTAACGCCAACCTTCTTATCAGTGGTGAAACAGGGACGGGAAAGGAATTGTATGCCAGACTCGTTCACGCAAATAGCAGGCGAAGGAACCAAGCTTTCGTTCCGGTGGATTGTGGGGCGATACCAGATTCAATTTTTGAGAGTGAATTGTTTGGCCATGTGAAGGGTGCGTTTACCAATGCCTATTTTGATCGAAAAGGACTGATTGGTGAGGCGAAGGGGGGAACGCTCTTTCTAGATGAAGTGGATAGCTTAAGTTTCCTCGGTCAGACGAAACTCCTCCGTTTTCTCCAAAACGGTGAGTATCGTCAAGTGGGATCGTCCCAACATTCAATCGCGGACGTGAGGATTATCGCGGCCACAAACCGTAATCTGTTGGAGGACGTCGAATCGAAACAGTTTAGGAAGGATTTATTCTATCGGCTCAATATTCTTTCTGCCCATATCCCTCCTCTCCGGGACCGAAAGGGGGATATTCCGTTGCTAGTTCATCATTTCCTTGGGAAACATGGGAGGCTCATCACCAAGCTGGCAATGATGCGGCTGATGTCGCATGAGTGGCCCGGCAATGTCAGAGAACTCGAAGGAGTAATAAGTAGAACGGCTGTCCTTTGTCGCGATGTTATAAGAGCACAAGACGTTGAATTGACGAATGAGAAGAGCCGCCCATTGACCTTATCGTTTCGGGACGCCAAAGAGAGAGCAATTGAACGATTTGAGGCAGAGTATTTGAAGCAAGTCCTTTTCCAGTGCAGAGGAAATATCTCTCTAGCAGCAAAGACCGCACGAAAAGACAGAAGAGCTTTTCAACGGCTTATTAAGCGCCATGGCTACGACCGTCGTCTTTTTGTCGAAAGTTCCAGTACACCTCTCCCTCATTAGGTTTGAAATTCTGTAGGTGCTGCGACTCCGATGCCGCAGCGCGATACTCCATATAAACAGCAGAGTTAGGGAAAACTTTCACGAGGAGGTGTGGCGTGGGTACCGCATGTTAGGTACCCACCCTATCCGAATCGCAGAATATACGCATGCGTGTATGGATAGCCGGTGGCATCATTTGTGCTCAACCAAGATGTCTGATACGTCACCCACGCAGGGACGAGGAAATAGCACGTAGGCACGAATTTACAAGTCGCCGTGATACTCCTTATTGGGTTAGATGACGAGAGGAAGACTGCAGCAATGAAAGTGCTGCACGAGTGTTCCATTGACACTCGAATGTGCACAGATCAAACATTCGCCAGTTATCTTGAGCAGGATATGAAACCACTGGCGTTTCTTTTTATTCGGGTGGAGGAACAAGCGAGGGGAGTGCAGGCGATCGAACGCTTAACGAATCGAGGAATTACGACTATTGTGGGCGTAGAGGATCTGAGCGGATGGACGATCGGTCAACGAAGTCTTATCTTAGCTGCCGGTGCGACATGGCTAATCGATACACATGAATCAGAATGGTGTCGGCGGCTTGTTGATTGCGTGGTCGAGCTGAGGCGTAAATGCGAAAAGCAAGAAAAGGATAAACAGAGGCAAATCGATCTCATGCGGGATCTCAATGTGATCGGAGCTAGTACTGGTATGCAGGCCGTTTTTCAATGGGCGGTCCGCGTTGGATCGTTGAGCGATCTTCCCGCCTTGATTACGGGAGAAACGGGTGCTGGTAAACAGGTCGTGGCTCAAGCTATTCATAAGCTCGATCCTAAACGGAACAGAGGTCCGTTTGTGGCTGTCAATTGTGCAGCGATCAGCTCGGGAGTCGCCGAAGCCGAGCTGTTCGGACACCGGAAGGGCGCGTACACGGGAGCAGAGCGCGACCGGAAGGGGCTCATCCGGTCGGCTCAAGGCGGAGTCTTGTTCCTCGACGAAATTGGAGATCTGGACTACGCCATCCAGGGGAAATTACTGCGGGTGCTTCAGGATAACATGGTCTTGGGAGTGGGTGAAGACGACGAGGTCTCCGTCAACGTGCGCGTCATTTCGGCGACGAACAGGAATCTGTCACAGATGGTCGAACAACGATCATTCCGGGAAGACCTGTTTCACCGGCTTAACATTCTTTCCATCACAATTCCGCCGCTTCGAGAACGCCGCGATGATATTGCCCCCCTTGTCCGCTATTTCCTCGTCAAGCACAAAAGCTTAAGCCGATACCCGGTCCAAACCGTCACCGATGAGTTGATCGAAGCATTGTGGGAATTGGATCTGACCGGTAATGTGAGACAACTCGAAAATATAGTCTGCCAAATGTTGGTAAACAAGGAAGATGGCCAACCGCTAGGATTACAAAATCTTCCCCAGGCACAGCTCTATGATCTGGCCAAGCTAAGAACGGAGATGCCGAACTATAATGAACAAGTTCCTGATCGGGGGAGGGAGCTTGCGTCTGAAGTTTCCCGTTTGTTTCGGGATAAACAATGGGATCTGTCAAAAGCCCTCCAGCATTGTGAGAAGGTTCTTGTTCGAGAGGCTCTGGAAATGACCAAGGGCAATCAGGGGCGGGCAGCTCAATTGTTAGGGGTTACTCCCCGCAGTGTGTACAACCTCATCCGTCGACACCAGCTTCTAGTCCAGTAGCTTCCCGCTTTCTCTCACGCTCCAGAATGAGCGGAACTCCGTTTCCACATTCCGGAATGCAGAAGTGGAACGTCATTTCCAGTTACCGAAGTTTTTAAGCGCGTGATGTGAGACAGCCATCACAAGTCCAGGAAAAACGAGTCCCACGCATTGATTTCTGTGTGGCACATAACTTGAGTATGCGGAGGGTGCAACAAGAGCCGGGCAGATCGGGCGGCGCACATGGAAAGTAGGACGCGTTGCGGAATCGATGGGTTCACTTTCGAATTCGAGATGTGTATTACCCCGACGCCGAGAAAGTACTCGACGACTTGCATGGGGACGATCTCTTACAGGGGAAAGTCGTGGAGGTGACAGATAATGGAGGGCACGACGGAGCCTATGCGGTTGTGGAAGTGGAAAGTATGCCGCAGCCGATCGTCGTTAGGGTGGATCGGATCTTGGGTGTGATGTGAATGATACGGCTATGCACTCGATTTGTTGTCCCCAAAATCCAGTTGCTCCGAGTGCCCAGCGGGAAACCTGGGACATTGGTCACGGCAGGAATTATCGCCCGCATGATTCAAGAAGGAGCCAAAGACTTCGTGGTCAGACAGAAGGCCATTCAGATCTTTCGCGAATACGGAGTGCCGGCCAAAGATCGTTTTGGAGAAGTTTGTGCGCTCTTCGATTGGGTTCGTCGAAACATTCGATACACACGGGACATTCTTGGAGTGGAATTGCTGCATACGCCGCGACGTATGTTGGAGCTCAAGGCTGGAGACTGCGACGACATGACGATCTTGCTGGGCGCCATGCTGTTGTCGACGGGATATCCGGTTCGTCTGGCCCTCGTTGGTTTCAAGCCGCACAGGCCCCATGCCTACAGTCACATTTATCCGGAAGTGAATGTTCAACGAAAATGGATCGCACTCGACGCAACGGTCAAACAGCCGATCGGGTGGGCTCCGCCAGCGAGATGGAGACGGACGTGCGCAATTGAAAAGGGGGGCATCACATGCTCATGAGAGACACGTACGGATACGTTCACGAAGTGCCGGATCATTTTCATGGAGTGCATGACTATGGCGACTATGGCTGGTATGGCGAGCCCGATCATGCATACGGCTGGTACGGTGAACCTGATCGTTATGGATGGTACGGAGAGCCTGATCATGGCTATGGCTGGTATGGCGAGCCCGATCACACATACGGCTGGTACGGTGAACCTGATCGTTATGGATGGTACGGAGAGCCCGATCATGGGTATGGCTGGTATGGCGAGCCAGACCATGGATATGGAGGGGGATACGGAGGATATGGTGATCCGGTCGGATTGCCGTTTCTTGCGCCGTTGGCTGCCGCCGCCGCACCATTGATCGGAAAAGCTCTTCCAGCTGTAGGAGGGCTTATTGGGAAACTCCTTCCAGGTGCCGGAGGGATTTTGAGTAATATTCTCCCCGGCGGTGGAAGAGGAGCGGCACCAGTCCCTGTTGCGGCACCAGTCGCTGCTCCTGCTTGTCCACCCTGTCCGTCCTGTCCTTCTTGTCCGACCTGTGCTCCATTGCCTCCGCCAGCACCAATTCTAGCGCCGGCACCGAGGCGGAGACGAAGACGGTAGAACGAGTGCTGGACAAGTTTCATCAGGCTGTGCCCTTAACACCATTAGTTCATTGAGGAGGACATTATGTTTCCAATTTTCCCCCAATCAAATCGACCTTGGTGGCGCCCTGGAATTGGATGGGTCACGCCTGCCCTTCCCTACACAGGAACGATGCCTCGGAGAATGTATCTGAGGTGTTCCGTTTGGCCAGGTCCTCCTGGAATGGTTCCCGCGTTTGCGAATCAACCCCAAGTTCCTGGATTCCCACCGAGGCCAGGGATCCCGGGACCGATGGGACCCGGAGGGCCAATGGGGCCTGGTGGACCGATGGCTCCAGGTGGCGGAGGGCGAGGCCGACGGCGTGGGCGTAGGCGGCGCTAGCTGCAGCTCATGAGACGGATTGATTTGTAGGAAACTTGTGTGAGTTACATCGCGATTGACCTGAAGCCGTCGGATGGATGGCATCCTGATTGTCAAAATAGAAAAATACAGGATGGCTCAGCGCTCTTTCGGCTGTTCCACCAGTATAAGCCGCACAAGTTAGTAAGGACGTATTGCAGTCGGGTGATTCCGGAGGTGTTGGTCGACATAGGGAGACTCAAAGCGGTGATCTATTCATCGGACAGAGGTCAATCAGGAATGCCGAGGACCTACATCCATTTTATGCAGGTGCCTCCAACGTTAGCCTGCGATGTCACGGGGCGCCAGTTGTACATTGTGGGTGGTCAGTATCGAATAGGCAGAAGAGGGATAGAGGGCTAAGACTCCAGGTTTCACCAAATGAGAAGGAAACGAGAGTTCGACGAAGTCATGATCATCAACCCCTATGAACCAGGGGCTGACCAACAAGGAGTCAAGCTTATGCATGTTGGATACATGGGAGCGCCAGGAATGGGGTACTACGGCGAGGCACCCGAGCACTATGGGTACTACGCAGAGCCGGATCACATGGGCTACTACGCCGAACCAGCCGACCACATGGGGTACTACGGCGAGGCACCCGAGCACTATGGGTACTACGCAGAGCCGGATCACATGGGGATGTACGCGTCCGTACCCGAAATGGTGGGGTACGGAGATGATCGCGCAATGGGGGGGTATGCCGCCGACCTCAGCGGTTACGTCCGAGATGCCCCCCCTAGATTCAACGCAGGCTGTCCGCTCCCCACAAATTTATCCGGTTTCGGAGATATCGGAGATGTCTCCGGTTATACGAAGCCAGCTGATGTGAGCCCCAACTGTCAGCAGTTTACATCGCCATCGCCGTCGCAGGGTTCGCTGCCTGATACCTTACGGCCATTGTGGTGAGTGTGAGGAATGCAGTAGAGACCAACATTCTTGTCAACAGGAGGGTGAGTCATGGCTGTCGTACAAGGTATTAAGGAGAAAGTACACTTGCCGATCTATGATTGCGTAAGGGTTAAATCAGAAAAGCAACTAGGAGAGGAGGAGCGATCAAATACGTGGAAGTTTTTTGTCGATGTTCAGGGAAAAACGAAGCTCGAGACCAACCTGCAGGCGGCCTCGCTCCTTCCACACTACAACACATTCGAAGCTCGAGCCATGAGGGTCGTTATCAGTGATCTGCCGGCGATCTATCCAGACGATGATAAAGGACCCAAGGTTTCGGGAGACGAATTAGAAGTCCAAGACGATAATGATCCGCCCAACTATCTTAAGGCTGATGGAACCTCTGCGGGACAGGTCGCAGACGATGGCGTCACCGCTGACATTGAAATGTCATTGGCCCAGGCAATGAAACTTCTGGAGAAAGCTCGGGAGAGCGAGGATAAGACTGTCGACATTCCCGTGGACGATGAGGATGTAACAGTGGATTTGAAGCCTTCCGAGAACGCTAAAAATGCAACTCCTGATGAGGAGAAAATAGCAGGAGCTGGTGGTGCCATAACCTTGAGCGTAGATGATCTCGTCACGTTTATCGAAGATCTTAAGGAGGATGCACCTGCTGCGGAACAGATTAAGCCGCATAATGGGGCTGGCACGCTGGTCGGCAAGGTTGTGTACAACACGGTGACGAGTTTATATGTCGGCGAAAAGGTCATGATTGAAATGCCGACCTGGTTCTTCCCTGGTGGTGCAGGGCCCTATTCTGAGACTGGGAAGTTCACGACGCATGGCGAGCCATCTCCGATTTCCACTTTTAAGTTCGCCGAACCCATTTATATTGATAAGAACCAAAATTTCCGGGTCGAGATGGAAATTCCCGATTCGGATGTGCTGACCGACTTGAAGAAGATTTATGGACCATTCTTTATTTGGGTCGTATTAGATGGTTTCATGACACGCGACGTGCAGTAAGTCGATCGATGGTTCGTGGCGGACGTTGACGAGCCTGCCACGAACCGAAAAACAAGGTGCATCCTTGGTGAAAGGCATTTGAGATGATTCGCTCTCGTCCATTGTCCCATATGGCAGATCGTCGGCGCCCATTTCCGCAGGTGCCTCCGCAGATGATGTCACGATCGGCAGCTGGGACCATCGTTCCCTATGATTATGCCGCAAAGTTCAAACTCACGGGACGACTCGGGAATGCTTTACAGGACGTCATCACGATCAGTCCGGATGGCACGTTCGTGGCGACGGGAATCGGATATGGGTTCGAGGAAATACGTGAGCGGTCTGTTGCCCTAGATCTAGGTGACCAACCACTCGATACGGTAAAGCCATCAGAGATCACGTTGGGCAGCTTCCCGATCTCGGCGTTGATCAGTGGCATCAGGGTAAATCCGAAGATGGACGCCTTGGTTTTTCAGAATCAGGGTGGAGGGTTGTCGTTGTCAGTTAATCCACTTACATCGGAAAGTACTTTGCAGTTCTTTCAGACCATCAGGCCTCCACGAGAAATTGCTTTCCTGTTCAGCATGATCGATAGTGCCACCGGGAGAGAACTTCAGGATGAGCCGCGCTATAACGTGGCGTCATTAGGGCGAACCGATGGCCAGCGGCCATTCCAGCAATTGGCCCAACCGGTTAGTTTCTTACCGCGATCGACCTTGCGGCTCCAGGTCCAGGAACAGACCAGGGATGTTCAGGGCACGTTGTTCGTCGTGCTCTACGGCTACAAGATACTCTCTGGGTCGATCTGCCCAGAGCCGGCCGTGCAGTCTGTCTTGAATGCGTTGACCCAAGGGCGTGGTCGCTCGCCATTCGGTGGAGAACCGATTATCCCGTTCGATTACATCACAAAATTCCACCTGGAGGGGAAGCCCGGCAACCACCTGGAGAACGAAGTCGTCGTTAATTCGGAAGGCGGCTTTGTGGCGACATCGATCGGGTATGGCCTTTTGGTCGATGATGAACCGATCAGATTAGACGTGGACCCGAGCAAGCCAACTGATCTTGCCGATGTCCCGCTGAAGGCTCTGTTACCTACCGACGCTGTGCGAGAGGGGTTCCGCATTCGCCCGGAGTATCTTCGCCTGGTCTTCAACGCTGGAGCAACGCCAGCCTTGGGTACTGTACCGGTGTCGATTGCGCAAGAAGCGTTTGAACGTATCAATCGCCCGGAAGATGTTTCATTCGAGTACGCTATCTACGATTCGGGAATCGGCAGGGACTGGCAGAATCAACCCATTCATAATGTGGCCGGACTTGGCATTGCCAATGGAATGCGGCCCTTCAAACGATTGGCCAGACCGCGTGTCTTTGAGCCACGTTCTACCTTGAGAATTGACATCGAGGAACGGTTCGGCCGGGGTGAGCTGTACATCGCGCTGCACGGATATCGGATTACCACCTCATCTTCGCGGAGAATATAACTATGGAGCAACAACAGCTCGGTGAAGTTCGTGGCGGTATATACCCAAGACGACAGATCCCCTATGACTATAGTTTTGTCTATAAATTGATGGACCCCAACGATCCTTCCAAGAGTTTTGTAAATGCCACTCAAAGTCAAACTGCGACGGTGAGTATTGAAGCGCCGTTTACCGCCGTCTCGATAAGTTATGCGTTGCTTGTGCCTGACTCAGACATACGATTCGGCCCAGGTGATGTGTCGGACTTGGAACGAGAAGCCGGTGGAGGCGATATCGCGGGGGGGGCTGAACTGAAGCTCGTTCCTAGATCACTCCGGCTTGGCGAAGTGATACGGTCTCTTGCTAGGAAGTTGGAGGAACAGACCCCTAAGGGACGATCCAACATCGGGCCGAGGTCTGCACAGATATTAGCGAGCGGAATCAGACTTAGTCCTGAACTTGCTCAGAGATTTCTCCTCTCGCATGGAGAAGAGGAGTTGGATGCAGAAGATTTAAAGGAACTGTTTCAACCTGCAGGAATGGCTCCGGAACGAATTCAGTTCCTCTATGCGCTCCATGATGAAGGGACGGGCAGGGCCTTTCAGAGCGATCCAATCTTCAACCTGGCAGGTCTTGGCATCGCGAACGGGGATCGACCATTTCGGTATTTCGCTGCACCGATTACGTTCATGCCGAGAACGACGATTCGTCTTGATGTTATACCGAAGTCAGAGTTTCACGGCGAGTTACATGTGGTGTTACACGGCTACAAGGTGCTGGGTGCTCCAGGGACACCGACAGGGCGAGTGGCCAAGCGGCGTCGGATATCCGGGGGAAGGTAAATGCGCCAATCTAACGACAGGATGTCGGCATTTGCTCAGGTCAACCATGAAAAGCCGGCCATGGGAGCCGTTCTGTGCGCAAGCTGCGGGATTCCCGCAGATGCGGAATATTTCGACGATGCGAAGATCTGGGAGGCTCCCGGCTTGGGGCGATCGATTGTGCTCGCCACGTTTTCTCTTCCGTCACAATACTGCGGCGTCTTGCAGTATTTTTCTCAGTACACCGATCTCTTTGCAAAAAATGTCGCCAATGTTGAAACTCCTGGCATTGAATGGATCATCCTGCTCAACGGTCGGCCGCTCTATCCGTATGTCAACCTCAAGCACGTGGTGAATCCATGGGGATACGGCAGTTTCCCCGTGGCCATCCGTCTGGAAGACAGCTCGACCCTCGAATTTATGGTGAGAGGTGTGAGTTTGTCATCAGGGGCCAAACCGGAGAGAGTCGGAGGCCGCCTGGTTGGAAGGTATTGGTACAACCACAGTTATAGTGATCGTGAATCGTGACACGGCTTCAAGAACCCCATGGGTCCCTATTCTATCGGGGGACGCCTATCACGTAGAGGATTTTCCGGCCAACGGCTTGGTGACGCCACTGTTGGCTTCAGAGCTTGAACAAGTCCTCGAACGATTTTCCAGAGAGGCGGGATTTACGAAAGCACATCCTGTTGACGTCGTGTTCAAGCCGGGCACTGTCGGTCATCATCAAGTTGGCCGAGCCGCCGATATCTATGTGGTTGGTGGTCGAGGATTGGATATATGGAAAGCACGATGGGATCGAGCTCATCGGGCGGCAGCAGACGCGACAGACTCGCTCGGTGTACTGGCGGAAGAGAAAAGGAACAACCTCGGATGGCGCCTCTACAAGGCTCTACAGACATACGGACGGTGGTCTCAGCCCTATGGCTATCCGATTCAGCTTTTCGGCCCATGGACGAGGATTGAAGGACCATGGAAGTTCATCAGCGATCGACTTCTGCATGCGCATCGGGACCACGTGCATGTCGCGAAGTAGGTGAAGGCATGAAAGCCACGCAGGACGTTCATTACGGGTGATGAAATCACGCGAGAGGAGGGATGTATGAACTGGAATCGTTCACTTCAACCTTGGATATGGACTGGTTCTCGGAATATCGAACTCCTTGAGCATCCGGTCGGGTCTCCTCCTCGTATTGTGATAGTGGCCGTTCCTCACGGGTTTAATGAACCGGCATTGCGAGGACAAGGTCGAGTGCCCGTTGAACGGACACGGCTGGGAGGTCCGCATGGATCGGCATGGGATGAGAAGGATGCCGATACTGATGGAATCGCTCAAGAAGGCCATGCCGAAGCGTCTGTTCAGCGAGGTGGTCAACAGTCTGTGAAGCATGAATTGGTTCCGAAGCTTGTGCAGGGCCTGGTCCTGTCTGATCGAGAGGGCCGCTTATATGAGAAACACGATGAGCGGGTGCGCCCTTTAGGAAGGGTCATCAAGGGTGCGGATGGCCGGCTGTTTGAGCTGGTCTTATGTGATGAACGATCTCGCCCGGCACATGATCCCGATGAAGAATGCCGAACAGAACCCGAGGAAGACCACAAGGATCTTCAACAGGTCAAAAAACCTTCAACGGGGTATAGGCCACTGTTTCTGGGGAATGAGATCAAGAGAACCGTTCGATTCAGCGAGGTGAAAGGGTTGCTGCTCTCTCAGATCATGGAACCCAATCGATTGCGTGACGATCATCGATTATTATGTCACGTGGAAATGTTTGAAATGATCCGTAGTCAGTCGATGGAATCTTTTAGCTCATCCCTCTTGTCTGAAACGGGAATAGCCGGGCAGCTTCAACTTCTCACAGAGGTCATGATGCAAAAATTGCAGCTGACCGAAATGTTGCGATACCGGTCTCCCGTCCGTGAAATGGGAACACGTCAACCAGGGATGCTCTTGCCCGGTGACCGCGTATTTCGACTGATCCTCGTGAGTGATCCGACAAGCAATCGGGGGCCTATACATTCCGACAAGCCCAAGGCGACAGCTGGACCGGAAGGGGCGGTTACCCAGCCAAAACAGGGCTTTGTGCCGTCGCGCCGCAGCATGCCGTCAAAGACTTCAATACCAGATCGTTTCTTGAAGCCCTGGGAATTCCAATTGAGTAGGGAAGAGGCGCTGTATGACATCCGAATGCAGAGCCGGAATCATTCCTTCCTTGATCGCTTTCGAACCTGGAAACGGAACGGTGAGGAGCTGAAGAAATGGCAGGCTCTTCTCATCGGAAAAGAATTTGAAGAGCAACTCTGGGGTGTTAGGCCCCCAAGCCATTCGTTTCAACAGAGCGAAGTCAGAGATTGGGTGCAGCGCACGCTCGGGCAAGCGGGATATGACGTGGGGGTGATGTTGCCGGAGTGGGAAGTATATTGGAGAAGAAAAGGGGTGCAGTAAGGCGGACGATCACACTATTCACCAATAGTCCTAGAGGAGGACATCATGGCACTGTCTGCAGTAGCAGCCAAAAGTGGCGTTCAGGATGCCGCCACCGGGATCGAAGTCGACGATATCCTATCGGGACACGACAAGTTTGTCGTGATGAAACGCCAACAGCAGCTTCAGGTCGAGGCGTTGGAACAGCAGGTGCTTACCACACTCTGTGCTGAGCCGGAGAAAATTCAAACCTTGGATGAGGTGGCCAACAAGTACAAAGACGTGCAAATTGCCAAAGATAAACTTGCAGCCATTACAAACGTCATCATTTCTCTCGAAAGCAAACTGCCGATCGTTGTGAAAGAGGCCGCGAAAGAAGATCCAGAAACGACCAAGGTGCAGGTAGAGACCAAGATCATGGCACTGGAGGCACAACGGGAAGAAGACAAGGGATGGATAGAAAAATTGCAACAGGCTCTTGAAGAGGTGAAATGTATGATGAAACAGGTGCCCTATGGGCAGAAGAGCTCAGGAGGGAAAACCGCTGAGGCCAAAACGTAGATTGAAACGAAACGTTGGATATCTGAAGTGTGTGGAACGTCGATAGGCCATGTGGAGAGTAAGGCTGCTGTCGCGGGGCGAGGGGCAATGGGATACATAGAATCGACTGATCTCTCTAAATCAATCGACGGTTGCGGGTCGTGCGGGCCCAGCTGTGGGTGCAAGTCCTGTAAGGACACGTTCCATGGGTTTGGCGAACGTTATATCAAGGATGAAGACGATGATGACGGTCCAGATACGGACGGTAAGATTGCCGGGTACTCATTTGGATTGGGAAGAGGAATAGAGAGTCTTGCCTTAGCCGGTTTCGGTGGAGCGCGTGTGCCAACCAGCCGAACCATCTTCATGCCAGCTCCGCTGGAGAAGCAGGGGATTCCACCGCCGTCAGCAAGGCCTATTATTGAATTAAAGCGGGCACGAGCTCATCGACCGATCAATCCCCAGGCCAAAACTCCTCCTCTCTATATCGATCCCTTTACAGGGAAACGGTATCCAATCTCAGCGACAGCTCAGCTCCCCAGTTCTGTGAGGACAGCCATTCGCCCTGATGTTGGGGAGTCAGAGGCCTATAAGGCCGCGCTGAGAAGGGGTGAAATCGGCCTTCAAAGGCCAATTGGAGCCAATGATCCAGGGCCGGACTTTATTACCGCAGTTCGCGACGATACGGGGCATATTAAAGAAATCGTCGTCAGTGACGTGAAAACGAGTGGGGTTGGGCGGTTTCGGCCACCAGTGCGCGGAGCGGCAGCGACTCAAAAATTGCGTGCCTGGAGTCCAGAAGTCCAGAGAGCGGTGGCACGGGTCAAAACGGGGAGTCCAGCAATGGATCGCGACATTAAGCAAGCCATGCGGGAGGGGCGAGTGCGGCTCAGGCAGTTGGAGGTGGATATGTCACCAAGAGGTCAAGGAAGGATCACGGAGGCGCGGTAGCATTCTTGACGATCGAGATCCGACTGACTCACATGTGTCGTGATGGTATTCATGATGAATGTGCTTACGCCGCACGTGGCGCTCCCATATTCGCAGTTCGCCCGCACCTATGATGATGCTGTTGGGACCTGGTACTTCCGAGGGTTAAAACGCGCATTCGAACAGCTTCTTCGCCAACATGATGTCCGATTTTCCTCCGCCGCTGATCTTGGGTGTGGAACCGGTCTGTTTGCTCGCTACCTTGATCGAACTTGGAAGGTCCCCGTATTTGGGATCGATCGTTCCGGCGCAATGTTGCAGCGGGCCGCCATCAATTGCCGAGGGGGCAAGGTTGTTCTGCTTTTGCAAGACATTCGAAACCTTCACCTGCCTGCGCCGGTCGACCTGATCACGGCGAATTTCGATACGCTCAATCATCTGCTGACTGTACGAGACTTGGTTCGAACGTTTCAACGAGTGGCGGCCAATCTCACGCCCAACGGTCATTTCCTATTCGACATTCTGACGTCCTGCCAGTTGTTGCCTCCCGGACGATTGAGCGTTTATCGATTCATCACTCCTCGGTGTCGAGTTGAGCAGGTAATCAGATGGCAACCAATCACCAGTCTCTTGTTGATCACGGTGAGGCAACGATGCCCTGTGAGTACTGTTCCTACCATAGAGCAACATCGTGAACGGGCATTCACAGGAGAAGAACTAGGACGGGCTTTGCACGAAGCAGGTTTTGCCGTCCGAGGAGTCCATGACGCGACGACCTTGGCTCCAGCCACTCAGTGCGTACCAAGGCTACTGATCTTGGCCCAGCGTTTGGGTGCCGTGGATTGTCAACTGTGCAGAAAGGGAGTGTGAAACCATGTACTATCGAACGGCGCCGGTTTTTGGTGAAGCAGCAGAGGAGGTCGATACAAGTCCCTCCGTACGGCCGGGCAGTCAGGGACCTGCCGTTGCAGACCTCCAGCGCAAGCTGAATGCCTGGGCATCTCAATCGAACCAGGCTGGTTCGCCCTTGATCGAAGACGGCGTGTATGGACCGGTCACCGCGGCACGAGTGCGTGCGTTTCAACAGACTGTCGGGCTAACGCCGGATGGCGTGGCAGGTCCTCAAACACAACAACAACTCACGCGTTTTGCCGGAGGTCCGGTATCTCCGCGCATCTCCCCGAGCGACTGTGACCGAATCCGTAAGTCCTGCGAACTGGTGGCCAAGTTTGATTTTGACAGGTCAACATTGAATCCCGAGCATTTCCCCATCATCAATGGAATTGCCCAATGTGTTGCGGACAGTTTTGGGACTCCGACTCCCATTCTATCAATCCTCGTCATCGGGCATACGGACACTCGCGGGCCGGATTGGTACAACTGTGAACTTGGACGGAAACGGGCCGTGACTGTGAGTACAACCTTGGGGCAAGCCATTGCCAGGGAATGCACCGCTCGTGGATTGCGCCCCTGTCCGATCACGATGGGACAAATTCTCACGCAAAGTTTCGGAGAAAAAACCCCGATGTCTGGAGTGCCCGGCGATGACTCACAGAATCGTCGGGTGGAGGTATGTCTCTTCACGACACCAACCCCTCAGCTACGGCCTGGTGGCTGTTCCGTTGCTCCGGCGCCACCTCTACCACCTTTGCCGAAGGGTGACTGTTGGAAAAATCTGGCCAAATGTGCTTTCGACTGCGGGTTCAATCATTATCTGACCAAGCTAAAAGAAATCCCACAGTATGCCGAGCATATTCCGGCGATCCTCGGTTGCACGAGGCTCGGAAACCCCTATGCGATAGCGGCCTGCATCCTTGCTACAGTCGGCCCCAAATTGCTTCCACAGGATCTTGCCGATCTTAAGAAAACAATGAAATGCTTGGAAACTTGCAAGCATGCGTTTGATCAATGCCGGTCTTCCTCTCCAGGGCCTATCCCACCACCCAAACCGAAGCCAACAGGGGATTGCCTAAAACAATCGCTGATATGCGTAGGGAACTGCGGTCTTGATCAATTTCTATCAAATCTGAAGAGGGCGCCGAAGTACCTGAAACTGCTTCCAAAGATTCTGCCCTGTCTTCGGCAAAAAGATCCATACGCGGTTGCTGCTTGTGTCTTCGCTGCTGTCGGACCTGAACTCTTGAAAGATGACTTTGCGGCTTTGAGCAGGATCGTGGATTGCCTGAAGAAGTGCAAACGAGAATTTGATGCATGCCGTGCGTAGGGCAAGTCCTTGTGAGTAGACGGTCTCTTGGCCTGAAGGCATTACCGTAGGAGAGGCCACGCCAAAAGAGGACGCGTCATGTATGTGCTGACGAATTTAGGTCAAGCTACGATCAGTGGGGATTGTTCTGGCTGGGAACGAGATCCGGAAAGCTTCAGTAAACGGGTGGCGGAACACTATGTGCGCACCGTGCTGGGACAGTCGCTTCGTGCGCAGCGCATCATTCCCTATTGGCCCACGAGCAAGAAAGGTATGGAGGTGATCTTCTCGGATGACCTTGCGGTCGGTGTCAGCTTTATGAAAATTCCAGATTACGTCATTGCCCTCCGTTTACGCGCCCACCCGCCGGGCCCTCCTCGTTACTACACCTATATCTGTACATCGGAAGGAAATTTGGTTCTTCAAGAGAGACCGAAGCCATAGAGCTTCAGCCGCGACATCGGAAAGAGGTTACCATGTATGTACAAACGGATGAAGGACTCAGGTCTACACCTGTTTCCTATGGATTTTTTGCCGGTCCACTCGGCGAACCCCCGCTCCCATCCGAGGTCCAGCAATTTCTTGATCGGGTGAAACGAACCCCCCAAGACTATGAAGCAGTTCTCTTGGCCTGCACCCTCCACGTGGATCCTTGGAGGAGCGACCTTTTGAAGAAGCTGCTTGTGATGGCCGTGGAGGCCACAGGCCTTGATAAAGGTCAATCCGTATTGGAAAGGATTCTTCAAGCATTGGAAGCCATCCAGAAAGAACATCTGAAGGATGGCCAATTCAGCCGGCTTATTGACAAAGAGAAGCAGCTTGTTGGGGTCGTAGCCGGCGCATTCCAGAAACGTATCAAGGAAATCGAAACGCTGTACGTCCGGTGGTTTGAGGACCTTCTTGCCAAAGCGTTACTGGCCGATGATCCTGCAACGGTTGGAAGGGAATTCGTGCTGTATGCGTTGACCCCAGAGTTGTCAGAGCAGGTGACAAATAGTCGGGTGCCGGAAACTCACTACGCGAGGATCGGCCAGGCTCTGCTATTGATGGGGGCGCAGCGTCAAAAGGGTAATGCAGCGTTCCGGCAACGTGTTGAACAGGAAAAAGAGAAACGGAGGGAATAGGGATGAGTCCCTGTTCCCCTCAGCAGGTATCTGAACGACCGTTGAGAGCCTTGGGGGAGTGAGGAGGACAGCATGTATGTTCATGACAGCTTGGGCGAACCTTTTAGGCCCCGACGAAAAACGCCGGCCCAGCTACCATCCAAGTCGGCTACCAAACTGTTTAACGATGGTTGGGTCGTCAAGGACGGCCATCGACGCTTCTGTGGGCCTGCTCCCTCGCCCTCCGATCGCGAATTGCATTGTGACCTGGAGTTGCGAGTGAGGTTTCGGCGGGCTTTTGACAAGTTTGTCCGTGAAGTAGAAAGCGCATATGTTCGATGGACGACAAGACCTACCGTGCAGGCGTTGATCAAGAAATTGCAGAAGAATCTCAAGGAATGGCACCAGGAAATGCTCAACTCCAAGGTTCTCGATAATGATCCGCTCGTACTCGTCGCTGGTCTGCACTACCGAAGGTCCAATGGTTCGTGGCTCGTCACTAGCAGTGATTTACGCCAGTATCGGAGGTTGATAGATTTGTAAAGAAAACAGAGGTGCAAACTGAACCCAGAAGTGTGGAGGAATCTGGATAGGTGAAGACCGCCCAAAATGTAAGGAGGGCTTAATATGAAAGTTCTGTTCTGCCTCGTTCTTTTATTGATGGTGAGTTCAGCCTGTCATCGGAATGGGGCTAGGTCGGCTGATCCGTCTGGTGCAACGTACAGTGCCATTGATATGACAGCCAATCATCGGAATGTCGAATGGCTCGTTCAAAACTCGCCTTTGGTATTTACTGGGCGATTAGTTAGCTTGGATATTGAACGGGATCATCGAGGTCTTATCGTGACCCACAACCATTTCGATGTCGAGGAGATTCTAAAGAGGTATCATCTTTAGGTGTGGAAATAGGATAAAGGCGGCGTAGCCTTTCGGTTGAGGAACCAACCAACGCCTCGGTTGCCGCCGAGGGGAAAGGATACGCCACCATGATTCAGAGAACCAGCAACGCAACGATCGAGTCAAGCACCGCGTGTTACGACACGCTGGAGCAGTGGGCGCGTGGGCAGATCCAAGCCCAATTGCAGCACCTCTTGGAGGAAGAAGTGACGACGTTCCTCGGCCGAGCCCGGCATGCGCGCCGCGGTACGGTGTCGCCGGTCGATCCACCACCCGGAAGCCGAAATGGCTACGGCAAATCCCGCGCCTTCTCGATGATGAGTGGGACGGTGACAATCCGGCGCCCGCGCGTCCGTGATCTGACCGACCGGTTTGAGAGCAAGGTGCTCCCTCTCTTCACGCGACGCACCCAGGAAATGGGCACGCTGCTCCCGGAGCTGTACCTGCACGGGTTGTCTGCTGGAGATTTCGAACTGGCACTGCGTGGCCTGCTGGGTGAGGGCGCGCCCCTGTCGGCCAGCTCCATTCAGCGGCTGAAGGCCCGATTCGAGCTCGAGTACGAGACGTGGACCAAACGGGATCTGTCGAATCTGGAGGTGGTCTACTGGTGGGCCGATGGCCTGTATGTGAAGGCAGGCATCGCGGATCGCAAGAGCGCACTCCTCACGATTGTCGGCGCACTGACGACGGGGGAGAAGGTCGTCCTGGCCTGCGAGAGCGGCGAACGGGAGAGCAAGGCCTCGTGGCTGACGGTGCTGCGCCGCCTGCGGGAGCGCGGATTGAAGTTCCCGCGACTGACGGTCGCTGACGGACACCTGGGCATCTGGGCCGCGCTCGGGGAGATCCACCCCGCCGGGGAGGAGCAGCGGTGCTGGAACCACAAGCTCACCAATGTCCTCGATCACCTACCGAAGAAGGCCCAGGCCACCGCGACTGAACTTCTCAAGGCAATGCCCTATGCCGAGACGCAGGCCGACTGTGAGCGCCAGCGCGACGCCTTCGTCCGCCTCTACCGCAAAACCGATCCGAAGGCCGTCGACACGCTGCTGCGTGACTGGGACCGTCTGGTCATGTTCTACGCCTTCCCGCAAGAACACTGGATTCACCTCAGAACGACGAACATTGTGGAGTCGCCCTTCGCCTCAGTCCGGCTCCGCACGGACGCGTCTCGTCGCTACAAGCGAGTCGAGAGCGCCCAGGCCATCATCTGGAAGATGCTCACCGTCGCCGAGAAGACGTGGAGAAAGCTCAATGCGCCGGAGTTGCTGCCGCTGGTCGCCTCCGGTGTGCCATTCACGGATGGGAAAATGAGACGGTCCGGAAGTGGACACCGCGACAGAAACGATCAGTCCGAGAGGACCGCCGCCTGAACCCATTTACACACCTATTGACAAGAGCTCGACCCGCAGGTCCGTTGGCTCGATCAGATCTGTATCAAAGCCTACCGCGCATCGCTCAATCAGCGCTTTATCAAATCCTCCGACGAAGAATGGCGGTCTGACCGCTGTCGGGCAGTTTTTCCCCTGCCTGGCGCTGCAGCCAGCATCACACCCGGCGGAATCTGCCGGTGTAGGCGCAAGTAATACGTCCTACCACCGACGCATACAAAATGAATGCACTCTGAATCTTTTTGGTATTCACCCCGAGTAATTTCTCAGATCCCTGATCACAGCATTTTCTGACAGTGCGCGCTTGTACGTGTAAAATTTTAGGGAACAGCGCTTGCTTGGTTCTTTAACCAGCTCTATCGCGGCAGTATTGGAGCAACTAAGAGTTCGACACACTATAAGCTTCGGTCCAGTTCGTTGTGCCGCGTTATCACAGCTACCGTCCCATTGTCCCATATTCCTCCTTCAGCCCAAATGCGGTCTGACCTCTACCTGGCGGGAACGCCAGTATCCATACCTTCTTCCGATTGCCTAATATAGGAATTATGCAGGTTAGTTCCTAGATACGCGACGCGGTGGCACGCATCCTACTTCTTGCTTCATTCGGAATGTTTACACCCTGGGAGGGGCATGATGGCAGTCGACGTACTCGGTGTGGATAGAAATTTTGCTAGTTTATCTATGAAGGACCTGCTCGATGCTCGTGATCAATATCATTGGCACCTCATTCACAAACGCAACGTGGTTGGGACGGCGGTAGGCTTGTATCACATTCGTAAGAGTGATCCCTGGCCGATGCCAAACCAACCCTCGCAATCCATCACGAAGGCAACAGCTCAGACACAAGGAAGGGAGGAGCGTACTTTCGACAACTCAGAGGTGCGTGACTATTCCTGGCCGTGCGTCCTTGTTCTAGTTGACCACTGGCAGGATCCAACCGACTTCGGCGCTGGTAGTAAAAAGGTCCCACCCGAAGACATGATACCGAAAACATTGTACCTCCCTGACGGACGCACGGTCCCCGTGTGCGTTATCAAGGTCACGAGAGCTGAGCCCGACTCACGCTTCTTACCTTCTTGGCATTGGCCGGACAATCTAATCGGTGGTGGATTTCCAATTCTCAGCGATACCCAAGGCCAAGAACGGATTGCCAGTATCGGGACACTAGTCACTGATGGCCACTCGGTGTATGCATTGACCAGTCGGCACGTAGTGGGTCCGAAAGGGACTCCTAGTATGTGTGTCCTGGGTGGGCGGAAGAGATATATTGGTACTGCCAGCGAACGCCAAGTCACGCGGCGCCCCTTTACCGATGTGTATCCCGAATTTCCAATGCGCCGAACGTATCTGACAATCGATGCAGGTTTGGTTGAAATATCTGATTTGAACGACTGGACGTCACAAGTTTATGGGCTTCCTCCTGTCGGAGAGCTTGCCGATCTTTCAGAAAGAAACATAGGCATGCGGCTCATCAATGCAGAAGTCGTAGCCTACGGCGCCGCATCGGGGGAGCTTCGGGGTCGGATCGCCGCATTGTTCTATCGACATCGAAGTATTGGTGGATACGATGATGTTACGGACTTTCTAATAGCGCCTCTGCCAGGGCACACGCATTCGCAACCTGGGGACTCAGGAACTATATGGCATCTGCGGCAGAAGCAGCCAAATGAGCAGTTGCGTCCGATCGCGTTGCAGTGGGGTGGGCGAGCCTTTCTATCAAGCAATGGAGAACACTCTCACAACTTTGCGTTGGCCGCTGGATTGTCCAATGTTCTGCGCCTCCTTGAGGTTGAACTGGTCCCGCAACATAACACCGGCGCACAACCTTTCTGGGGGAAAACCGGCCACTATGGGATTGCCACTTTCGCGTGCGACTGCGTCCGATCTCCAAAGTTGAAACGATTGATGCTTGTCAATCGTGACCGTATTAGTTTCTCCATTGCAGAGCTGGATCCTAAACAGATCGATCAAGCAACAAAGAAAGCCAAGGAAGATGGGGGATTCGTCCCGCTTGCAGACGTGGCTGACGTCATATGGAAAAATTTACCTTCCCAAGTGACTGGAGGCCGGGATACCTCACTGCGGGCTG
>WBZQ01000991.1_pt1 | contig 20570 bp, 18 predicted proteins | sample 5204251 | NCBI WGS metagenome assembly WBZQ01 (sample SAMN12412402, study PRJNA552823) | activated sludge metagenome | isolation source: activated sludge from nitrification reactor of wastewater treatment plant... | place: USA: Virginia | collected 2017-09
CGCTCCGGTGGCCATCGCCTCGGCCACCTGCTCCGACACCGCACCGTGGGTGTCGATCAACGCCGGATCGACGCCGAGCAGCTCACTCTTGGCCGCATTGGAGTAGGACACCACTCCCCCGGCCAGATACGCCGACGAGCCGGGCAGGTCGGTGAGCCGGCCGGCCACCAGCCCGCCGGTGCACGATTCGGCGGTGGCGGCCCAATGGCCGGCCAGCAACCCGGCGACCTGCTGGTCGACGGTGGTGCCGTCGGTGGAGTAGACGGCGTCGCCGAAGCGCTCGCGCAGGTGCGCCAGCAGCGCGGCGTAGGTCTCGGCGGCGTCGGGCTGGTAGCGGGTGACGATCTCCAGTTCGGCACGGCGCAGGCAGGTGGTGATCTCCAGGTCGGCGAACCCGGGAATGTCGGACTCGGCCACCCGCAGCGCCTCGGCGAGCGCCGATTCGGCCGGCCCGAACATCCGGATGGTTTCCTGTCGGTAATGCACACGTCCTGAGATCGCGGCCTGCAGCGCCTCGGTGGACAGCGCCGCCGGCCACATCGCCTGCAACTCGCGTGGCGGCCCGGGCAGGACCACCACGGTGGGACCGCCGCCGGTCACCGGGGTGACGACGACACCGGGTGCGGTGCCGATGGGCTCGAGCACCGTCGCGCCCTCCGGGACGATGGCCTGTTTGCGGTTGGCCGTGCGCACGTCGTCGAAGTCGATGTCGGGCATCCGGGATACCAGCTTGCGCAGGATGTCGGCGATGCGCTCCTCAAGCGCGGTGTCCAGCACCATCTTTCGGCCGCAGAACCCGGCGACCGTGTCTACGGTGAGGTCGTCGGCCGTCGGGCCCAGCCCGCCGCTGGTGATGATCAGGTCCACGCCCTCGGTGGCCAGGAACGCCAGCTGCGCGGCGATGTCGGCCGGCCGGTCCCCGCAGATGGTGATGTGCGCCAACTCGATGCCCAGCTCCAGCAACCGGTCGGCCAGCCAAGGCCCATTCTTGTCGGCCACCCGGCCGGTCAGTACCTCTGTCCCGGTGACGACGATCCCCGCGCGTGTGCTCACCTCGCCGACCTTACGCGTCGGGTATCGGCACCAAAGCCGCGGCAGACTACGCCGACCCGGCGCCGGGAGCGCGGACCACCATCGGGACGGCCGGGAAGTACGACGCCATCTCGCTGCGCGACTTGCGCAGTGCGGCAGTGCCGTAACCCTTCTTGCGGTGTTCCGGGCGGATCCAGATCCGGACGTTGACCTCGCCGCCGACCAGGTCGCCGAAGACCAGGCCGATCTTCGCCTCGTCCTCGACCGCGACGAACAGCACCGCGTCCTCGTCGTCCACGCGCTTGATGGCGCCGCGGATCTCGTCGTCGATACCGGCGGCCGGCGCTCCGGAGCCGTCACCCGCGGTGAGCTGGTCGTCGGTGCGGGCGGTGAAGATGTCGCGGTCCTGCTCGGCCGAGAACGGCCGCAGCCACAGGCTTTCCCCGGTGCTGGCCGGCCGCTGCTCGACGGTGAAGGTCAGCTGGGAGTCCAGGTCCTCCAGTTCGGCGGCGATGCGCTCCCGGCTGGCCTTGGTGGCGTGATCGAACGACAGGCCCATGACGGCCTCGGCGCCGGCCCGGGAGATGCCCAGCAGCGCGATCAGCGCGTCGACCGCGGCGGCGTGATCATCGGCGTCCACGATCGCGTCGAGCACCTCGTGACGGCGGTCCAGGGCTTTGAGCATGGCGACGGAGATTTCGCGGCGGGCGGCGGCAATGTCATGAGCGGGCATACGCCGCAGCCTAGTCCAGGATTCAGCGATTGGCGTCGGCAATCGGGACGACGCCCGCGTCGGTGTTGTAACCGGTGACCCGGACCCAGCCCGGTGCCGAACCGGCCGGCACATCGGCTTGCAGCTGCACCGACTCGCCGGGATAGACGGTCAGGTAGTTGTCGGAGTATTCGACCGGCAGGATCTCGTCGCCGTCGGGTGAATCGAGCACCTCCGCGCGCTCGAAGAACGCGATCTTCTCGCTCGGGTTGTTCAGCGTGATCGTGACGTCGGTGCCACCGTCGTCGCGGGCAGTGCGCACCGCCCGCACCCGCAGCGGGGTGCGCGCCATCGAGGCCAGCGGGGTCAGGTCGGCCCAGCTGGACTGCTGCAACTGGAACGCGTTGTCCTTGGCCGGATCACCGGTGTCGTCGGGCACCTGGGATTGCCAGTAGGTGTTCTCGGTGACCACACCGCCGGTGTGGTCGAGCAGCTGCGCGCGCACGAAGAACACCTTGGCGGCCGCCGGTGGCCGGGCCAGCGTGAGCGCGGCCGCGCTGCCGTTGGCCGGCACGGTCAGCCCCTCGGTGCGCCGGTCGTCCAGCACCCGCCCGGACAGGTCGTAGGTGCGGACCCGGGCCCACAGCCCGGTCGCGTCGTACGGGCTCTGGTTGACGATGGTGACGTTGGCGGTAGAGCGGTTGCCGGTGGCGAACGAGTCGAACACCACCGACAGCGGGCGCAGCCCCTTCTTGGCGCCGTAGTAGGCGCCGCCGGGCCGCAGGTAGTAGTCGAAGAGATTGCCGAAGAACGACGGCCACGGGGTGTTGAGCATCCAGTAGATCGTCATCTTGTGGGTGTCCCAGCCGCCCGCGGCGAACGCCTCGAACTGGGCCCGGGTCGATTCGTAGTGCGCGAGTTGGGCCTTGGTGGCGAACTCCTCGGCGTTGCGCGAGGGCCCGTAGCGGCGCATCACCGCGGTGCGGGTGCTGTCGAGCAGCACGTTGTTCTCGTCGGACCCGGCGTGCAGGTACCAGGTCGGGTTGATCGGCCAGAGCTGATCCGGCGGGATGAACCGGGTCAGGCTGGCGTACGGCGGGATGTGCTCGTTGTCGCCCTGTTCGGCCGAAGAGCCCTCCGCGGCGGCATAACGTCCGTCGAACCAGTAGCTGGGCGGGCGCCAGCTGTACGGGCCGACCATCCGGATGCCGTCCCAGGCGAGGTTACCCTGCTCGTCCTTGTTGATGGTCGAGACGGTGTCGACCGTCGCCCCGGACCAGTGCGCCTCGGCCAGAATCCGGTGGTACCAGTTGCGCACCTCGGTCGGCGGGCGGCCGTCGGAGCCGTTGGCCCACAGGAACGCCGATGCGTGCGGGCCGAACGCGGCGATCTGCGACCGCAGGCTGTCCTGGGAAACCTGGCGGTCCTCGGCGTCCCACTGCCCCCACTTCTCCCACTGGTTGCAGCACATCCAGCCGTACATCATCGGGATGCCGAGTTCGTCGGCCTCTTGCAGCAGGTGGTCGCCGGGGAACTTGCCCTCCAGTCGGAGCATGTTCAGGCCCAGGTCGCGGACGTAGCGCAGGATGGCGGTTTCCCGCGCCGGGTCCCAGCGGTACAGCAGGTCCGGCGAGTAGGTGGCCCCGCGGACCAGGAAGTCGCGGCCGTTGACCTGCAGGTAGAAGTTGCCGCCCGCACCCGGGGGCCGGAACGCGTCGTCGTCGTCGCGGTGCTGGGTGACGGTGCGGATGCCGAACCGCTGGGTGAGGGTGTCGATGGGCTGTTCGTTGACCCGGTACTCCAGCCGCAGGTCATAGAGATTCGGGCTGCCCATCGTGTACGGCCACCACAGGTCGGGCTGCTCGATCCGCAGCCCCGGGTAGTCATCGGGAGTGAAGGTCACCTCCCGCTGTTCGCGGGGTCCCAGGGTGACCGACTGGTCGAGGATCACGGTCGGTTTGCCGGGACGGCTGATCGTCGCGTGCATTACCCCGCGCACCGGGTGGTCGGCGTCGTTGCGCACGGTGGAGTGCACGGTCAGCCGCGCGGAGTCGGTGCGCGGCAGCGGCAGTTCGGTGCTGACGCTGGCCGGGCCGAGCGTCGCGTCTCCGGAGGCGTGCAGGAGCACCGGTTTCCAGATCCCGGCGTTGCGGTCGGGCACGAACGACGGCATCTTGGGCACGCCGTCGGCTGTGCGGTAGCCGATGTCGCGCCAGTTGATCCAGTCCCACCAGCTGTCGGCCAGCTCGACGCCGTCGATGTCCTGCACCGCCTGCTCGGGGGTGATCCGGATGGCCAGCGCGTTGGCGGCTCCCGGGTGGATCCACGGCGTGACGTCGAGGTCGTGGCTGACGTACATGCCGACCACCTCATCGTCACCGGCCACCAGGTGACCGTTGAGCCAGACCTGGGCGCGGTAGTTGATGCCGGGCAGTTCCAGCGCGTAGAACGGCCGACCGACCGGCGCGGTGAAGGTGGTGCGGTACCACCAGTCCTGCCGGTAGAGGTCCTGCGGGATCGCATCGCGCATGTTGGAGCCGTAGTAGGGGTCCGGATAGACCCCGGCGTCGGTCAGCGCGCCCAGCACGGTGGACGGCATCCGGCGGATCGGATGCCACGACTCGCTCGCGTAGTCCAGCCGGGAGATCGCGGCGCCGTCGTCCTCGACGTAGCGGGCCGACGCGAGCCGCCAACCGTCGGCGAGTTCGACGGTGACCGGGGCCGATACCGGCCGGAAGAACCAGGGCGCGTCGGCGCCCGCGCCCGCACCCACCACGACCAGCACCAGAACGACGGCGACCAGCCGGGATCCGATGCGGCGCAGCGTTCGACGGGGGATGGGGGTTCTCCTGACCTGATCCGGCCGACCGCCGGGAGGGACGCCGTGAGCTTACGAGATCGAAGCGGGTGATGACGCTCACGCCGCCCACCCGATAAGGTGGAACATGTTCTAGTTTTAACCCGTTTTCGCCGAAAAGCCCACCAGGAGCGGACTATGCATACTCCCCTGTGCGACCGACTCGGGATCGAGTTCCCGATCTTCGCCTTCACCCACTGCCGCGACGTCGTGGTTGCGGTGAGCAAGGCCGGGGGCTTCGGCGTGCTCGGCGCGGTCGGGTTCACCCCCGAGCAGCTGGAGATCGAGCTGAACTGGATCGACGAGAACATCGGCGACCACCCGTACGGCGTCGACATCGTCATCCCCAACAAGTACGAGGGGATGGATGCCGTCGACCTGGATCCCGAGGTGCTCAAGAAGCAGCTCAACGCGCTGGTGCCCGAGGAGCACCTGGAGTTCGCCAAGAAGATCCTGGCCGACCACGGGGTGCCGGTCGAGCACAGCGACGAGGATGCACTGCAGTTGCTGGGCTGGACCGAGGCAACCGCCACCCCGCAGGTCGAGGTGGCGCTGAGGCACCCGAAGGTCACCATGATCGCCAACGCGCTGGGCACTCCGCCGGCGCACATGATCGACCACATCCACGAGCAGGGCCGGGTGGTCGCCGCGCTGTGCGGGTCGCCGTCGCAGGCCCGCAAGCACGCCGACGCGGGCGTGGACATCATCATCGCCCAGGGCGGGGAGGCCGGTGGGCACGCCGGAGAGGTCGGGTCGATCGTGCTGTGGCCGCAGGTGGTCGCCGCCGTCGCACCGGTTCCGGTGCTGGCCGCCGGTGGTATCGGCAGTGGCCAGCAGATCGCGGCGGCGCTGGCGCTCGGCGCCCAGGGCGCCTGGACCGGGTCGCAGTGGTTGATGGTCGAGGAGGCCGAGAACACCCCGGTCCAACAGGCCGCCTACATCAACGCGACCAGCCGTGACACCGTGCGCAGCCGGTCGTTCACCGGCAAGCCGGCCCGGATGCTGCGCAATGACTGGACCGAGGCGTGGGAGCAGCCGGAGAACCCCAAGCCGCTGGGCATGCCGCTGCAGTACATGGTCTCCGGGATGGCGGTGGCCGCCACCCACAAGTATCCGAACGAGAGCGTCGCCGTCGCGTTCAACCCGGTCGGGCAGGTCGTCGGGCAGTTCACCAAGGTGGAGAAGACCTCCGCGGTGATCGCCCGCTGGGTGGCGGAGTACCTCGACGCCACCGCCACCCTCGACGCATTCAACGAGGCCTGACCCCCAACCCCGCCGACCCGGGGAAACCCGCCGGCGAAACGCGGGCGGCGGCACCGCCGATATCCCTGTCACCAATGGTGTGATTGTTCGTAGAGCCTGGGTCGGGGAGGGAGTGTCCATGTCGGTGCAGCGTCTCGGTACGACGACGGGTCGCGCGGCGGCGGTGTTCGCGATCGCCGCCGCGGCCGTCGTCGCGGTTCTCAGCGGTCCCAGCGACGGCCACGCCGGTCTGTCCGTCGCCGCGGCCGCGCCGACCACCAGCACCTCCGGCAAGCCGTCGTTTCGCAGCGACGCCGACGGCTACCTGGACACCGAGGCGCACTGCGTGGCCGGGCAGTCCGGCGTCGCCTACGGCCGCACCGCCCGTTCACTGGTGGCGATCTGCGCGGACCGAGCCGGGGCGCTGGAGTACCGCGGGCTGCGGATCTCCGACGGCGCGCTGCTGACCGCACCGGCCGAGGCCGGCGACGCCGGTAGCTACCAGGCCGTCAACGACGGCGTGGTGTACACCGTGTCGCCGACCGAGTTGCGGGTCACCGCCGAAGACAAGGTCGTCTACCGGGATACCTGGATCGAATACATCACGCCGCGGTTCGCCGCGGAGGCAGGTGCACCGTCGTCGAGCAAGACCGCGGCGTCACCGACCCCGAGTTCGGGCGTCGCCAAGCCCCGATGAATCACACGGCGGGCCCGGGCGCTATTCGCGCTCGGGTGTTTATTCGTGCTCGGGTGCGGCCGGCTGGGTCACCGGCTCCACCGGTGCGGGTTCGGCGGCCGGCTGATCGGCCGCCGGGGCCTGCGGCCCGCTCGACATCGGGGACCGCGCCGACGTGCCGGGATTCATCGGCCGCTGGCTGAGCAGCAGCAGCACATCCGAACCGCTGACCTCCTGGGTCTGGTAGGCGTGCCAGAGTTCGCGCAGATAAGTCACGCCATGACTGCGCGGCCCGTCGTCGGCGGCGCTCGTCGTTCCGGGCGGCAGATTGTCCGGGCTGCTCAGGTGCGGCACCGGGGCGGGCGCCGCCTCGGTGACGGCGGCCGCCGGCACGTCACCGGCACCGGTGGCCTCCGTCACCGGTGCCGCGGCCGGGGCGGAGTCAGCGGCGACGACGACGGCCGGGCCGGGGCCGGCCGCCGGGCCGTCGGGATCGGCGGCCGCGGGACCGGCCAGCAGCAGGGCCCAGCAGCCGGCGGCGCCGAGGGCGCCGACCAGGATCTTCGCGTGCATGCCCGGTCCTTCCGTTCCGCTGAGGATTTCGTTACACATTCCGGGCACCGAAGCTCGGTTCCGGGTGTCCAATGCACTATATGGCCTCCCCCGCGATCCCCGCAGGCTTCGATCTGACCGACCCGGACATGAACCGCCGCGGCCTGCCGGTGGCCGAGCTGGCCGAATTGCGCGGCGCCGCCCCGATCTGGTGGAACGCCCAGCCGACCTGCGAGGCGTTCGGCGACACCGGTCACTGGGTGGTGAGCCGGCATCACGACGTCAAAGAGGTGTCCCGGCGCAGCGACGTGTTCTCCAGCTGGCAGCACACCGCACTTCCCCGGTATCCCGCCGGCACCCAGCGCCCCCAGGTGGAGGCCGCCCGGCTGATGATGCTCAACATGGACGCACCGCACCACACGCAGCTGCGCAAGATCATCTCCCGCGGGTTCACCCCGCGGGCGGTGGAGCGGCTGCGCGAGGATCTGGCCGAGCGCGCCCGCCAGATCGTCGCGACTGCGGCCGCCGAGGGCTCCGGCGACTTCGTCGAGCAGGTGGCCTGCGAGCTGCCGCTGCAGGCCATCGCGGGGCTGCTCGGGGTGCCGCTGGAGGACCGCAAGAAGCTCTTCGACTGGTCCAATCAGATGATCAGCGACGACGATCCCGAGTTCGCCCACCACGACGGACTGACGGCCTCGACCGAGCTGATCATGTACGCGATGGGGCTGGCGGCGCTGCGCGCGCGCGAACCCGGTCCCGACATCGTCACCAAGCTGATCGAGGCGGACGTCGAGGGCGCACACCTGTCCGACGACGAGTTCGGGTTCTTCATGGTTCTGCTGGCCGTCGCCGGCAACGAGACGACCCGCAACTCGATCACCCACGGCATGATCGCCTTCACCGAACACCCGGACCAGTGGGAGCTGTTCAAGCGGGAGCGACCCGCGACCACCGCCGACGAGCTGGTCCGCTGGGCGACGCCGGTCAGCTCCTTTCAGCGCACGGCGCGCCACGACGTGGAGTTGTCCGGGGTGAGGATCCGCGCCGGTGACCGGGTGGTGCTGTCCTACCGGTCGGCGAATTTCGACGAGGAGGCGTTCCAGGACCCCGACCGGTTCGACATCCTGCGCGATCCGAATCCGCACGTCGGGTTCGGCGGGACCGGCGCGCACTACTGCATCGGGGCGAACCTGGCCCGGATGACCATCGACCTGATCTTCAACGCGATCGCCGACGGGATGCCCGACCTGCGGGCGGCCGGGGTGCCGGAGCGCCTGCGCTCGGGCTGGCTCAACGGCATCAAACACTGGCCGGTCCAGTACCGGCCGGCCGGCTGAATCAGCCGCGCGGCAGACGATTCAGGCCGGGGATCCGGTCCAGGATCTTGTCGCGGATCCGCGGCGGCGGGGCAACCGGCGCCTGTTGCACCGGTTGCTGCACGGCGGCCGGCCGCGGAGCGGGCTGCTCCGGGGCGGCGGGAGCCAGGGGCGCCGCCGGAGCGACGGGAGCCGGCAGTGCCATCGGCGCGATGGTCTCCACCGTGGTGCTGAACACCTCCGCGGGGGCGGCCTCGGCGTGTTCGACGGGCGGGGCTGCCTCGGGCGCCGGCGCGGCCGGCTCGGGGACGGCCTCGGCCGGGGTGGCCGGAGCGGCGGCCGGCGGGCTCGGGGCTGCCTGAGGCGCGGTGGCGGCCGGGGCCTCGGCCTGGGTGACCGCCTGCGGCCCTGGCGAGGAGTTCAGACCCACGGCCACCGCCGTCGCGGCGACCAGGGCGATAGCGGCACCGGCGACGGCGACCAAGGGACCACGGACCGATGGCCAGGCCTCCTCGGCCTCGAACAGCACCCGGACGACGGGAGCATCCGGGCACACCGCGGTGGGCAATACCACGGGCACGCTCGCGGCGTTGCCATCGGCCGGGATCAACCGGCCGGGGGCGGTATCCAAAACGGGACTCTCCGATGCGGTCGGGATGCGGCCCGGGGACGGACCGCCACGGGAGAGGGTACCGTGATCGATTCGTGACCCGAAAGCCCTCTGTGCGGCGGCGGTCCGACGCGATGCCGGGGCCGGGTCAGCCCACGCGGTGCGGCAGGGCGGCGACGTAGGGGGTGTCGGCGCCGATTTCGCCGATGTCCATCGCCCCGCCCGGATTCCCCAGCGGTTCGGATCGCCCGGGCAAGATTTCGGAGAAGAAGGCCGCGTTGTCGGCCAGGTGCGCGAGTTCGGACTCGGGCAGGTCCGTCTCGTAGAAGATGGCCTCCATCTTGCAGGCCAACTTGCATGCGCCACAGTCGACGCATTCGTCGGGGTTGATGTATACCGAGCGCTCGCCGACATAGATGCAGTCGGCGGGGCACTCCTGCTGGCACGCCTTCTCAACCACGTCCACACAGGGGGAAGCGATTACATATGTCATGGTCGTCATGGTATTTGCCCGTGTCCCGCGTCGGGTGCGCCGAAAGTCATCGTTAATGGGACTTCCGTACCGTCCCCGTGCCCGGTACCCGCTTTGCCGAGCGCCTGAACCCGGCATTTGCCCGCTGCGCAACCGACACGCCGGGATGTTGCAAAAAAGTTTTGTGTGATTTGCGTAACGGTTGGATTTAGGCAGGCGAACTAACCTGCATGACTCACGTTCGCACGTATCTCGCCGCGGCACTGCTGAGCATCGCCGGGGCCACCGCAGGTTTGAGTACCGGGGTGGGTACCGCTGCCGCCGAACCGGTGAACTGGGACGCAGTCGCCCAGTGCGAGTCCGGGGGCAATTGGGCCATCAACACCGGCAACGGGCACTACGGCGGACTGCAGTTCAAGCAGGCGACGTGGAATGCCAACGGCGGTGTCGGGAACCCGGCGCAGGCCAGTCGTGAGGAGCAGATCCGGGTCGCCGAGAACGTGCGGGCCAGCCAGGGCATGCGCGCGTGGCCGAAGTGCGGCGCACGCGGCGGCGACCTGTTCTCGGCGCCGTTGTCGGCACCGACCGGGCCGACCGCGGGCCAGTACGTGAAAAACACCATCCGGGAGGTCATCGGCCTGATCCCGGGGCTGGGCCGGTAACCCGCGCCGCAGGTCAGACGCGGCGCGGCGGCACCGGCGGGAAGTACTGTTCCTGGCCGGCAGTGGCGACCAGCTCGCCGTCCCGGTTGTACACCCGGCCGAGGGCCAGCGCCCGAGCGCCGACGGCGCTGTCGCTGCGCTGATCGAGCAGCAGCCAGTCGCCCAGGCGGGCGGGTCGATGAAACCAGACCGCGATGTCGCGCTGGGCGGTGTTGTCCGCCCGGGTTCGGTGGGCCGCCCGGGCCGCCACCGCCGACTCCACCAGGCTCGCCGCGCTCAGATAGACGACCAGGGCCGCCGCGGTGAGGGAATCGTCACCGGTCGGGCCGTCGGGCCGCCACCAGGTCAGCAGGTGGCCCGGGTCCCGTGCGCCGGCCTCGACCGGTCTGCGCTGGAACCACTGGAGGCTGGTCCAGCTGCCGCCCCCGGCCCCGGCGAGCTGCGCCGGATGCGGTTGCGACGAGAGCTTCTCGGGGTCGGGTATCCCGAGGACTTCCGGATGGTATTCGGGCCCGTCGGCGGCCTCGATGCAGAACGACGCGACGCCCGCCATCAGCACCGCGCCGGACTGGCGCGCGGTGACCTGCCGCGCGGAGAAGTTGCGGCCCTGCTGCAGGTCGACGACCTCGAATTCGACCGGGTACCGCGCGTCACCGGCGCGCAGGAAGTAGCCGTGCAGGCTGTGCGGCGTCCGCTCGGGCCCGACGGTGCGCCCGGCCGCCACCAGGGCCTGCGCCGCGATGTGGCCGCCCAGGATGTGGTGAAACGGCGCGTCGAACTGCGCGCCGGTGAAGACCGTGGCGGCCTCGGTCGCCGCACCGGGCGACAGGTTCAGGGCGTCGAGCACCTGCGGCAGGCTGGACTTGTACGGTGCGGCGTCGTCGGCGCCCGCGGCGTGTTCGGTCATGGCGTTCCGCATCATGCCTGACGCGGCTCGGCCGCCGCGCTGTCTCACTGCAGGTGCGCGTCGAACCAGCCGCCGAGCCGTGCCGCCGGGGAGTCCTGTGCGGCCGGGGAATTGGATGTGAATCCGCTGGTCACCGCCGCAGTAAACAATTTTCAGGATCTGTCTACTAAATCGTTGACACGGACCTCGGGAGCGGGTTCTACTGAGGTGTGAGCTACGACACCATCATCACCCGAGGCCGCTGGTTCGACGGCGCCGGCAGCCCCTCGGCGATCCGCGATATCGGCCTGCGCAACGGCCACGTGGTGGCGGTGTCGGCCGACGGGCTGGACACCGTCGGCTGCCCCGAGGTGATCGACGCGGCGGGCAAGTGGGTGCTGCCCGGAATGATCGACATCCACACCCACTACGACGTGGAGGTGCTCGACGGCCCGGGCCTGGCCGAGTCGCTGCGCCACGGCGTCACCACCATCCTGCTGGGCTCCTGCTCACTGTCGACGGTGCATGTCGGCGGTACCGACGCCGGCGATCTGTTCAGCCGGGTCGAGGCCATCCCCCGCGAACACGTCATCGACGCCGTCGAGCGCAATAAGACCTGGAGCGGTGCCGCCGAGTACGTCGCCGCCCTCGAGGCGCTGCCACTGGGCCCCAACGTCGCCGCGTTCATCGGGCACTCCGACATGCGCACCGCGGCGATGGGCCTGGATCGTGCCACCCGAAAGGACGTCAAACCCACCCCGGGCGAGCAGGCCCGGATGGAATCCTGGTTGGCCGATGCCCTGGACGCCGGATTCGTCGGGATGTCCTCCCAGCAGCTGCTGTTCGACAAGCTCGACGGGCAACTCTGCCGATCGCGCACGCTGCCCTCGACCTACGCCAAACCGCGCGAGTTGCGCCGGCTGAAATCCCTGCTGCGCCGGCGCGGCCGAATCCTGCAGTCCGGCCCCGACATTCAGAACCCGCTGAACCTGGTCTCCCAACTGGCGCAGTCCGTCGGCCTGTTTCGGCGCAAGCTCAAGACCAGCCTGCTCTCGGCCGCCGATGTCAAGGCCAACCCGTACGCGATCTCGATCATGGGCCCGTCCGCGCGGGCGGTGTCGCGCCTCGGCGGCGACTTCCGGTGGCAGCATCTGCCGGTCCCCTTCGAGGTGTATGCCGACGGGATCGACCTGGTCATCTTCGAGGAGTTCGGATCCGGTGCCGCCGCACTGCATCTGGCCGACGAGCTCGAACGCGACGAGATGCTGCGCGACGTGGACTACCGGCGACGGTTCCGCAAGGACTACGAGAACAAGTTCGGTGTCCGGGTGTGGCACCGGGATTTCTTCGACGCCGAGATCGTCGACTGCCCCGATCCGGATGTCATCGGCAAATCCTTCGGCCAGGTCGGCCTGGATCGCGGCGGCCTGCATCCAGTCGATGCCTTCTTGGACCTGGTCCTCGAGCACGGCCGAAAGCTGCGGTGGCGCACCACCATCTCCAACCACCGGCCCGAAATACTGAAGAAGATGGCCGTCGAACCGGGCATCCAGATGGGCTTTTCCGACGCCGGGGCGCATCTGCGCAATATGGCCTTCTACAACAGCGGGCTGCGATTACTGCGCCATGTCCGCGACGCCGAACTCGCCGGCACCCCGTTCATGACCGTGGAGCACGCCGTGCACCGGATGACCGGAGAGCTGGGCGACTGGTACGGCCTGGACGCCGGCCACCTGAGGGTCGGTGATCGCGCCGATCTGGTGGTCATCGACCCCGAGGCACTCGATGATCGGCTGGAGGCCTACGCCGAGGACACCGTGGACGGCTACGGCGGCATGGCCCGCATGGTCAACCGCAACGATGACGCCGTCACCGCGGTGCTGGTGGCCGGGCGCACCGCGGTCCGCGACGGTGTCCCGACACCGATCGTCGGCTGCGAACGCACCGGCTCCTTCCTGCGGCACGGCCGCATCGGTGTCGCGCCCGCCCGCCGAGATGAGCGCGCCGATGCCCGCTGAGGACGATCCCGCCGCCGTCGTCTCCGCCATGTGGGCAGCGCTCTCGGACCGCGATTGGGAGGGGCTGAAGAAGTACTTGTCCCAGGATTGCATCTACCTGGACATGCCGGTCGGACCGGCCGCGGCTGCCCGGGGGCCCGACGACATCGTCAAGCGGCTCAAGATCGGGCTGGAGCCGTTGGCCGGCTACCGCAATTATCCCGGGCTGATGGTCGACAACGGCACCGATCTGATGTACGAGCATCACGAGGAATGGCAGTGGGCCAGTGGCGAATCCGCGGTCCTGAAGTTCGTCTCGGTACACCGGGTGGTCGACGGCCGGATCACCCTGTGGAAGGACTACTGGGACATGGGCGCGCTGAGCAATCACGCACCCGCGAGTTGGTTGGCGGATTTCGCGACCGCCGACATGTCCTGGGTCTTCGACGCCACCGGGCTGGTCTGAGCTCGCCGCACGGTGACCAAAACCATCCGGTGAACCCCGAGGAGTCCCCATGTTCGATCTGACCATCACCGGTGGCACCGTCGTCGACGGCACCGGCGCCGACCGCTACCGCGCCGACATCGGGATCACCGGCGGCCGGATCACCGAGATCCGACGCTGCCACGGCGACGACGTCGGGCTGCGTGAGGCACCCACCGCGGAGAACATCGACGCCACCGGACGGATGATCACACCGGGATTCGTCGACGTGCACACCCACTACGACGGCCAGGTCAGCTGGGACGCCACCTTGGAGCCGTCCAGCCTGCACGGGGTGACCACCGTGGTCAGCGGCAACTGCGGGGTGGGCTTCGCCCCGGTGCACCCGGGCCGGGAGCAATGGCTGATCGAGCTGATGGAAGGCGTCGAGGACATCCCGGGCTCGGCCCTGGCCGAGGGCATAACCTGGGGCTGGGAATCGTTCCCCGAGTACCTCGACGCCATCGAGAAGCGGGAACTGGCCGTCGATTACGGCACCCAGATCGCCCACGGCGCAGTCCGCGGCTACGCGATGGGTGAGCGCGGCGCCAACAACGAAGAAGCCACCGCCGACGACATCGCCGTGATGGCGCGGATCGTCCAGGAGGGCATCGAGGCCGGCGCGCTGGGCTTTTCGACGTCGCGGACCGAGGCGCACCGAGCGATGGACGGCCAGGCGGTACCGGGCACCTACGCCGCAGAGATGGAACTGTTCGGGCTGGGCAGGGCCATGGCCGCCGGTGGTCGGGCGGTCTTCGAGGTCGCGCCGCAGGGCACCGCCGGAGAGAGCCCCGCCGACGCGTGTATGCACGAACTCGATTGGATGACCAGGCTTTCCGACGAGATGGACCGTCCGGTGTCATTCACCCTGATCCAGGCCAGTCACGCACCGGACCTGTGGCGACGCCAGCTGGAACGGGCCGGCAAAGCCCAGGAGAACGGGATCGCGGTCTACGCCCAGTTCGCCGCGCGGCCGTTCGGCATGCTGCTGGGCTTCCCCGGCTATCACGCGTTCACCCACCGCCCGACCTTCCGCCGGCTGCAGGAGAGCCTGGATCGCGACGAACTCGCCGCCCGGCTGGCCGATCCCGCCGTAAAGGCGACGATCCTGGCGGAGACCGATCTGCCGCCGACCCCCGGGGTGCTGCTGGACGGCCTGTTCGCCCTCGCCCAGTACAGCGCCGACCGGATCTATGCGATCGGCGATCCCCCGGACTACGAGCCGACGCCGGACATGACGGTCGCCGCGATCGCGGCCGCCCGCGGGCAGGATCCGCTGTCGACGATGTACGACCTGATGCTGGAGTCCGATGCCGGCGCGATGCTGATGCTGCCGTTCTTCAACTATGCCGAGGGTGATCACAGCGCGATCTACGAGATGATGAGTCACCCGGCCGCGGTGTCCGGGCTGTCCGACGGCGGCGCGCACTGCGGGCTGATCTGCGACGCGTCCTACCCGACGTTCCTGCTGACGCACTGGGCGCGGGACCGCCACCGGGGCCCGAGGTTCTCCCTGGAGTACGTCGTGCGAAAGCAGACACTGGACACCGCAACGCTTTTCGGCCTCGACGACCGCGGTGTCATCCGGGTCGGCAAGAAGGCCGACCTGAACGTCATCGACATGGCGGCGTTGCGGCTGGGGGTGCCGCGAATGGCCTACGACCTACCCGCGGGTGGGCGCCGGCTGCTGCAGGACGCGTCCGGTTACGACGCCACCGTAGTCAGCGGCATGGTGACGCGGCGACACGGCCGCGATACCGGCGCCCGGCCCGGGCGCCTGGTGCGCGGCACACAGGCCTGAGCGACACCGGGCCCGGGACGGGTGCGACGACCGGTCAGCTCGGCGGGCGGGACACGCATTGCGCGGAGTACAGCTCCTCGCCGAGCTTCTCCATCAGCTCCAACTGGGTCTCCAGGTAGTCGATGTGGGATTCCTCATCGGCGCAGATTCCCTCGAGCAGGCGGGCACTGGTGCTGTCCTGCTTCTCGCGGCACATGATGATGCCAGGTTTGAGCCGTGCCACCACCTCGTATTCGATCGCGAGATCGGCCTCGAACTGTTCGCGCAGGGTCTGCCCGACCCGTAGTGAGAACAGTCGCTGGTAGTTGGGCAAACCGTCGAGCAGCAGGATGCGGTCGGTGATGGCCTCGGCGTGGCGCATCTCATCGAAGGATTCTTCGCGGGTTTTCGAGGCCAGTTCAGTGAAGCCCCAGTTGTCCTGCATCTTCGAGTGCAGGAAGTACTGGTTGATGGCGGTGAGTTCGCTGGTGAGTTGCTCGTTGAGCAATTTGAGGACGTCGGGGTCGCCTTGCATGAACACTCCTTAGCTGGGTCGTTCGAGCTGGCAGCGCGAGCCGGGCTGTGGCGCCACTGCATACCCGAATCTAGTCCCTTTTCGGCCCGTTGGCCTGCAGAAATGCCCACCAATTCGAACATAGGTACGCCTTACTAAGGGCAGTCTTGGCTGGTCCGGCAAACATGACGAAAAGATATTAGGTGTCCCTAATAAGGGGCGGCTATACTTAGGTTAGACTCCACTAAAGCACTCCCCCGGGGAAGGAAGTCGGCCTCCATGTTCGTGTGCCTGTGCACCGGCGTCACCAGCCACGTTGTGGCCGACGTCGTGGCCAATGGCGCATGCACGTCCAAACAGGTGGCCGAGGCATGCGGCGCGGGATCGGACTGCGGGCGGTGCCGGCATACGGTGCGCGGCATGATCGAGGCGTATTTCCGCGAACAAGACGGCTGCGGCGAACAGCATGCCGTCACCGCGGCCGCCGTCTAAGAACTGCCCGAGTTGAAGGCGGTCAGCGCCGCGGCGTTGTCGGCCGACCCGAGCAGGGTGGCAAAAAATCCGTTCTCCCGGGCCCGGGCGGCCGCGACGGCCTCCTCGGTCGGTGCCGTCATGGTCGCCTTGACCGCCATCAGACTGGCGATCGGGCGCGAGGCGAGTACCTCGGCGTGCCGACGGGCCTCGGCCAGTAGCTCCCCGGGCGGGCACACCTTCCAGACCAGCCCCATCCGCAGGGCCTCGTCGGCAGGCACCCACTCCGAGGACAACAGCAGCCAGGCGGCGTTCTGCCGGCCGATCAGCCGGGGCAGCAGGTACGACGACGCCGCCTCCGGTGCGACGCCGAGGCTGGTGAACGGGCACTTCAGCCGGGCGTCGGCGGACATGAAGGCCAGATCGGCGAACCCCAGGATGGTGGTACCGATGCCCAGCCCGATCCCGTTGATCGCGACGATCAGCGGTTTCGGAAAACTGCTCAGCGCATCGATCAGCCCGTTGAAACCGAATTCGCCGGGTGTGAAGTCGGGGTCGGTGGCCATCGCCTGCAGATCACCGAGGTCGGTACCGGCAGAGAAGGCACGCCCGGCGCCGGTCAGCAGAACCACGGCGACCGCGGGGTCGGCGGCGGCCTCCCGCAGCGCGACGGTGGTTGCGTCGTAGAGCGCCTCGTTGAACGCGTTGAGCGCCTCCGGTCGGTCCAGTGTCAGTGTCCGAACACGGTTCTCATCGGCGATCTCCAGCATTGCCGGAGTGTAGCCTCGGCCGCCGGAGTTCACCGCCGACCCCTCGGCACCGGTGAACTCCGGTGGCTCAGGCCTCAGCGCGCGCAGTCGCCGTCGAGGGTGTAGACGTCGTGGTCGAGGTTCGGGCAGGGCAGCCAGTTGTCGGGCCCCGGCGGCACCGCCGGGCACATCGTGTCGTACAGCACGAACAGCACCGGGTTCGAACCACAGGCCTTCCACCGGCTGCCCCACGGCGGGATATCGGGGCACTTCTGGTAGTTGGGCACCAGGTGCGACCAACACCAGTAGGTGCCTGGCGGCAGCCCAGCCTGGGCCTCCGGTGCCTTGACCAGCACACCGGCACCGAGGCCCACGCCGATTCCGAGCACGGTGGCCGCCGCGATGTTGAGCGTCTTCATGATCGTTTCCCCCTTGCCGCCGCGCCGATCGACGCAGCCTCGGATCTGATACCTCGACTCTGCGATGGGCATGGCCCCAGAACATCGGCCAAACCGCGTAGAAATCGGCTCTGCGGACCAAACGTGCACCGTTGCTCGCGGCCAGCAACGACTCTCAGCGCACGGGCTCCACGGCTACCCCCTGAGTCGGTGGCGCGGAACCCTGGCGAGTTGGGCAACGGCCGGGTGAGCACACACAGACGCCATCGCTACCGCGGGTGGTTCCCGTCGGGCAGGGGGCACGCACTGGCCGTTGACGATCTCGGTCCCGGAGGGGCAGCCGCAGGTGCCGTCGCGGTTTTGGACCTGGCCCGCTGGGCACTGCGTCTCTCCCGTGGTGGGGTACGCGGGGGGTGGGAACCGGTGGCCGATCGCCTGCCCTCCGACGCCCGGTCGAGCGGTCAGGGGCACCGTCCGCGCGGGTCCCACCCGCACCGACAGCCGGTGACCCGACTGTTCCCTGGCGTCCCGGTCGACGATCTGCGCCGGCTGATCGCCGACCACCGGTTGATGACCCTCACCGGGCCAGGTGGGGTGGGCAAGACCCGCCTGGCGGTGCAGCTGGCCGGTTCGGCCGCAACCGGCTTCGACGCCGGAGCGTGGTACGTCGATCTCGCCTCGATCTCCGATCCCGCGCTGGTGCCGGTCACCGTGGCACGCACGTTCGGGCTGCCCGACTGGCCGGCGCAGACCGACGAGACGCTCACCCGGTTCATCGGGGACCGCACGCTGCTGGTGGTGTGGCTCACCGGCGGTCGGATATCGGAGGGGCTGGCCTGGTTCGGCGCCGTCCTGGCCCAGGGCAGCGTGCTGGCTCCGGCGGTACGAGCGCGGGTCCTTGCCGACCGGGTCACCCTGGAGACGCTGACCGGTTCCCTCTACCGCGTCGAGGAGGCCCAGGAGGCGTTGACGATCGCCCGCGACCTGGGCGACCCGGCACTGCTTGCGCAAGCACTGTCCGCCTACGGGTTCACCTGTGGTTACAGCCCGGGGCTCGCCGCGCCGTATTTCGCGGAAGCGCTGGAACTGGCCACCGCGTTGGGTGATGACTGGCAGCTGAGCAGAATCCTGAGTCGGCAGGCATTTTCTGCCTACGCGGTCGGCGACCCGGTCGGCACGCTCGCCGCCGCGAGCCGGGGGCTCGAGCTCGCCGACGGGGTCGGCGACGGTTCGGCCGCCCGGCTGTGCCGCTGGTGTATCGGGTTGGTGCAGTTGTTGAAAGCCGATGTGGCGGGGGCGGCCGAACTGTTCCGGGACGTCGCGGCTGACGCCGGGGCGGCTCACGACCTGATGTCGTCGGCGTCCGGCCTGATGGCCCTGGGCATCGCGCTGGCGCATCGGGGCGACACCGACGACGCCCGCGCCGTCGCACACGCGGCCATCGAGGCCGCTGCCGATCTGCCGGGCTTCCAACAGGGTGCGGGCTTCGGCGCGCTGGTGGACGTGGAGCTGAGCGCCGGCGATGTGACGGCGGCGGTTTCGGCCGCCGAGGCGGCTGTGCGCGCGTGTCCGCTGACCGAGCTACTGGCCACCAACGGCAACCCGGTCGCCAAGACGGCGTTGGTGTCCGGCGATGTCGACGGGGCACGGCGCAGCGCCGACGAAGCCGTGGCTATGGCGGCCGGCACCCATCGGATCCCGTTGTTGGCGACCAGTATTCGGATTGCCATCGCCGCGGGCGACACCTGCCGGGCCCAGCGCGATGCTCGGGACGCGCTGGCGATCGCCGCGGCGACCGGCGCCCACCTGGCGCTCCCCGACATCGTGGAGTGCGTCGCGACACTGACCGCCCGGGCCGGCAACGCGCCGACGGCGGTGCGGTTACTCGGCGCCGCGGCGGGCCTGCGAACGCGCGCCGGCCAGGTCCGCTTCCGGGTCTACGACGCCGATCAGGCCGCGCAGGTGACCGCCCTGCGCAACGAGCTGGGCGACAGCGGCTTTCAGGCGGCGTGGGACGCGGGCGCCGAACTGTCCGCCGAGGAGGCGATCGCCTACACACTGCGCGGCCGCGGTGAACGCAAGCGGCCGGCCAGCGGCTGGGCGTCGCTCACCCCGACAGAGATCGAAGTGGCCGGTCTGGTCAGCGCGGGATTGGGGAACAAGGAAATCGGGACGCGGCTTTTCATCTCGCCGCGCACCGTGCAGACCCATCTGACCCACATCTACGCGAAGTTGGGCGTCGCCTCACGGGTGCAGCTCGTCCAGGAGGTGTCCCGTCACAGCTGATCCCGTGACGCGATACCACGCGGTTGGTGTCGTCGAGCGGTCCATAATGGGAATCATGAGTGCGCCCGCAGCAACCACCGCAGCGCATGAAGGCACGGCGTGAAGTCCACCCCGGAGGTACGGCGGTCACTGCCCTACGTGAGCGAGGTCGGGGCGGTACTGCTCGGTCTGCTGGCGGTGGTGGCCGTCGTCCTGCAGTTCGGCCCGCCCGGATCGGCGATGGTGGCCGGCGGCAGCGCGGCAATCGTCGGTGCGATCGCGCTGAAGGACACTCCCCAGGGCCGGTTGCGGCTGACGCTCGGCGCGTCGCTGGCCACCGGTGGCGCCGCCCTGCTCGGGTGGTTGACCGCGCCGCACGACCTGGCCTTCATCGCGGCCGTCGCGGTGTGGGCCTTCGGCGCCGGGATGGCCTGGGCGCTGGGCGGTAACGCGGGGCTGGTGGCGGCGGCCGCCAGCGCGTTGATGCTGACCGGCCCGGCCTGGGCGTCGTTTCCGGATGCGCTGATCGCCGCGGGTGTGGCGACGGCGGCGGGCATCGTGCAGGCCGGACTGGTGGCGATCGCGCCGCGCCCGCACCGGCAGGTCCGCAGCGGCGCCCTGGCCGGCGGCTACCGGCTGGTGCTGACCGACGCCCGCCGGCTGACCAACGATCCCGAGGTGGTGTTCAACCACGGGCCGTTGATCACGCTGCGGCAGGCGTTCACCCCGACCGACCACGAGGCCCGCCGGCGGCCGACGGCGTTCCGCGGCATGTACGCGCTTCCCGAGCGGCTGGGAATGACACTGAACGTGTTGCGCCCGGTCGCCTCGACGCCCGCGGGCACGGCCACCCTGTACGCCGCCGCCGACGTTCTGGAGGCCATCGCCGACGATC
>WBZQ01000992.1_pt1 | contig 20565 bp, 22 predicted proteins | sample 5204251 | NCBI WGS metagenome assembly WBZQ01 (sample SAMN12412402, study PRJNA552823) | activated sludge metagenome | isolation source: activated sludge from nitrification reactor of wastewater treatment plant... | place: USA: Virginia | collected 2017-09
AAAACGGTCGCATCTAACCATTCCGTCGAGAGGGACCGCCCACAAGCTGCGCTTGCGGGTTCCCTTCGCGGCTTCGCCGCTACGGCGGCCCCTCACGTCAAACGTTGAACGACAGCTTTCCCAAAAGCTCTACGGCTGCTCTGGGTCGACACCGGTAATCGGATCGTTGCCGCACTGAACAGCGCCCCGTTCCAGGTCGCCTCCATTTATGCGGCTGAACCGAGGGAGAGCAGCTTTACGCCGTCTGGCCGCAGTTCGCCCTTGGGCGACACGTGCCGGTAGAGCGTCTGCCGGGTAATCCCGAGTTCTTCGCAGAGATCGCCCACCTTGGTTTCCGGTTGCCCCATGCTGGCCATCGCCAGGCGTAGCTTGGCGGCGGTCATCTTGAAGGGGCGCCCCCCTTTCCTGCCGCGAGCGCGCGCCGAGATAAGTCCAGCGACTGTTCGCTCGGAAATCAACTCACGCTCGAACTCGGCCAGCGCGGCAAAAATACCGAACACAAGCTTGCCGGCGGCAGTCGTCGTGTCGACCGCCGCACCGTGACCGGTCAGGACCTTCAGGCCCACGCTACGCGCAGTTAGGTCGTGCACGGTGTTGATCAGGTGGCGCAGATCACGGCCAAGCCGATCGAGCTTCCACACGATCAGCGTGTCCCCTTCACGAAGCGCCTTCAGGCAAGCAGCCAACCCTGGGCGATCATCGCGCCTGCCCGAGGCCAGATCCTCGTAAAGGTGCGCAAGGCTCACACCAGCGGCGATGAGCGCATCGCGTTGCAAATTGGTGGACTGGGATCCGTCCGCCTTCGATACCCGCATGTAGCCGATCAGCACCTTTTCACCCGTCACGTATACGTTCGATTATGTGACAGTGTGCGCCGGAAAGCTCAGGCCGTCAAAAGTTGTCACTTAACCCGTCATTCTGTCTAAGACATGCAAAGGGTCCATCAGGCTCGTAATGTGACAGAAATTCCGGCGGGATGCCTTCCTTCACGAAGGTGGCTCGCAACCGTTCCAGGGAAGCTGGGTCGCGCCGACCATAGGAAGCCAACGCGAACAGCGAGCGTGCCGTCTCGGGGTCGTGCCGCGCTTCAATGATCGCCTCACTGATAGCTTGGACCGCCCGTTGCCAGTGATTGACGGGTTCGGGCTTCGGCGCTTTCGCCGGCAGACCACTGGTGAACCCGGTTTGGGGCTCGGACCAGAACAGCTTTGCATGCTCGCCTGGCGGGCTGATATCCCTCACCTCGATCAAGCTGATTGCCGTTGCCGCCGCCTCCAGCATCTGCAACCGTATTGCCGGGTTCAGGGTTTCATACGGTCGCCACAGACTTTGCCCAGCACGCAGCAGATGCCCGCAGCCTTGCCAGACTTGGCGAAGATACCCCGCGTAGGTTCCGCACGCCGAAAGCGGGGTGTTCAGCTCATCGAGCAGCGTGCGTAGCAGCCGAAACCACAATCCGGCGTGGATGCGTCGGCGCGGCAGCTCAACATGGCCGGTCGTCAGTGCCTGCCAGGTACGCCGGTCCATCGTCGCAATCGCGTCGCTGGCCGTGCGTGGGTCGGCGTCGGCGTTTTCCCAGCCGAGAAACCGCCCAGGCACGCCCCAATACGATTCCAGCCAGCACCCATGCAGCGGGCAGCTCAGCATCAGGGGCAGCTTCCACGCAAGCAATACGGCTTGGTTTGCCGGATTGTTCAGGCAGAGTGGACAGGCGCGATGTAATGGCTGGCTGGGCAGCCAGGCGCGCCAGCTCGTGATAGATCGCGTCCTACGGCGGAGTTTCGGCAGCAACACCGAGAGCTGGAACGTATAGGTTTCTAAAGCGTCAGGAATCTGATCATCAAGGCTGTCCAGTAACCAAGGCACCCAGCCGGCGAAACTCATGCAACGCAGCCGATCCAGCTCGATGCCGCTCCGCCGGGAGAGCATTGTCAGCAGCGACTGTGGTGGCGCGGTATCCATGTCATCAGCCTGGCCGTGACCAAGATCGTGCTCCAGCAGCTCGGACACTTCCATGTGATAGCAAAGGGCCACGCGGTTGAGCCACGAAGACAAGGCTTCGCCTTCTCTGGGAGCCGGATGCAGCGGCCAGCGCGGCGCTGGCTTCACATCAGTTCCCGCTCGAACTGTCGTCGCCGCTCGCTTGGGCCGGTGTAGTCGGCCATGCTGAGCGTGCGGTGGTTGATTGCTTCCTCACCGCTTTCCACGGCAGCGACAGCCGCCGCCATCAACAGGTGCGCCAGTTCGCCGATGGTGCCCTCGCAGCGTGTGAGCAGGTAGCGAGCCATGTCTAGCGTGGCAATCGACGAGGGGCGGCGCAGCGGGAGCGAAGCCGTGAAGCTGGCCAGCAGCGAGCAGCAATCATCGTTGGCCTCCCACACCGGCAGCATCATCGGCTCGAACCGATTTTCCAATTGGTCATCCGAGCGGATGGCCAGGTAGGCGTCGCGCGTGCCGACTCCGACCAGGGGGATGCGTAGCTCGTTGCCGAGGAAGCGCAGTAGATTGAGGAATTCCCGGCGGTTGACGCTGTTACCGGCCAAGACGTTGTGTAGTTCGTCGATCACCAACATACGCACACCGACCTTACGTAACAAGGCCAATGCCAATTGCTCCATTTCCGGCAACCGTGGGCGTGGGCGCAAGGGCGCGCCCATCGCAGCGAGCAGCGCGACGTAGAAGCGGATCACCGACGGCTCGGATGGCATCTGCACGACCAGCACCGGGATGTGCTCCTGGTCGGCGTCGGCACTGGCCGGATGCGTGCGCCGGAATTTCTCGACGATCATCGACTTGCCGTTGTTGGTCGGGCCAACCAGCAGCAGGTTGGGCATGCGTTGTTTGTTCGGCCACGCATACAAGGTTTCCAGCCGGTTCAGAGCCTCGACCGCACGGGGATAGCCGATCCAGCGGTCGGCGCGAAGGCGTTGGATGCGCTCGTCCGCCGGCAGCCGGGCCAATCCCTGCGCCGCCTGTAAGAGGTGCGACAGGTCGATGATGGGATATTCGTCCACGGCTACCACTCCTCAATCTGGTCGAAAGGTTTTGCCGGAGGCTGCTTGTCTGCCTGCGGGTCGGAAACATCAGTTTCCGGCGGCGTCGGCTTGTTCGGCGGAACCGACGCCTTGAGATGCTGGCGTCGATCCGTGTCGCGCCGCGCCTTGCGCGTGGCCTTCTGCGCGGCAGTCACGATCTCGCGCATCTGGCCGATCATGCGGAACAGCGCCGATTCATCCACTTGCTCGCGCCCTTGCTGACGCAATTTCGCCAGAGCTTGTCGTTGTTCCCACAGCGTGACCGCCGGGTGCGACAAGGTGCGGTAGGGGATTTCCAGGTAGTGCTGCCCTTCCGGTTCCAACACCCAGATACGGCTGATGTCGCGCGGGTCGCGCCGGATCAGGAACGCAGGCAGGCGGTCGCGCCGAGCTATCCACGGCTTGAGCGCATCGGCGTAGTAGTGGATGTGGTCGATGACGAAGCCGGTGCGGGTCAGCGTACGACGGAGGATGGGCAGGAAATCAACCAGGAACGCCGTGGCGCGGGTGACGACGGCCGGCACGCCGACACGCGCCACGGCCTCGGCCCACCGCGCCGCCGGTGGTTGAAGCAGGCCGTTGTGCACCGAACCGTGGTAGGTGCCTACCGCCAATGTGAGCCAGCGCTCCAGCTCGCGCAGCGTCAGGGCAGCCTTGTTTTCGGAATCGTAGTCGCCGCGCTGGTCCGGGTTGGAGAAGGTTGTTCCCGGTAGATCGTCGTGGATCATCTGCATCGCCGTGCCGATGATCCGTTCCACGATGCCGCCATAGTGCGGCTGTCCCAGCGGACGATAGTCCAGCCGGATGCCATGCTGCTCGCAACCCCGGCGCAGGGCCTCGCTCTTGAACTCGGCCGCGTTGTCCAGGTAGAGCAGCAAGGGCTTGCCGCTCATCGGCCAATCCATTTCCACCTTCAGCCCTTCCAGCCAAGGACGCTTGTCGCAGGCGACATGCACGAGGCACAGGCCAACCGAAACGGCAGACGGTGCTTCCAGCGTGACGACCATGCCGAGCACGCAGCGGGTGAACACGTCGATGGCGAGGGTCAGGTACGGGCGGCCAATCGGTTGCCGATCGCGCTCATCGACCACGATCAGGTCGATGACCGTATGGTCGATCTGTACCTGCTCCAGCGGCGCGGTCACGGCAGGAGGCTCGCCGCCAACACCTTGTAGGTCACGAGCGGCATCCTGGCCTTCCCGCCGGCGAATGACCTTGCGCGGGTCAAGGCTAGCGATCCGTAAGGCCACGGTATTGCGCGCCGGCACTCGCAGTTTTTGAGCCTTGCACACCTGAGTGACTTCGCGGTGAAAGGCCGCCAGGCTGCGCTTCTGCTTGGTCAGGAACCGCCTTTGCAGTAGCTCGCGGATGATGCGCTCGACCGGTTCCGGCAAGCGCCCCTTGCCTTTCCCGCCACCGGACTGGCCGGGCACCAGATCCGTCACGAGGCCGCTGCCTTGCCGGGCACGCCGGATCAGAACGTACACCTGCCGCCGAGATAAGCCCAGCGCCTGAGCCGCCGTATCGGCCGCTTCGTGCCCGACCGTCTCCGACTGCGCCAACGGGCCGATGATCTCCGCACGACGGCGCGCACGCTCCCAAGCCTCATCAGGCAGAGTGGCCACGCCTTGCTCGGGAATCCGTGGGGTGTCGGTCGCCATGCTCACCTCGCTTTGGTGCACACGAGTATTGAGCATAGTCGAGATTGGTGCAGATCACTTCTGATATTGGACTGTCAGGAGCTGGCCGCACAACAGCCGCCACACCTAATTAACTGGTGCATTCGTCTTCTGAAAATGACATTATATGCGCCTGGGTCAATGGCCCGGCCTCAATGCGCCGCCGCTAGGCTAAAAGGGCAGGGTATGGCCGCACTTTTTGGATACACAAACGTGTATCCATGAGATACTGTCGCCTTATGTCGAGCAAAGACGTTGGCCTGCGTATCCGTGTTGAAAGGGAACTCCGAGAGGCGTTCCAAGGGGCCTGTCTGGCTGAAAACCGGAATGCGTCGGAAGTGCTGCGCGAGTTCATGCAGGCGTTCGCCGACAGGCACCAAGGTGGCTTACAACCGGATATGTTCGCGGCACCGGCAGCCAGAAAGCCACGTCAATCAACGAGATCGGGCCCGGGCCCGACGGCAGGAGAAGCAACAGATGACTAAGGCAGTGCAAGCCGCTAAGCGTGGCCGAGGGGTATCCCCGATCTATCTGGACGAGGATGATCAACCAGAGCAATCAAATGTCATCTACATGCGCGGCCGTCGTCGTCGCCGCATTGTCTTTGGCTGGTATGGTGGGAAGTTCTCGCATCTCGATTGGCTGCTGCCGTTGTTGCCGAAGTGCCATCATTATTGCGAACCGTTCGCGGGGTCTGGTGCCGTTCTCATCAATCGTGAGCCTGCACCCGTTGAGACTTACAACGACATAGACGGCGATGTGGTGAACTTCTTTCGGGTTCTTCGTGATCGTCACGAGGAGCTGATTAGGGCCATCGCCTTGACGCCATTTTCCCGCGAGGAGTACCACCGGGCGATTTATGGCAGCACAAACGGTATCAGTGATGTGGAGCGGGCAAGACGGTTTTATATCAAAGCCCGTCAGACCCGCACCGGGCTTGCTCAAACCGCATCCCTTGGCCGTTGGGCAAATTGCAAAGATACAAGCCGGGCGGGTATGTCCGGTGTTGTCTCGCGCTGGCTTGGTGGCGTGGATGCGCTGGACGAAATCGCCCAACGACTTATCCGGGTGCAGATCGAAAACCGCCCCGCCGTTGATGTGATCCGTTTGTATGACAGCCCCAAGACGCTTTTCTATTGTGACCCGCCCTATCTGCATGCCACACGCGGCGACGCTAAGGCTTACGGCTTCGAGATGGACGAGGGCCAGCATCGGGAATTTGCCGAAGTGGTCAATGAGTGCAAAGGCATGGTGGCTGTGTCTGGGTATGACCACCCGCTGATGGACGAGCTATTCAAGCCGGGACGTTGGTTCAAGACCCAAGGCCCGGACAAGACTATTCACTCGACCAAGGGAAAACGGTCAGAAGTCCTTTGGACGAACTACGATCCCAAGAATCAGAAAGGGTTGTTTGAATGAGGGCCGCTGACGCATGGGGTATCAATACCACCCCGACGACATGCACATTTTCCGGGCTGTCGCGGCCACAAAAGCAAAGGGAGTTTCGATGACACCAGAAGAAATATTACAAGGCATCCAGCAGCGGGCCGCCGCTACGTTGAATGCTTCTGTCGTCACTGACCCAGTAATCCGTGAGCGTGTCGATTACGTCTGCCGCTGCATGAGTAACCGAGCAGGGGTGCGGCTGCTCATGTCATGCCTGTTGGGGAAGCTGGACAAGCCGAACGTCGATCCACGCAAGCCCTATACCGAGATTGGGGGGGCTGACAGTTTTTCCGGGCGAACCTATGACGAACGCTACCTGACCAAGTTCATCAACGAACACCGGCTGCCGGTCAATCCGACAACCGCCTTTCTGACCCCGACGCTACGCAATATCGACCATGCACTGACCACCGACCGGGAGCTTGTCGGCAGGCCGCGTGACCTCTACAAAAAGACGCTTGAGCTACTGGAAGATGTGGCCTTGCAGCGCATCCCCGCTGACGTGCTGTTTGTGGAAACCGTGCGCGTTCTGATGCTGCTGCGCGACGAGAAGCTGGCCCGCATGGCTTCACTGTTGGATGCCTTGGATCGTACCGAGGGCGCATTGCCTCTTTCATCGGAGGCCATCGTCACACTAATAAGCCAGCACCTTGCCTGCAAGAACGCCAGCCGCTTGCCGGTGCTGGTTGTCGCAGCCGCCTACGAGGCCGCAGGGGCGCGACTGTCTGAAAGCATGTTGCCCCTGAACTCGCACAATGCCGCCGATCTTCAAACTGGATCATTGGGCGACGTGGAAATCTGTTTGATGGGCGAGGATTCGGTTGTCACCGCCTACGAAATGAAGATGAAGCGTGTCACTCAAGACGACATCGACGCGGCAGTTACCAAGATAGCTAGGTCGCCGAACAAGATTCACAACTACCTGTTTGTCACCACGGATGTGATCGACCCACTTGTGGCCGAGTACGCCGCGACGTTCTACGAGAAAACGGATGGCACCGAGATTGCCATTCTCGATTGCATCGGGTTCTTGCGGCACTTCCTGCACCTGTTCCATCGTATCCGGGCGGATTACCTCAACGCCTACCAGACGCTGGTCTTGAATGAACCGGATTCGGCAGTCAGCCAGACTCTGAAAGAGGCGTTTCTGGCGCTGCGACAGGCCGCAGAAAGCGGCGAGTGATTCAGCATGGGGCAGGTGCGAATATCAAATTGGGCCGCTCAGGACGCGGAGCGGCACTTGCGCCAGTCGTGCAGAGTCATGGCGCGGCTGATTGTCGAGCATGGCCCCTGCCCTCTTGCTAATCTTGAGTTTCGGCCATTTCAGACGTTAGCCAATTCGATCATCAGTCAGCAGCTATCAGCCAAGGCCGCCGACACGATAGAGCGCCGAGTGCAGGCTATCGTACCCGGCTTCACTCCTGCCGAGTTTCTGGCAGTCCAGCCCGAGGCTCTACGGGCTGCCGGGCTTTCATCGGCCAAGGCTCGCTACATCCTTGAACTGGCTCAGCGTGTTAGCGATGGGCGGCTGAACCTAGAGGCAATGCAGGAAGCGCCAGATGCGGACGTTATCGCTGCACTGGTGGATCTTCCCGGCATCGGTCAATGGACGGCGGAAATGTTCCTGATCTTCGGCCTTCGCAGGCCGGACGTTTTGTCTTTGGGGGACGCCGGTTTGCAGCGAGCGGCCCGATTGCTGTTTGGGGATGATGCCGAGCTAGAGCATGTCGGGCAGGTGTGGCAACCTTTTTGTTCGGTAGCATCGTGGTATTTGTGGCGGCATTTGGACGCTTAGTCTCGTTATAGCCTCTGCTGCTTGGCCGTTTCGTCCACCGTCGGACTGCCCTGGTAATTTGGGAGTGCGAAACACGCGACCCGCAGCGCCTCGCCGCGCTGGCGGCGAGTATCAAAGAGAAGGGAAACGCATGAGCGAAAAGAACGTCACCATCAGCGCCGCCATTCCTGCGAACGTGAAGGCCGAAGCGGCCGCCGTCGCGGCAGCGCACGGCATGAGCCTGGCCGCGCTGCTGCGCGAGCTGCTGGCCCGCGTAGCCGCCCGTGACGCCGAAACGCTGGCCTGGCTCGATGAGGCTCGCCGATGACCGACCCGAAAAACCTGGAAAGCTGGCTGCATGAGAAGGCCGGCCCGGCCTATGACGCATTGAAGGCCGACCCGGCCCGCGCCATCACGCCTGACCAGGTGCGCCGCACGCTCGATGAGCTGCTGGCCGAAGCCGAAGCATCCGGCCAGTGTCCATTGCCGCCGGAACAACGCGAATGGGTGGATGCGCCGGCGGTCGGCCGTGAAGTGCTGACGCCCTATGACCCGGCCGAGTGCCTGACCAGTGCCGAGGCCGTGGCCGCATTCCTGGCCGACGCCGAAGCTACGGCCGACCCGGCCTATATCCAGCACGCCTGCGAAGTCGCGGCGCGGGCCAGGGCCATGCACGGCCTGGACGGGTAGGGCTGGCCAGCATCGCCATTTCTGACGGTGCAGGCCCGGAAGCGAAAAGGGCGGCGACCTGGCCGCCCTTGCTGTTCCTGGTTGCCTCTACAAGCCCGCCACGGCCAAGGCGCGGCCGATGGGCACGGCCTGGGTGAATGGCCCGGCGCTGTGGCTCACAAGGCCCACGGCCTCGCCCCGGCCATTGACGACAACGCCGCCGGAGTTGCCGCCCGCTATGGGCGCGTCGATCTGCAACATGCCCGCCGCGCCAATCAGGCCGCCGACCTGGCCGTGACGGCTGACGATGCCCGCGCTCATGGAGAAGTCCAAGCCCTTCGGGGAGCCGATCGCGGCGATGGCCTGGCCTTGGCGTGGCAGGGCGGGGGCCACGCGCACCGGCTGGCCCGGCTCGCCGTCGATCAGCAGCGCGGCCACGTCGCGCACATGGTCGATGCGCGCCACGCGGGCGCTGCGCCATTCCCCGCTTGCCAGCTTCACCCGCACGCCCTCGATGCCGGCCAGGACGTGCGCGGCCGTCAGCGCCGTGCGGCCGTCGCCGACAAGGAAGCCCGCGCCCAGCGTCACCCATTCGCGTTCCTGGTCGGCCTTCGCCCATTCGTGTTGCCAGGCCCGGTAACGGGTCAGCAGCTCGGTTGCCAGGTTGGTTTGAACGCCAGGGACAAGCCATGCCCGGTTACGGCTGCCGTCGCCCTTGGCGCGCTCGATAACGGCCACCATGACAACGGACGGCATCACCTGGCCGGCCACAGCCGCCCAATCGGCGGCGGCAGGGTAGGGGCGGGCGTCCAGCGCCACGCCTTCGCCGGCGGCGCTGCGGGCGCTGTCGGTCTTGGCGTGCGCCTGATGCTTGCTCCACTCGTCGTCATCAAGACGCTTCTGCGCGGCCGCGATGGCGTTCACGTTCGCCTGCGTGGTGGCAAGGGCATAGCCGCCCGAGGCCAGGCCGACACCGGCCAGGACGTAGGCCGCCAGGGCAGCGCGCCGCCAGGATTCAACGCTGCCCATGCTCCGCGCCCTCCTGGTCGTGGTTGAGGCCGCGCATTTGCAGGCGCTGGCCGGTGTCGTCGCCGATCTGCAAAACCTTGATGTGCTGCTCATAGGCCGCCTGGAACATCCAGCCGGCCCCGGCCAGGCCGATGACGGCGGCCGCGAAGGTCACGCGGTATTTCGTTAGCTCGCGGCGGGCGCCGCCGGTAACATTGGTTTCAGCCATGATTTCATCCCTCTGTCGGATGGGGTTGTGGTTAGGCGCCTGGGCCGGTTGCCGCCGCCCTGGCGCCGCCTTTCAGCGGCTAAAGCTGCGGGACTGCTCCCGGTCGCGCGCCGCCTTCTCCTTGAACCGTTCGGCGATCTCGCGGGCGCGGGCCTGCTTCACCTGGTCGCCGTTCTCGTTGTCCCGGTTTAATTCCTTTGCCAGCGTCTTTGCCTGCTGGCCGTTGATCTCGTTCAGCTCGACTTTCTGGCTGGCGTCCAGCTCGAAGCCCTGGCCCTGCTGGCCTTGCTTCTGCTCGGCCTCGATGGCCTGGGACTGCTGCGCGGCCGCCTGGCCGTGGCGTTCCAGCCGCTCAAGATCTTTCGCCTCGCGCCGCTGCTGCGCCTGCTCGATCTGCTTGGCGTAGCCCTGGGCCAGCTCGTCGTTCGTCGGTTCTGTGCTCATGGTGCGTGCTCCTGGTTGGTTGAAAACGGCGCGTCACCGGCTCAAACCGCCGTTGCCGCGTTCCTGCTCGCGCTGCCGCTGCCGGCTGCGCTCGATCTCCTTCGGGTCGCGTGCATACCTGTCGGCAAGCTCGCGCTGCATCTTGTCCAGCTCGACGGCCTGGCGCTCCTTCGGCAGAGCGTTGAACCGCTCGATGCGCTCGCGCAGCTCGGCCGGCAGCTCGCGCCAGGCGCTCGGGTTGCGGTCGGTGTAGCCCGCAAAGCCCGCCTGCCGCTTCACGGCCAGCGCCTTGAACTGGTCGGCCTCTCGCTTGGCGTACATCTCGGCCCGCTTGCGGTCTTGCTCGCTGACCTGGACGGCCGCAGGGCGCTCCGGCTCGGCCTTGGCCTGGGACGGCTGCGCCAGGCCCGCAAAGGCCCTCTGCTGGCCTTCCTGCATGATCGCGGCCGCATGGTGCCGGGGGTCTTTCCCGGCCGCCTGGAACTCCTGGGCGACGGCAAGCTGTGCCTTCGCCACGTCCAGCGCCAAGCCGCCGCCGGCCGCCTCGGCACGCTCGACGCCAGCGCGGAACCCGGCCAGCGGGTCGGGGGCCGGGCGCTCGGCCTGGGGCCGCTGCGGCGCTGCCGGCTGCTCGATCTGCTGCGGCCGCTGCACGGCCGGACGGCCGGCAATGTCGGTCGCGGGCATGAGGTCGGGGCGGCCGTGGCGCTCCAAGCTGCGGCGCATGGCGCGCTGCATCTTCCCGGCCAGCTCGGCCACCTTGGCCCGGCCGCGTTCGAGCCAGCGGCGCATGACGTTCTCGCCGTCGAAGCCGCGCCGGTCGGCAAAGTCCAGCGTGCTTTCCTTCGGCCGCTCGCGGCCCAGCACCTGGGCCAGCTTCCCGGCGGCCAGCTCGGCCGCGCCGCGAACGTGCCAAGTGTTGCGCTCGGCCGTGGTGCCATCCGGCAGGCGCACGGTTTGCGAACCGCCGTGCTCCAAGCCGATGCGGTCGCCGCGCTGCGCGCCGCTGGCGGCAATGGCGCGCTCAAGATCGACGCCCCAAATGGTGTGCCGCTCGCCCTTGTCGTTCTCCAGGGTGGCAAAGTAGCTCGGCCGGTTCTCCGGCTTGTTCTCGTAGGGCGCTGCGCCGTGATCGACCAGCCGCCCGGCCCGCCGGTCGGTGAAGTCGTCCGCCCCGGCAAACAGGGTAGCGGCCTCGCGGTGCCGGGTCATGCCGACATAGGCCAGGCTCCTATCCATGCCGGGGGTCGCCAGCAGGTAAGCCCTATCGACGGTGACGCCCTGGGCCTTGTGAATCGTGACTGCATAGCCGTGATCGACGGCCGCATATTGGGACGCCTGCACCTGGCGCGCTTCGCCGCTGTCCAGCCGAACGGCCAGGCTGCCATCCTCGGCCCGCTCGACGGTGCCAAGGGTGCCGTTCTTCACGCCTAGATCGCGGTCGTTTTTGAGGAACACGATGCGGTCGCCGGCGGCGAACTCGCGGCCGCCGCGCTCGGTCACGAACCGGGCGGAACCGGCCAGCTCGCCGCGCTCCTTCCGGGCATCGCGCACGGCCTGGTTAAGCGCCTGAACGTCCGCATTGGAATGGGCAAGGATGATCTGGCTTCCCTTGCCCTTGTCGCCGACGTAGGACGCCGCCAAGGCGTCGCGTGCGGCCTCGCGGCTGCCGTGGATTTGGACGTGGCCGCGCTCGGCATAGGCCGCCAGGCCATCGGCCACGGAACCGCGCGCCAGTTCCTGCCCGGCCGCCCGCGCCCATGCCTCTTTCTGGCGTCGAACCTCGGTGATTTCCGCCGCGCCAACGTGCTGCACCACGCCCCGGAAAGCCGCGCCCGCCTCGATGGCGGCAAGCTGCTTGTCATCGCCCAGCAGGACGACTTTTGCCCCGGCCTGTTCGGCGGCTTTCAGCACGCGGCCAAGCTGGCGGCTGCCGATCATGCCGGCCTCGTCGATCACGAGAACATCGCGGGAAGTGAGCTTGTCCTTTCCGTTCTTCCACGCAAATTCAAGGCTGGCGAGCGTGCGGCTTTCGATGCCGCTGCCCGCCTGCAATTCGTCGGCCGCCTTGCCAGCCAGGGCAGCGCCGCGCACGTTGAAGCCCTGGGCCTGCCACGCCTCGCGGGCGATCTTCATGGAGAACGATTTGCCCGTGCCTGCGTCGCCGATGACAACGGCCAGGCTGCCCGGATTGAGGACGTGCCGGACGGCGTTTTGCTGCTCGGCCGACAGGGTGCCAGCGCCGTCAATCGCGGCGTTCGTGATCGGGCCGGAAACGCCATGCCGCCCGGCGCGGGCTAGGCGCTCGGCGCTCTCCACCATGCCGCGCTCGGTGTCGATCATTTCGCGGGTGGAGAACTTCGCCGGGTCGCGGCCGTTCGCCGGTTCCATCTCCACCAGCAGCGGCGAGTTTTCCAGCTTGGCAAGCAAACCCTGGAACTGCCCGGCGTCGTCAATGTAGCGGTTCAGCTCGGCGGCAATGTCGCGGCGCGTGAATACGGCCTGCGTCGCCGTGATCTTTTCTAGGATGATCTCCGGCCGCTCGGCGATCTGCCGCGCCTGCTCCTGCCGGTCGGCGTTGTGAATGTCGATGCGGTCGGCGTCCAGCCCGCGCCGCTCCATCGCCACGGCGTCGCTGCCGATGTGCTTGGTTGGCGTCAGCTCCACGCCTTGATCCGCATAGCTGCGGTGGTCGATACGGGCGCTGATTCCGGCCCGCTCCAATGCCTCGTTTGCCAGCTCGGCCCACTCGCGGCGAATGTCGGTAATGTCGCCCTGGCTGGTGCCTGGAATGCCCGCCTTCTGCCTGTCCTTGTTCGCCAGCTCGATGACGGCCTTAGCGCCTAGCGTTCCATCCGCGCCAATGGTGCGCGTGGTCGCCAGCATGTGAACGTGAAAATTCCGGTCATCGCCTTCCCTGTCCGGGGCGTGGATGCAGACATCCACGGCCACGCCGTAGCGGTCGGCGATGGCCTGCCCCATGCGCGTTGCCAGCTCGCGCCGGTCGGCTTCGTTCAGCTCGTGCGGCAAGGCCGCCCGCCACTCGCGGGCCACTCGTGCATCCTTGCGCTTCTCGGCGGCTTCGGCGGCATTCCACAAGGCGGCGCGCTCGGGAACCGGCACGCCTGCGGGCGTGACGATCTCGGCCGACAGGACGCCGCCCTTCCGGGTGAAGTCGAACGCTTCCCCGGTGCGCTCATCTACCAGAGACGACGCGGAACGATAGGCGGCGGCGGCCACGGCGCTATGCCCGGCCGCCCGTCCTATCGTGTGCGTGTTCAGGTGGTAGATCGCCATTTCTTCCCTTGGCGTTTTAGCCGCTAAAAAGGGGTGCCGGGGTATCCCCGGCCGCATGAGGGTTGCGCAGCAACCCGTAAGTGCGCATTTCGCTTCGCTGCATGACTATACCAGCGCCGTGCCTTCCCTACCAGCGTCGCAAGGTGCTAACATCACGCGGGCATAACCCACAATCACGAAAGGAGCTGTAACGATGGCACGAAAGACCTTATCCGAACGCAAGGCCGACAAGCTGGCCGAGCTGAACCGCATCAAGGCAGAACTGGCCGAACTCGAAAGCAAGGCCGCTGAACGCATCGGCAAGATTGCCATTGCCGCCGGTCTCGGCGATCTCGACATTGACGACGCAGCCATGCGGAAGGAGTTTGAGGCTATCGCCTCGAAATTTCGCAAGGGCGAAGCCAAGCAAGCTGCCCCGGCTCCGGCAGCGCCTGGCGCGAACTGAACGCGATTTGGGACGCCTTCGGATGAACGCCAGGAGAGAAGATGCACGCCGCAAGATTCAGCTTGGCGGCTTGGTCATCAAGTCCGGCATGGCGGACTATCCTGCATCCGTGATCTTGGGCGCTTTGACCCTCGCGGCCGGCGCGCTCAAAGGGCCGAACGCTGACGCCACCAAAGCGCGCTTTGAGGCGGCGGGCGACGCGGCTTTTTCCGATGATGGAGAGGACGGCGGCAACCGTTCCTAGCCGTCAATTTCTACCTGACAGAGAGGTGAAGCATGATGGATTTTGAAGCTCTAGCAGCGCGATTGTGGGCCGCCGTTGTGGCGGTGTTTTTCGGGGCGTTCGTCCTGTCTCTGGCGAACACGGCGCACGCCCGCGTTTTCCCTGAATGCAACCCGGCTGCCGAAGCCGGAAAGCTCTACGGCGCGGCTGATGCTGACGCCTGGGTGAAGCGCATTTGTGACGCGCAGGAATCGACCTACCGGACGTGGGAAGCGAACCTGCAAAAGCTCGACATTGGGCAGCAGGATTTGGCGATGGCGACGAACGCCGGAGACTGGAAAGCCTACCGCGCCAAGTGGGCCGAATTGCTGCCCGTTTTGAAGGAAATGGAAGCGGCCGCGCTGGCGAGCCGGAACGCCGTTGGCGCGGCGAACATCCTTAGCCTGTATCGCGCCGACCTCGGCCTTTTCTTGCAGAACGCGGGCCTGGGAACGGCGGCGAACCTGGACGAGTTCAGCGCCCGGATTTCCGGCGGTCTGGACGGCCAACGCCCGGCGGCGGCGGCTACCGCCGGCGTCAATGTGGTGCAGCAGTCCGTGACGCGGGGCGTTGAGTTCGTGAAGGGGCTGGCGGCTGCGGAAGGCGACAAGGTTCTAGCGGAGTATCGCGGCCAGGTTGAGCAGAAGGCCGCGACGCGCCGGGAGCAGCTTTCCGGAAGCACGGCAAGCGGCTATTTCGGCGGCTTCGCCCGGCGCATCATTGAGGTTTGGGGCATCTTCTTCTTCGTCCTTTTCGTGCTGATGCTCGGCGCGGTCGTGGTGGCCGTGAAGCGCAAACAAAACCCGATCACGCTGGCGGGCGCGGCCGCCCTCGCCTACCTGCTGCCGGCGTCGGCAATGGTGCTGGCGTTCGTGCTGGTTCCGTTCCTGCCGTCCTGGGCCATGATCGCGGCAACCCTGGTCGGCACCTATGCCATGTATGCGCAGGGCGGCCGCATCTGCGGCGCGCTGGCGTCCAAGCTCGGCGAAGGCTCCACCCTGGGCCATCGGCTGCGCGTCCTGGGGGCCTGGTTGGACAACCTGCGGGCCGGATTGCAGGGCGAACCGGGCGGCGCTGCCAGCATCGGCGCGGCCGCCGTTCAAGCCGCTTCCGCGCCCGGCGCGCAGCCGGTCACGCATGGGTCGGCCAGGTGGGGCACGGTCGCGGAAATCCGCCAGGCCGGGCACCTGGTCGCGCCCGGAAAACCTGCCGGTTTCGCCCTGGGCCGGGTGGCCGATGCGTCCGCCGGCCTCGATCAGCGTTTCCGCTTTACCGGCCACGTCGTGACGGTCGCCCCGACCGGCTCCGGCAAGGGCATTGGCGCGGTGATCCCGAACCTCCTGGACTATCCCGGCTCGGCCCTGGTGCTTGACGTGAAGGGCGAAAACGCGGCCGTGACGGCTCGCGCCCGCCGGGCGCTCGGCCAGGCCGTGCATGTGGTCGATCCGTTCGCGGTCAATGGCGACGGCGGCGCGGCCTTCAACGTGCTTGACCGGATCGACGTGTGGAACCCGGATTGCGTGAGTGAATCGGCCATCCTGGCCGATGCCTTGGTGATCTCCGAAAGCAAGGGCGACGGCGTGCATTTCGATGAGTCCGCCAAGAACTTCCTGCAAGGCTTGATGCTGCACGTTGCCGGACTGGATGACGTGGAGCGCCGGAACCTGGGCGAGCTGCGCCGGCTGCTGACGGCCGGGGAAGCGGAGTTTTTCGACCTCTTGGGCATGATGGCCGCTGACGAAACGGCCGCCTTCGGCATCCCGGCCAGGGCGGCAAATACGCTCATGGGGATGGCCGACAAGGAACGCGGCTCGGTGCTTTCGACGGCCCGCCGGAATACGGCATTCCTGGATGACCCGCGCATCGCGGCGGCGCTGTCGCGCTCCGGCTTCGACCTGTCGGAAATCAAGGCCACGGCCATGACGGTTTACCTGGTCATGCCGGCCAACCGCATCGGCCCGAATGCCCGATTCCTGCGCCTTTTCATCAGCTCGGTGATTGCCGCCATCACGTCCAGCAACGTGCAGCCCGCGCACCGGGTCGCGTTCCTGCTCGATGAGTTCGGCCAGCTCGGCTACATGAAGCAGATCGAGGACGCCGTTTCGCTGCTGCGCGGCTACGGCCTGGCCTTCTGGGTGTTCATTCAAGACTTGTCGCAGCTCAAGGGTGCCTATCCGAAGTGGCAAACCTTCCTGGCGAACAGCGCCAAGTCGTTCTATGGAACGGACGACTACGACACGGCCAAATACATCAGCGACAGCCTGGGCAAAGCCACCATCGAGTTCGAGACAGAGAACAGCGGCAAGAACAGCGGCACCGGCATTTCCGGCGGCGGCGGCTCGATGAACAGCGGCAAGAGCAAGGGCACAAGCCAGCAGTTCGCCGGGCGTGAGCTGCTGACGCCTGACGAGGTGATGCGCCTCGGCCCGGAAAAGCCGATTGTGCTGGTCAAGGGCGAATATCCGTACCTGCTCGACCGGCTGAACTATCTGGCTGATCCCGAGTATGCCGGGCGGTTCGACGCGAACCCCTACCATAGCTGACGGGCGCGGCCATGTGGGTTTTCGTCGTCATCGGTTATCTGCTGCTGGTCGGCCTGGCCGCCTGGTTCGGCGGCGGCGCGGTGATGACGGTCGCCGCCGGCGGCTTCGTCCTGGCTGTGGCGCTCTGGTTGCTCGATGGCCTGCTGGCCGATCTGCTGCGCGGGCCGCTGCGGTGGCTCGCCAAGCCCTTCCGGGCGCTGGCCTCGGCCCTGGGCGTGCTGATCGTGCTGCCGTTCATTCCCGGCATCTTCCTGGGGTCGTTCCTGCTCGAACTGTTCCGCCGGCGGCCGCGCCAGGCGGAACCCGGCCGCCCTGCCCCGGCCACGCCGATGCAGGCCGCCGGCCGGCGCACGGCGGACGTGATCGACCTGGCCGCCGCCAGGCAGCGGCGCGGCGGCCAGTAGTCTTTCAGCGGCTAAAGCCGCCCCCCAAGTGTCAATATCAGCCCGAAGCGATGCACTGTTTTTAACATTAAAAACAGTGCATTTACTATTTTTTAGCCCTGTATTCCCACGGCGGCACCGGCTGGGGATCGCGCCATAGGCCACGCCGGGCCGCCCTCGCCTCGTCCTGGATCGCGTAGAGGCTCCGGTCGGTCGCGTAGCGGTCGAAAACCCATGCCATGCCGCGCCGTACCTGCTCGGCGTTGGCGTCGATGCCCGCGCAGCTCACGCGGCCGATGGTGCGGCCGTAGCGGTCGCGCCCGCCGTCCTCGATGACGGCATCCCGGCCGTAGCAAAGATCGGAAAGCGATTGCTTCGACCGCTGGCCGAAGGGTTGCCGCTTCTCGGGCGCGTCGATCTCGGCCAGCCGGATGCGGCGCTGCTGGCGGCCGGCGTCCAGAATGGTGAGCGTGTCGCCATCGGCGACGGCCACCACCCGGCCGCGCAGCTCGCCGGCCTGGGCGGCCGTCGCCGCCAGGATGACCGCGAACGCGGCCAGCCCTGCCCGCATCACTTGCGCCCCTTGGCCGGCTTGTCCTGGTCGGCCGCCGGCTGGATGCGGGCCAGCAGCGCGGCGTTCTGTTCCTGGTGCGCCGTGAGCTGCCCGGCCAGGCGGGCGGCTTCCTCGCGGGCGGCGCTGGCATCCTGCCGCGCCTGGTCGCGTTCGCCCTGGGCGGCGGTGAGGCGTTCGGCCATGCGGTGCGCCTCGGCCGCTGCGGTCTTGCGCTGCTCCTGGTGCGCTTCCTGGTCGGCCTCGGCCTTGGCCTGCGCCTTCACCAGCTCGCCGCGCACCTGGTCGAGTTGAGCGGCGGCGGCCTGGCTGGCCTTCTGCTGCTCGGCCAGAGCCCCGCGCGCCTGGTCGGCGTCCTGGTGCGCCCTGTCCAGTTCCGTGCGCAGCTCGCCGGCGCGGCGCTCGATCTCCTGGGCGCGGGCCTCGGCGGTGTGCGCCTGTTCCTGGGCAGCGGTCAGGCTGGCCCGCAGCTCGTCGGCTTCGCCGCGTGCGGCCGCTTCGGCGGCCTCGATGGACGCCAGGCGGGATTGCAGAGCTTCCACGTCGCTCGCCAGCTTGTCGGCCAGCTCGGTTGCCTCGTTGCGGTCGGCTTCCAGCTCGGCGCGGGCCTTTTCCAGCGCCTCGCGCTCCACGGCCAGGCGGGCGTTTGCCAGGTCGAGCGCCACGGCCCACACGTCCGCGCCCAGTTCGGCCAGACGGTCGGCGACAGCCTGGGGCGCAGGCTCGCGCAGCGGCGCGGCGGCCGTGGCCTGCCGGGCCTTCCATTCGTTCAGCGCCGGGGAAATGGTGGTGTAGCTGCCGCCGGTGCGCTGGCGGATGGCCTCAAGGGTGGGCTTCTGGCCGCCGGCGGCCAGCTCGTCAGCGGCGGAAAAAATCTGCTCTTTGGTCACGGCCATGATGCGCTCCTGTAAAAATGTAGCGTTGTAGTATGTTGTATAATACTACTACATATTACAAAACACAAGACCATACAGAAATTTTACAAACCCTACAGGAACGCTACGCGGGCGGCCACGGCCAGCGCCCGGCCGGGAGCGCGTCGGCGGCGAAAAACGGGCGCAGGAAGGGGTCGTCTCAGAAAACGGAAAATAAAGCACGCTAAGGCGTAACTACCCTCGGCTACACCGCGTCGGCACCACGCGGCTCTTTCTCCCCTTGCAGCGAAGCAATCAGCGGGCAAGAAACGTTCCCTTGCCGCGCATGGCAGGCGAACACAAGTTCGGATAGCACGGTTTCCATGCGCGCCAGGTCGGTCATTTTTTCGCGCACGTCCTGAAGCTTGTGCTCGGCCAGGCTGCTGGCTTCCTCGCAGTGGGTGCCGTCATCCAGCCTCAGCAGCTCTGCGATCTCGTCGAGGCTGAATCCGAGCCGCTGGGCTGATTTCACGAAGCGCACCCGCGTCACATCCGCCTCGCCATAGCGGCGGATGCTGCCATAGGGCTTGTCCGGCTCCGGCAACAAGCCCTTGCGCTGATAGAACCGGATTGTTTCCACGTTGACCCCGGCCGCCTTGGCGAAAACGCCAATAGTCAGATTCTCCAAATTTTTTTCCATATCGCTTGACTCCGTACATTGGTACGGAAGTAAGCTTAAGCTATCCAATCCAGATTTGAAAGGACAAGCGTATGTCTGAACCTCAAAACGGGCGCGGGGCGCTCTTCACTGGCGGGCTAGCCGCCATCCTCGCCTCGGCTTGCTGCCTGGGGCCGCTGGTTCTGATCGCCCTGGGGTTCAGCGGCGCTTGGATCGGCAACTTGACGGTGTTGGAACCTTATCGCCCGATCTTCATCGGCGCGGCGTTGGTGGCGCTGTTTTTCGCCTGGCGGCGCATCTACCGACCGGCGCAAGCCTGCAAACCAGGGGATGTGTGTGCGATTCCCCAAGTGCGCGCTACTTACAAGCTCATTTTCTGGGTCGTGGCCGCGCTGGTTCTGGTCGCGCTCGGATTTCCCTACGTCATGCCATTTTTCTATTAATCACAGGAGTTCATCATGAAAAAACTGTTTGCCTCTCTCGCCATCGCTGCCGTTGTTGCCCCCGTGTGGGCCGCCACCCAGACCGTCACGCTGTCCGTACCGGGCATGACCTGCTCCGCTTGTCCGATCACCGTCAAGAAGGCGATTTCCAAGGTCGAAGGCGTCAGCAAAGTTAACGTGACCTTCGAGACACGCGAAGCGGTTGTCACCTTCGATGATGCCAAGACCAGCGTGCAGAAGCTGACCAAGGCCACCGAAGACGCAGGCTATCCGTCCAGCGTCAAGAAGTGAGGCACTGAAAACGGCAGCGCAGCACATCTGACGCCCTTGTCTGCTACCACAAACGAAAAAGGATCTGTCGCATGACCCATCTAAAAATCACCGGCATGACCTGCGACTCGTGCGCGGCGCACGTCAAGGAAGCGCTGGAAAAAGTACCCGGCGTCCAATCTGCCATAGTGTCCTATGCCAAGGGCGCGGCCCAGCTCGCCCTTGATCCAGGCACAGCGCCGGACGCACTGACCGCCGCCGTGGCTGGCCTGGGCTACAAAGCGATGCTCGCCGATGCCCCGCCGACCGACAACCGCACTGGGCTGTTCGACAAGGTGCGCGGCTGGATGGGTGCCGCCGACAAGGGCAGCGGCGGCGAGCGCCCGTTGCAAGTCGCCGTGATCGGCAGCGGTGGAGCCGCGATGGCGGCAGCACTGAAGGCCGTCGAGCAAGGCGCGCAGGTCACGCTGATTGAGCGCGGCACCATCGGCGGCACCTGCGTCAACGTCGGTTGTGTGCCGTCCAAGATCATGA
>WBZQ01000587.1_pt1 | contig 20556 bp, 18 predicted proteins | sample 5204251 | NCBI WGS metagenome assembly WBZQ01 (sample SAMN12412402, study PRJNA552823) | activated sludge metagenome | isolation source: activated sludge from nitrification reactor of wastewater treatment plant... | place: USA: Virginia | collected 2017-09
TTTCCAGATGCCATGGCATTGTCATAAATTGGCTTGGGACGATGAATCAGTTGCTCGTGATCGTGGCTGGTAAAATAGAAACCACCATTTTCTCGATCTTCAAATTGATCCAATACTACTTCCGCCAACGCAATAGCAAATTCCAGGTCAACTTCGCGAAACTCAGTTTGTATTAATTCCAGTAATGCATCCAACAAAAATACATAATCATCCAAATAAGCATTCAAGTGTGCCTTACCATCTTTATAAGTGGCCAGCAAACGGTCATTTTTCCATAGCACTGTACGAATAAAATCGGCTGCACGTTGCGCCGATTTGATCCATACAGCTTGACCGAATGTTCGTCCGGCTAGCGCCATCCCCTTGATCATCAATCCATTCCAACTGACCAGAATTTTCTCATCACGTCCCGGACGGACACGGTGCGCACGATTTGCCTGCAATTTAGCGCGCCCAGACAATAAGGTTTGTTGTGCTTGATCCAACGTAATACCAAGGTCTTTTGCAATTTCCGCAAGACCAGTTGTAATTTCCAGGTTCCATAATTTCTGTTCAAAATTAGGGGCCTGGGATAACCCGTAATAAGCCGCAATAACTGCAAATTCTTCGGTAGATAAAATTTGCGCAACCTCATCGCGATCCCAAACATAATATTTACCTTCTTCATGTTCAGAATCGGCATCCAGTGTGGAATAGTAGCCGCCTTCACCCGCCCGATCGGATTGCATTTCCCGCATGACCCATTGCGCAGTATCCGCAACAATTTGTTTGAACAGCAGGTTATCCGTAGCCAACCATGCGGTGGTATACAGTTGTAATAAAGGGCCATTGTCGTACAGCATTTTTTCAAAATGTGGAATGCGCCAATAACCGTCGGTACTATAGCGATAGAATCCGCCGCCCAAATGATCGTAAATACCGCCATTGGCCATTTTTCCCAAGGTGAAAACCACCATCTGCAAGGCCAGAGGGTTTTGAGCCCTAAAATACTGGTGCAAGCAAAAAGTCAATTCGGCGGGATGGAGAAACTTCGGAGCTTGCCCAAAACCGCCGTAAACCGAATCAAATTGTTCTTCCAGACGCTGGATTGCTTGTGTCAATAACGCTTCTGAGAGTTCTGCTGTGGAAGAGTTTTTACTATCAGGAAGCGCTTGATTCATCAACCCTAACAATACCTTACTTTGCTTCTCGATGTCTTCACTGCGCGTGTAATAAGTTTCAGCAATTCGAGGTAATAATTCCAAAAATCCAGGCAAACCATAACGCGGTTGCAGCGGAAAATATGTTCCGCCAAAATAAGGTTTCTGTTCAGGCGTCAAAAACATCGTCAACGGCCAGCCTCCACTGCGATGATTCATAATGTAATGTGCGGTTTGATAAATCTGATCAATATCCGGGCGTTCTTCACGATCTACTTTGATGTTGATGAAATACTCATTCATCACGGCAGCCACTTCCGTATTCTCGAACGATTCATGCGCCATGACGTGGCACCAGTGACAAGCGGAGTATCCAATTGATAGCAAAATTGGTTTGTTTTGCGTACGCGCCAAATCGAGTGCTTGCTCGCCCCAAGGATACCAGTCAACCGGATTACCGGAATGTTGCAACAAATAAGGACTGGTTTCACTGCTGAGATGGTTAGTCATTTCAGATTCCGCTATGAAGGGTAAATGATTAATCTGTGATCGCACCTATGCTCGCACTGGATACTAATTTTGCATATTTGGCCAGTACCCCACGCGTATAACGCAGTTTTGGTGGTTGCCACGCCGCACGACGCTGGGTAAGGATGTTTTCGGGCACATTCAATTGCAGCAATCGCTGTTCGGCATCGATGGTAATTGAATCACCTTCCTGCACGAGCGCAATAGTACCTCCAACATAAGCTTCCGGAGCAACATGGCCGACCACCATACCGTAGGTGCCACCAGAAAAACGCCCATCAGTAATTAATCCGACAGAATCTCCCAAACCTTCACCAATTAACGCAGAAGTTGGCGACAGCATTTCACGCATGCCAGGACCGCCTTTGGGGCCTTCATAGCGAATCACTACCACATCACCCGATTGAATTTTTCGTGCCAGAATTGCTGCCATACAGGATTCTTCCGACTCAAACACGCGCGCTGGTCCAGTTATCTTCGGATTTTTAATACCTGAAATTTTCGCCACACAACCTTCGGGAGACAGGTTACCCTTTAAAATTGCCAAGTGACCTTGCTTATACATAGGGTTATCCCACTGACGAATAACGTTTTGTTCGGGACGCGGTGAATCCGGAATATCTTCCAAGATTTCAGCAATGGTTAATCCATTAATAGTTATACAATCGCCATGCAACAGACCATTTACTAGCAACATTTTCATTACCTGAGGAATACCGCCCGCGCGGTGCAGTTCAGCGGTAACATAACGTCCGGATGGCTTCAAATCACATAATACTGGCACCCTACCACGAATATGTTCAAAGTCATCAATCGTCAATTCGACGTCTGCCGCATGGGCAATGGCCAGAAAATGCAGCACGGCGTTGGTCGAACCGCCTACAGCCATAATTACTGTGATGGCGTTTTCAATGGATTTACGAGTAATAATGTCGCGCGGCAAAATTTGTTTCTTGATAGCGTCGACCAGCACCTCAGCGGATCTGGCAGCACTTAGCAGCTTTTCATCGTCCTCAGCAGACATTGTCGAAGAATAGGGCAGACTCATTCCCATTGCCTCAAAAGCTGAAGACATCGTATTCGCAGTATACATACCGCCACAAGATCCGGCACCGGGACAGGCATGGCGTTCAACTTGCAACAACTCGTCATCGCTAATCTTATGTGCGCTGTGCTGACCAACCGCTTCAAACGCACTCACAATAGTCAAATCCTGACCATTGTAATGCCCTGGCTTGATCGTACCACCGTACACAAAAATTGCAGGCACATTCATACGTGCAATCGCAATCATTGCGCCTGGCATATTCTTGTCGCAGCCGCCAATCGCGATTACACCATCCATACTTTCTGCCTGTACGCAAGTTTCAATGGAATCGGCGATAACCTCACGAGAAACGAGCGAATATTTCATGCCTTCCGTTCCCATTGAAATGCCATCCGACACCGTAATGGTACCAAACATCTGAGGCATGGCACCTGCTAGCCTCAATGCTGATTCCGCCTTTAGTGATAAATCGTTTAATCCCTTATTGCATGGGGTAATAGTCGAATAACCATTGGCCACGCCTACAATTGGTTTGTTAAAATCACCATCACTGAATCCTACCGCGCGTAGCATAGCGCGATTAGGTGTACGCTGAGCTCCTTGAGTGATAACTTGACTACGTTTATTGTCTGACATGCTTGCTCCTAAATGAAATAAAAATTTGTTTTATGACCACGGCATACATAACAGCACTTGGTATAATGACTGCCATTTTACCGTAAATAAGGCCGAAACTATGCTCGTCCATCCGCAAATTGATCCCGTTGCTATCTCCATAGGACCACTTTCCGTGCACTGGTATGGCTTGATGTATCTGTTCGGATTCATACTGTTCGTTTTATTAGGGCGCTATCGTATCAAGCATAATCCACAATCATTATTCACTAATGAAATGCTCGATGACGCACTGTTTTATGGCATGCTCGGCGTGATAATTGGCGGACGTGTGGGGCACGTATTATTTTATCAATTTGGCTATTATCTAGAACATCCCCTGCAAGTATTTGCCATTTGGGAAGGTGGTATGTCCTTTCATGGCGGATTCCTTGGTGTTTTCATCGCTATGATCCTGATGGCGCGTAAATACCGCATCTCCTGGCTTACAGTCACTGACTTCATTACTCCACTTATTCCACCAGGATTGGGTGCAGGTCGTATTGGCAATTTCATTAACGCTGAGTTATGGGGACGCCCTACTGATGTCCCCTGGGGCATGGTTTTCCCATACGTCGATAAGCTTGCTCGCCATCCTTCCCAGCTCTATCAAGCAGCACTTGAAGGCGTAGTTCTATTCTTCTTTATTTGGGTGTATTCGGCCAAACCACGAGCAACAGGTGCAGTCACGGGCATGTTTATGATTGGCTATGGAGTATTACGTTCATTTGCAGAATTTTATCGTGAACCCGAAGATGGTTTTATGGGCGTATTAACTCTTGGAATAACGATGGGTCAATGGTTATCTATTCCTATGATTCTGGCCGGAATAGTTGTGCTCATGTGGTCTGGCCGCCAAACCAATAAACTACAGAATCATACTGTGCACAAATCGCGTAAAAAATATAAATAACAACACAGTTAATTACCTCACCGTGAATTATTAAGTCATTTAAAGCGATTATTTTGATTTTCCAATGCATAAGAAATTTAACAGCCATGCAGAGACTATAATCGTTCATTCCAAACAAGATTGCTAACAAACTCCAAGTGCTAAGCGCGATCAACTAATGGATTCCCTTACAAAAAAACCAGGGTTTCCCCAATATACTTAACAGGTTAACATGATTAATATGGCACCATTCATTCATCACTTGAGGAAATCGCCATGAAAATACCAACAATCTTAGCTGCGCTTGTTTTTGCACTGAACCTACCTGTTTCATCTGCATTTGCAGTAGATGGAATTGATGATAACGATCATGCTGCTTTAGCGAAACATTACGATGTTCTCGCCAAAGAAGCAGAAGCTAGGTTACAAGAAAATAAAGCAGTATTAGAAGAATACGAGAATCATAGCTATTACTATGGACGCCAAGGTCAAGACCTTAAATCCCATACTACTGCTAATATTCGTGAATATGAAAAACAATTGGCTGAAAGCTTGAGCAATGCTGATCTACATCACCGAATCGCAATGGAACAACAAAACGGCAATGCTATCAATAAAGCTAGACTTAACCTAGATGATTCCATGACAGTGCAATAAGATAACGCTTAAGGGTAGTAAGCGGACAACCACAGGCTTGCCTGTGGTTGTTTTTTTGTAACTACAAAAAAACAACTCATAAGACAAATTTACTCCTCGCACCCTGCATTTATTCTTGCGGCAAAACCACAAGAATTTGTCTGTCCAAATCAAGCAATAACCATCTAATGGTTTCCCTTAGAAGAAAACCAGGGTTTCCCCAATATACTTAGCAAGTTAACATGATTAATATGGCACCATTCGTTCGTCACTTGAGGAAATTGCCATGAAAACACCAACAATCTTTGCTGCAATAATTTTCGCACTGAGCTTACCTATTTCATCTGCATTTGCAGTGGATGGAATTGATGATAATGATCATGCAGCTTTAGCAAAACATTACGAAGTTCTCGCTAAAGAAGCGGAAGTTAAGTTACAAGAAAATAAAGCAGTATTGGAAGAATACGAAAATCATAGCTATTACTATGGACGCCAAGGCCAAGACGTTAAATCTCATACTACTGCAAATATTCGTGAATATGAAAAACAATTAGCTGAAAGCTTGAGCAATGCTGATCTACATCATCGAATCGCAATGGAACAACAAAACAGCAATGCTATCAATAAAGCTAAGCTTAATCTAGATGATTCTATGATAGTTCAATAAGATAACGCTTAAGGGTAGTAAGCGGACAACCACAGGCTTGCCTGTGGTTGTTTTTTTGTTTGAACTGCAGAAAAATAACTCACCATTTACTATTCTGCGTCATCAAAAACTTCACATTCTCCCCATTTTCACTGTAATAATAATAATTTCATATTCTGCTATTCATAAAAATGAAGCGCACCCCGAAACTAAATAAGTGGTTAAACTCCGTACCCTCGATAAGAGGAAAATATTGCTTATGAATAAGCAATGCAACGAATATCATCTTAATAAACAAAAATAACCGCAATGACCTTTCTCAAGCAATTATATAATTCGCGGTAGAATACGATTTTAACAAGCGCAATCGCTTGACGTTCCGCATTTGATTTATAAACACGAACTCACTGTTACTCGTCATTGATAAATGAACTACTCAAAATGGTTGTTATTTGCAACAATTTGCGGTGCGATTTTTTTTATTACTGGATTAAGCACACTTAATGCCGCAAGTACCTTAAAAAAATTTGCAAAAAATAGTAGAGTAGAATTTGGCGGCTGGATTCATGGCGGCGCAACTTTCAATCCTAGCCAAACCAACGGTTTTAACGGCCCTGTCGCTTTCGCTGATCAGGCTAACCGTTTTCAGTTAAATCAACTTAATTTGTTCCTGCAGCGTCCGGTTATTTCAGAAACCAACAAATGGGATTTTGGTGGGCGCTTTGATTTTTTGTTTGGTACAGATGCCATTTTCACACAAGCATTTGGCGTACCAACTTTTGACGTAAATTCAGGCGAAGCTCTAAATAGAAACAACTGGGATCTTAATTTATGCTGCTCATCCTCGCGCACTTATGGCATCGCGCTGCCACAAGCCTTTTTAGAAGTTCACGTACCAATTGGCAAAAATGGATTAAATGTCAAAGCAGGACATTTTTATTCCCCAACAGGTTTTGAGACAATCCCGGCACCAGATAACTTTTTCTACACGCGCGCTTATTCTTTCAATGCGGGTGAACCTTTCACGCATACCGGTTTACAGGCAAATTACGTGATTAACAAAAACTGGTCAGTATCCGGGAGTGCCGTTACAGGAAGCGCTACCGGTGGCTGGGATGGTGGATGGGACAGGCAGTTAGGTAATTGGGGCGGTGTTGGCGGTATCACTTGGACCAGCGACAATCATGCGACATCGCTCAACGTTACCGGCACCTATGGAGAAATCTCAACCCGAAATAGTGGAATATGGGCAATGTATAACATCGTGTTTCAACATAAATTTAATCCAAAAACTCTTTTAGTTTTGCACCATGTGCATGGTTTTGCTGATGGCGTTTTATTGAATAATCTGAAGTATACCAACGCTGTCAAAGATGCCGAGTGGATGGGCTTTGTTACACATTTATATTACGATCTCACGGAAAATGTGTCAGTAGGTATACGGGGAGAATGGTTCCGCGACAGAGACGGCTTTCGCAATCCATCACCATTCCGCATTGCAGCAGCCACTAATATCGTTAACGGTATACCTGTTAGTTATGCGGGCAGTCTCAGTAGCGTTACCATTACGCCAGCCGATTATTATGCAGCAACCGTGGGCTTAAACTGGAAAGCAGCTAAAACTCTAAAGCTTCAATGGGATTCACTTAAAAAGATAACTATTCGTCCAAATATTCGTTACGACAGAGTGGATGCTTATCAAGCAGCGGCTTATAGGCCATTCGCCGGCAATAAAGATCAAATTCTATTTTCGCTGGATTTTATACTACCTTTTTGATAAAGAAGTCCAAAAAAATACCGACATCCACCAGGAGCTCGGCGGATGTCAGCATACTAACTTATTCCTAAAGCCCTTTATTATCAAAATGCTCTGTGTTTTCCAGAGTCAAATTATGATCACTAGCGTCAGCCGTTTTATTTAGTTTCTTTTGTTGCTCCATAGCCAATCTTTTATGCAAGTTTGCAAATTCAATGCTCTGTTTCAAGGTTCGTGCATGCTCGCGAATATTAGCCGATGTATGCGATTGAAGATCCAAGCCTTGCCTGCCATAATAATAAGGCCGTGCCTCATAAGCTTCAAGAATTGCCTTGTTTTCCTCCAATTTAATTTTTGCATGTTTAGCCAAGCCTTCATAATGCTTTATTAAAGCTTCATGATCATTAGTGGCAATTCCTGCCGGTGCAACTAACGATGAATTCATTTGTGCGCATGCAACCAACGTAGTCAGTGCAAATAGCGAAATTAAAAATTTTACTGTTTTCATGATGAGTAACCTCCAAGTCATTTCATCGATGGTGACATCTTACTTTGATCACTCCTCTGCGCATATTGGGGAAACTATTGTTTTTCACTAATAGAAACCATTAACCATTTTCCAGGTAAGATTAAGATAACTAAGCAATTTATCTGAAGCACCAGCTGCCAAGAAATAATCTTAGTACCGCCACCTCAAATAGCAACACGTTAATTGTTTTTCTGCAGTTGCGCTTTGATTAAAAAGCATTAATGGGATTTTTTTGTTAAACAGCCTATAATTACATTCGTATATTTTTCTTTGTAAGGCACTGTGGCTGTGAAATATCTGAGGCACTCAAACCCCGCATTAACCGTCCGATATAGTTTTTCTTTTGTAAGAATTCCTGAAACTTAAATGCACTCTATTTTCAAATTCTCAGGATGGCTGTTATCGGCCATAACTTGTAGTATTTTGATTTTTATGGCAATACATCCAGATGATTCATATGCTAACAATTTTAGAAAATTTCTTAGCACTAGCAAATTAGACTTTGGCGGTTGGATTCACGGCGGTGCAACTCTTAATCCCAGTCAGACCAGCGGATTCAATGGTCCAGTTATCTTTGCTGATCAAGCTAACCAGTTTCAATTGAATCAATTAAATCTATTTATGCGACGCCCGGTTGTTTCGGAAGGCAGAAAATGGGATCTTGGCGGACGCTTCGATTTTATGTTTGGAACGGATTCCATATTTACGCAAGCATTCGGAGTTCCAGCTTTTGATGTCAATTCCGGCGAACCTTTAAAAAGAAGCAACTGGGATCTCGACTTATGTTGCGCTTCTACAAAAACTTATGGCATTGCTCTTCCACAAGCATATCTGGAAACGTATTTACCCGTTGGTGGCGGGCTCAATATCAAGGCAGGGCATTTCTATACTCCAACGGGTTTCGAAACTGTACCCGCACCTGATAATTTCTTTTACACCCGCGCTTATACCTTAAACGTCGGCGAACCCTTTACGCATACAGGGTTTCTGGCCAACTATACAGTCAACAGAAACTGGCTAATCTTAGGAGGCCCAATTACGGGTAGTGCTAACGGTGGCTGGGATGGCGGATGGGACAAACAGCTTGAAAACTGGAGCGGACTCGCGGGCTTCACCTGGACCAGCGATAATCGCGCAACCTCGTTTCATATTTCCGGTACTTATGGCGATACCTCAGCACGAAGTAATGAGCCTTGGGGGTTCTATAACATCGTATTACAACACAGGATTACGCCCAAAATGCTTCTCGTTCTGCATCAAGTATATGGTCATGCCGGCGGGGTCTTGCTGAATAACTTGAAGTACACAAATACCATAAAAGATGCCGAATGGTTTAGTGCTATTGCACATTTGTACTATGACCTAACAGATAATCTGTCGGCAGGTATTCGTGGTGAATGGTACCGTGATGAAGATGGTTTCCGTAATCCCTCTCCTTTCCGAATAGCTGCGGCAACTCAGGTCGTTAATGGCACAGTTGTCAGCTATGCGGGCAATCTCAGCAGCGTCACCATTACACCAGCGGATTATTATGCCGTGACAGTGGGTTTGAACTGGAAAATAGCCAGGACATTGAAACTAAAATGGGATTTATTGAAGAAACTCAATATTCGCCCCAATATCCGCTACGATAGAGTCGATGCCTACAAAGCAGCTTCCTACCGGCCATTTGACGGTAACAAAGATCAGATTCTGTTTTCACTGGATTTCATATTACCTTTCTGACAAAACAACTTTTCTTAATAGTCATTGAAGATTGATCAATAATCAAGATAATCTTATATCTCGGTTCAGTTAAAAGTACGTATGAAATTAGTAAGCAATGAAAAGGCCTCTGCGCAATTGGTTATCTCGATTACTCATGACTTTCAAGCACTTGATTTATATATGTAAAAATAAAACAAAGAACTCAAAAACACAGTTATGCAGCGGTTTTATGAAGCAAGCAATTACAGAAAAATGAAGTATTTCAGTATCTTCATGCCATGCTTTAGCGCTCTTAATGCTTCAATATGACAGCTTGCGATACTCATTGTTGAAGAATTTCCAATTAATCTCCATTGTTACCATATCTATTATTGAACAATTCAAGTGATGAGTATTGTGCAAACTTTCTTAGAATATTTGCAGCAACCGCCTCAATTTCTGGTAGATTTATCTTATTACTACATAAACATCGGTTACTGTTTGCTGTTGCATAATGAAATTATAAGTAGCTAGGCGAAAACACTAACAAATATTCTTCATAATTCGATAAAAATTAAGTTCACAGGAGTTTTAGATGACTGAATACATAGCCTGGTTTGACCAATTGACTATGAATGATGTTGGTCTTGTCGGCGGAAAAAATGCCTCATTAGGAGAAATGATCAGTCACCTTTCGCAAGCTGGCGTCAAGATACCCACAGGTTTTGCAACTACTACGAAAGCCTATCGAGAATTTTTGACTATCAATGGATTGACCAGCCGCATCAATCAATTGTTACGTGAATTAGATGTTGATGACATCAATGCATTGACGGTAGCAGGTCAAACAATACGCAATTGGATTCTCAACGCCACACTACCGGATACTTTCTTGAATGCAATCAAACAAGCTTACGAACAACTTGTAGCCACGGACAGTAATCAGGATAAAATTTCATTTGCAGTACGTTCCTCTGCCACCGCTGAAGATTTAGCTGATGCTTCGTTCGCGGGCCAACAAGAAACATTACTGAATGTGTGCGGATTCGAACAAATTATTGCAGCAATCAAAATTGTTTTTGCATCACTCTATAATGACCGAGCCATTGCTTATCGTGCTCACCATAAATTTTCACACGATAAAGTATATCTTTCAGCAGGCATTCAAAGAATGGTACGGAGCGACCTTGGCGCCAGCGGCGTAATGTTTACCCTTGATACCGAATCTGGTTTTCGAGACGTTATTTTTATTACCTCTGCATACGGTTTAGGTGAAACGATTGTACAGGGAGTCGTTAATCCTGATGAATTTTATGTTTATAAACGTGGATTAACAACAGGAAACTATGCCTTGCTATCAAAACGTCTAGGGACTAAAGCCGTTGAAATGGTTTATGACGATAGTAAAAGAGATGAGGGATCGTTCACAATAACACGTGACGTAGACACTGACCGGCGCATGCGTTTTTCATTGTCCGATAATCAAATTGAGACTTTAGCGCGTCAAGCATTGATCATCGAAGAGCATTACGGCCACCCAATGGATATCGAATGGGCATTGGATGGACAAGACAAACAACTGTATATCGTTCAAGCCCGCCCAGAAACCGTCGAAAGTCGTGCCAAAACAGTTCTGGAACGCTTCAAATTAAGCAATAAAGGCAAAGTACTCATCGAAGGACGCGCCATTGGAAACAAGATTGGTCGAGGAACGGCCCGCTTAATCATAGATACAGACCAAATGCATAAAATCCAAGCGGGTGATGTACTGGTAACCGACATGACCGATCCTGATTGGGAACCGATTATGAAACGAGCGGCTGCAATTGTCACTAACCGTGGCGGACGCACGTGTCACGCGGCCATTATCGCGAGGGAATTGGGTATCCCTGCGGTAGTGGGGTGCGGAGATGCAACGGTACTCATCAGAGATAATTCAGAAGTGACAGTTTCCTGCGCTGAAGGCGATACAGGCTATGTATATGAAGGATTACTTCCTTTTGAACATACTACTGCAGAAACAGGCAATCTTCCTGATTTGCCGGTCAAAATTATGATGAATGTAGGCAATCCGTCACACGCTTTCTCATTCTCACGCACACCTAATCAGGGCATTGGATTGGCGCGATTAGAATTTATCATCAACAATATGATTGGTATCCATCCTATGGCGCTGCTGCAATTTGATCGCTTGCCGAATGACTTAAAAAACCAAATCAATAGACGTACAGCAGGTTATAAAAACCCTATCAGTTTTTACGTTGAAAAACTGGCTGAAGGCATTGCAACGTTAGCAGCAGCATTTTATCCGAATCCTGTAATTGTCCGTACATCCGATTTCAAATCCAATGAATACGCCAACCTGATTGGTGGCAATCGTTATGAACCCAACGAAGAAAATCCCATGATCGGATTTCGTGGGGTATCGCGCTACCTTTCAACCGCCTTTCGCGATTGTTTTGCACTCGAATGCCAAGCGTTGCTTAGAGTTCGCAACGACATGAATTTGAACAATGTTGAGATTATGTTGCCATTCTGTCGTACAGTCGAAGAAGCCGAACAAGTTACAACACTTCTGGCATCGCATGGACTCGAACGTGGCAAAAATGGCTTACGCGTAATCATGATGTGTGAAATCCCCTGCAATGCATTGCTGGCTGAAGATTTTTTACAATACTTTGATGGCTTTTCCATTGGCTCTAATGATATGACTCAACTATCATTGGGTCTTGATCGCGATTCCGCTCTAGTTGCTCATTTATTCGATGAACGTAATCCAGCCGTCAAGAAATTACTCAAAATGGCTATTGATGCCTGTCACAAACAAGGAAAATATATTGGAATCTGCGGTCAAGGACCTTCGGATTACCCTGACTTTGCAGCATGGCTTTACGAACAAGGCATCAGCAGTTTATCGCTCAATCCCGATTCGGTAATGGAAACTTGGCTCTATCTTGCTAATCTGAAAAAATAATGAACAGGCAAAAACGCACCGTTTTTTATTTGTCTGATCGTACTGGCATTACTGCAGAAACTTTGGGACACAGTTTACTCACCCAATTTGACAACATCGAATGGGAATTCATCAACGTACCATTTCTTGATGATATTGACAAAGCTCGCACGGTGTTAAGGCAAATTAACCATGCAACCGAGTGCGATGGTCATCGACCATTAGTATTTAGCACCTTGCTGAATCCAGAAATTCTTGAAATTATCAAGCAAGCGGATTGCCGCATTTTCGATTTTTTTGAAACCTTTATCCGCTCAATTGAAGAAGAGTTACACCAACCATTTGCACGTATGGCTGGCCGTTCGCATGGTTTACAGCACCACCTGGCCTATTTCAAACGTATCGCAGCTATCAATTACGTATTGGCGCATGATGATGGCATCAACCCGAAAAATTTTGCTGAAGCTGATATTGTTCTGATCGGTGTCTCCCGTTCCGGAAAAACACCCACCTGCCTCTATTTGGGGCTTCAATACGGCATTGCTGCCGCGAATTATCCACTAACGCAAGACGATATGCCCACTATACAACTCCCTCAAGTACTGGAATCTGTTAAAAGCAAATTGTTTGGCTTGACACTCACTCCAGCACAACTCCACTTCATTCGCCAGGAACGCCACCCGAACAGCCAGTACGCTTGTCTGACACAATGCCAGCATGAAATTCGCTGGCAGGAATCATTGTTCCGCTTATTCAATATCCCCTATTTGGACACAACACATATTTCGATCGAGGAAATCAGTGCTATCATCTTGGATCGCTGTGGATTGAAACGTCAATTATATGGCTGACGCAATAGTAGTCATTATCCTCGGATGCGCATCATTCGAGCCGAACTTCTAACCTGCAATACACGCTCAATTTTCTGATCCTTAATGCTCCTTGAAATAAACTGGGCATGGCCCCCATGTTCAAAATTTTATGAATTTATAACCTATTTAAATTTATTTAATGTGATCGGTTGTTAAGATTAAGTCGATTATCCGCAATATAAATTCTTCTTTGTAATTAATACCATTAGATAACTCCCTGTCTATTCTTAATAATTACCAAGGATTAATGCATTTTGATTGCGGATAATTGCTGCAATGGTGAAAAATCTAAAGAAAGGGTGGTTGTGCCAATTTTTGCAAGAAAGCAAAGATGACAATTTTTCTGAATCCCATAAATTGTAATCAGCAGAGGCAAATCTTTTTTAATTAAAACTTGGAATTGTCTAACTTTATCAAATAAATACAGACTAAAATTTTTTAGTTTTTACGAATGGCATTTATTGTTCAATCGGTTATTAGGCTATATGACTTCATAGTATAGCAAGGCATATTCTAACTTACCTGTTTGACAAAACCTGATAAGTCGCTGACGAGCCGAGCCGTACTGGGCTAATAAAACACTCTCCTTCACTGTGCAGTTGGCGAGAACTACGCACTCTCGCTATAACCATTTAGCTGTACGCAAGTGCTTTTAAAAATCTAATCTGCCCAGCCATTTTGAAAAAATGGGCAGATTTTAAACCGCTCACATTTATTAAAGGAACCAGACTATGCGTAAAAAATATCGTTCTATTGTACTTTCCGTTTTCTTATTTTCTTCAATCTTTTTTGTTACTGTTACATTAGCGAGTGAAACCGCCACGCAACCGATACCAACCTCATCTATCGGGAAGGAACTGGCAGTTATGCGCCATTTAAAAGATGGTAATGAATTTAACATGAGTATGCATGAATTGATTAAACACGGCAGAAAGCTTTTTCGAGCAAATTGGACGATCGAAGAAGGTGGTGGGCGTCCACTCACTAAAGGAATTGGCGATCCACTCTCTGATTCATCCTCACCCCTGTTCTTCCCAAGGAATTTTAACAGGCTATCGGCACCTGATAGTAACTCATGTGCTGGATGCCACAACAAGCCACGTATAGGTGGTGGAGGCGATATAGTAACCAATGTATTTATTACCGGAGAACGCTTTGATTCCGTTACTTTCGATCACAGCGACACTGTGCCTCTTCGAGGTGCTGTCGATGAAGAAAGTAAATTTGTTCAACTCAATAATTTTGCAAATTTCCGCAACACGCTTGGATTATTTGGTTCCGGATATATAGAAATGCTGAGCAGACAAATGACCACTGACTTAAGAAAAATACGCGACTCAATTTCTGCAGGCAGCAGCGCCAAATTGGAAAGCAAAGGAATCTCATTTGGTTCTTTAGCAAGAAATACGGATGGAAGTTGGGATACTAACGCAGTCACCGGATTATTGGCCTCAAGCCTAGTCAGCGACGGTCCTGAGGATCCTCCCAGCTTAATCATCAAACCTTTCCATCAAGCTGGAGGGAAAGTTTCTTTACGTGAGTTTACCAATAATGCCTTCAATCAACATCACGGCATTCAATCCACAGAAAGATTTGGTAATGGAACAGATCCCGATGGTGACGGTTTTACGGATGAAATTACCCGTGCCGATATTACCGCGGCTACATTATTTCAGGCACAGCTCGCCGTTCCCGGTCGGGTTATTCCCAATAATTCAGCAATCGAAGCAGCAATATACCAAGGCGAACTGGCTTTCCAAACCATTGGTTGTGCCAGTTGTCATGTCCCAAAACTCCCACTGGATAATAAAGGCTGGATTTTTAGCGAACCTAATCCCTACAATCCGGAAGGTAACTTGCAAATAGGGCAAGCTCCTGAATACAAAATCGATCTAACCGATAAATCATTAGATAACCCTAGATTAACCCCTGAAAATGATATCGTTTGGGTTCCCGCTTTCACCGACCTTAAATTGCACGATATTACCAGTGGTTTATCCGATCCAAACCGCGAACCGGTCGATCAAAATGCTTCCGGTGCGGCATTCTTTAAAGGCAATTCACGTTTTATCACACGCAAACTCTGGGGTGTAGCCAATGAGCCTCCTTATTTTCATCACGGCAAATATACTACCTTACGTCAAGCAATCGAGGCGCATCGTGGTGAAGCGATGGATTCATACAATAATTGGACTGCGCTGAGCGAAGGAGAAAAGGATTCTATTATTGAGTTTCTCAAGTCATTGAGAGTCTTGCCAAAAGACACGAAGCATTTGGTAATTGATGAACATGGCCAGAAAAAACACTGGCCCCCAAAAAACTGAATCCACTCGAATCTGAATGTTACTTGATCAAGTCGATAAGCGATCGATCTCACCGGAACTCGCCCAGTAATATGCTCCAAAGAAAAAGACCCCGCTGTTATCAGCGGGGTCTTTCCGATTTAAATTATTTATCTAAGTTTTATTTAAGTGTTATGTTGTTGCGAACAGCACGAACGCCTTCTACACCCTTGGCTATACTTTCTGCTTTGCTAATTTCATCTTTCGAGTTAGCAAATCCGCTTAATTGAACAGTGCCTTTGAAAGTCTCCACACTTATTGCAGTGCCTCGTACATGAGGATCATCTAATAACTTTGCTTTTATTTTGGCTGTAATTGCTGAATCATCAATATACTGCCCAGTGCTTGATTGTGTTGGAGTCGAACCGCAACCAACAAGGTTCGCACTGAAAATCATAACAACAGCGATGAATACCCAACGTGAAATGATATAAAAATATTTATTGTTATCCATACTATTTACTCCTCTTTGAGTTTGAGTTGATAATTTTACTAAAAAGCCACTGAATTAAGAGCTATGAAAAATTAAGCCAAAATAATTATTAAATCATCTAAAAAATCTATCTATCGTTGTTTCTGGTAATGCATCGTCTTTAAAACAATAAGCGGATCTTGAGCCATAGGCGAATTACTTGCCCGATTTATAAAAAATTGGATCGTCCATTAGAAATGAATCTTGAATCCCGTCGAAGCTCAATGGACGGCTTTATAAAATTATCGAGTAGCCCGTTTAAAATGATCTAAAGCCGCTTTGGCAGCTTTAGTTGCTGCATTCATTTTCCCCGCTTGTGCTTCTCTACCCGCATCATCAAGACTCTGAATCCCTTCCAATAAATGCTTGTTATTAATCTTTTCATTTTTTGCTGCATTGGCATGAATTTTTGCTTCTTGTGCATGCTCCGCTAGAGATTTTTCATCCTTTGCATACAATGCAGCTTCAGAATATTGAATCGCTAGCTCAATATGGCTGCGCTCCGCATATACATTAAACGACAAAAACGTTATGAGAAGGAAAGTTAAGATTTTAATAACCATTGGGATTCTCCTTAAAGAAATTGAGTGATAAATTAAAACCATTATCTAATAGGAAGTTGAGGGAGTTTCTTGATCTCGTGGCTGAACTTGCTCTTCTCTACCTGATTTTTTCTGATTTGCGGTTTCATCAGATTGCATAATCTCCTCAGGATCCCTATCACGCGGACTAGCAGAATCAACATCACGTTTTGGTTCAGTAATATCCTTCCCTCTGTTATCGTGTTTTTCTTGCGTTGAAGATTGAACTTGTTGAGAAGTCGCAAATAGCGGCGCGCTTATCGATAGCAATAACGCCATGACAATAATCGCAATAAGCATTTTGGATGTTTCGTTTTTTTCCAGCATGATAATTCTCCTTTTAAATAACAAATACCCATCTGTTGCAAAACATAATATAAGTATTAATGATTTATCTTTGATTTACCCACTTGCGAGCGGCTGCTTCAGCCGACGAAATAGCGTCACCTTTTTTGCTGACTGCTTCCGTAAAACTCTCATAGACCACCCTATCTACATCATCAAGAATTCGATAGCGACCATTCCATAGATCGGTAAAATCATCTTGTTCGGCATGTACTATAATGGTATGCCCTTTGTATCGTTTATCCATATTTCCTCCAAAAAGTGCAATTAACTAATTGTGAGTATGTTTAACCATTCCTTTAGTAAGATTAGACTCACCAAAAGATGCCCCTTACTCCTAATCTTTTGCAACTAATAGAAGCGGTGGTTCTGTTGTTGTGCAGGCAACGCCACTAATTACGCGCCAGCAAGCCACTTATGTGATGCTAATGCTTGTCGCAAGAAAATCGCAATTTCATAAATATTTACTGCGATGAGTTTTATGATATTTTTTGACAAGGGGCTAATTACAATCAACCCCTTGAAAGCTTGCTTGTAACTTACTCGTGAATTTGTTATAGCAACGTAACGACTAGCACTTGCAATTTCTCGAGAAATTATCAACCTGCTTTTCTGCCTCTTCTTTGGTAATACCATATCTTGCTTGAACTTTACCTATTAGTTCTTCACGCTTACCTTCGATGACATCAAGATCATCATTGGTCAATTTTCCCCATTGCTGTTGCACTTTTCCAGTAAGTTGTTTCCAATTACCTGCGATTTCGTCCCAATTCATTATGTTCTCCTTTTACAATTATTAAGGTATTGCAGTTCATCACAAATCTCTATCTTCAAACTCCGGTTCATCCTCTAGCTGATCTGCGGTTAGTGCAATGTTGACAGTATTGTCTGAGTAATTAACATCCAAACCTCTAAAGGGGACCGCCACAAGCCTGCCTCCCATGCCAAGTGTGCTTCCTACTGAAACTATCAGAGAATTAATTTTTCCCCCATCAGCAAGTAGCAGATCATCGACATCCCCTACTGTTTCACCATGTAAATCACAAACCTCCATCCCCAAAATAGCCTTCACAGACATATCATGACGATCAATTTGTGCGGATGTTGCCAAATCTCTTGTCTGATTCATATGAAATCTCCTTTTTTAAATTAGATATAAGCCATCAGGATGTATGACTTAAATTTATGCTAACCTTGGTTGCAATACCCTGTCATTAACCTATGTTAAATTTCAGAATTCTTATTAATGAGAATGCGATGAGACCAATAAAACTGGTCAAGGGATTTAGTGTTGAGGTGATGCGTTGTGAAAAACCGCATTAAATCGGTTAGTCCACGCTACTATCATTTCTCCAATTTCTCAAAAGTGTTGGAGCGGGAATTTACAGCGTATAACTTTCTCTCTTGATGATACCTGTCAAGATCTATTCTATGTATCCGGTGCAATCAAACGTTTGGTAGGAAACCAAATATTGAATCGGCTGCCCTTGCCAACTTGACTGCTGATCTCTAATTTCGCTTGGTGCCGATTTAAAACATGTTTCACAATGGCCAACCCCAATCCTGTTCCGCCGGTTTCTCTCGAACGACTGTTATCGACACGATAAAAACGTTCTGTCAAACGTGGAATATGCTCTGCCTCGATACCGATGCCACTATCTTGCACAAAAAACAAACCCTTGCCATTATGTTTTTCCCAATTGATACTGATCTCACCGTGATCTGGGGTATAGCGAATGGCATTGCTGACCAAGTTGCCAAAAGCACTACGCAATTCCTCTTTGCTACCCAATAATTGCTCTTGGGTAGCAATATTTAATTTGATGTGATGACGTCCTGCACTGAGGGATTGCGCATCTTGAAAAATGTCGTGCAGCAAACTTGCGACATTCACAGTTTTTTCTTTGATTTTTTCCTGCGCATTTTCCAATCGCGAGAGGACAAGTAAATCCTCAATCAATCGCTGCATACGTGTAGTCTGTTCGGTCATTAGTACCAGAATGCGCTTATTGAAATCGGGATTCACCTGATTGTCTTCTGATAATGTTTCAAGAAAACCCGCAACAACCGTAAGCGGTGTACGCAGTTCGTGAGAAACATTCGCAATAAAATCCCGCCGCATGGTCTCTATTTTTTCAAATCGAGTAATATCCCTGCTAATCAATAGCTTCTGGTTAAAACCATAAGGAATGATATGTAACGAAACAATAATGTCGTGTTGCCGTGTCTGCCTAAGAATTAAAGGATTACTGTACTGGCGAGACGCCAGAAATTCAACAAATTGCATCTGCCGAACCAAATAGGTAATTTGCTGCCCACCATCTAACGCCAGATTAATGCCTAAGTGCTTTTCCGCCATCGGATTACACCATTCAATGCGATCGTCGTCATCAAGAATCACAATACCATCGGGCATTGCAGAAGTCACGTTGCGCATACGTTCTAACGCAAGACTCAACAGTTGCTGGCTCTGGCTGTGTGCCCGCACATAGCGTGCCAAATGAGCGAACACATCATCCCACGCGCCTGAACCTGCCGGTATACTCGCCAGTGAATGATCTGAACGCTGTAACCAGCGCTCCAGCGCAACCAAGTGTCGTATGTGATGAAACACCATCCATAACAGCACAATACTGAGAAACACCAGTGCCTTCACAGCATCCAGTATCATCCATAACACTGCGGTAATAAAAATAATCAACAGAAGATTTGAAGCACGCCGCCAAATATCACTCACTTAAGTAACCTAAAAATGATCATTGAGGGAAATTTTAATTCTGTCAGATATCAGCATCTGAATCTTTGACAATTGTTAGAGCAGTAGCTGAAAAACGGTAACCAGTGCCCCGTACTGTTTGTATGCACTCATCTTTGCTCACCGATTCGAGAGCCTTGCGCAATCGCCTGATATGGACATCAACGGTACGGCCTTCGGCAGATACCTGATCACCCCATACTTGATGCAACAATTGATCGCGCGAATAGACACGCTCCGGATGCGTCATCAGAAAATGCAGCAAGCGATACTCTGTCGGTCCCAATTCAATTACTGCGCCTGAACAAGTCACGCGATGATCGGCCGGATTTAATCGTAACCCGTCAATTTCAATAATTTCATCACAGGCCGCTGACGGCAAACGGCGCAACACGGCTTGAATACGCGCAATCAACTCACGCGGCGAAAATGGTTTGGTAATGTAATCATCGGCACCGATTTCAAGCGCAGTCACTTTGTCTTCTTCCTCGGTGCGTGCTGTCAGCATAATAATGGGAATTCGTCGAGTTCTTTCATTACTGCGCAAAATCCGGGCAAATTCAATACCACTCATCTGTGGCAACATCCAATCGAGTACAATTAAATCCGGCAATGCATCTTTGATAACAGCCAATGCCATTTCAGCATTGTCTACACCAATACATTCATACCCCGCATGCTGCACATTATAAGCAATCAATTCTTGAATAGCAGGCTCATCT
>WBZQ01000993.1_pt1 | contig 20547 bp, 19 predicted proteins | sample 5204251 | NCBI WGS metagenome assembly WBZQ01 (sample SAMN12412402, study PRJNA552823) | activated sludge metagenome | isolation source: activated sludge from nitrification reactor of wastewater treatment plant... | place: USA: Virginia | collected 2017-09
CCACACTTGAGTTGCACCCGGCTGATGCGCTGATGGGAATATATGGGCACGCCGAAACGTAGCGGCCATACCCGATGCGGAGCGGTGCGCAATAGCATTTCCCGCTCTTTGAGCGCCTTGCTGACCAGCTTGAAATCGTACGTTTCCAAGTAGCGTAAACCGCCGTGTATGAGTTTGCTCGATGCCGAGGAGGTTGCGCTGGCCCAGTCTCCTTGCTCGACCAGCATTACTTTCAAGCCCCGCAGCGCCGCATCATATGCCGTCCAGGCACCGTAGATACCTCCGCCACAGATCAGCAGATCGACCTGCTGGTGAGTTGGCGACGGAAACCCTCTTTTCATGGGCCGCGCATGATCAACGCATTTTGAGGCACATCGCTGATGAGGATATCCACCGAGAAATGCAGACCTGTGCTGATTTCAGCCTCGCTGTTGCAAGTGTAAACCCCTATCAATTTGGCGTGTTCGCGCAATAATTCGACGACCTCCTGCTGTAAGCTTTCGATCGGTAAGCAGAATCCATGCAGAAAGTCGTGAGTTTTCAATAACTGGCGAATTTCTGGAATTGTTTGTTGAGCTTCGATATTGTAGATCAACGGAAACTCTGGTTGAAGCTGGTGCGCATATTCCAGGCTGGGTAAATTGAATGAAGACATGATGATGCGCTGATCCGAGTTATCGCCGATCAAGTCGAGTGTCTTTTGCATTTTTAGCGCATGTCGCGAAACCGGCTCCCAGTCGCGGTTCTTAACTTCGATCAATAAGCGGCAGCGCTCCCGGAAACTAACGAGAAAATCCTGTAGCGTCATGAGGCTATATCCGTATGACTCGGCATTGATCATGCTCTGAAGCTGGTGATGATCAAAATTGTCAATATGTTTATTGTTCAAACCGATCTTGTCGAGGAATCGGTCGTGCCAAAGTACCGGAATCTCATCTCGAGTCAATTGAACATCCGTCTCGATGCCATCGATTGCATAATGCAGAGCCTTATCGAACGCCTCGCGAGTATTTTCCATTGCTTCGCTGCTGGCGCCTCGATGAGCATATATCAAGCAGCGATGAGATGACTCCTGAATTGATTCCGGCATTTTAGGAATGAGTGAGTCTTGAACAATAGGATGGACGGGATCGAAGCAGTTTAGTTCGAAACCGACTGCAGCATTTCTTTGATGGCCGGATCTTTGGCTATCTCTGCGGCAGTTTTACCTGTTTTGCTTTTGAGTTTGGTGCTGGCACCTTTGGCCAGTAACACTTTAACCGCATCAGCGTGATCATGCAGTGCAGCCCACATTAGTGCGGTTACATCGTCGTTGTTTTGCAGATCTATCGTGGCGCCATTGTTCAACAATGCTTCGATGGTGGCGGTATGTCCGTTTTGAGCGGCCAGTATCAGTGCGGTAAACCCGTTGGTGGCCTTGTGATCGACTTTGGCGCCATGTTTGATCAGTAATTCTACAATATCGGTATTGCCAATCAGGGCTGCCAGCGTCAATGCGGTGGCGCCATTCTTGTCTTGTAAATCGACTTTGGCATTTTTGGCCAGCAGTGCTTTGACAATATCGGTATGACCATTCTGGGCTGCCACGAACAGCGGAGTGGTATCGTTGATTGCAAGTAAATTGACCGCAGCCTTGTGCGCCAGCAATTTTTCGACGATGGCGGTATGGCCATTTCTGGCCGCCATATACAGTGCGGTGGTGTTGTCGGATGCTTGTGCATCGACTTGGGCATTTTTTGCCAATAATTTGTCGACGATAGTTGCCCTGCCTTCCATTGCGGCGATGATCAGCGCTGTTAATTTCTCCTTGGTTTGTAGATGAATATTCGCACCATTCGCTAGCAAAGTATCGATAATTGCTTCGTGGCCCTTTTGTACCGCCAGCATTAATGCGGTAATACCATCCGTGGTCTGGGTGTCGAGCTGGGCGCCTTTTTCCAGCAACAGATTGACGATATCGGCATGGCCATTTTTAGCGGCAATAATCAGCGCCGAAGCTCCACCTGCATTTTTCAGATCGATCGTGGCGTTGTTTTCCAGCAGGAATTTAACGATATCGGTATGGCCATATTGGGATGCAACGATCAGTGCGCTAAATCCCATTTCGTTCTGATAGTCAACATTCGTGCCTTTCTCCAATAACTGCTTGAGGGTTGAGATTTCACCGGAGAACGCCGCTTTGAGAAAATCTGTATCATCGGCCCTGACGGGAGAAATCCAAAGCAGGGTTGAACTGATCGTCAGGATGAGGAAAGTGCGGATATAATTAACCATATTTTTTAATTGAATCATTGAGTACACCTATTTCTGGTATTTTAGTTATGAAATTTGTAAGGCTGATTTGTTGATCGAGAGGCAATAAGCAAATGATGATCTGTGATCATCCCGTGCAAACATGAAAAATTGCTGAGATTATCATTGATTCTCCGTTTTTACTCACGCTATCTGCAACACGCGGTCCCTTCGATTGGAATTTATAGACGGGTATTTTAACCCAGAAACATCAGTTTCAAGGCCTATTTAGTCGATGGCGGCATTGTCTGGCGGCTGACTGTCGATTTCAATCTGACCCAAACTAACCAATTAACGATGCAGACCCTATGAATCATGAATGGATCATTCCGGACTGGCCGGCACCCAGTAATGTAAAGTCGTTATTCACGACGCGTAGTGGTGGCGTGAGTGGTTCGATCAACCAGGCTTATGTTTCGTTCAACCTGGCTATGCATGTCAATGATGACTGCCGGGATGTCGAACGAAACCGGGCCTTGCTTCGCCAGCATTTGCCGGCTTCGCCTCTGTGGCTGAAACAGGTGCATGGCACCCATCCGGTTGTAATGGAAAATGCGCAAACAGAGGTGCCGGAAGGGGATGCGGCGCTCAGCACCACACCAGGTTCAGTGTGCGCCATCATGGTGGCTGATTGCTTGCCAGTGTTTTTATGCGATACCGCGGGAAGCGCGGTTGGTATTGCCCATGCGGGCTGGCGTGGATTGTCTGGCGGCATCATCGAACGAACGATTGCTGCGATGGAGAGAAAGTCTGACGAACTAATGGCTTGGCTCGGCCCTGCGATTGGTCCTCAGCATTTTGAGGTGGGCGTTGATGTCTATGAAGCTTTCGTGCGGCACGATGCGCAAGCAGAACACGCTTTCGTGCCGATCAGTGGTTCTGGGCAACAGAAATGGCTGGTGGATATTTTTCTGTTGGCGTGCCAACGTTTGGCCAAGCAGGGCGTTTCTAGAGTCTATGGCGGGGGAATATGCACCTTCAGTGATCCGGAGCGCTTCTTTTCTTACCGGAGAGACGGAGAAACCGGCCGCATGGCGGCGTTGATATGGATGGAATAATCATTATCGGTAACTAATTAATGTATTGTTCTGCAACAGCGTATAATCCGGCCTTTATTTTCTGTTTACTGGTTTATGTCAACGCTTACCTGGATCATTGCCGCTAGCTTGCTGGGTGGAATACTCAGCATATTGTGTGCAGCAATATTGTCACTGAATGCGAAGGTGACGTGGCTTTCGGTATTAATTTCCTACGCGATTGGCGCGTTGCTGGGCGCTGCTTTTCTGAATACATTGCCGGAAGCGTTTGAGTTGTCAGATAACCCGGTGCAGGTGACCAGTACCTTACTGATCGGTATATTGATATTTTTCATCCTTGAAAAGCTGGTTCTGTGGCGTCATTGCCATTTGGATGACTGCGAGGCGCACGATCCAGTCCATGCTGTAGATACAACCATAAGAAATCATGCTCACGATCATGGCCGTAGTGGAATGATGGTCATCGTGGGCGATACGTTTCATAACTTCGTGGACGGTATTCTCATTGCGGCTGCATTCATTGCTGACGTGCAATTGGGCATCGTGACGTCGATTGCGATCATCGCGCATGAGATTCCTCAAGAAGCCGGCGATTTCATCATTCTGTTGAATTCTGGTTATACCCGGCGCATGGCGTTGTTAATGAACATGTTGTCCAGCTTCGCGACGGTGTTCGGCGGCGTTCTGGCCTATTTCATGCTGCATAGCATGAATTTTCTGGTGCAACCGTTGCTGAGTCTCGCATCCGCCAGCATGATTTATGTGGCAATGTCAGATCTGATTCCCAGCCTGCATAAACGTCCTGAAATCAATGCGACTATTCAGCAGGTGACGCTCATTTTGCTCGGTATATCGTCGATTTGGCTAATGGGAAATATTTTTACGCATACTTAAGAAGGTTACCCGCATGATAAAGAAAATCTGGTTGTTAGGGTGGTTGCTGATGTTTGCGTCGAACGTATACGCGGATGACAGGGCTGTTCTGGCTCAAGTGGAACGAAGTGCCCGTGATTGGCTCGCTCGAATAGATGCTGGAGACTATCAGGAAAGCTGGGAACAGGCTTCTAAACTATTGAAGTCAAAAACGGCTCAGGCTGAATGGGTGAAATCGACAATGGCCCTGCGGTCGTCCCGCGGTAAAGTGACCGCCCGGTATATTGCAACGGCTGGAGCGACAACTTCACTGTCGGGCTACCCCGAAGGAGAATACATTGTGTTGCAATTCTATGCGACGTTTGCACCGCAGAATCTCGTGCTGGAAACTATCTCGCTCGGCAAAACGGCCGATGAAACCTGGCAGGTTGTTGACTATGTGATGAAGTAGAGCGCCTGAGCGAATAAAAAACCGTTGCGCTTGGCTGAAATGTTGCAATCAGGTATTACTGTGCTCATTCATTTTCGCTTGGTTTAATCACTGATATTATTCTGCAGAGCTTGCCAGAATTTCAGGTTTTGCTGTCTGGCACGCCTTTAAATCCTTCAGAGATACGATAGTAGACCCGTCGCACGGGCGTTCCATGGCGTACAATGATTCGTGATTCGATCGCACCCGGATGGATCAGCATAGGATTGACATCGATGCCCCGTCGGGTTTTCTCGATGTGTTTCTCGGTCATACTGACCTGAATGATGGGGCGGTCTGTCGGCGACTGATCAGGATGCCAATATTCATACATGGCGCCACTGTCACCAAACATGTTGCGCGAGCGTATATCGAGCGCCGCCTCGCCGTGATTATAAAAATACAGCGAGCTTGCAACCGACCACTTGCTCATTCCGACGACAATCGGATTTTCACCGGTTTTCTCTCTGACATCTGCGACAATTTGACGAATCTCACGAGCAGTTTCACGCCAGAAATAGTGCTCGGTGAAGAACTGATACGGTATGCCGGGTATGCCTAGCACCATATAGTGCAATACTGCCGCATAAACGAATACGCATGAAATAATCGTGGGCTGCCATGCGGCCTGGATTCGCCTAGTAAAATTGCCGATCTGTTCGGTCTGCCCCATCATCCATGCCAGGGTGGGCAATAAGGCAAGCCAGAGCGGCCCCGTCCAATGAAAGCGAGGAGCATCGAAAGCGCTCGTGGCAAAAAAAATGACGAGTGGCACACCGGTGAAAATTTGCACGAAGAGACGGCGTCTTCGATTATTCTGCTGATCCGCCTGCTGATCGTGACGCGCAAACAAGGCCATTAACGCCGCAATAAAACCTACCGGCGTCAGTAAAATGAGCATGTGGAAAATCAATACATGGATGCCGAATTGATCGTTGTCAGCCAGAACGCGAGTTGACTGGAACGCGAACGAAGCCCAGTCGTGTTGGTAGTTCCAGATCACTACCGGCGAAAAAAGCAGTAATGCCAGCAGCGCGGCGAGATACGGATGCGGATGCTTCATCCATTGCCGTGCTATCGAATCGATGATGACAAACACCAATGCGGCTATGCCGAGTAATCCCAGCGTGTATTTCGAGAGCAATCCCAGTCCGAAGGCGATGCCCATTCCCAACCATGCGGAACGCTGGTCGGCGAGTAACGCGCGTTCCATATAATACAATGTTGCTGCCCAGGCGGCATTTAATGGTGCATCCGGGGTCATCAACAAACCTGATGCGAACCCCATCGGCAAGATGGTCAGTAACAGCACAGCGCGCATCGCAGTGGATTTGTCGTAGAGGTTTTGCGCCAAGGCGTACAGATATCCCATGGTGATGAACCCGCACAGAATCGCCCCTATGCGCACGCCAAATTCATTATCTCCCAACAACGAAGTACCCAACCAAATCAACCACGCCACCATCGGAGGATGATCGTAAAAGCTGAGATCCATGTTTTGGGCATATTGCCAGTAATAGGCTTCATCAGGTATGAGTTGCGCCAGACCGAAGTAAACCAAGCGCAGTAATACCGCAAACAGCACAATGCCAATGGCTGCGATGCGCCAGCGGATTTCAGTAGACGGAAGATTATTTTTGTCGGGAAAAACGTAAAATGCTGAGCCAAGATAATTGACCGCAGCGGTGGTGATAATGGCGGGAAATATCGCCAGCATGGGAGATATATCCAGTACATACACCAATAAAGCCAGTACGCCGCCACGCAGTAGCAGTGCAAGCATGCCTACGGTCAGAAAACGGCCGAACTGGTGCCATTGGAGATAACCGGCATGATGCGCCCGAAATGACCACTTTGAATTCAGGATGTAATTGGCAGTAGCTGCAACCAGGAAACTGACACAGTGCGCCAACGCCAATCCGGTATTCTGGCTTATCATCCATTGAAAGGCGATGGCGTCGATGAGAACACCCAATAATCCCACGGCTGCGAAACGACTGGCTGTGTTAACGTTGACCGTGCCACCAGCCAGAGTGATCAGACGTTGAATATATGCCTGCTGATGAAAGAAAGACAGCTTGGAATTACCATAGGTACGGTCATGGAAGCAGATCGGTATTTCGATGACGCGTAATTTGCCATGATGAGCCATCAATAGCTCGAGTAAAATCTTATAACCACGGGCATTGCCAGAGATATTGGCCGCCAATTCCCGTCGAAATGCAAAAAAACCGGACGTTGCATCATTGACATCACAAATTGGCCGCGCTATCCATCCGCCGATGCGGGACAACAATTGCCGATGCAGGGGCCAATTTTCCGTACTGCCGCCAGGCACATAACGACTGCCGACCGCGACGTCGAAATTGCCATTCAATACCGGGGTAACCAGTGCGGATAAGCGTTCCGGCGGATGGCTGAGGTCAGCATCCATCACAACGATGACATCGCTGTGCGCCGCGGCTACACCGGCCAAGATCGAGGCAGTTAAATCTGGCTTCTCTGTACGCTGAATCAGATGAACCCGGGCGCGTTTTTCCCAAGCATGTACCTTATCCGGGGTACCATCGCTTGATCCGTCGTCAACAATGATAACCTCGAAATTTTTACTGGGAATGTCCAGTGCAAATAAACGGGTCAATAGTAAATCGATATTTTCAGATTCGTTGAGGGTGGGCACTACGATGGTAAATTGGGTCATGTAGTTCCACAGATTAAAATTGAGTCGTGATGGTGAGCCGCATGGATGTTATTTTTGTTGTTTTTGATATTTGTTAACCGCTTTATTATGATCGGTCAGATTGGTGGAAAATTCTGATTCTCCATTTCCTTTTGCAACGAAATACAATGCATCAGTTTCGGCTGGATTGAGTGCTGCACGGATGGAAGCCAAGCTCGGCAGAGCAATAGGAGTGGGCGGCAAACCAGCGCGAGTATAAGTGTTGTATGCTTGGTCTGCAAGTAAATCCTGTTTCCTTAAATTACCATCAAACTGTTCGCCCAATCCATAAATAATCGAGGGGTCGGTTTGTAGTTTCATCCCTTTTCGCAAGCGGTTGATGAAAACTCCCGCAATTTGGGAGCGATCGCTTTCCATTCCGGTTTCTTTTTCGATAATGGACGCAAGAATCAGTGCTTCATAGGGGGTGGTTAGAGGTAAGTCTTCAGACCGTGAATGCCAAGCCGTATGCAAATGGGTTTGCATGGCTTGATAGGCGCGACGCAGAATATGCATGTCGCTGTCGCCCTTGATAAAATAATAGGTATCCGGAAAAAATAATCCTTCGGCAACAGTTTCTGTTGCGCCAATCTGAAACAGAATTTCCTGCTCAGTCAAACTCACTGTATCATGCTGAATATTGGGATTTTCCAGGAGGATTTTTTTTAGTTGATTGAAAGTCCTGCCTTCGATGAATTGGATCGCATTCTGTTTGGCATCACCCTGGGTTAAATAATCGAGAAGAGCTATTTGAGTCAGATTGCTGGTGATTTGGTAATCGCCGGCCTTGATTGCAGATTCTCGATTAAGATAGCGGGCCAGAAGAATGAATGACCATTTGCTATGAATGACCCCAGCATCCTCGAGTTGCTGAGAAATTTGCTTAAGATTGCTACCGGGTGAAATGGAAAATTCGTAGGGTGATGAAGTTAACTTGATGCTGGAGTGGACGTGAAGATAAAACCATCCCACCAGCAAAATGATTGAAAATATTGCCCAGAACAATCGGCGGATAAGGGTATGCATGCGCCAGAAAAGTCAATTTATACTTTACGGAAAACCAGTGTTCCGTTGGTACCTCCAAACCCAAATGAGTTTGATAAAGCTACGTTTATGGTCATTTCACGGGCAGTGTTAGGAACATAGTCCAGATCGCAGAGTGGATCCTGATTGACCAGATTGATCGTCGGAGGGGCAACTTGATGATGGATAGCCAACGTGGAAAACACTGCTTCTACACCACCGGCAGCACCGAGTAAGTGACCGGTCATTGATTTTGTGGAATTAACTGCGAGCTTTCTGGCATGATCTCCAAAACATCGTTTTACTGCAATGGTTTCCGCAATATCGCCCAGCGGCGTGGAAGTACCATGTGCATTAATGTACTCAACCTCGGAAGTGTGGATTCCAGCGCTGTTAAGTGCATTGGTCATGCAACGAGCTGCACCTTCGCCATCCTCGCTAGGGGCGGTCATATGAAACGCATCGGCGCTCATTCCAAAACCAGCCAATTCAGCATAAATTTTTGCACCGCGCTTTTTGGCATGTTCAATTTCTTCCAGCACCAGAATGCCTGCGCCTTCTCCTAGAACAAAGCCATCCCGATCTTTATCCCAAGGGCGGCTAGCGCTTTCAGGATGATCGTTGTTCACTGACAATGCTTTCGCAGCGGCGAATCCGCCAATGGCAAGAGGAGTGACGCAGGATTCCGCGCCGCCGCATACCATGATATCGGCATCTCCATACTCGATCATGCGCGCCGAACTGCCGATACTGTGGGTAGCCGTCGTGCATGCCGTGACAATGGCAAGATTGGGACCTTTATACCCATACATGATGGATAAATTACCAGCGATCATATTGATGATCGTACTAGGTATGAAAAACGGCGAGATTTTGCGCGGACCACCAGCATGATAGGCGGAGTCAGTGTTTTCGATCATGGGTAAACCGCCAATGCCTGACCCAATATTAATCCCTATCCGTTCTGAGGCAAGTCCTGTTATGTCGTCTATGCCGGCATCCTTGATGGCTTGCATTCCCGCGGCCATGCCGTAGTGGATAAAGATATCCATACGACGGGCTTCCTTGACTGATAGATAATCGTGAATATCGAAATCCTTTACTTCGCCAGCAATTTGAGAAGAAAAACTGGATGTATCGAAACGGGTGATCCGCGAAATTCCCGATTTTCCTGCAACGAGACTTTCCCACGCACTTGATACAGAATTTCCGACGGGCGAAATAATTCCGAGCCCAGTTATGACGACCCTGCGTTTAGACAAAATAACTCCACCTATTTAACAGAAAAAATTAGTTTGTGTTTGCAGTGACGTAATCAATGGCTTCTTGAACAGTGTTTATTTTTTCAGCTTGTTCATCGGGAATTTCACATTCGAATTCTTCTTCTAAGGCCATGACCAGTTCGACTGTATCGAGAGAATCTGCTCCGAGATCATTGACAAAGGATGATTCATTTTTGACTTCTGCTTCATTAACACCAAGTTGCTCGGCAACAATCTTTTTAATACGCTGCTCTATATTTTCCATCGAGATACCTTCCTTATCAGGTAAGAAAAACTGGTTGATTCTATCAAATTTTAGATGCCAACAAAACTGAGTTTGCCCTGTAGTACAAGAAGCTTTTCATTTTTTATTTGCATTCTAGTCCATCTTTTTTTCAAATCATTTCAATCCATATGCATCCCGCCATTCACATGCAGTGTGGCGCCGGTGATATAGCCTGCTGCAGAAGAAGCTAGAAAAGCTACCGCTGAAGCAATGTCTTCAGAGCGTCCTAATCTTCCCAGAGGAACATGTTGAATTAAGCTCTGTTGCTGTTCATTCGTCAAAGCGCGGGTCATATCAGTATCAATAAAACCGGGTGCGACACAATTGACAGTAATGTTGCGGCTGCCTACCTCACGGGCTAGTGATTTACTGAAACCGAACATACCGGCTTTGGCTGCGGCATAATTTGCCTGACCGACGTTTCCGATGGCCCCGACAACAGAAGAAATATTGATAATTCGTCCATAACGAGCTTTCATCATAGCGCGAAGCACTATTCGACTCAACCGGAAAACGGATTTGAGATCGGTTTCGAGTATCTCATCCCATTCTTCATCTTTCATCCGCACAAGTAAATTGTCCCGTGTGATTCCGGCGTTGTTGACCAGGATCTCAATGTCGCCGAATTTCTCGCGAATGCCTTGCAAAGCAGAGGCAATTTGTTCAGCATCATTGACATTTAGTAGAATTCCCATGCCTTGTATCTTGGCCTGCTGCAGATAAAGGTTGATGTTATTGACGCCATGTTCCGTAGTCGCGGTTCCAATGACGATTGCACCTGATCGACCCAGCTTGAGCGCAATGGCTTCCCCAATGCCTCGGCTGGCCCCGGTAATTAACGCTTTTTTATTTTCCATATACAATTCCTGGATCTAACTATGAACATTCGTAGCTAAAAATCATGGCATCATTGTGCATTTAAATTACTAATGGTCTGTTTAATTGCTTCACTGTTGGCAAGAGAGATATGCTGTAAGTTGGAATCAATGCGCTTATTCAGTCCCATCAATACCTTCCCTGGGCCGCATTCAATCACATGGGTAATGCCAAAAGCTGGTAACGCTTGGATAGTGGCTACCCAACGCACGGGGCTTACAAGCTGCTGAACCAGAATCTGTTTAAGCGTCGCAGTATCGGCATGGGATTTTGCATCGACATTATGCAGTATGGGAATGCGAGGTGAGTGCAACGTAACTGATTCCAGTTGCTGACGCATATGATCCGCTGCTGGCTTCATGAGCGAGCAGTGTGAAGGAATGCTCATCGGTAACATGAGTGCACGCTTTGCCCCTTTTGCTTTGGCTAATTCAATACCGCGCAGAATGGCATTTTTATGTCCGGCAATGACGATTTGTCCAGGGGAATTGAAATTGGCTGCTTCGAGAGTTTCACCATTACCCGAGCTTGTTACCTCATGGCATATCAGTTCCACAATACCATCTTCCAATCCCAATACTGCGGCCATTCCACCCATCCCTTCGGGAACTGCCTGCTGCATCGATTGCGCACGGAAACGGACTAATTTCAACGCATCAGCGAAACTCAGTGCTTCCGAGACGACAAGAGCGGAGTATTCTCCAAGGCTGTGTCCGGCCACTAATGATGGTTGCCGGCCGCCCGAACTGATCCAGGCTCGATAAACTGCGATACCGGCGATCAGCATCAGCGGCTGCGTGTTCACTGTCGAGTTGATGTCTTCAGCGGCTCCTGAGTTGATCAGAGACCAGAAATCCTGTTCAAGGATGTCCGCTGCTTCTTGAAATGTCTGCTGGATGATGGGAAAGTCTGCATATCCATTCATCATTCCGATCGACTGGGATCCCTGTCCGGGAAATACAAATGCAATATTCATCAATTACCAGCGCAACAGCACTGCCCCCCATGTAAAACCGCCCCCGACGCCTTCAAGCAGAACCAATTGTCCCGGATGAATGCGTCCGTCGCGTACTGCAAGGTCCAGGGCCAACGGAATCGACGCTGCTGAGGTATTGCCATGCTTATCGACCGCTACCACTACTTTATCCATCGGGATGCCAAGTTTTCTTGCAGTGGACTGAATAATGCGGATATTGGCTTGATGGGGAATTAACCAATCGATGTCGGCCGGCTGCAGATCGTTTTTAGCAACTGCTTCCTGAACAACTTCTTCCAGGACTTTTACCGCAAATTTAAACACGGTATTGCCCTCCATATTGATGTATGGATTCCCTTGAACTTTGCCTCCACTGATGCTGCCCGGAACGGAGAGCACTTTACTGTAATTGCCGCTGGCGTGCAGGTGGGAAGACATAATGCCCGGCTGCTCGCTTTGTGACAGCACAACGGCGCCCGCGCCATCGCCGAACAGTACACAGGTACTGCGGTCATTCCAGTCGATGATTTTAGAATAAATTTCGCTGCCTACCACCAGTGCATTGCGGCATTTACCCGAACTGACAAACATATCGGCTGTTGCTAGCGCGTATACAAACCCACTGCAGACTGCCTGAACATCGAATGCAGGACAATTGTCGATGCCCAGCTTGTTCTGCAAAATGCAAGCCGTGCTCGGAAAAACCATGTCGGGCGTGGTGGTGGCCACAATAATCAGATCGATATCCTTGCTGGTGACCCCCGCCGCTTCCATCGCATTTTTACTGGCATATACTGCCAAATCGCTGGCGGTTTGATCTACTCGCGCAATATGTCGTTCGACAATGCCTGTGCGGGTACGTATCCATTCATCGCTGGTATCGACCATGCTTTCAAGATCACGGTTGGTGAGTACTTTTTCAGGGAGATAACTGCCTGTTCCAATGATTCTTGAATACATTATTTTGCCATTGGTTGTGGAGAAATTTGAGAATGGTGGGAAAATTCAGACACTCGTTCGCTGATCCGCCGTAACATGCCGCCGCGCACTTCATCAGCGGCGCGTTTGATGGCAAAACCAAATGCATAAGCGTCGGCGGAGCCATGGCTTTTGATGACGATCCCGCGCAGGCCCAAGAAACTGGCGCCATTATAGCGCCGATGATCGACTCGGTGCTTAAAAGAATTAATGACCGGCATTGCAATGATACCGGCCAATTTCGTCAGTAAATTGCGTTTGAATTCTTCGCGTAAATAAGTGGCCAGCATTTGAGCCAGGCCTTCGGAAGTCTTGAGGGTGATGTTACCTACAAATCCGTCGCAGACAACGACATCGGTGGTGCCGCGGTAAATGTCGTTGCCTTCTACGTTGCCATAAAAGTTAAGTCCGCTATTTCGTAACAATTCGGCTGCTTGCTTGACGATTTCATTTCCCTTGATTTCTTCTTCACCGATGTTCAGCAGTCCAACGCTCGGATAAGGCTTGTTTTCCACTGACGATACCAATGAGGCGCCCATGATTCCGAATTGAAATAAATGCTCGGCTGTGCAATCGACATTGGCGCCCAGATCCAATACATAGGTGTGGCCTGTCAACGTAGGCAATATGACTGCAAGCGCCGGGCGGTCTACACCTGGGATGGTCTTTAATACGAATCGTGACGTTGCCAGCAATGCGCCGGTATTTCCAGCACTGATACAAGCTTGGGCCTCACCGGTTTTGACCAAGTTGATCGAAATCCGCATGGATGAGTTTTTTTTCCACCGCAACGCCATGGCCGGGGATTCATCCATGCCCACGACCTCAGTTGCTGGGTGCAAGCGTATTCGGGGGCTTAATTTCGTATTTGCAGCGCGCAATTCCGCCTCGATGGCGTCAGGAATACCGACAAGGATGAGATTGGCTTCAGGGTCATGCCGGAGATATTCAAGCGCGGATGGAACGGTGACATGGGGGCCATGATCGCCACCCATACAATCTACTGCTACGGTAATGTCCAATTTTGGTGCTCTTGTGACAGAAAGAAACTATACAGTGCGTTCGGATTGTAGCAATAGGTGGAGCTGTTAATCGTTTTTGGTTTTGATGACTTTTTTGCCACGATAATATCCGTTGGGACTGATATGGTGACGTAAATGAACTTCTCCAGTGCTCGGTTCAATGCCCAGAGGAGGGTTGGTCAGAAAATCATGAGAGCGATGCATGCCGCGTTTTGAGGGAGATTTTTTATTCTGCTGAACTGCCATGTGATTAACTCCTTGGATTCAATGTTTTTTAAGTGATGACAAAATTGCAAATGGATGTGCTGATTGTGATTCATCCATTGAACTGCTTGTTAAATCTTTTTGGTGGACTATGCATTCACCCTCCGGATGCCGGGAAGAAATTGCTAGGCCCAGAATAATTTCCTCTTCGATTAGATTCATGACGTCCAGATCGTTGCTGGCCAGAATGGCGTCGATGCCATCTTCTGCGTCATTCTGGTTAAGTTCCACCTCATTTTGAGCCAGGATTAGATCATTCTGCAGATCAATGACATGGATTAACTTATCAAGGCAGCGTTGACAAGACAGATGGATTTCGCCTTTAATTTCCAGATGTAAACTTGGTTTGTTATTTTTATCAAAATAACCACGAATCTGATAGGTCACTTCACCTTCTTTGTCAAATAACAGATCATGCAAACGCGCAAGCTCAAGCAACGGGATTCTACCATGTTGTATGCCCGCATTACGTACAAAATCGAGGGAGTCTATCACAAATCGCACAGACATAAGGCGCGCATGTTATATTTTTTACCTGTAAGTGTCAAAAAAATAAGAAGGATTTAAGACCACACATGAATGAACACAGCCACAAGCTCATCTTGGGATCCAGCTCAATTTTCCGGAAGGAATTATTGCAGCGCTTGCAAATTCCATTTGAAACAATGAGTCCGAACATTGATGAAGTTTCATTGGAACATGAGACATCGGAAGAAACCGCGTTGCGCCTGGCAGCAGCCAAAGCGCGGATGGTGGCCACGCGATACCCACATGCATTGATCATCGGTTCCGATCAGGTCGCAGTACTGGGAAATGAGCGTCTCGGCAAACCATTGAATCATGCCAATGCAACTGCGCAGTTACGGCTCATACAAGGCAAAGAAGTATTTTTTCATACCGCAATATGTTTATTCAACAGTGCCACCGATCGTCTGCAAACACGTCTTGTTTCTTATCGCGTGAAATTCAGGTCGCTGACTCCCCAGCAGATCGAAGGCTATTTGCAAAAGGAGCAGCCTTATCATTGCGCCGGTAGCGCCAAATCCGAGGGATTAGGGATTGCTCTCATCGAGAGGATGACTGGAGATGACCCCAATGCTCTGATCGGTTTGCCGCTCATTGCTTTGATCGATATGTTAGGGAACGAAGACGTGAGGGTTATCTGAAATAAACCATACGATTGCAAATTGAAGAGGAATGTGAAATTATTGCACGTCAGTGAGATTTTCACTGCTTATATAATTTGTTCATGAGAAAATATTCGGCTTACTCTATCATCCTGATGCTCGTCGTGAGCATTCTGACGAATGGGTTGAGCTTGTCCTTCAGAGGAGAGGTATTTGCTCATGAACTGGATCATATCCATCAAGTATTGCCTGCGGATCCTGTCGCACATCTGGAATACCATCGCAATAATGTTTCCATGGATGGTGCGGATCTTGATGCCGCGACTCACTTATGTTTGCATTCCGCGGGACAATATCAACCCTTCTTTTTCAATTCATTGCCGCTTATTCCTGCTCAGGATTCAACGGATCTGTTGCTAGTCTTTATTTCCACATTTTTTCCCGAAACCATTCCCGATTTACTTTTGCGCCCTCCTCGAAGCTCTTTTCTTGCTCTTAGCTAGACGTAAAAAATAATGATGTGGTTTGTAGGTTAATTGCAGTAATCCCTAGTCAGGCAAAACAGATTATTCCAATTAATTTTTACGATCCATTTACTTGGCGTAGGTAAGCTGATGTGTGTGTGGAGGAAATTATGATATTCAGTGGCTTATTGGTAGCGCTCTGTTATTGGGCTGCGCTCGGGTTGCGGCTCATGCTGCTGGGTTTGGTATTTTTATTGATTTTTTTACCTCAATCTCATGCTGGCGCTGATTCTTTCAGTACTTCGGCCGACAATGTTCAAGAACCTCTCGCGAAGGCGATCGTGTCTGAACTGGGTGATTTGACATTACGAGATGCGGTCAATCTCGCATTGTCGCGAAACCCTGAATTGGCTGCTTTCTCCAGAGAAATACGTGCACTGGAAGGTTTGACGCTTCAAGCAGGATTACTCAAGAATCCGGAACTGAATCTGAATGTGGAGAATGCCGGCAATGTCCAGAAGTTACCTGGCGACGTCAACTCGGCGCAAGCGGTGGCGCAAGAAGTGGTTCAGCAACTGTCGACGATCCGAATCTATCAATTGATAGAACTTGGTGGAAAACGCGCTGCCCGAGTAAAAGCGGGCTTGCTGAGTGAAGAGCTTGCTGCCAAAGACTATGAAATCAAGCGTATTGATATTATTTTCCGGGTTGCCAATGTTTTTACCGAAGTACTCGCTGCTCAAGAGCGGCTGAGGCTGGCTGAGGAAACCAAGCGGGTGGCCCAAAACGTCGTGAGTACCGTGACGGAACGCGTTCAGGGAGGAAAAGTAGCCCCCATCGAAGAAACGAGAGTCAAGGTGGGACTATCGACGACACGTATCGAACTGGAACAGGCGCAGCGCGATTTAACGGGTGCCCGCAAGCGCCTGGCGTTATTGTGGAACAGCTCATCGCCTCAGTTCAACCAAGCTCTGGGAAATCTTGAGACCTCGATTGCACCGCCCCATTTTCCAACTCTGGAAGAGCGCGTACTGAATAATCCGGTTGCGCTGCGCGCCATAAAAAATATCGAACAGCGTAAAGCCCTGCTGGAAGTGGAGCAGACGAAGCGTATACCTAATCTGACGGTTAACGCGGGGGCTGTACATCACTCACAGCTTGGGGGCACGACTATCATAGCTGGTTTGCAAATACCGCTGCCGTTGTTCGACCGCAATCAGGGTAATCTGACCGATGCTCATCAGCGTGTGGACAAAGCAGTCGATGAACAAATGTCTGCTGAGTTGAGGCTAAAAACAGAACTCGCACAATCCTATGAAACAATGTCGGCGGTATGGAACGAAATCAGTATTCTGCGCGACGAGGTGTTACCCGGCGCCAAGAGTGCTTTCAATGTGACTCGCAGAGGATATGAGTTAGGTAAATTTGGTTTGCTCGAACTGCTGGATGCGCAACGGATTCTGTTTCAGAATCAATTGCTTTATGTGCGTGCCTTGGCTAACTATCAACGTTTGATCAATGATATCGAACGCTTGATTGCGGAGCCGATCGATAATCTCAAACCCCATCAAGACGTCAACATCCATCAGCCTAGCGGCGAGATAAAGGTTAAGGATTGAACTATGAACAAAACACAATGGATGCCCATCCTGGCCGTGATCGGCACAGGGATCGTACTGGGTGGATTGATACTGATAATGGATAAGCCTTCTGGGGTAACAGAAGGAGCGGAAAGCGGCCCGGCCCATGAAAAACTGACCGATAACCCAATCAATATTGGGCCTCGAGGCGGCAAGTTATTTACCGATAAGGACTTCAGCCTGGAACTAACGATATTTGAAAAAGGCGTGCCGCCGCAGTTCCGGATATTTTTGTATGAAAAAGGGACATTGTTGCTACCGACGGCGGCCAAAGTAGCGGTAACGTTATCTCGCTTGGGCGCGCCAGCGCAGCTCTTTAAATTTACGCCGGAAGCGGATTATTTGCTTGGCGATCATGTCGTGGAAGAGCCGCACTCGTTTGATATCGCCGTTGCGGCTGAACATAACGGCAAAATCATGCACTGGAGCCATAGCCAGGTCGAAGGACGGGTAGAAATAGCCGATGATATGCTGAAAAGTATGGGCATCGAACTTCTGACCGCAGGGGCGGCAATCATTCGTCCGACGCTGAAACTGCCGGGAGAAGTGGTTTTCAACGAACATAACATCGTGCGGGTGGTGCCGCGGGTGGCTGGTCTGGTGACCGATGTGCAAGGACATCATGGCCAGCATGTCAAAAAGGGCCAGGTGTTGGCGGTGATCGAAAGCCCGATGCTGGCGGATTTGCGCAGCCAGTATTTCGTTGCGAAAAAACGTTTGGCTCTGACGAGAACGACATATGAACGTGAAAAACAGTTATGGGAAGAAAAGATCAGCGCCAAACAGGATTTTCTTCTGGCGCAGGAATTGTGGAATGAAGCCCAGATTGCCTTGGAACTTGCCACCACCAAACTGCGCGCCCTGGGTGTGCAACCCGACGCTAATTACCTCAAATCCAATTATGCGCATTATGAAATACGCGCGCCGATCTCAGGAATCATCATCGCCAAAGCGATTGCGCTGGGGGAAGCGCTGAAGGAAGATCGCGAAATTTATACTATCGCGGATGTGTCCACGGTATGGACGGCGGTTACGGTCTATCCGAAAGATCTCAATATCATCCACGAAGGCCAGAAGGTTGCGGTCAAAGCAACCGCTTCGGATATCGAAAGCCAGGGCACTGTGACGTATATTTCCACACTGATCGGTGGCCAGACCCGCACCGCGACGGCCCGGGTCGAGCTTGACAACAAAGATGGGCGCTGGCGTCCCGGTATGTTTGTCAATGCTGAACTGGTGGCGGAAGAAATCCAGGTTCCCGTGGCGGTGGCGGTGAGCGCCCTGCAAACGTTACGAGACTGGACGGTGGTATTCGGCCGTTACGATCAGTATTTTGAAGCTCGTCCTCTGGAGCTGGGGCGCAGCGATGGCGAAATGGTTGAAGTGCTGAAGGGGCTGTCTGCGGGGGAACAATACGCCGGCGGCAATAGTTTCGCGCTGAAGGCGGAACTGGGCAAGGCTGGCGCCAGCCACGATCATTAATTCGGCAACATAACCGAGGTAGATCATCATGTTTGAACGCATACTCCATATCTCCATCTATCAGCGCGCCATCGTTTTGATGGTGGTTTCGATGGTGGCTATCATCGGCGTTTATAGCTACCAGAAACTGCCGATCGATGCTGTGCCCGATATTACCAACGTGCAGGTGCAGATCAACACGAATGCCCCGGGTTATTCGCCGATCGAGGCTGAGCAGCGCATTACCTTTCCGATTGAAACGATCATGGCAGGGCTGCCGCATTTGCACTATACCCGCTCCATTTCCCGCTATGGATTGTCGCAAGTCACGGTCATTTTCGATGATGGAACGGATATTTATTTCGCGCGCCAGCAGGTCAGTCAGCGCATCCAGGAAGCCAAAGGCCGTTTGCCCATTGGCATCGAGCCGATGATGGGGCCGATTTCGACCGGCTTGGGTGAAATTTTCATGTGGACGATCGAGGCCAAGGAAGGTGCGCGGAAACCTGATGGCACTCCCTATACCACCACCGATTTGCGCGAAATTCAAGATTGGGTGATCCGGCCGCAACTTCGCATGGTGAAAGGAGTGACCGAGATCAATACCGTCGGCGGCTATGTCAAACAATTTCATGTCGTGCCCTATCCGGAAAAAATGATTTCCTTCGGTCTATCGCTGGTCGATTTGATGACGGCGCTGGAGCGCAACAATTTGAACGTCGGCGCCGGCTATATCGAAAGAAGCGGTGAACAGTATCTGGTTCGCGTTCCCGGTCAGATTGCTGATCTGGCTGAAATCGGCAATATCATTCTGGGATCTCGCCAAGGGACACCGATCCGCGTCAAGGACGTGGCCGATATTCTGATCGGCAAGGAATTGCGCAACGGTGCGGCGACGCAAAATGGCAAGGAAGTCGTGATGGGCACGGTGCATATGCTGATCGGGGAAAATAGCCGCATCGTGGCCCAGGCTGCCGCCAGAAAACTCGAAGAAATCAGCCGCAACTTACCTGAAGGCGTCGTCACGACACCGGTATACGATCGCACCACGCTGGTCGATAAAACCATTCATACAGTGGCGAAAAATCTACTCGAAGGCGCGGCGCTGGTGATCGTGGTACTGTTGCTATTCCTCGGCAATTTGCGCGCGGCGCTGATTGCGGCCTTCGTGATTCCGTTGTCGATGTTGTTCACGTTCACCGGCATGGTAGCCAATCATGTCAGCGCCAATCTGATGAGCCTGGGCGCGATCGATTTCGGCATCATCGTTGATGGCGCGATCGTGATCGTCGAAAATAGCATCCGCAGGCTGGCGCATGAACAGACGCGGCTGGGACGGAGTCTGACGCTTCCAGAGCGCCTCGAACTGGTGTTCGATGCCTCGCGCGAAGCGCGGCGGGTGCTCATCTACGGTGAGTTGATCATCATCATCGTCTATTTGCCGATTTTTGCGCTGACGGGCGTCGAAGGGAAAATGTTTCATCCAATGGCGCTGACCGTGGTCACAGCCCTGGTGGGCGCGATGATACTTTCGATTACGTTTGTTCCGGCTGCCATTGCATTGTTCTTATCCGGCAAGGTGCAGGAAAAGGAAAGCCGCGTCATGACCTGGGCTAAAAAAACCTATGTTCCGTTACTGGCTGCCACGATGAAGAATCGTGAACTGACGGTTACGATTGCGATCGTCATCGTGATTTTGTCCGGTTTGTTGACCACCCGCGTTGGCAGCGAGTTCGTTCCCAGCTTGAATGAAGGCGATATCGCGCTGCACGCCATTC
>WBZQ01000994.1_pt1 | contig 20540 bp, 11 predicted proteins | sample 5204251 | NCBI WGS metagenome assembly WBZQ01 (sample SAMN12412402, study PRJNA552823) | activated sludge metagenome | isolation source: activated sludge from nitrification reactor of wastewater treatment plant... | place: USA: Virginia | collected 2017-09
GCGCTCCGCGAGCCCCTGCAACACGAACTCGCCTTCGGGCGCCGCCGCTCCCTCGCGGGGCGCTCGCGTTCCCCGCGCCTTTGCGACACGAACTCGCTTGCTTCCGAGGCCTACTCGGGCACCGCTACTTAGCGTGATTTTCGAAGGGCTGCGCGCCCGCCGCGTATAAACTCCGGGCCCAGATACGATGCTGATCCTACCGATCGGACAAGAGAACAACGTCGTGCGTCGCACACCCTGGGTGTCGGCGCTGCTGATCGCGCTCAACGTGCTCGTGTTTCTGGTCGCTCAGGGGCTGGGCGACGAGGGCCGCTGGCGTCGCCAGCTCGGAAGCTGCCTCGAGTACTTCGCGGCGCATCCCTACCTCACCATGCCCGCCGCTCTGTCCCGGCGACTGGGCCCCGCCTTCGAGGAGCACGCGAGCGCGTGGCGTGCGCAGTGGGCAGCCGGCGAACGGGACGTCGACCCCTGGCAACAAGCCGACGAGCAGGCACAACTCGAGCGCTTGTCCGGGGCAGCCCTCGACGCCTTGCTGGCACTGCCAGTGCAGCGCCTGGGTTACGTGCCGGCGGCGCCTGAGGCTCTCGACGCGCTGACGTCGATGTTCATGCACGCCGGCTTCATGCACCTGTTCGGCAACATGCTGTTCCTGTTCCTCACCGGCCCGTTCCTCGAAGACCGCTACGGCCGCGTGCTCTTCCCGACGTTCTATCTGCTCGCCGGGCTGGCCGCGCTGTGGGCGCATGCCAGCCATGCGCGTGACAGCCTCGTGCCGCTGGTCGGCGCATCCGGAGCCATCGCCGGGCTCATGGGCGCGTTCCTGCTCAGGTTGGGGCGCGAGCGCATCCAGTTGCTCGTGCTTCCCATCCCGATCCTGTGGTTCGTGCGCTTCCTGCGTTGGCATCTGACCGTGCCCGCGTTCGTCGTGCTGCCGCTCTGGTTCGGCGAACAGGTGTTGCTCGCTCACCTGGCGCCCGAGGATGCCGGGGTTGCGTTCTGGGCGCATGTGGGTGGCTTCGTGTTCGGGTTCGTGGTGGCGCTGGGGCTGCACATGGCGCGCATCGAGGAACGTTACATCCATCCCGCCATCGAGAACCAAGTCGCGATTGTGCAAGATCCGGCCATCGAAGAAGCCCTGGAAGCACGCCTGCGGGGCGATTTCGAGGGCGCTCGACTGGCGCTGCGCACGGCCCTGGCACGCCGGCCGGACAGTGTCGACGCCTGGCGCGAGAGCTACGAGACCGCGTTGGCTGCCGCGGACCAGCCCGCGCTCGGGCGCAGCCTGACGCGGCTGGCCGAGTTGCACGAGCGGCGCGCCGAACGCGAACTGCTGCGCGAGCTGGCCTACGACCCGCGTTGGCGCGAGCAGCCCGCGCTCGACGGACGCACGCGCCTGGCGCTGGCAGCCGTGCTGGAGCGCCTCGGCGACGCACGCGGCGCGCTCGCGGACTATGATCAGGTCGTCGTGCTGGACCCGCAGGACCCCTCTTCCTTGCGGGCGTTGGTGCGGCGCGGCGTGATCTTGCGGCGTGCCGGTGATAGCGCTGGGGCTCGCGAAGCCTACGAACGTGCTCGCGTGCACCCCGCCTGTACCGGCGTTTGGCCCGATACGATCGCACGCGCCTTGACCGAGTTGCGCAACCAGGCTGGCTAGTAACCCGTGGTGGGCCGCCAAGCCTCGAGCCACCGCATGCGGCCGCAGTGAGGCGATGCATGCAGGCCGCGCCTGCACGCAGGAGTCGGGTTTGACCCAAGCATCGAACACGCGCGAGGAAAGCGCCATGGCGCGTGGCGCAAGCGATGCGACCGCGAACGACGGGCGCCTGCGTCGTCGCCTGGCCCGTTCGGACAACAGCGCGGGCGACTCATGGCGGGCGCTGAGTGGCGAGGGCCTGCTGCTCGCCGTGCTCTTCGCGGCTCCCTGGGCCTATGGCGGGGCACCTGACAGCGCGCGCTACGGCTTGGCGGCAGCGACGTTCCTTGGGCTGGCCGCTGGCCTGCCCAGCCTGCAGCGGGCGTTTCGCGCGCGCGACCCCGTGGACAACGCCGGGTCGCCTGCGTGGTGGCACCCCCCCTTGGGCACGCGCGGAGTGGCCCTTCCGTTGCTCGCGCTCGGCCAGGTGTTGTGTGCGCGCAGCGTCGCGCCGATCGCAACGCTCGAGGCTGGCCTGCTGCTGGCCATGGGATTCGGAACCTGTGCCTACTGGAGCGAGCGCGCCACGCGACGCACCGCCGCCTGGCGGCTGGCAACCGTGCTGCTTCTGACTTGCGTCGCCCAGGCGTTGTTCGGAGCCATCCAGCACTCCGTGGCTCCCGGCAGCATCTACGGGATCGGCACGCCCCTGCTGACGATGCCGTACGGCTCGTACGTGAACCACAACCACTTTGCCGGCCTGATGGCCATGGGCGCACTGCTCGCGGGAGGTCTGGCCTGGGGACATGCACGTCACGCGCGCCAGGCCACTCCGCTGGCGGTCGCGCTCGGGGGCCTGGCGTTGGGCCTCAGCGCAACGCAGCTCGCAAGCCGCAGCCGCGGCGGCCTGCTTGCGCTCGTGTTCGGTCTCGCGGTGCTGGGCGCGTGCATCGTGTGGTACGCGCCGGTCGGCAGCCACACGCCGGAGCCGGGGCGCGCACGCACCACGCGCCGCGGGCTGCGCGCCGGTGCCTTGGCGGCGGGGCTGGTGCTGGTGGTGGGGGGCTTCGCCTGGGTCGTGGTGCCACCCGAGACGCGCGCGCACCTGCTCAGCGTGTTCACGGGCGCGCACGACACCTCGCGGGGGTACCGCGTCGACATGGCCGTGGACACACTGAGGCTTTGGGCTGGAAGGCCGTTGCTCGGCTGGGGCCTGGGCGCCTTTCCGGACGCGTTTCCGGCGCTCAAGCGGGGTCACGGCGAAATGCGCACGACCCATGCAGAGAGCGACGCCCTCGAGTTTCTGGCCGAGGCCGGTTTGGTCGGGATTGCAGCACTCCTGTGGCTGTTGTGGCTCGTGGGCCAACGCCTGCGCGAGCGTCTCGGCCAGGGCCACGATGGCCGTCTGAGCGGCCTGGCAGCGGGAACGCTGGCGGCGCTGGCCGCGCAGGGCGCTCATCTGTGCGTTGACTTCGATCTGCGCCTGCCCGCCAACGCGCTGGCTGCGAGTGCCCTGCTGGGTTTGGCCGCGACCGGTCGCCCCGCACGACGGGTTGCCTCACACAGCACCGCGCCCGTCCTCGAGCCCGCCGCCGGTTCGCGAACCAGGCTGGGTGCCGGCATGGTCGTGGCACTGATTGTCCTGGCTGGACTCGCGGGCTGGCGCGCCTGGGGCGCCCAGGCGTTCGAACGCCAGGCCCGCTTGCCAGCGCCTCGACGCTTGCCGGCCCTCGATCACCTGGTGAGCTGGCATCCCTACCTGGCCGAGGCACGTCGTGCTCGCGCCCAGGCCTGGCTGGGGCAGGTACGCACCACGCGCCCCGAGGCCGCCGCCCGCCTCCAACGCGCCGAGCGGGACCTGCGCGCGAGCGTGGCGTTGCGCCCGCGCTGGGGGGAAGCCTGGGCAGAGCTGGGCTACGTGATGAGCTTGCGAGGAGAACCCACAGCCGCACGCAACGCCGTGGACAGGGCCATCCTGTACGACCCGACGCACAGCGGCATCGGGGTCGCGCGCGCGCGCGTCCTGGCACAGCGCGGTGAAACAGGCGAGGCGCTCGAGCAACTCGTCGCCAGCATGGCTACGAGCCAGGAGTTCCGCTGGCCGCAAGCCTTTGCCCTAGCCTTGGACATCACACGTGATCCCCAGCGACTGCTTGACTTCGCGGGTGCCGACTCGCGCCGGCGCCAGGACGTAGCGGACGCGTTGGCGGTGAGCTTGCCCTCCGCGCGGATGCAAAACTGATGTGCTCCCTCAACTGGAGGACGCCAACTCGCCTTGATCGCTGTCTTTTTGAGCTGTTTGACCCTGGCCTAAGCGTAGGCTAGAGTGACCGTCAACATCGTGGACAAGCCGGCGCCCATGGCCTCGGGGAGGGACCAGGGCCAGCAGCGCGCGGTCAGGATCATGCGGGTTTTCTCGCGGCTCAACGTGGGGGGCCCATCGCTCCACGTCGTGCATCTTACGGCCGGACTCAGGCCGCGGGGCTACGAAACACTCCTAGTGGTAGGTCGTGAGGGGCCTCGGGAGGGAAACCTGTTGGAGTGGGCACGGTCACGCGGCGTCGAGTGCCTGCTCATGGACGGGCTGGGGCGCGAGATCAGACCGTTCGCGGACCTGCGTGCGTGCCTGCGCTTGTACGCCCTCATGCGCCGCTTCCGTCCGCAAGTCGTCCACACGCACACGGCCAAGGCCGGCATGCTGGGGCGGCTGGCCGCGCTCGCGGCGCGCGTACCGGTGCGGGTGCATACCTTTCACGGTCATGTCCTGACAGGCTACTTCTCACCGCACGTCAGTGCGCTCTTCCGGCACATTGAAGCCTGGCTGGCACGACGCACTCACGCGCTTGTGGCTGTTTCCGCGTCTGTGCAACAGGATCTCGTCAAGCTGGGTGTGGCCACCGATTCCAAGATCCGGGTCATCCCGCTGGGTCTCGAACTCGAGACGTTGGCGGGTGCCCTGCCGCGCGGGACGCTGCGAGCCGAAGCCCAGGTGCCCGCCGATGCCGTGCTGATCGGGTGCGTCGGCAGGCTGGCGCCCATCAAGGACTTGCGCACGTTCATCGACGCGGCCGCCAGGGTTCGAGCGGTGTTTCCAACTGTGCGCTTCGCGCTCGTCGGCGACGGCGAGGAACGCTCTTTGCTTGAAGCGTGTGTCGCCCGCGCGAAGCTGTCGGATTGTTTGTTCTTCCACGGTTGGAAGGACGACATGACTGCGGTCTATGGAGACCTCGACATCGTGGTGAACTCGTCGCTCAACGAGGGCACGCCCGTCGCCCTGATCGAAGCCTTGGCGGCGGGTCGTGCCATCGTGGCCACTGCCGTCGGAGGCACACCCGATCTGTTGAATCGCGGCGCCCACGGCCTGCTCGTACCACCCGGGGATGCCGCGGCGCTGGCCGCGGCGATGCTCGAAACACTGCGTGAGCCCGAGGTCGCTGCCCGGCGCGCGCGGGTGGGCCAGGCCTACGTGTTGTCCCGCCATACGCGCGAACGCCTGTGTGCGGACTTGGACGCGCTCTACCGAGAACTCTTGCCGGCAGGCGCCTGAGCCCATGCCATGGCTGATCTTGCTGACGGTCGCCGGGGCCCTCGTCGTCGGTGTGGCGCTCGTACCGCTGAGCCGCAGCCTGGCCGCGCGCCTGGGAGCCATGGACGTGCCCGGTCATCGCAAGATCCACGACCGTCCGATGGCGCGTCTGGGTGGCATCGCCCTCTTCGGCTCGTTCGCGAGCATCGTGTTGCTGGGCTACCTGCTCGTGCCCGTGTTGCACGGATCGGCCCTGGCCCAGGGCTTGTTCGGCGACGCCCTACGGCTCCTGCACGAGGCGCCACGTGTCGAGAGCAAGTTGCTGGCCGTGCTTACGGGAGCGGCGATCGCGTTCGTCGTGGGCCTGCTCGACGACATCTACCAGGCGCGCTTCCCGACCTGGCTCAAAGCCGCGGGCCAGTTGTTGGCCGCGCTGGTCGTCGTGTTGGCCGACGTGCGCACGTCGTTCATGCCGTGGGAGTGGCTCAACCTGCCGGTCACGTTGCTTTGGCTGGTCGGCATGACGAACGCTTTCAACTTGCTCGACAACCTCGACGGCGCCTCGGCTGGCGTCGCCTGTGTGGCCGCGTGCGTGTTGCTGCTCAACGCCTGGCTGCTGGGCGAGTTCTTCATCAGCCTCGCCCTGGCGGCCTTCGTCGGCAGCCTGCTGGCCTTCCTGATCTTCAACTTCCACCCGGCCTCGGTCTTCATGGGTGACTGCGGCAGCCTGTTCATCGGCTCCGTGCTGGGCTCGCTGACGCTGCTCGAGCGCTACGTGGGCCACGCCAGCAGCTCACTCTTCCCCGTGCTGATGCCGGTGCTCGTGCTGGCGGTGCCGATCATCGACACCACGACCGTCGTGGCCATTCGGGTACGCGAGCGTCGCCCGATCTACCTGGGTGACACGCGACACCTCGCGCATCGTCTGCTGTCTCTGGGTTTCTCGCCGCGCGCTGCAGCGCTGTTCCTTTACCTCGCAACGGCGTGCCTCGGCTTGGGTGCCGCGCTGCTGCCCCACGCCAGCGTGTTCGAGAGCGTCGTCATCCTCGCGCAGGCCAGTGGCTTCGTCGCGCTCTTCCTGACGCTGCTGTTCTTCGAAAGGCGCAAGGTTCCGCGATGAGCGCTGCGTGTCTGCAACTCCTCCTGCTCGCGGTGTCCGTCTCGAGCCCTGCGGCCCCCGTGCGTCTCGAGCAGCAGGCCGCGCGCCTCGCGCTGGTGCTCGAGCTGGCACCCGCTCAGGCGGTGTCGGTGGCTCGCGACGGTGGCGAGGTGGTGGTACGACTGACCCCCGCAAGCGTCGCGCCGTTGCGACTGCCGGCGCCGCAACCGCCGCTCGGCGACCTGCGCCTGGTGCAGCGCCGCGATCGCAGCGAGTTGCGCGCGCGGGTCGCGGTCGATGTCGCCTTCGAGGTGCAGCGCGAGGCGGCCCGCGTCAGCATCGTGTTCGGCCCGCGCACCGACGACGTCACCTACGGCGCCACGACCGAAGCACGCGGCGACGTGATGTCCCTGTACCAGAGCCTGTTTCCGGGCGCGGGCAGCGAGAGCCCCGCGGTCGGCGAGCCCGGCGCGCGCGGCACCGAGGGTCATGCCGAGGAGGGCTTGCACTTCGGGCCGCTGCTGCTGCGGCCGGCGCTGCTGGCGGCCTACGTCGACGGCGAGACCGCGTTGGGCTTGACGCCACAGCCGGTACGCGACAACTACTTCCAGATCGAGCCGCGCCTGGGCGCGTTGTTGTCGGCGCCGCTCTTCGGCAGTGGCCAGATCCGCGTCGGCTACGAGCCCATCTTGCGCACGCGCCCCGCGCTCAGGTCAGCCCGTCGCTGGGCGCACGAGCTCAACGCCAACCTCGATCAGCCGCTGGGTGGCGCGCTCGTGCTGCGGGGCAGCGCGCATCTGGTGTGGGAAGTGCTGACGACCGCCGAGGTCGACCCTGGCCGCGAGTTCTTCTACGCCCTGGGCCGCTTCCGGCGCGACCGCTACGGTATCGGGGCGCGCTACAAGAGCGCCGGGCGCCTCGATGTCGACCTCTCAGCCAGCCTGAACCGTGTGCGCTTCCGCGAGCCGGCCTACTTCTTCGACTACGACCGGCGTGGGCTGACCGCCGAGTTGGGTTACGAGCTGTCGCCCAACCTGCGCGCCGGACTGGCCTACGTGTACGACGAGGTGCCCACGACGCTGCAACGTCGCGAGGCGGCCTCGACCTCGCACGGCGCGCGCGCCGCGCTGTACGGCGACCTCACGCCCACGCTGACCGGCGAGGCGGCCGTCGGCTATGAACGTCGCTCCAGCCCGTTCGCCGGCGCGGGTGGTCAGCGCTTCACCGGCGTCGTGGCCTCGGGTCGCCTCACGCAAGAGTTCTCGCGTTCGACGACGCTGGGTCTGACCGCCAGCCGCTACACCACGCTGTCGGCCTTCGAGAGCAATGCGTTCTACGTCTCGAACCAGGCCGACTTGGTGCTGAGTGCTCCACTGCCCCTCGAGCTTTCGGCGCGCGCCGGGGTCGGGGCCGTGTGGAACCGCTACTCGGTTCCGGCGCGTGCGCTCGTGACCACGCCACGGCAAGACGACATCGTGGGCTGGACCGTCGGCTTGGGCCGCCCGTTGACGCGCTGGGGGTTCGTGCGCGCCGACTATCGCCGCGACCGCCGCGACTCCAACCTCGACGAGTTCGACACGACGACCTGGACGTTCGTGCTGCAACTGGGTGTCGGATACCTGGGCCGGCCAGAGCGTCGATGAAGCGCGCGATGCTGCTCGTCTGTCTCTGCCTGGCCACGCTCGGCCTGCTCACGCCGCGTTCCGCGAGCGCACAGGGTCCCGTTGTTCCCGGAGCGGCGGCGCGCCCGCCCACGACCCCGACGCTGCCGGTTCCGAGTCCAGCACCCGTGGCAGCGGCTCCAGCGACGGACGACGAATACCGCGTGGGCGTGGGCGACGTGCTGGACGTCACGGTCTTCGGGAACGACGACCTCACGCGGGCGTCGACCGTGCAGACCAACGGCAACATGGCGTTGCCGTTGCTGGGCGAAGTGCCGGTCGCGCAGCTCACCGTCGCCGAGATCAAGCGCAAGCTGACCCAACTCTACGGCCGTGACTACCTGGTGAACCCGCAGGTCGACGTCAAGGTGCGCGACTACCAGAGCCGCTTTGTCACCGTGCTGGGCGAGGTCAACACACCCGGCCGCAAGCCGCTGCGCGGCCGCACGCGACTGATCGACGTGCTGGTCGAAGCCGGGGGCTTCAGCTCGCGCGCGTCGGGAGACGTGGTCCTCACGCGTTCCGAGGGCAGCCTGCCCAGCGGCGAGAGCACGCTGCGCGTGCGGCTCACGAGCGCGGCGCCGGGTGAGCGCGAACGCGCCGCGTTGGAGCTGTTGCTGCGCCATGGCGACGTGATCAGCGCGTCGCCCAAGTTCTATGTGACCGTCGAGGGCGAAGTCCAACGACCCGGTCGCTACGCCCTCGACGCGGACCTCACTGTGACGGGCGCGGTCTCCACCGCGGGCGGCCTGACGCGCTTCGGAAGCAACGACGTCAAGGTGCGGCGCGCCAACCCCGAGAGCGGACAGGTGCAGATCCTCACCGTGGACATGAAGGCCGTGCGCTCGGGCAAGCAGCCGGACCTGGCGCTGCTGCCCAACGACCTGATCTCCGTCTCGCGTCGTCTGTTCTAGAGGTCACGAGTGGGCTCCCAGCCAGCCCCCACCCACAGCGCCAACCCGCCGTCGGCTTCCGCCGGGCTGTTCTCGGACGGCGAGATTGATCTGCGCTATTACGCCGATCTCGTGTGGCGCGGTCGCCTGCTGCTGTTGGCGACCGCGCTCGTGGGCATCGGGCTCGGGGTGTTGGCCGGCTTCCTGCAAACCCCCGAGTACCGGGCGGCGGCGATGGTGCAGATCGAGCCACCCACGCCCACGTTCCTGAGCGTGACCGACGCCCTGGTAGGCGGCGGCAACTACTGGCAGAACGCCGACTTCTACAACACCCAGTTCCGCATCCTGCGTTCCAAGGCGCTGGGCGAGCGCGTCGTGGCCGAGCTGAAGCTGGCCGCGCGCCCCGAGTTCAAGGATGCGCCCGACGCGGCCGGGCTGCTGATGGCCCACGTCAGCGTCGAGCCGATTCCAGAGAGTCGTCTGGTGCTCGTGCAGGTCACGCACACGGATCCGAAGGATGCGGCGCTCTGGGCCAACACGGTCGCCAAGGTCTACATCGACCAGAGTCTCGAGAGCCGCGTGGAAGCAGCCCGCAAAGCCTACGAGTGGCTGCAAGAGCGCCTGGGCGCCACGCAGAAGAGCATGCGCGACGCCCAAGAGAAGCTGCTCAAGAGTTACCAGACCCAGGACCTGTTCGTGCCCGAAGGCAGCGTCTCGGCGGTCAGCAGCTCGATCACGCGGCTCAACGAGGACTTCATCGGCGCCCAGGCCCGGCGCATCGAGCTGGAGGCTGCGCTCAAGCAGCTCGGCGAGATGCGGCGCAAGGGCCAGAGCCTCGACACCGTGCCGCAGGTGGCGGCCGACAACCTGGTGGTCTCGTTCAACGGGCAGTTGGCGCAGTTGAACCTCGAGCTGTCGCGACTGCGCGAGAAGTTCAAGGAAGCCCACCCCGAGGTACAGAAGGTCCAGGCGCAAGTGGCCGAGATCGCGCGCGCCAAGGAGGCCCGCGCCAGCCAGATCGAACAGGGCCTGCGCGCCGAGTACGCCCAACTCCAGAAGCGCGAAGGCGAGTTGCGTGGCGCCATCGACGATCAGAAGGCGCAGGCGGCGTCGCAGAGTCGCAAGGGTTCCGAGTTGGAAGCCTTGAAGAAGGAAGCCGACTCGGCCAAGAGCCTGTACGAGGTGTTGCTGCAGAAGCTCAACGAGACCGACATCGCGGCCTCGATCCGCAGCAACAACGTCTCGTTGATCGAACGTGCCAGCCCGCCACGTTCACCCATTCGACCGAATCGGCGTCAGATCGCACTCGTGGGCTTGCTGGCCGGCCTGCTGCTCGGTGTGGTCTTGGTCCTGGCTCGTGACTATCTCGACAACACCGTCAAGAGCCCCGAGGAGGTCGAGCGCTTCCTGCACCTCGACCTGCTGGCCGCCGTGCCGCGCTTCGAAGACGGCAACTCGCACCTCGTGACCGAGGCCTACCAGAACCTGCGCACGGCTCTGATCTTCGCGCGCAAGGACGAGAGCGGCCAGGTCGTGCTGATCACGGGCACGGCCCCACAGGAGGGCAAGACCACGACGCTCGTCAACATGGGGCGGCTCTTGTCGGCCTCGGGCGAGCGCGTGATCGCGCTCGATTTCGACCTGCGTCGCGCGCAGTTGCACAACCGCATCGGGGTCCCGCGCGAGCCCGGCCTGAGCGACTTCTTCGCCAAGCACCAGCCCCTCGATGCTCTGATACGCACGACGCGCTTCCCGAACCTGTTCGCGCTGCCCGCGGGCCCCCTGCCGCCCAACCCGCCGGCGATCCTGGCGCGCCGTCACGTGCTCGACCTGTTGCAACAGCTCCGGCAGAGCTACGACTGGATCTTGATCGACTCGCCGCCCTTGGCCTCCGTCACGGATGCGCTGCTGCTGGCGCGCCACGCCGACCACGTGCTGTTCGTCGTGCAGCACAACAAGATCGACAAGAAGCTGGTCAAGCGCAGCGTGACCAACCTGCGCAAGGCCACGCCCAACCTGCTGGGCGCCGTGCTCAACGGCGTCGACGTCAAGTCGCAGGGCTACTACTACTACTACTACCAGGACAACGCCGGCTCGCGCGAAGGGCGCTCCGAGCGCGGGACGTCGGCCAGACCTGCCGAACGCAGCGGCGCCGGCCGAGCCGCGCCCATGGATCCGTAGTGCCTGGCCCCGTCCAAGGGCGTCGGGTGCCCCGCTCACTGTAGGCCGTTCGGCGAATTGTGGTACCCGCCACCCGGGGCGGGACACTGCCAGGCAAGTTTTCCTGGCCGCGGTCATGAGAGCGGCTCCGAGTGCGGGGCCGTGCCGCGCGCATCGAAAGGCGGCTGTCATGAGCACGCGAACCCTTCTCGCGGGCGCCATCCTGGCGTGTGCACTTGCTCTGCCCCTGCCGGCCCAGCAGGGTGCGTCCGAGCTGCGCGGCCGCGTGCTCGACTCCTCGGGTGCGGCTTTACCGGGCGCGAGCCTGGTGGCGCGCAACCAGGATACGGGGCTGTTCCGGGCCACGACCTCGGGTGCCGACGGCTCCTACTTCCTGACAGGCATCACCCCTGGCACGTACGAGGTGACCGCCGAGCTGTCCGGCTTCAAGAAGACCCATCGTCCAGGCGTGCGCCTTGAAGTGGGGCGCACTACGAGCGTGGACCTGTCCTTGGCCATAGGCGGAATCGAGGAGCAACTGACCGTCACGGGCGAGGCCCCGCTGGTCGACGTCACCTCGAAGGAGGTGGGCGGCAACATCACGGCGCGCGAGCTGACCGACCTGCCGACCGTGAACCGCAACTTCATCGGCTTCATCGGCCTGCTGCCGGGTGTGACCCCCAACATCAGCACCGAGTCCTTCGGATCCGACTCGGTCGTGGTGAACGGCCAGGACTCGCGCAACAACAACTTCATGCTGGACGGTGCCAACAACAATGACGACGTGATCGGCCAGCGCGCCGGCACGCAGGCCCGCACGCCACTCGAGGCCATCCAGGAATTTCAGGTCATCACGAACCAGTTCGACGCCGAGTTCGGGCGCACGACCGGCGCGGTGATCAACGCCATCTCCAAGCAGGGTACGAACGCCGTGCGCGGCAGTGCCTTCGGATACGTGCAGGACGCGGCGCTCACCAGCCGGGACTACTTCGTACGCCGGAACAGCCTGCAGAAGCCCGACACGCGCTTCCAGCAGTACGGCTTCACGCTTGGCGGCCCGATCGTCAAGAACCGAGCGCACTTCTTCTTCAGCCTGGAGCGCGTGCTGATCGACGACGCGCGCACGATCAACATCCCAGCGCGCCCGGACCTCAACGCCTCGCCGGCCACCACGACACGCGTGTGGAACACGCTGGTGCGCGTCGACCACCAACTGAGCGCCAACCACACCTGGAACGTGCGCTGGTTGCGCGAGAGCTCGCCCCAGTTCAACCAGATCGTGCCGGTGGTGGTGAACGGCGTGAACCTGCCCGTGTCGCTGGCCTCGGCGCGCGAGGAGTCCGACCTCGACCAGAGCGTGGTGGCCTCGCTCAACTCGTCCTTCGGCGCGACGCGCTTCAACACGTTGCGCGTGGCCTGGACCCAGGAGGACGTGGCTTTTGCCAACCCCGGGTTCAACGGCAACGGCCGCGACCAGGCGGCGCTGCCGCCGCAGTTGCGCTACTTGACGTTCGTGGACCAGCAGAGCGAAGTCGCCCAGGCACGCGTCAACAACGCCTGGCAGGTGGAGGACACGTTCTCGTGGTTCGTGGCGGGCAAAGGTGGCGACCACAATCTGCGGGTTGGCGCCCAGTACCAGTACTCGACCAACGACTCCCAGGACCAAGGTCTGTTGAACGGCGCCTTCAGCTTCCGTGGCGACGCGCCGTTCAACGCTGCGGACCCGCGCACGTACCCCGAGCGGCTGCAGGTGCGCGTGCCCGGTGCGTCCGCGTTCTTCATGAAGTCCCACGCCCTGGGCGCGTTCGTGCAAGACAAGTGGAAGCGCGGGGCACGCCTGACGCTGAGCCTGGGCCTACGCTACGACGTCGAACGCATCCCGCTGGTCGAGAGCGACAACCCGAGCTTCGCCAGCGCCAGCGACTATCCAGTCGACAGCAACAACGTGGCCCCACGCCTGGGCTTCGCGTGGGACGTGGCTGGGAACGGCAAGACCGTGGTGCGTGGGGGTGCCGGCCGCTTCTTCGATCGCACGCACTTCGAGCTGATCACGGCGGTGATCACGAACGGCGTGTTCTCCAGCTCGTTCCTGCGCCAGTTCCCGTTGAACGCCGCTGACCCGGGCCCTTCGCAGGGACGGCCGCCCAGCGATCCTCTGCTGGCGCGCGGCCCGGTGCTCGACAGCGCCCTGCTCGCCCAGCTCTTCCCGCCCGGCACGCGCCTGCGCAACACCGGGATCGTCACGCTCGACAACCCCGACCGCAAGCTGCCACACACCGACCAGCTCTCGCTGGGAGTCGAGCATGCCCTGCGGCCGAGCCTGTCGTTGAGCGTCGACTACGTGCATTCGTTTGCTCGCGACCAGTTCATGCTGCGCGAGCTGAACCCTGGTCTGCGGGTCGACACCAGCCGCACCGGTCGGGTGGTGCGCGTCGACCCGGCCTTCGCCGCCGAGGTGCGCACGCCCGTCAACACCGGCCGTAGCGACTACGACGCGCTCCAACTGCAACTCGAGCAGCGCTGGACAGGTGCTTTTCGGCTGCGTGCCTCGTACACGTTGTCGAGTTCCCGTGGCAACACCGACGGGGTTGGCATCCCGATCAGCTCGTTCCAGTTGCTGTCCGACATGAACCTCGACGACAACGAGGGCCCGACCAACGTCGATCGGCGTCACAACTTCGTGTTCAGCGGCGCGGCCGAGGTGCCGGGCACCGGGGGCCTGACCTTCAGCCTCGTGTTGCGCGCGCTGTCCGGCCTGCCGCTGACCGTGCAGGACACGAGCAGCGATCCGGACCGCAACGGCATCTTGTTCGACCCGCTGCCGGCCGGCAGCTACGCAGGCAGCGGTCCGAACGGGCTGAGCGTGGCCAGCGAGGGCGGGCGCAACGGCGCGCGCGGCCCGGGCTTCTTCCAGGTGGACGTGCGCTTGGGCTATCGCGTGCGGCTGGGCCAGCAGCGGCGCTTGGAGCTGTTCGGAGAGGTCTTCAACTTGACCAACCGCGCCAACTTCGACAACCCCACGGGCGACCGTCGCTCGACGACCTTTCTGGTGTTGACGGCCCTGCGCCCCGGGGGTATTCCGCGCACCGGCCAAGTGGGAGCGCGCTTCGTGTTCTGAAGGCGAGCAGTCGTCAGGCCGTCGAGCGGGCCCAGCGCAAGAGTGCCACGCGCGAGGACACGCCCGCGCGACGGTAGAGCCGCTCGAGCATGGTCTTGACCGTCGAAGGGCGTAGCGTCATGTGGCGCGCGATGCCGGCGTTGGTCAGGCCGCGGTCGAGCAGCTCGATGAGTTCGGCCTGGCGCCCGCTGAGGCGCGCGCGCCCCTCGGCAGGGCCAGGGGCCAACAGCGCGAGATAGGCCGAGGCCATGCCGCGCGGTGAACACGGGCTGACGTGGATCTCGTGCCCGGTGCCGGGCACGAGCAGGCTGCGCGCACGCGCGCGCGCGGCGCGCACGGCGCCCGCCAGCGCCTCGCCCAGCCCCGGCTCACGCGCGAGCGTACGCTCGCCCGCGCTCGAGCTGGCCAGCAGGCTACCGCTCTCGGTCAGCAGGAACGCGGTCTCCGTGCGGCTTTCCATCAGGTGGTTGATGGCGTCCAGCACCGCACCCGCCTGAGCCAGCAGGGCCGCCACGCGCAGCGGCCCGGCCGCGCGTGCGATGGCCGTCCCGACCGCCCGGCGCTCCTCGGGTGACAGCGCAGGCTGGTCCTCCGGCGTGAGCAGTCCCAGGCAGCCCACGGGCCGCGGGCCGAGGCACACGAGGTAGCGACTCATCGCGTCGAACGGCCGAAACAGGGGATAGAACGCGCTGCCGCGGAACCACTCGCGCGGCAGGTCGACGAAGCGCCCGCGCTGGGCGCGGGCTACGCGGTAGCGATCGTAGTACAGCGCGGCGTGCTCGAAGACGCGCCCGAAGCGCGCCAGGTCAATACGGCTGGCGTCGGTGCCCTCGGCCACGCCAGCGGCGCTGCCGACGCTGCGAGCTGGATGGCCGCGCAGCGTGTAGACAAGCCCGAGGCCACGTGGACAGGCCGTGCTCAGGTCGTGCGCCGCCAGGCGCACGATCGTGGTTTCGTCTTCGAGGCACGCGCTGGCCTCGGCAAGGTCGGAGAAGCTGGCCGGCTCACGCATCGGTCACCGCCAGGAACAGGGCGGGATTCTAGCAGCGTGCAACGCGCGGGTCCGTGGGGGCCCGAGGCGCAGATCAGCGGCGGTTGTCGACGCCGCGCTACTCCTCGCGCACGTCGGGATCGTGGGCCTTGATACGGGCGCGCAGCGGGGCCGGGATGGGGCTCGAACGATCGGCGGCAAAGTCGTAGTGCACGAGCACCTTGCGGGCTTCGGCCACGGTCTCTCCCGAGGCCGCATCGAGGGCTCGGAACGCCAGCACGAACGACGAGCGCCGCATGGACACGCAACGCACGCCTATGTCGAGGCGTGTGTCCTGGCGCACTTGCCTTCGATAGTCGATCTCCGTGCGCGCCAGGATCATGGCCACGTCACCCAGCGCGCGCGTGCCCACCACCTCGAACCACCAGGCCATGCGGGCCGACTCCAGGTAGGTCAGGTAGACCGCGTTGTTGACGTGTCCGAAGGCGTCGAGGTCGCGGAAACGCACGTCGATCGAAAGGACGAAAGAGAAGCCGTCCAAGCGTCCTCCAGGCCGCGCTCAGCGTGGCATGCGTACGCGCGGGAAGAAACGGCGCACGAAATCGCGCAGCGCCGCGTGCGTGCTCTCGAAGGCCAACTCGTCCCAGGGCAGGGCCTCCGGCGGGAAGATGCCGACCTCGGAGCACTCCTCGCCCACCGCAGGCGCGCCCGCCAGCGCATGCGCGGCGTACACCACCACCACCACGTCGCGTTCGCGTGAGGCGTACGCATCGAGGATGCCCGTGAGCGCGACGCGTACGCAGCACTCCTCGAAGGTCTCGCGCACCGCGGCATCCTGCACGGTCTCGCCGCGATCGACGAAGCCGCCAGGGAAGACCCAGCGGCCCACCTGCGGCTCGATCGAGCGGCGCAGCAGGACCAGCCCGCCGTCGTAGAGGAACAGCGTGCCGGCGGCCACCTTGGGGTCCAGATAGAAGATGAAGCCGCAGGCCGGACAGGTGGGCAGCGCGGCCTTCTCGGGTGCCGGCACGCGTGCTTGGAGCACCGTGGTGCAGCGTGGACAGAAGCGCAGCTCGTCGACGCGGTAGGACATGTGCGAGCGTCAGTATAGGTCACGCACGCGTGACCCTCGTCCACCTGGGGACGGGGCCACGCGCGCGGGCCGAGCGCCGGTCACCGGCCAGCGACGCTCAGCGTGGACCCACCAGACGCCAGGCCGGGTCGACGTAGCTCTCCGGTGCCAGCCCCAGGACGCTCCGGCGCCACGGCCCATCCATGCCCCACACGCGTAGCGCGCCACTGGGCTGATGCTGCCAGACGATGTCGGCCCGTCCGTCCGCAGTCAGGTCGACGAGCGCCGCCACGCTCCAATCGAGATCGGCTTCCGTGGGCAGCACATACTCGCCCACGCGGCGTGTGAGCCCATCCATGAACCACGCGACCAGCGCGCCCGAGCCGAGGTTGCGCCAGAGCAGGTCCGTCTTGCCGTCGCCATCCAGATCGCCACTGGCCGTCAGGGTCCAACTCACGCCCGCCACGCCGTCAGGCACCGTGAAGGCACCCAGGCGACGCTCGATGCCGTTCATCAGCCAGACGACCGTCTTGCCCGAGGCCTGGTGTCGCCACAGGATGTCGGGTTGGCCGTCGGCATCGAAGTCACCCGTGGCCACCACGCGCCAACCGGGATCATCGGCGCCGTCGGGCAGCGTGAAGACCCCGCTGCTGCGCACGAGGCCGCTCATCAGCCAGACCACGAGTTTGTGCGACGTGGCGTGCTGCCAGAGCAGGTCGCCGTGGCCGTCGGCATCGAAGTCGGCCGTGCCGACGGGCAGCCAGGGTGCGCTCCCCGGGTTCGCAGGGTCGGTCACACCTGTCGCACGCTGCTGCAAGCCCTCCATCAACCACGCCGTCAGCGTACCGGAAGGGCCGTCGCGCCACAGCAGATCGGACCAGCCGTTGCTGTCGTAGTCGGCATCGGCGGGACGGTCGTACAGCGTGGCCGTGCCGCGCGCCAGCTCGCGTCCGGTCGAGGCCGGGTAGACGGCCAGGGCGAAGGTCTCGGGTGGCTCGCGCGTGGCGTCGGCGCGCAGCGGCACGTCGACGATCTGCGGCACGCCAGGAGCCAGCGCCAGCAGGCCCGCGACGGCATCGTAGTCGCTGCCCGCGCGGGCACTGCCGTCCACGGTCGCGTAGCGCACTTGCAGCACACCGGAGGCAGGACCCCACACCCGGAAGCGCGCGCGCCCGCTGGCGCCAGGCTCGACGACGCGCTCGTCGCTGACCGTGACGCCGTCGACGTCGTCGTTCAGCAGCGTGGCCACCGCCAGGCCATCGGCCACGCCGACCTCGGCTGCGGCCGAGATCTCGAACCCGAACGTCTCGTCGGGCTCGAGCTGGCGGTCACCGAGCACCGCCACCGGCACATCGATGCTCGTGGCTCCCGCGGGTATCACGACCTCGCCCGAAACCGCTACGAAGTCGTCCGCATCGGCGCTCGCATAGCCCGTCTTGTAGCCGACGCGCGCGGGGCGCCCACTCGCGGCCCCGAGGGTGATCTTGAAGAGCGCGGCGCTCGTGCCGGTCTGGCCTTCAGGCAGCGCGGCGTCGGCCACCGAGGCGAGCGGCACGGGGTCGTCGTCGATGATGGTGCCGATGCCGACGGCGTCGCCCAGCGTTGCGGCCACGGGGGCGCTCAGGGTCACCTGCATGCGCTCGGGGCCCTCGTACAACGTGTCGCCCACGACATCGACGCCGAAGTTCATGCCCAGGCTGCCGGCGGGGATGGTGAGCACGCTGGAGGCTGCGGTGTAGTCAGCGCCGGCCAGGGCGCTGTCGTCGGCCGTCGCCCAGGCGATCTGCACGGGCGCCAGGCTGCGCCAGGAGAGCGCCGCGCGGAAGATCAACCGCGGGTGGCCAGTGTCGGTCTCGACCACCACGGCGTCACCAGCCGACACGCTGGGAGGCGCCACGTCGAGCGTCACGCTGTCGTGCGCGCTGGCGCCACGCGGATCGCGCACCGTCAGGTGGAACACGTGTGTGCCCGCGGGCAGCGCGAGCGTGGTCACGGCACTCGTCGCGAAGGGCACTTCGGTCGGATCCGTGCTGTGCCGCCACTCGTAGGACAGCGGCTCGCCGTCGGGATCGTAGGAGGCAGCCGCGCTCAGCCGCACGGGTGGCGTGGCCGCAGCCTGATCCGGCCCGGCGTTGGCCAGGGGCGCGTGATTGACGGGCTCCAGCACGGCGAACACGCCCAGGGTCGATGACACGCCGCAGACCTGCGCCGGCTGTTCGGGACGCTGCGTGGTGATTTTGCTCCAGCCGTTGGCGTCGAAGGCAAACAGCTCCGCGCGCGTTGCATCCATGAAGGTCATGCCGGCCAAGGCGACGCACACAGTGATGGGGTTGTGCCAGGAGGCGTGGAAACCTTGAGTGGTGGTCAGGGTCAGATAGCGCCCCGCCGTCGGCAGCACATAACCGGGGTGGGCGCCTGGGGACGTGTCGGAGCCGCTCAGCAACACCGTGCCCGTGCCCACCACGTCGGGCAAGGTCACAGCCACCTGCGGGTCAAGGCTGCGCCCAGAGCCAACCTCGAAGCGGCGGTCGTCGTCGAGCGCCGAGTCGAGGCTGGTCGCGTTCGAGCGTTGAGCCACGACGTCGTCCATCTGGGCCACCGCCCAGTCGACATCGCTGATGTAGGTCTTGGCATGGAAGCCGTGATGGTCGATCGATTTCGTGTCGTAGAGCGGCGCGCCTGCCGGAAGCGCGCTCCAGCGCGGGATGAAGGTGAAGTTGTCGAGCGAGAGGATGCCGCCGCAGATCCCGAAGCCCAGATCGCCGAAGCACTCGCGCTCGTCGAACATCGAACTCATCTTGGAGCCCGCCTGCACGTCGCCCGGCTCCTTGGCGCACACGTAGTCGGAGCCCGCGGCCACACGGATCTTGACCAGCGGCTCGCCCACGTTGAACTCGCGCGGGTAGGGCCCAGGCAGATCCCAACTGCACGCGCGCGTGCCCTCCACGCCACGGTCTTTGTCCGCGTCGTGGTAGCAACTCTGCCGCGTGCCGTTGTTGACGCTCTCGGAGATGGCAACCAGACGCGGCCGGCGCGCCCAGCCGTTGTGGTCGAGGCCCACCGTGGAGACCGCGGGCCCGGCGTCGCACACGCAGTTCTGGCCACCCGGAACCTGCTGGTCGCACACGCCGCGCTGGCCACCGCGGCCCAACGGGAACACCACCGGCTCGCCGGTCTCGAAGAAGCGCTGATGATTGGCGCTGCCGGTCGGATAGCTCGACAGCAGCAGGCCCTGGGCGCCGCAGGAGTTGAGATTGAACTTCGAGGCGACGCTCCTGAGCGGGTGGATGGTCTCCCACAGCGCGTACTGCAGGCAGTGGTTGGCGTTGGCACCGAGCAGCGGCGAGTCGCCGAACACGATCAGGTCCGTGGGCAGTTGATCGCGCACGCCCAGTGCATCGCGCCAGGCCGCGTCGGCCTCGTAGCGGGCCGTGGCCAGGCGCGTGGCGACGCCGCCACCCGAGTAGCCCACGGCAATGCTGTCTCCCGGCTCGTCGAGCAGCCGGCCGGCATGGTCGAGCGCCTGGGCGAACTCCGCGGCCTGTTCGTGGAAGTTCTGGCCCGTGCGTGTCTTCAACTGCCAGACGTCGTAGCCGCGCGCGGCGAGCCGTTGGCGCAGCCCCCCGAACAGGCGGTAGAGCTTCGCGAGCGAGAGGCCGTTGCCGCCCTGCTCCCCGGGATCGAACGGCATCGCGATCACCACGGGCTTGTCGTACGGCCCGCTGCGTGTCAGGTAGCCCTTGGTGACCCCGGGCTTCAGCCCTTCGAAGAGCATGGCGCCGCTCGTGACCCGCGCCTGAAGGTCGAGTTCCAGCACCGTCCCGCTCGGCACGGCCACCGGGTCCGTGCGCGTCTCGAAGTTGGGGCGGTTGATTGGCTCGACGTCTGGCACGTTGCACTGGATCTGCTGGACCGGTTCTCCGGGCGAGAGCGTCAGCGTGGCGTGTCCGTACTGGTCGGTGCGCTTGACGTCGAGCGCTACCTGACGCGGGGGCTGATCGGGCTCGAACACCCAGGCGGCGAAGTTGGCGGTCACGTCGGGGATCGGGTCGCCCTGTTGGCCGTTGTTCGTGGGCTGGTGCAACTGCACCTCGCAGGTGAAGTCGCCGGGCGTCGGCGGCTCTTCGCAGTCCGCGCGCACCAGCACCGTGAGCCCTACCGGTGCGCCGAAGGCCTCGCCACGCGGATTGCGCATCATCGCGAAGAAGCGCGCGCTGCCCGCCTGCGTCGGCGCGTTGTAGGGAATGCGGAAGAGCTTGCTCTCGTCGGGCTCGATGATGTCGCCGGGCAACAGCGGAACCGAGGTCAGCGAAGTGAGATCCGGAGCGGAGACGGCCAGGCGGTAGCCGCCGCGACCGGTGGTGGCGCAACCGCAGCCGCGCCTGCC
>WBZQ01000379.1_pt2 | contig 20524 bp, 20 predicted proteins | sample 5204251 | NCBI WGS metagenome assembly WBZQ01 (sample SAMN12412402, study PRJNA552823) | activated sludge metagenome | isolation source: activated sludge from nitrification reactor of wastewater treatment plant... | place: USA: Virginia | collected 2017-09
GAATCTCAATTTTCATGCGTGGATCAGACAAACCAGCCGCCAACATCATAGCCGATGGTCTGACATCACCCAGATACTTACGCATAACCGGCCAGCATTTGGGGAAATCTTCAGCATTTGGAAACACATATGTAACACGCACAACATCTTTCATTTCGGATCCAGCTTGCTTCAATGCCGTATCGATATTTTTGAAACATTGCTCCGCCTGTTCGAGCAGATCATCAGAAATGGTCATTTTACTGTAATCAAAACCGGTGGTGCCAGATACCAGGACCCAATTTCCCTCCACCACCGCGCGCGAATAGCCGATTTCCTGTTCAAATGTAGAACCTGAGCTAATGAGCTGACGTGCCATCATGCATTTTCCTTTTTTGATTTAAAAAATTTTGCGTAAGATACCACTATAATTCCACAACAAGCTAGTTGCACAATACGTTTTTACTAGGCTGTAATTTCTCTAATTCGAAAGCACAATGCCCATCACATTTTATTGGCATGACTATGAAACGTTTGGCGCCGATCCTCGACGTGATCGGCCTGCGCAGTTTGCCGGAATCCGCACTGATGAAGCGCTAAACGAAATCGGCGAGCCGCTAGTCATTTACTGCAAGCCAGCTCGCGATTTCCTGCCGCATCCCGAAGCCTGTTTGCTCACCGGCATCACACCGCAGCTAGCTGATCAAAGAGGGCTACCCGAACCGGAATTTATTGCACGCATTCATACCGAATTTTCGCAACCGAACACATGTGGTATCGGCTACAACTCACTGCGTTTTGACGATGAAATTACGCGTTTTACGCTGTACCGTAATTTCTATGACCCCTATGCACGTGAATGGCAGCAAGGCAATTCCCGCTGGGATATCATTGATCTGGTGCGTATGACATATGCACTTCGCCCAGATGGAATCACCTGGCCACGACATGAAGACGGTCAACCCAGTTTTCGCCTGGAGGATCTGGTTGCTGCCAACGGCATTCTACATGAATCCGCGCATGATGCTTTGTCCGATGTACGTGCCACTATTGCCTTAGCGCGTCTGTTGCGTGCGCAACAACCACGTCTGTACGATTGGTTGTTGCAACTGCGCGATAAACGCAAAGCCGCAGCCCAGCTTGACTTAACTACCCATAATCCCGTATTGCACACAACGCGCATGTATCCAACCCAAACAGGTTGTACTTCGCTGATCATGCCGTTGATTCTGGAACCCGGCAACAGTAACAGCGTGCTCGTATACGATTTACGCCATAACCCAGACATATTCTTATCGCTGGATGTAGATAGCTTGAGCAAATTACTGTTTACCCGCAACGACAAATTGCCCGAAGGAATGCAACGATTGCCAGTCAAATCGATAAAGATCAACAAATGTCCTGCACTGGCACCGCGCAATACGCTTGATCATAAGACTATAGAGCGTATCGCACTTGATCTAAATAAGTGCCACAATCATTGGCAAGCCTTATGCGCAGCCCCAGATTTTTTCCAGCGTGTAGCCGCCGCATACACCAATCATGAATTTGAACCTTCCAGTGATGTCGATTTAGCCCTGTATGAAGGCTTTCTGGACAGTGCAGATGCTGCGTTATTAGTACAGATACGACGAGCCTCACCCCAAGAACTGGCAAAATACAAATTTAATTTCCATGACGAACGTCTTCCCAAATTGCTATTCCGTTACCGTGCTCGAAATTGGCCTGAAACATTGACGCTTGAAGAAATAGAACATTGGAAACACATACGTCTAAAACGTCTGACGCAAAATGATTGTGGTGGAAGTATTACTTTTGATGAATTTTCCACACAGATCGCGTTATTGCGAGAGACACATAAAACGAATGGAAATGCTGGTCAAATATTAGATGCACTTGAGATGTGGGGTAAAAGTTTGTTGAATTTTTAGATGAAAATCTAAACTTCTGCTGACACTTTGTTAAATTTAAAACAAAATGAAACTTTGTAAAAGCCTCTCGGATTTTTACTGTAATAGCATCAATAATTGATTACTGGTATAGAATTTAGGCAGTATATATAAAAGACAAAAAAACTGAGTTTTGTAAGTGGAAATTGATGTGCCAGCGCATGCCTGGTCAGAAAAGCAGTGTATGTTGAGAAATCTAATCAATCGCTTGAGTCTAACCGTGTGCCTATCTTCGCACTCTGAAATTTGCGCGAACGATTGCGAATTTATCAGAAATTAAGAAAATCAATAATCAACACATTGCTGAAGCAGTTCGGTATCACTGAAAAAGGGACTCTCTTGCTAAACTTTATTCTGATGCTTTATCAAACAAGAAACGCCCAATCAATTCCTCCAACACCATCGCTGAATTGGTTTTCATAATCTTATCGCCTTCTTTTAGCATTACTCCTTCGCCTCCAGCAGACAAACCGATATATTGCTCACCAAGTAACCCGGATGTCAGAATGCTTGCAAAAGTGTCTTTTGGAAAAAGAAATCGGCTGTCCATATCCATTGTTACAATGGCATCATAGGTTTGTGTACTAAATTGGATATTGGTAACCCGTCCGACCACTACACCAGCACTTTTAACAGGCGCGCGGACTTTAAGGCCACCGATGTTTTCAAAATTCCCAGTGATCACATAACTTTGTGTTGAACCACTCAAATTCAAGTTACCAACCTTAAGGCTCAGTATCATTAATGCGGCAATGCCAATGATGACAAATATACCGACCCATAAATCCAAAGTTGTCCGCTGCATTAACTTACTCCTCTAAACATGAAAGCGGTCAAGATAAAATCTAATCCCAAAATGGCAAGCGATGAAGTAACCACGGTACGCGTGGTCGCGCCCGATACGCCTTCTGCCGTAGGCGGTGCATCATACCCTTCAAATACTGCAATCGCAGCAATGGCTACACCAAAAAAACAGCTCTTAATAAACCCATTCAGAATATCAAAGCGAAAATCTACCGCACTTTGCATCTGTGACCAGTATGTGCCTTGGTCCACGCCGATAAACACCACTGTCACCAAATAACCGCCCAAAACCCCCATCACGGAAAATATTGCTGCCAACAACGGCATGGAAATGACGCCCGCCCAGAAACGAGGTGCAACTACACGCGCCACTGGGTCTACTGCCATCAAACCCATTGCTGCTAATTGCTCGGTGGCCTTCATCAGACCGATTTCCGCAGTGATTGCAGAACCGGCACGGCTAGCAAAAAGCAATGCCGCAACCACAGGCCCCAATTCTCGCACTAAAGATAGTGCGACCAAAGTACCTACCGCCGATTCAGAGCCATATTTCTGTAAGGTTTCATAGCCTTGTAATCCTAATACCATACCAACAAAAAGACCGGAAACCACAATAATGATCAAGGAAAGTACGCCGGTAAAATATAGCTCCCGTATCACCAGGTTAAAACGACGCAGACTAGTACCGGATTTTAACAATACCAAGAGAAAGAAACGACTACCAACACCAAGGCGCCAAACACTCTCAATAACACGGTGACCAATATTCTGAATAACCGAAACGATATGTTTAGACACGTGCATCCCCTAGATCCAGATCTTGACGATAACTTTGTCCAGAGTAATGAAAAGGTACCGGGCCATCTTCTTCACCGTGAATAAATTGATGCACAAACGGCGCAGTCGATTCCATGACTTCCTTCGGAGTACCTTCCGCTGCAATTACGCCATCGGCGATGAAATAAACATAATCCACGATCTTTAAAGACTTTTGTACATCATGTGTCACCACAATGGAGGTCATACCCAGGGTATCGGTAAGCCGACGGATTAAATTGCCAATAACACTCAAAGAGATGGGATCGAGCCCGGTAAAAGGCTCATCATACATAATGAGGCTCGGATCGAGTGCAATCGAGCGTGCCAGTGCAACACGCCGAGCCATGCCACCAGAAAGCTCATTAGGCATTAAGTGATGCGCTCCGCGTAAGCCTACTGCGTCTAATTTCATCAATACTAGATCGCGAATCATCGATTCGGGTAAATCGGTATGTTCACGCATTTGAAATGCTACGTTATCGAAAACGGATAGATCCGTAAACAATGCACCAAACTGAAACAACATGCCCATTTTACGTCGCAGCTTGAACAGCTTGTCGCGACTCAACTCATGTACCACATCTCCGGAAAATTTTACGTAACCGGCAGATGGCCTAATTTCACCACTGATCAAACGCAACAAAGTGGTCTTTCCTGACCCACTGCCCCCCATAATAGAAATCACCTTGCCTCGCGGCATGGTCATATGGATACCTTTTAATATTGCGCGTGTACTATAGGAAAAATTCAGATCATTGATTTCAATTAAGTTCTCGGAACTCATGCAAAATGGTTAAATCAGTAAAGAGAAACACCCATGACAGCCGGTTTTACGACTCAATAATGGAATGATAATGAAAGACGGCAAAACACATTGATGAACGTCATTAAATTAAATACGGCCTATATCTGCGATGCATTCTAAACTACTTTAGACCGTAAAGCGTAAAAATTTCATATCCATGCATTAAATTACATGGGTTGCTTTTTTTGTAAAGCATTTAGATATTCCTTGAGATCCCGCTTGATCTCGGGAGCAAGGATATATAAACCAATGATATTGGGCACGGCCATAGCAAACACCATTGCGTCGGTAAATAAAATAATATTGGATAATTGCGCCGATGCACCCACAACAATGAATAAACAGAACAGGAATTTGTAAATAATCTCGACCGCTTTATGTTCGCCAAACAAATAGGTGGTACATATTAATCCATAGTAGGACCAAGAAATCATGGTCGAATAAGCAAATAAAAAAACGGTTAGTGACAATATGTAAGGAAACCATGAGATACCCGAAGCAAAGGCTCGCGAAGTCAATTCCACACCTTCAATTCCGCTACCATCGACATAAGCCCCGGAAATTACAATGACCAATGCTGTTACCATGCAAATAATTACAGTATCGATGAACGGCCCTAACATGGCAACCATTCCTTGGCTTATGGGTACATCTGTTTTTACTGCAGAATGGGCAATTGCAGAGGATCCTAATCCTGCCTCATTAGAAAAAACTGCGCGCTGAACACCCATCAATAGCGTACCTAGCAGTGCACCAACCCCAGCTTGCGGATACAACGCCATTTCAAAAATTTTTTCAATAGCCCCGGGAATTGCTTGATAATGAACGCCCATTACAACGATACCCGCGATCATAACCGGCACAATTCGCCCGGCTACGGCTGCAATCCATTGAATACCGCCAATGATTACCAACCCAACCAAGACAGCCATGAATAACCCAAACAACCAACCTTTATCCGCCAGAAAACTGACATCTCCACCCGTCACTACTACGGCCTGCTGATAGGCTTGATTCGCTTGAAACAATCCCCCTGCACCAATAGTACCGCCTATGCAACAAATTGCGAATAATCCTGCCATGAATTTACCCATGCGGGGATGCTGCAACTGTTCGAAAGCCGCGCGCAAATAATGCATTGGTCCGCCCGATAATACTTTGCAATTATCATCCGGCGCATATTGGCGATATTTAATGCCCAAGGCGACTTCCACAAACTTGGTTGACATACTGAAAATACCCATGACTGCCATCCAAAAGGCCGCGCCCGGACCACCCAAAGAAATCGCTACAGCGACACCCGCAATATTGCCTAATCCAATCGTTGCCGACAAAGAAGTCATCAACGCTTGAAAGCGACTGATTTCTCCACAATTACAACCATTCGTATCGAATTTCCCACGTAACACGTCAATAGCGTGCGTAAAATAACGCACATTGATAAAACCTAAATAGAAAGTAAAAAAAATAGCAGCTATTACGAGCCAAAATAAGATAAATTTAATTTCTAAATCAAATAACTGAACACTATAGAAAATGACAGATGCCACTGCATTTGCAATAGGTTCAATCGAGGAATCAATCAGTTTGTCAATTTCCATGCATCAAAAATATCCTTGTAATATGCCCGAGCAAATTAGTATCAATAACTTATATGCTATTTTGTTCAAAAAGATTTACGAATTTTATTGCACAAGTAGGGCCCACTTGTACAGAATTGAAAAAGGGCAGAAATGAGCGTTATCTCATCATTGGTAACCTACATTTAACTGATAATATTTTGTTTTTTTAAATAAAAAACCACAATAGATTCCATCAAAAATATAAAAGGTTTCATTTTGCCATATTTCATGCAATATCGCATATCGACGGTTTCGTGTATTTTGTTCGATCCATTCTGCTGATCGCCCTTTTATGCCAGCCACGATATTGTCTTTCGTATCGACAATATCGTTAGCCAAAGAGATCTATCGCAGTATCGATAACCAGGGACGTGTCACTTATTCTGATCAACCGTCTGAAAAATCTCGGGCGATTGCAATTCATAATCAGCCGAGCCGATTGCTGCGTCATGTTCGTAAAGTATACGATGGCGATACGATCATTTTAGAAGACGGTAAACATATTCGCTTACTGGGCATCAATACCCCCGAAATTGAAAGTCGTCAACGCGCTGAAGAACCAGGTGGTGTCGCAGCAAAAAAATGGCTACAAGCGCAACTACAGGACAAAAAAGTCTATCTCGAATACGATGAAGTGAAATTCGACAAATATAAGCGTCAATTAGCGCATGTGTTCTTGTCCAATGGCAAGCACTTAAACCTCGCATTGTTGGAAAATGGCTTAGGAGCTGTCAGCATTATTCCACCAAATGTACGATACAGCGATAAATTAGTACAAGCGCAACAACATGCAGAAAAAATGCAGCTGGGTATCTGGGCTATGCCTGAATACCAACTTAAGCCTATTGCCCAGGTAGCAAATCATACCAAAGGCTGGCAGCGATTTAGTGCGACCTTTCACGCCATCAAAAAAAATCGCAAATATACACGCTTGCTGATTAACGATAAAATTGATATACGTGTTTCCAATCAAAATCTTAAAGCGTTTCCTCCATTATCTAAATACCTCGGTAAACCGTTGGAAATCCGTGGTTGGGTATCACGCAATAACGATCATTACACCATGCTAATTCAACATCCCAGTTCGTTGATTGTGAGATAATTCCACTCAGCAATCCATTTGTTTTCTTCACCGCACCTCATATTAATAAATGCCTCTTATTACCATCGAAAACGCGTGCCTGGCTTTTGGCCATCACCCTTTGCTCGATCATACCCACCTGCAACTAGATCCGAATGAGCGAGTCGGTCTAATCGGTAGAAATGGCGGTGGAAAATCCAGCTTGCTACGCATATTGGCCGGCGAAATAAAACTCGACGATGGTAAATATTGGCGCGCACCGCATTTAAAGCTAGCCTATGTACCTCAAGAACTCGTTTTGTCACCCAGTAATACGGTATACCAGGAAATTTCCAACGCCTTAGGAACGATTAGCAAAGTATTACTGGAGTATCATGAAGTTTCTCACGCATTGAGCGAACAGCATGAGGATACCGAAGCACTATTAACGCGCTTACAAGATTTGCAAAGTTTGTTGGAAACGCAAGACGGATGGAATCTCCAAGCAAAAGTCGAAACCGTAATTGATAAATTGAATTTGCCCGCAGATACGTTGATCGAGCATCTTTCCGGCGGCATGAAAAAAAGAGTTGCATTAGCCCGGGCTATAGTCACTGAGCCAGAAGTATTATTACTGGACGAGCCGACCAATCATCTGGATTTATCTTCGATCGAATGGTTGGAAGGCTTGCTGCGAGATTTTAGCGGTAGTATTTTATTGATTACACATGACCGGCGTTTTCTTGATAACGTGTCAACACGGATTATCGAACTGGACCGCGGCGGATTACAAACCTTCACAGGCAATTTCACGGACTATCAGCGAAAGAAGGCTGAAATGCTCGAAGTGGAAGCCATTCACCAACAAAAATTTGATAAGTTCCTCGCCCAGGAAGAAGTATGGATACGTAAAGGTATCGAAGCGCGACGAACGCGTAATGAAGGAAGAGTGCGAAGATTGGAAGCTCTGCGTTTAAAGCGTGCAGCTAGGCGCGAGAAGATTGGCAAAGCAAACATCAACGTAGAAGTGGGCGAACGATCAGGTAAGCTGGTTGCTGAATTGGAAAATGTGTACAAAAGCTTTGGCGATAAGCATGTTATCCGCAATTTTTCCTGCCGCATTCAACGTGGTGATCGGGTTGGACTATTAGGACCCAACGGTGCTGGAAAATCTACTTTGTTGAAATTGATTCTGGGAGAGTTACAACCGGACTCGGGAAATGTTCAACAAGGCACAAAATTGTCAGTAGCATATTTCGATCAAATGCGCGAACAACTGAATGATGAAATGAAGCTGGTCGACACCATCAATCAAGGATCAGATTTTATCGAGATCAATGGTAAACGTACGCATGTTATCAGTTATCTGGGAGATTTCTTGTTTCCTCCGGAGCGCGCGCATTCTCCTGTTAGTTCACTCTCAGGCGGAGAACGCAACCGCCTACTGCTTGCAAGGTTATTCACCCGTCCTGCTAATGTTTTGGTATTGGATGAACCCACTAACGATTTGGATATTGAAACCATAGAATTGCTTGAAGCTTTGTTGCAAGATTACGATGGAACGTTATTTGTGGTGAGTCATGACAGAGAATTTCTCGACAATATTGTGACACAAGTGATTGCATTTGAGGGAGACGGCAAACTACGCGAATACATTGGCGGATACGAGGATTGGGTAAGAACAACCGCTCTGCGATCTTCCTCTTCCGAGGAAAAAATATTGCCGAAACAATCCGAGATCTCCATCAAAAGTTCTCCTATTAAAAATATTGCATCCTCAGGCAAAAAGCTAAGTTATCAAGAGAATCGTGAATTGGAAACATTGCCGAGTAAAATCGAAGCCTTAGAGCAGGAGCAGAAGCACATTTCGCTACAGTTAAGCAAACCGACGCTATATCAGCACTTTCCAGAGGAAGCAAAAGCACTACAGAAACGTTGCTCGGTCATTGATGAGGAGTTAATCACCTGTTTTGCAAGATGGGAGGAATTAGAATCAAAATCGATAAAAAACCAACTTTAGACCGAAACGCTATATAGCCCATTTCCCTATAAACAACAGGGGGATACTTACATATTTCATTGACCAAATCAAGCGCATCGTTTAAAGTTCAACTTTTGAGAGAAGGAGGAATAGATGAAACACAAGAATATGATGAAATTGATGCTTGCTCTAAGTATTTTTTTGATATTTGGTACCGCCCAAGCGTCTGAAACAAATGACAAATCTACCATTAGCGATAAAACTTCAATGTGTGTAGGTTGCCACGGAATTCCTGGCTATAAGACCGCTTTCCCAAGCGCCTATCATGTTCCCAAACTAGGCGGGCAACATGCCGAATACTTAGTAAAAGCTCTAGAAGGTTATAAAAATGGTTCGCGTAGTCACCCTACCATGACAGCTTTAGCCAAAACTTTGTCGCAAAAAGACATTGAAGAATTGGCTGCTTACTACGCCAAAATTAATTAAGTCTCGTCTATAATTGCAAGGAAGAAATTATGAAGAATTATGTGATAGCCGCATTGAGCGGAGCCGCTTTAATACTTTCCGGTCAAGTTATGGCTGCTGATATCGAAGCGGGAAAAACTAAAGCAGCGGAAGTTTGCGCTTCATGTCATGGTATTGATGGTAATAGCCCAGCACCGGCTTTCCCAAAAATTGGCGGCCAATATAGAACCTATTTAGAAAAAGTCTTGAAAGATTACAAATCTGGGACGCGTAATGACCCAATCATGGCGGGAATGGCTGCTGGTTTGACACCAGCCGATATTGACAATTTGGCTTTTTACTACTCAAGTCAGCCTGGCACTTTGAATTCTAAAAAATAATAAAAAAACATCCGATATTAACGCTAATAACTTTGTATTATTAGTAATAAGGTATCACTTGAACGGGATGGCTAATCACTGTCCCGTTATTATTTTCTCTCTTTGTGTCCCCATTTCGTTTGCTTATCTAAACAACCCAAGTAAATTGCTGCATCAGGCGCTGTATTATGACGCTGTGCCTGCCAAATCATCTCTGCGAGACATTCCATAACACGATGCGCGGCATCATGCTCGTTGCCAGTTATGTTCTGTAATTGCTCAAATCGATCACATATTCCAACGGGTTGATTGATTGATAGTTGTTCCTTAATGGCCACATGCATGCTCATATGCAAAAAGGGATTAGTATCACCCATTTCTGGCGAAAAATCACGATCCAGGTATCGCTCTGGATTGTCCAAAATGGAATGGTATTCGGGATGTAATAAAATAATCTCTAGTGCTATTGTTTCGATACCTGATAATGTTTCCTGTTTGTTGTATTTCTCCCAGGTATAAAAAAACAACTGCCGTGCTTGATCGCGAGTGGGATTAAACATTAACCCACCTTACAAAATTCTTTTTGTGCATTTTTTTAATCGATTAAATTGCGGTGACTGATCATAGAACTTTTCATCGTCCAATAAAAAACTCATGGGCTCTCATGGGTTGTTAGGCGGCAAAATTTTTCCTTTATATTCACACAAATGCACAATGCTACAATGCCCGCATTCCGGCTTTCTAGCTTTGCATACATAACGGCCGTGAAGAATCAGCCAATGATGTGCATCTTGTTTAAACTCTTTAGGCACCCATTTCAGCAATTTTTTTTCAACCTCGGAAACCGTCTTTCCTGGCGCCAAACCGGTACGATTGGCAATACGAAAAATATGCGTATCGACGGCAATCGTTGGTTGCCCAAAGGCAGTATTCAATACGACATTGGCTGTTTTGCGTCCGACACCCGGTAGTTGTTCTAATTGCTCACGTAAACGCGGCACCTCGCCATGATAATGGTCGATTAACAACTGGCAAGTTTTTAAAATATTTCTGGCCTTGCTTCTATACAGACCAATCCTTTGAATAAAGCTGACTAAGCCCTCTTCACCTAAAGCCAAAATTTTTTCTGCGGAATTCGCATGCAGAAATAATTTTCGAGTCGCCTGATTAACGCTTTTATCCGTTGCTTGCGCCGAAAGAATCACCGCGATCAATAGTTCAAATGTTGTTTGGTACTCCAATTCGGTAGTTGGATGCGGATTGCTTTTTCTCAAGCAAGCAAAAATATCGTAGCGCTTTGTAGCATTCATAACTTGATAACAAGAAACTTATTCAATGTGCTTCGATGCTTGAAGGCGAATTGCAGCCGCACGTTCAAGTGCAGCTTGAACGATGGTTCTTTTCCGTTGCTCGGCTTTTTGTACAATGGCTTGTTCTGGTGGATTACTTTCAGCCTCGAGTGTGCTGTTTGGAGACTGAACATTCGGATCTTTTGCTAACAAAAGTCGCCGTTGTTTGAATTCATACCGCATACGCGCCCGATCCGCCGCATGCTTCGGATCATCATGCTGATTTACGCTATCCGGGATCATAACAATACAATCCATGGGGCAAGGTACGATACAAAGTTCGCAACCGGTACATTCCGTAGTAATCACTGTGTGCATTTGCTTGGCAGCCCCCACAATGGCATCAACCGGACATGCACGTATACAAAAGGTGCAGCCAATGCAAAGTGCTTCATCGATCCATGCCACCGCTTTCGGTTTGGTCACACCATACGCGGCATTGAGTGGCTTAAAAGGAATGTCTAATAATTGTGCAATCTGCCGAATTCCTTCATTACCACCCGGGGGGCATTGATTAATGTCAGCCTGACCCATTGCGATCGCTTCGGCATAAGGTTTGCAGCCAGAGAAACCACATTTTCTACATTGCGTTTGCGGCAAAATAGCGTCTATTTTTTCGACCAGATATGGGTTAATTGATCGATCAGTCATATCATCTAGCTGAATTGCTGTGTACAAGGTTGTTACAAACCGCTTTTACGATTTCAGACACAAAATCGGGCCCATGATAAATCAAGCCGGTGTACAATTGGATCAAATCTGCACCAAAATCAATCTTATCCTGCGCGTCTTTAGGAGACATAATGCCACCCACACCTATAATCGGGATCGCATTGTTCAATACCGCATGTAATTGCCCTAACACTTTGCTTGCTTGCTGGGTTAAAGGAGCGCCACTGAGTCCTCCGGGTTCCTTCGATACGCTAAACTGCTCAACACCTGTACGAGTGATGGTAGTATTGGTTGCGATAACACCATCGATTTGATACTCCAAGAGCAAATCCGCAATCGAAGTTATTGCTTCATTACTGAGATCCGGTGCAATTTTTATCACCAATGGCACGTACTTACTATGAGCTTGCGTCAACTTGCTCTGCTCCAGCTTGAGTCGGTTGAGTAGTTGATCTAACACATCAGCATCTTGCAATTGTCGTAAATTTTGGGTATTCGGTGATGAAATGTTGATGGTGATATAACTGGCGTAGGGATAAGCCTTTCGTAATCCGATCAAATAGTCATCGGTTGCGTTTTCCAGTGGCGTATCAAAGTTTTTCCCCAAGTTGATGCCGAGAATACCTTGATAATTAGATTCTTTGACATTATTCAGTAAATAATCGATACCCAAATTATTAAAACCCAGTCGATTAATAATTGCGCTTGCTTCCGGAATGCGAAAAATGCGGGGGCGTGGATTGCCCGGTTGTGGGCGCGGTGTAACAGTGCCAATCTCAATGAATCCAAACCCCAAAGACGCTAATGCATCGATGTACTCACCATTTTTATCCAAACCTGCGGCCAATCCAACGGGGTTGGGAAAATTCAATCCCATCACGGTGCGAGATTTGCAACTCACGGGCGGTTTCTTCAACAACCCTAGCTGTTGTATCTGATCCAGCGCACGAAATGCAAGCCAATGAGCATCTTCTGGATCAAGCTTAAACAGCAACGGACGAAGAAACTGATACAACATTCGATAAGATGTGTAGTTAAAAATAACAAAAAGTTAAAAACTATCGGAATCTTCCAATAACTTCCATCGATTATTTTGCAATACTTCTAATGGTTGGAAGTTAGCTTTATAACGCATTTTATGGTTTTCTTTAATCCAATAACCGAGATAAAGATAAGGCAAAGCACGTAAGCGGCACTGCTCAATCTGCCACAAGATATTGTAAGTTCCATAACTGGCTTGAATCACTTCCGCATCAAAAAATGTATAAACAGAAGAAAATCCATCCGGCAACACATCAATAATGCTGACCATACAAAGCTGTTCATGGTCACGAAATTCAACTAATTGGGAGTCAACATGGCTTTGTAACAAAAAATTATGGTACTGCTCCAAGCAATCATGATCCATCCCACCACCTGCATGGCGTTGTATTTGATAGCGCTGATAGAGCGCATAGTGTTCAGGATTATATGCAGAGTCAAAAGCTTAGCACTGAGATGTTGATGACGTTTCCAAGCCCGTCGTTGCGTCCGGTTAGCCGAAAAATCACTGACTTTCACCCGAACTGAGCGGCATGCACGGCAGTGCGCGCAATTGGGACGATAAGTGTAGTGTCCGCTGCGGCGAAACCCGGCTTGAATTAATTTGCTATACACCTGCGTATCAATTTGATGCTCTGGCGTAACCACTTCAGAGCACGCCTGTTTCCCTGGTAGATAACTACAATCATAAACCCCGGTTGTGTGAAATTTAAACATCTTGACCGTTTATTATCGACGTAAATGCTGTTCTATTGCTCAAAACACCAATGCTCACCATTCGGCGATCCTGAAATCAACTCACTCAAGTACTGTGCGAATGCCGCTCTGGGTATTTCGCGCGCACCCAGCGAAGCAAGATGATTCGTTTTGACTTGGCAATCGATTAAACCAAATCCCCATTCCTGCACTTGCTTGACCAAATGGACAAAAGCGATTTTAGACGCATTCGGTGCACGAGAAAACATCGACTCGCCAAAAAAAATTTGGCCCAATGCGACCCCATACAGTCCACCGACCAGCTCACCATCCATCCACATTTCTACTGAGTGCGCGAATTTCATTTCATGCAATGTAGCGTAGGCAGCAATCATTTCGGGGTGTATCCAGGTTCCCGTTTGCCCTTTACGTGGTGCAGCGCAAGCCTGCATCACTTCAATAAAACGATGATCCGTGCGGATCTGATAATTGCTCTTCTTAAGCTCCTTAGACAAAGAGCGTGAAATTCGCAATTCATCAGGAAATAATACCATTCTTGGGTCAGGACTCCACCACAAAATAGGCTCACCTTCATTAAACCACGGAAAAATTCCTTTGCAATAAGCCTCCAGTAATCGTTGTGGCGTAAGACCTCCCCCCATTGCCAGCAATCCGTTAGGCTCCTTAAGCGCCCGATCCAGGGGTGGAAATGAAGTGCCTGATGTAAAAATGGGATTCATTGATACGATTATAAACTGTTCACGTGAACAGTTGGTTTTGAGAGTTGAGTTCTTACAAAGTAAATCTTAGGATGCACGCGTCTATTTCTATCTTTCAATTTTTCTTTAAATCGCATCTTCAGTGTCGCCTGCAGTTATTCAAAATCCAGTTTGTTAATATTCTTCGACTTAAAATGTAATTGAAAGGTGCGCTATAGTAAATGGTGTTACTATTTTAAATGTTGGGCTGCATTTGAGTTTTTCCAAACAGGTGTGGCATCTTCCTAATTCGAGAAATCTGCTGCTGATAAAATCAGTCGACTGTAGATTTGTAGCAGAGAAAAATCTTCGCAATCGTACAGGAATTATGATCTACCCTGCCACGAATTGCCCCCTGCCCTAGCTGGATACTTCTTAACGCCAGTCAATGAGGTACTATTCATAATCAAACCTAAAGCGGAAGATAAAGTAATGAAAAAACCAAAACAAACGAATTGCACAACCCTAGTACCGGTTGAAAATAATAATATTCTTAATCGTTGCAACAAGATCGCTATGTCAAAAATCAAGATACTACACAGTAAGTGGTTTGGCTGTATGCTTGGACTGGCACTAGCATGGTGGATACCAATAACGCATGCGGAACAATCGCATGAATATCATTACCGCTATATTTCGCTTTCTAAGGTAACGTTACCATCAGGATTCGCTCAATTTACCCCCGTCGCAATCGACGATAAAAGAAAAGTTTACGGGGATATCTATGATTCGTCTGGAGTTGCCCACATCGCCGTTTACGGAGATGGCATCTTGCATGTCCTCCAGCCTGGTAATGTGCTTACGGTCAACGCTCGTGGAACAATAGGCGGCTATGTCACAGATCCTCAAACCGGAAACTTTCAAGCAGCACTATTTCGTGGAAACGAGGTGGAAATTATTCCACCTTTGCCTGGAGAAACTAAAACCTTTGTCCAGTCACTTAACGATTCCGACACTGCGTTGATTAGGTCAGAAGACCCTTCAGCCCTTAATACCTACCAGCTCTACAAGAAGGGTGAAATACTCTTCAACTATCAGCTTCCGACAGGAAGCGATTGCCCAGGATGTTGGGGAGTTAACAATAAAGGAGCCGTGGTTGGAACTATTTTCGATTCGAATTTAAACGCTTTTCGCGCCATTCGATTTCTGCCTCCGTATAATAAGCCTCAGTTACTTAATCCTCTCCCGGCAGACAGTGACACAACTTCCTTTGGCATTAGCAAATCCGGAGACATCATTGGGGTGTCATACGTCTTTTTAGGAGATTCCACTAAGAACCATTACGGGATATGGGATCGGCAGGGAAATTTCAAATCCTATTTTGAGGGCATTAATTATTTCGCATTTTTTAACAAAAAGAACCTTATTGTCCTGACGCAGAATTTCGATACAGACAATGACAGCTACCTTGTGCCTCGCCCTGGTGTACGGTTGAATATAATGGATTTATTGGATAACCCAGCTGATGCGGATGTGCAATTAGCTGCGGTGGTCGACATCAATAACCATGGAGACATGACCGGTTACGGATGCGACGTCGACTTTAACCTCTGTGGAGGCTTTTTATTGCATCGTGTGCTCCCCGATTAAGCTGAGGCACAGTCTCCTCAGAAAGACTAGAGGAAATTGGTGTTGTTTCTTGCTACAACAGCAAACTTAAATATCCGTGTCACAATCCTGTAATAATATTGCAATAACATCGTTACTACGCAATTTGCTCGTTTAATCTTTTTGTTTATTGGAGAGAGAAGTATGTTTTCTATAGTTCATGCAAAAATACTGGCAGCCGGTACCGTTCTTGCCGCACTTGTATTGGCCACTTCCACCAACGCAAGTCCTCTTGTTAAAGTGGATGGATCGAGTACGGTGTTTCCTATCACCGAAGCAGTGGCAGAGGATTTTCAAGCCTTTAAAAAGGGCGCGATCCGCGTTACCGTTGGAATTTCAGGTACTGGCGGCGGGTTCAAGAAGTTTTGCCGCAATGAAATCGACGTCGTCAATGCTTCTCGTCCAATCACCGATGCAGAAATAGAAACCTGCAAGCAACAAGGGGTACAGTTTATTGAAATGCCCATTGCTTATGATGCATTGACCGTGGTCATTAATCCCAAAAACAACTGGAGCCAAACTATTACAGTTGAAGAATTGAAGAAAATTTGGCAGCCTGAAGCGCAAGGAAAAATTACCCAATGGAATCAGATCAATCCTGCCTGGCCCGATAAAAAAATCAAATTATATGGCGCCGGTGCAGATTCCGGTACCTTTGAATACTTCACTGAAGCAATTGTCGGCAAAGCTAAATCAAGCCGTGGTGATTTCACTGCTTCGGAAGATGACAATGTTTTAGTCCAAGGCGTTGCAAGTGATATTTATGCACTTGGCTTTTTTGGCTTTGCATATTACATCGAAAATAGCAAACGCGTTACCGCTGCTGCGATCGATAGCGGTAATGGCGGCGTATTACCTTCTGCCGCAACGGTTGAAAACAATAGCTATAAACCGCTTTCCCGACCCATATTTATTTACATCAATGCAAAATCTGCGGATAAGCCTGAAGTTGATGAATTTGTTAAATTCTATATGGCTAATGCAGCAACTCTTGTCGATGAAGTGAAATATTTCCCACTTTCCAAAGAAGTCTATCAATTAAACCTAGAACATCTGCAAAAGCGCAAAGTCGGTACAGTATTTAAAGGTTCTGGTGTCAACATCAAACTCGAAGATATTTTAAAAATGGAATCGAGCCTATAACCTACAATTCTTTGTGTTGTAACAGGAAGCACCTTAAAAAGCTTGGTCATTTTAAGGTGCTTCCTTTATTTAGGCCGCTCAGGTACAGTTCTCTACAATGGACTTCTTACCTGTTTTTCTCGATATCAGAAACAAAACATGCCTGGTGATCGGCGGTGGAGAGGTTGCTGCACGTAAAGTTTCAGCGCTACTTCATGCCGGCGCGCAGGTTACTGTCGTGGCAACCGAATTAATTGAGACGCTCAAAGATGCATGGAATCGAGCAGAGATTCAATACATCGCTGAACCCTTTCATCCTAAATTATTGGATAATGCCGCGTTGGTCATTGCTGCTACCGATGATTTTTCCACCAATCAACTCGTTTCCAGTGCAGCACAAACGCGCAATATTCCCGTCAATGTAGTTGATCATCCGGCATTATGTACGTTCATCATGCCTTCGATTGTTGACCGATCACCATTACTGATTGCCATTTCGAGTAGCGGGCAGTCACCTGTACTTGCGCGATTATTGCGAGCACAATTGGAAACGTGGATACCTTCAGCTTATGGGCGATTAGCACAAATCGCCGGAAAATTTCGCCACCAAGTTAAGGCGCATTTCAAACGCGCGGAAAACAGGCGCATTTTCTGGGAAAAAATGCTACAGGGATCTTTTACAGAAAGGGTTCTGGCAGGCGATGAGCAAGCCGCAGAAGATTTTTTATTACAATCGTTGCAGTGCGAAAAAGATGAGCCGCCGAGTGGTGAAGTATATTTGGTCGGCGCAGGTCCTGGCAATCCCGATCTATTGACGTTTCGTGCCATGCGTTTAATGCAACAAGCCGACGTAGTAATTTACGACCGCTTAGTCTCTGCAGATATTCTCGATCTGGTAAGACGCGATGCAACTCGCATCTATGTAGGCAAAGAACGCAACCATCACACGATGGAACAAGAATCTATTAACCAATTGCTAGTGCGGTTGGCGCAAGAAGGAAAACGTGTGCTGCGGCTAAAAGGAGGTGATCCATTTATTTTTGGTCGTGGCGGTGAAGAAATTGAAACACTGGCATCACATCGAATACCTTTCCAAGTAGTGCCAGGCATCACTGCCGCGTCGGGTGTTGCGGCATACGCGGGTATTCCACTGACACACCGCGATTATGCGCAGTCTTGCATTTTTGTCACCGGTCATTTAAAAAACAATATAATTGACTTGGATTGGCCAACCCTTGCACGACCGAATCAAACCATTGTGATCTACATGGGGCTGTTAGGCTTGCCCATCTTATGCCAACAACTCATTCATCATGGCTTAGCTGCCGATACGCCTGCAGCAATCATCCAGCAAGGAACAACACCACAGCAGAAAATCATCACCGGCACGTTACGAACTCTACCTGAAACTGCAGAGACAGCTAGACTTAGGGCACCCACATTAATTATTGTAGGCAACGTGGTACAACTCCGCGAGAAACTGGCGTGGTTTACTCCAACTGACAATACCTCGCCAACCAATCTCCTCCCAACAAAAACACAAACCTAAGAAAACCTGTTTAAGAAACGCCGCCTTCAATCAAAATCATGGCATTATTCCTCAGCTTTCTTTTGTTCAAGTGACCTAATTCTTTGGAAGATTCCCTCCCTTTCCATTTCCAAAGACTGATAACGGGAATAAAGCTGATCCAAATCTTCCGCATATTTTGTCAAGCGCTCATCCTTTTCTTTTCTACGTTGAATCATATCCTCATAATTCGGTACTGGAATGCTTTTACCCGTAGGATTAAATGGAACAGGATCGATCGGTTGCGCCATTTCATTGCGGCGCATTTCTTGTGTCATCAAAAATTGCTGGTACGCAGCCTGAGATTCTTGAGAAAGGCGTGCCATGGTTTTTTCTAGTTGAAGAATTTCTATATTCCTGGCTTCATCAGGCGTGAGTACTCGATTGTCACTGGGTTCAGCCAGCGTTAGCGTCGCAGTCAGCCAGAAAATAAGAAAAAATAAATAATGCACGATTTTAGATAATTTTTTACGCAAAATACTCATCGATTTTTCTATCCATTTACATGAATTACAAATGTGCTATTGGCGCAGCACATACTTAATAAAGTCGTTCGAAAACGGCTGCAATGCCTTGTCCGCCACCAATACACATTGTGACTAACGCGTAACGTTTACGGCAGCGATGCAATTCGTAAATCGCTTTGATCGTCAGTATACTTCCAGTCGCACCAATCGGATGGCCCAACGCTACCGCACCACCATTTGGATTGGTCTTTTTAGGATCAAAATCTAATTCTTGCATCACTGCACACGCTTGCGCGGCAAAGGCCTCATTAGATTCGATTACATCAATATCGGATAGTTTAAGCTTTGCACGTTTCAATGCTTGCCGAACGGCCGGTACCGGCCCAATCCCCATAAACTTCGGATCAACTCCCGCATGCCCATACGAAACCAATCGCGCCAGCGGTTTTAAGTTACGCTTCTCCGCTGCTTTACTTTCCATCAAAACTAATGCTGCAGCACCATCGTTAATACCCGATGCGTTACCTGCTGTAACTGTCCCATCTTTCTTAAAAACCGGGGCTAGCTTTGCTAAACGTTGGCTATCGGTATTTGCACGAGGGTGCTCATCGGTATCAAAAAGCACTTTTTCTTTATTGACGATGATCTCAATCGGTAGAATCTGACTGTTAAAATAACCTTTTTTAATCGCATATAACGCACGGCGATGGCTTTCCGCTGAAAATCGATCTTGCTGCTCCCGGTCGATACACCATTTCTCAGCGATATTTTCTGCAGTAATCCCCATGTGCACATGATCAAAAGGATCCGTCAGAGCACCTACCATCATATCGATAGTCACACCGCCATTCATCCGTTGCCCCCAACGCAATGCCGGTAATAGATAACCTGCTCGACTCATCGATTCCGCACCACCGGCGACGGCTGCTAGCGTATCGTTCAATAGAATGCTCTGACTCGCTGAAATTATTGCCTGCAGGCCGCTTCCGCACAATCGATTGACCGTCAACGCAGCCGTATGTTGCGGTAATCCACCATTGATACAGGCGACTCGTGCCAAGTACATATCGCGCGCTTCGCCGTGAATAACATTGCCAAAAACCAAGTGATCGACTTCATTGGGATCAATCTGCGCACGTAGTAGCGCCTCATGGACTACTTTTGCCGCTAAATCAGCCGGTGCGTTTGATTTTAGAGAACCACCGTATTCACCGATTGCAGTACGGACACCACTTAAGATAACCACATCTTTCATCTTTCCACCTTTAAGAAAAGGAATACGAGGTGTTTTTTACTAACTGATTATTTGGATGAAATAACACCCAGACGTTGCTTTAGTGTGGGTGCGTTTTGTTCAGGGTTAAGTATTTTTGCATAATACATGGCGTTTTCCATGACTTT
>WBZQ01000027.1_pt4 | contig 20493 bp, 22 predicted proteins | sample 5204251 | NCBI WGS metagenome assembly WBZQ01 (sample SAMN12412402, study PRJNA552823) | activated sludge metagenome | isolation source: activated sludge from nitrification reactor of wastewater treatment plant... | place: USA: Virginia | collected 2017-09
CCCACGCCCTCGCGCATGACAGATCGAGCCACTCTCCCCCTTTTAGACGAATGGAGCACCTGATGTTGGACTGGCTTGCCAATCCTGAAGTATGGATCGCCTTGGGAACCCTCACCGCCTTGGAGATCGTACTGGGGATCGACAACATTATTTTCCTGTCCGTGCTGGTCGGTCGCCTGCCGGAATCCCAACGCGCCATCGCTCGCAAGGTGGGCCTGGGCCTCGCCATGATGGCCCGGCTCGGCCTGCTATTCTCGATTTCTTTTGTCATGGGACTGACCAAGCCCTGGGTGACGGTCCTCGGACACGGGGTCTCAGGCCGTGACCTGATTTTGGTCGGAGGCGGACTGTTCCTGATGGCCAAGGCCACGCACGAGATTCACAACAGCCTGGAGGGAGTGGAAGAGGGCCACACACCGACCGCGGCGGCCAGCCTCGGGATGGTACTCCTCCAGATCGCGCTTCTGGACATTGTCTTTTCGTTGGACTCCGTGATCACCGCAGTCGGCCTGGTTGAGCACGTCTCCATCATGGCGATCGCCATCATTCTGGCCGTGGTGGTGATGTTGATGGCAGCGAAAGCGATCGGAGATTTCGTAGAGGCGCACCCGACGATCAAGATTCTCGCCCTGTCGTTCTTGATCCTGGTGGGTGTGACGTTAATGGTCGAGGGATTCGATGTGCACGTGCCGAAAGGCTACATCTACTTCTCCATGGCCTTTTCGGTGACGGTCGAAATGCTGAATATCCGCATGCGCAAGAAACGAGCTGCGCCGGTCAAACTCCATAGCCGTTACGCCGAGGAGCGGCAACCGTAAGCAGCGCACCGCGGCAACGGCATGCCGCGCCCTACTGTCCGTGCAGTCCCTCCGGCACGGACAGTAGATACCTCGCATCGATCGATTCTTCCCATGCCCCGACTGGTTTTGAGCCGCCCATGTTCCAGCCTCGCATGAAAAGCAGCGTCAACACCGGTTCGGTCGCTGCCCCGCTTGCACCATCCGCGTGAGCCTCCGTCACTCTTCCCACGACGGTCACCCGTGCCCATTGTTTCCAGTGTGGCGGCAAGAGGGCGGCATCGGATACGACCACCCAGTAGTATCCCGCCTCCGGGCCTTCATTGATGGCCGGGCGATGGGGCCGATAGTCCTTATCCAATGGACGGTTCTTCATGCGAAGCCAGAGGCGAGTCCCGTCGGGTTTCTCCTCAACCACAACACCACCGAGAATTACGGTCTTCCCTTGATAGGAGCGTGGCGATTCGGTGAGTGCCGTCATCGTGACGCCTGGCTCGGCTTGGCGAATGTACTGAGCGGGTACCGCGCCGCATCCGGCAACGCACGCCAGCGTGAGGAGTCCGGCCAGCAGCGGAATTCGTCGTCGGATCATCTCATGCTTCATTCTTCACGATCTCCATCCATGGGCGTAGCTCAGCCTTTTTCGAGTTTCCAGCCGCTGATCGCACAACGCTGCGCCAACAATGGCCGCATACGCGTCAGATCGAGAGAGACACTCGTCATCAACTCATCAGCCAACCCCGCATCGTCGAAACACTCATAGGCATCATCCAAAAATCCGCCCCGTAGGAGCGGGTGCCGGAGAAAAGCCTCGCCGTCGCCACTCACCACCTCCAACGGATGCTCCACTACCGCAACCCGCTCCAACCCCAGCCGGTCAAGCCATCCCCGCGCCTCTGTTGCCGATGGCCGTTCCGCCACATGCGCGGCCAGCCGTTCACGTTCGATCGTCAGCCCGTGTCGGCTCATCTCGCGATCAATCCGTTGCCAGATGGAATCGAAGGTGCCCAGCGAAGGAAAGGTGAGCACGATTTGACCGCCGGCCCCGAGATGTTCGACCAATCCCTTCATCGCCTCAAACCGGTGCGGCCGAAGGAACATGACCGAGAGATTGCCGGTAATGCGCTGAAACGTGGGGAAGGAGGCGGGCAAGGCACGCATATCGAGACACTCGAAGCGCAGCCAGGGCAACGCATCCCGCTGAATGGCGCGCGCACTCGCGACCTGGCTCCGGCTGGCATCAATGCCGACCACGGTGCCGGTCGGACCAACCTGTTCCGCGAGATAGAAGGCTGGAATGCCATGACCGCAGGCAATGTCGAGGATGCTCAGCCCCGGGCAGAGATCGAGTTGTTCCAGCAGGACCTCGGCAAACGGCGTCGACCAGTCATCCTGCGTGGGGAGTGGCCATGTCTTCGTCTGCCCCTTCATGCCCCGGCATCTTACTCGAAGAGGCAGGGACAATTCAGAATTCTCTCGAGCCGGATCGATCGCGGATGCGGGAGAGACCGGACGATCTTTTACAATCGATCCAACAATTGCTGCTTTTTCAGCCGGTAGTCCTCTTCGGTGATCAACCCTTGTTCGCGGAGGCGCTTGAGCACACCAAGCCGCTCCTCCAGCGACGAAGCTGAGGGAAGTGTCGACGTGCCCTCCGGTGCAGTCGGCACTCCCTCCTCGCGGCGGCCGGCATCATCAATCACGAGTTCCGCCGGATCGGGGCGGAACAGACTCCCGCCGTCGGACGGCGTGCTCACCAGGGCCTGGTGGTCTCCGGGCACCAGTTCGTAGAATGTTCCGGCCTGCGCGAACAAAGGATCCTTCCAGATTTGTCGCCGAATCGACGGCATTGTCACGGCCACCCGGCAATTGGCCAGGCGAAGGTGTATCCGCCCTGCCTCGACAAACCAGGCCCCGGAGGTCACCTGAGTCGCACCTGTCTCCGATGGGCGGGCCAGCGCAAAGACGATCTGCTCCTGCCCCGTGGCGTCCTGAAACGCGCGTGATAGCGAGGCGCCCAGATATCGGACGTCCTCGCCGGAAAACGCCGGCTCGGCTGTGCCGCGATAGGACGAGCCGAGCATCGGCTGACGAACGCTTCGGACCATCACACTCCGCAGGAGGCGCTCCCACTCATGGGACTCGAGCCTGACAGGCGGAGTTCCTCCCGCATCAGCCCCGGTCGTCGTCCCCGATGCACGCGAGACGATTCGGACCAATCGCTGCTCGTCACAGGAAAAGCAGGGCCGTTCAGCGTCAGGTGCCGCAGTCGCACACCCGGCCAACAGCACACACAACCATGGCCATCCCGCACTGCTACGCCATCCCATACACTCGCTCCTCACCTGCTGTCATCAAACATACGGCATCGCGGTCAGTAGGCGAAGTCCAATCCGACCAACATGGTTTGCCCCCTCAAATCACCGCCGGTCGGACCGACGGCTTGAGTACGATAACTATTATATTCCGCGTGCAACGCCAGATCCGTGCGCGTGGAGTGATGAATGAAGTACCGGGCCAGCACGGTGTGGGAATCGACGTCATTATAGTTGCCTTTGAAGAAATCGGTGTTGCCGTCGCCGTGCCGGTCGTTGCGAATCACATCATACCGATAGGCAAAGAACCAGTCCGGCATGTCGAAGAACAGGGCCGGCGCATAGTCCAACTCCACGAACGCACCGTTCCACGACGCGTTCTGCGGCGTGGGAATTCCTTGCGAGGCAAACAGTTGCGCGCTGTCGTGTCCATGCATGATGGCACCAAACACATTCCATTCGCCGTTGAAGGTCAAGCTCACATCCACGCCGATTCGTGTAAAGGGCTGTCCACTGCCCGCGACGCCCTGACAGGTGGGACAGGTCGCATTGACCATCGTCGGGGCTTGGCCGTACGCGCCGAAAATTCCCACTCGATTCCCAGTCACGATCCCATACCCTCCGAAGGACTGCGTGATATGGCCATAGAAATTCACATTCCGTCCGCCGGTGCCGCAAGGCGTATTGGGAGGACAGCCACCCAACGGTCCCGAAAATGTGTTGGTGGCGAGTGCCGTCAGCGAATAGCGAAGATAGCCTTCGGTGGATGGCGTTTTCATGATGCCCGACAATTCTCCGCCGGGCTGGTTGTCCCCCAGCAGGAAGGAATTCGGATTCAGATAGGAACTGGTGGAGGTCCCCCCGATGGTGGCCGTATACGGGACCCCCGGCGTGTAGTGATACATCACAAACGGTGTATTCAGGGTCGGACTGCGCTTTTCGCTGAATGGAAGGTCCAACTCAAACTTTCCCACTCTCAAGTTGAGCAGGTAGTTGCCGGGCTCCGACTTGACGCCAAGGTAGCGTTCCAGCCGCATGAGACGCACGAAGGCGCTTTCTAGATCCCCGTCCGACGCACCGGTACCGAATCCTGCACTACCAAGCGCCGGGGTATACACGACACCGAAGGCAATGTCGCGGTGTAATGTTCCGAAGCTTAGGAGATCCAAACCGGTGAACCCGAATCCTCCTGTCGTCAGGCCGCTCCCTTCCGTCCGTACCTGTGCCGCCTGATAACCCACCGTCGCACGAATCGACACCGGCCAATACCCCATGCCAATCCCCTCGTACACCGGCGAATCGGCATCGGACCCCAACTGATAACCACGATCCCGGAACAGATTCCCGAAGTCGTTCAGCTTGGGAAAGCCCGGCACGTGACAGACATTACACTTGAAATCATATTTACGCGCGAAGGCTGGAATGGCCTCGGCCTTTTGCACAAGCCCGCTCAATTCGTAGCTCACCAGCGCGAACAAGACGAGCAACGCCGCAATGCCTGCCCTGACCTGTATGTTCGACTGCTTCATCGCCCCCTCCCCTCTCATCACGCCTGCCCTTGCTGATCGTTCCCCGAGTTTCCCTCCAGACCTTGCTCCCACCTCCGGTTATTCCGGCGGAAGGTCTTCGCCGCCGGCAATCTTCCACTCCACCTCCACCGGGCGGGCAGGAAACTCAACGCGGGCGTCGATCCGCTCCTGTGGCGCAACCGTCACCGGCTGTCGGATGACATGGGGCTCGTCATAGACCGGACGAGACGCGTTGAACTTGACGATGTTGAACCCGGCATGCCAGGCGACGAGCGTGTAGGTTCCCGGCGGGATATTGCCGATCTCGAAACGCCCCTGGCTGTCGGTGACTGCAAAATAGGGATGGTCGAGCGCCGCCGCCCAGGCGTTCATGTGCACGTGCACATCGCATTGCAACCGCAACCCAACCCCGCGAGCCCGCGGCAATGTGGTCGTGATCTCTCGATCCGGAGTGGGCAGGGCCAGGTTAAACAGGCTGCCCTGCTTTTCATTAAAGAAGTGCGGATTGTGCAACACGGGCTCGAGATTGATCAGCCCGACCTGTGCCGTACGGACAAATGGAAAGACCGGAGCCTGGAACTGACAGGTGTGCCCAGCGAAGGCCACCGCGCCCTTTCCCATGGGCAGGCGGTAGACGGTCTCGGCCGCCTTCCCCCGATCCACCCGTTCGAGATACACCAGCACATCCTGGAGGCCGTTCGTATCCGGATCGATGCGGAGCACGGGCGAGGCGACTTGCGTCCCACAGGCATCCAGGTCGGCAAACACCTTCAGCGGGGGAACCTTTGGAATTGGGCCGTGCCACATGGCCTGGCCCTTGATCGTTCCTCCGTCGGACACCTCGATGACCTGGTACTCCGCCCATCCCGGCTCGACCCCGCCAAGGCAGTACAGACTCAGCACGAACAACAGTCGATAGAGACGCGAACCTTGCCCGAACATACAGCACCTCATGCGCACGCCGGCCTTCGGGAGGCCCCGGCGATGGACAATAAAAAAAGCCCGAACCGCCATGAACTGGCGATTCGGGCTCTGGAGTCGTTGCTCTCTGGCCTTTAGACGAATATGTGGGCGAACGCTAGCACAGGCATTCTTTCAGCGTCAACGCGGCCCCCCCTTACTTGATACCGATGACCATGGAATCCGGCCCGGCCAGCGGTTCAACTTTCGTGCGCCGGAATCCAGCCTTCTTCATCCAGCCCCGGCAATCCGCGCCGGTAAAGTCGAATCCGCCATGCGTTTCGATCAGCATATTCAAACTCATCAGCAACCCAAACGCGTTCTGCTTCCGCGCATCATCAATCAACGCCTCATGCACGATCAACGCGCCCCCTTTCGGCAGCGCCGCGTAGGCCTTGCGCAACAGCATCATTTTTTCTTTGAGATCCCAGTCGTGCAGGATGTGTCCCATGATGAGGACATCCGCCTTGGGCAACGGTTCCTTGAAGAAATCCCCGGGATGAAACGTCACGCGCTTCTGCACCCGTTGACTCTTCGTGTAGGCATCGAAGACCGGCTGCACGACAGGGAGATCCATACCCTGCCCGGTCAGATGCTTGTGCACCAACGCGATTTCCACCGCCACGCCACCTTGCGCGCATCCGATATCGACAAAGGATTCATACTGCTTCCAGGGAAACCGTGCGGCGATGGCCCGCGCCGTCCCTCGACTGAGTCCGGTCATGGCCTTGAGGAATCCTTCCAGCCGCCGAGGATCTGCGTAGAGGGTGCCGAAGAAATCTTCGCCTGTTTTGACTTCGTTCTGTGGCTTACCGGTCTGAAGTGCCTCCGTCAGTGATCCCCAAAACCGGTACAGCCTGGCATTGGCCATTTCCAGGATGCCGCCGACATAGGTTGGTTTGGTGCGATCCAAAAACAGCGCGGTCTCAGGGGTGTTGCCATACCGCGATCCAGTCCGTTTCAGCAGGCCGAGCGCCACCAGCGCATCGAAAAAGTCTCGCGCGCTGCGCGGATGCAGCTTCAGATGCGCAGCCAACGCTTTGCCATCGAGCTGACGCTTGGCCAACTCCGTGAAGAGGCCAAGCTCCACCGCCGTCAGTAAGGTCTTGGAACCCCAAAATCCAAAACCGATTTGCAGGAGTCGATCAGGAACTAATTGGCGACCGGCCATGATGCCATCCTTTCCATGAAAAAAGATGCGAGGCTACGCGGAGAATGGCGCGCTGTCAATTTCGATCGTGGATCCACAGCACAGTCGCGTATCTCTTTTTCCTACGCCGTATCGAGAGAGATACAACCTGGCCCTCGCGCTGCGCTCGCGGTCCACGCCGCAACGCAGACAGAGAGATGGTTTCGCACGTGCGTGGGTACGGCAGGATCCTTGCTATGAACACGGCGTGAGCACCTGCACCTCATTTGGACCATGACGCACGGAGGACACTGACATGGCTACGTACATCCACGTGAAGGCCGCCCTGACCACACTCTTCCTACTCGGCACGATGACCGCCACCGTCCACGCAGAACAATGGAACGGACCGCAAACTTCCACCGGAGCCCTTTGGCGACAGGGCAACGTGGCACTCGGTTTCGACCCGTCCGGCAACAGCGGCAAACAGCCGCTGCTAGAGATCCAGCGTCCCCTCTCCGGCGACGAAGAAATCCTGCTCAGCCTCCGCTCGACATTCAGAGATGCCACAGCCACGGTTCTCCAGGCCGATACCAAGCGCGTGTACCTAGGCGGCGCGGCCACCAGGACTGCCCTGGTGCCGGACGGGGTTTTCGATCTCGCGGTGGGCCGCGGGATCGCAGTCGGCGTCAACAACGTCACGGAACGACTCCCGACCGACTATCGACTCGTGGTCGGAGGGAAGGTGCTGGCCGAGGAAGTACGCATCAAGCTCATCAAGGATTGGGCGGACTATGTGTTTCAACCGGACTACCGGCTCGCGACACTCCCGGAAGTAGCGACCTATATCCGTGACCACCAACACCTCCCGGATATGCCAAGCGCCGCCGAAGTGTCGGTCACGGGCGTCAGTCTCGGCGAGATGCAGGCAAAGCTCCTCCGAAAAATCGAGGAGCTGACGCTGCATGCAATCGAACAACACCAGACCATCGCAGCCCTGCACGCAAGGCTGCAGCAGTTGGAACAGGACCGGTTAACCCGCCACGCACAGAGTCAGTAGGTAGGATCAACACCCATCGACTTGGAGAGGACCGACTCATGACGCGACTCACCACGATAGCCTCCACCTTGCTACTGGCGGCCTTCGCCCTGCCGGTCGCAGCCGACACCGGCACCACGCTGAACCAGGTGATCAAGGACGGCACCGTTCGCTACTACGAGGCCTCCAAGGAGTTGACGCTTGCGGAAGGGTTTTGGGCACAGGCCGGGTCCGACGTCACAGCTACGATCCATACCCAGCAGGGCTACTATGTGGACAAGAGCCCGCTGGACGAGAAGGACAAGCAATACACCTCCAACGCAGGTCGCACCTTCGTGGTCGCCGGCTGCGTGCCGAAACATTTACCCATCAAGGGACCGGTCGGATCAGTGTGGGTAGCATGCAACGACCTCGACTACCTCAAGGACAAGGTTATTGAAAGCCGGTTCATTTCCTGTCTGGATCTGTTCCCCAACGGCGTGGTCTCCGGCGCGTCGATTAAGGAAATCAACAATCGGACATGGGAATCGTTCCGATTTTCCTGCAGAGATCTGGGGGCCGACGGGAGGTTGGCATCTCCAGCTCAGAAAGCCGATTTCCTGTTCAATTACGAACGGGAAGGCACGCTATACGAGGTCAGCGGATCAGAGATTGAGATCTTTTACGGAATCAAAGAGTACCAGAACTCTCCGCAAATGAAGGAAGCGCTTTCAGGCTTTCGATTCCTGCATGGCCCAGCCGTGGCCATCAAGAATGGTGAACGATCCGATCCACCCGGTTCCAGCCAGAACTACTTTCGAGAAACGGACATCATCCCCACCTACCCACCCGGCATCCCTCTCATCAAGACGGTCACCCACGATTGGATGTGTCCGCCCACCATGGTGCTCACCGGCATGGCGATCGGGCACAACCCGGACAAAAAGGGGAATGACACGCGGCCCATCTACATTCTGGGCGAGTGCCGGAAGTTGCTCCACAATCCCTAAGGACATGTCCTCGCGACATCCAATCTAGGGCCGGGCCTGACCTCACGTCAGGCCCGGCTTCAGCCTGCCCACACCACGGGTGCCGCACCGAGTTACTCGAACAATCTCCGAAACGCCGTTTTGATCTGCTCTAATCCCTCTCGCACGTCGATCTCAAATGTGTCGGCACGCGCCCGAACCATTTGGCGCTTCACTCTGAGATCATCGCGATATGCGCGCAACCGCCTGAGCAGGTCTTGTTGTGTCGCCTCAAGCATCTGCCGCTGCGCGCCGCGCTCATCCAGCCATCCGTGCCGCACGGCTTCGAACTCCGCCTCAAGCCTGCTCGCTCGTTCAACCAAGTCGTCCCACAATCGACCGGACTTGAATGCCGCATCTGTCAACGTTCGATCCGCCGAAGACTCGAAGCGGCGCAACGCCTGCGCAATCTTGTCACGCTGTGCGTCCAACGCGTCCCGCGCGTCGGCTTTCCCCAGTGCCAGTTGCACCTCCAGATGGTCCAGCGCGCTCTGCAGCTCAGCCTTCACCTGATCGGCGACACCCGGTGAATCCGATAGTTCCTGCCGCACCGACATCACCAGGTCACGCAGCCGCCGCTTTCCCTCCTCCACCCGTTCCAAGACCTGCTCCCTCGTCTGCGTGAGTTGCGCCTCTAGGGCCTCCGCTTGATGCTCCAGCGCCGCAAGCTTCTTCTCCACCGACGCGCGAACTGCTTCAATTCCGGACATAATGTGCCCTCCTCACCGTTCTCGACGACGTAGGCTCCTCTCCGTGGTCCTCACTGACGACGAGGCGACGCCCCTTCATCGTCCCGCATCTCCCAATACACGAAGCCGATCCAACCAGGCGGCCCGTTGCCGCTCATTCAGCCCCTCTATACTGCCAATGAGGGTCGTCCGTATGGGCCTGATTCCGCAGAACCCGAGAATATTGCGTTGGAGATTCCTCAGACTGTGCGCGAAATAGAACCAGCGATACACCAAGGCCGGCATACCCATGGTCACGACAATACGTGCCGACTTCCCCGTGAAGAGCTTCTTCGCCATCTGAGCGGGCGCCTGATAGTCGAACGCCACGCCGGGACGCAGGACCTGTTCAAAAAAGGCTTTCAGAAGGGCCGGCATCGACCCAAGCCAGAGCGGATAGACAATCACAAGATGATCCGCCCACCGGATGGCATCCTGCGCCTCTTTGATCAAATCCGGCGGAATACCCTTTTCGAATTCTTCCTTCGACCGCAGCAGAGGAAACTCCGTCTGCGCCACGTCGATTCGCCTCACTGCATGCCCTCCATCTTCGCACCCCTTGGCATACTCGTCTGCGAGGGCGTGACAGAAATGACGGATCCGTCCGTCGGGATGGCCTTGAATCACCACAATGCGCTTGCCCATAGACCCTGTTGCCTCCGCGGGGCATTGCCCTACCGGTCGAGCGATCCTTCGGAATGAGCCGCCGGGGTCTGCGGTGGTTGTTCAAGACCTGCCGGTGGACCAGCCCGCTCTACTTTGGGAGTTGGCGGGGAACACCCCGCGAGCGACATAGCCACGAACAGCGAACAGGCGATCAACGGTCCAGAGAAGGTTGTCATAGGCTCCTCCGCGAAATGAGTCGACACAGAGATTGCACGATGAAGAGCGCAACAGGCATGCCACAACTCAGACTTCACACAGGAGCGGGGCTAGAGACCGAGTACAGTGGGCTTCTGCGCTTCATCTGGTTGCATGGCTGCGGAGAATGTCCACAGCGCGACGACGTGCGACTGGGGCGAATGGCCGCAGACAGTGCGACCGCGTGCGCCGTAGGCGAGCGTGTTCACTAAGCGGAGCCGCCGGCCTGATTCCTCTCGACCCACGCCGTCGCAGCCATGGTCAGCACGGCACCCGCAAACGCCGCCGCCATATCCTTCTGCGCATCCCATTCGTCGCCTTGCGTCCCGAGGTACATACTGCCCAGCTCCGGACTGACGATCATGGCCACAATCGCTTCCACGACCTCAAAGAACCCGCTCTGGGCCAGCACACCGCTTACCGGCAGGAGATAGGACCATCCTCCTCGTAATCCGGCCAGGCGAACGAGCAGCTCACGCAAGGGATAGACGAGAAGGAAACCGTAGGCAAAGTGGACGAGCCGGTCGAAGGGATTCCGGCTCAACGCCAACGCGTCCTTCAGCCAAAACCCGAAGGGAACTTCCGAATAGGTGTAATGGGCGCCGATGGCATGCAGCACCATAAACGCCGCAATGAGCAGGTAGGATGGAAGAGAAAAGGGGAACCGGCGATAGGTCACCACCAGGCCCGTCACCAGCCCAACGGTCAGCAGATTTTCGAGCAACCAGTCGTGGCGACTGACCGGTGCAATCGCCAACATACCCCAGAATACCGCATAGGCGACAAGCAGCCCCAACGCGACACGCCGCTGGTCCGCTTCACCTGTGGTCTGTACACAATCCCCTACTCGCATGCCCGACTGGTTATTCCGAGAAGGCCGCCTCCGACTCCAGCGCCGTCTCCGCTCCTCGCAGCGCACGCAGCACTAGCAGGAGGGTCATCGAGAGCAATGCACCGTAAAGTGCGGCGGCCATATCCTTCTGCGCGTCCCAGATATCCCCTTGCGAGCCCAGATAGGTAACACCCAATTCCGGGTGCACGGCACGAGCCACCCACGATTCGATGATTTCCCAGAGTCCGCTCAACCCCAGCACAGTCATGACGGGGAGGTAATACACCACCCACCCCCGGATGTTCGCACTCAGGCGAAACAACTCTTCCATCGGATAGGCCAGCAGAAAACCGAAGCTGAAATGTACCACCCGATCGAAATGGTTGCGTCCGAGGTGCAGGACCTGATCCAGCCAGAGACCGATCGGGACTTCCGCATAAGTGTAGTGCACACCGATCGTGTGCAACGTGAGAAAGGCCGTAATCAGCGCATGCGAGGTATGGGACAGAGGCAAAAACCGATGCGTCGCGATCAGGAGCACCACAAAGGCGGCAGGCAAAATACTCGCAATCAACCAAAACTGGGGGTCGACCGGAGCTTGCGCCATCCACACCGACACCGCCAGATACCACAACAGCAGTCCGACCGAAATCAGCTTATTCCGACTCACCAATGGTTCTCCTTGAGACAAGGCACAGGAAGGGCACTCGCCCGCCCGCTGTACGGGGGCTGAATTCACTCTACTGGATGGATCCCCTTCCTGCAACCGCCTGCCCGCTGCCTTCCGGAATCGGCGGATGGGATTCGCAATCGAGAGGGGCGGCTCCGCCCGATCACCTGCCTCCTGGTGAAGTGAACGTACAATGCACCGCCTTGGATTGCTGATGAGCGACGCAAGGGTAGTGCCACGGGGGTGCCATGATGCGTCCCCACGCGACCCGCCTTCTCCCGAGCCCAGCAGCGCAGATATCGAAGTGATCGGCCTCACTCTGCGGAGGAAATCCCCAGATGCCCCTGCCCTCCTGCCGCAAAAGGCCACGGATACGATCTTGAATGATGGGCAAGGACAGAAACTTCGCCCGCTGCGGCACAGGCACATCCGATGCATACTTCCCTACGTAGTGGATGTCACTCCATGCCGACTCCATTGTTAGACATTCGCGGCCTGACGTGTCAGGTCGATCATCGCGTGATTCTGGATCGCCTCGACCTGGCCATCCAGGCTGGAGAGATTCATGCCCTGCTGGGAGCCAACGGGTCCGGTAAGACCACCCTGGCCTACCTGCTGATGGGATGCGACGGCTACCGCGCGCGCGCCGGGCAGGTCCTCTTTGACGGGTCCGATCTGCTTTCGCTCCCCATGCACGAACGGGCCCGGCTAGGCCTGACGCTTGCCTGGCAGGAACCGGCACGATTCGAAGGCATCACGGTTCGGGAATATGTGAGTCTGGGCCATCGGCAACAGGATCCGGAACCGGTGTTGCGACGGGTTGGCCTCGATGCGGAGCGATATCTCACGCGCCGAGTCGACAAGGGACTCAGCGGCGGCGAACGTCACCGGATCGAACTGGCCGCTGTCCTTCAGATGAACCCGAAGGTGGCCATCCTCGATGAACCGGCAGCGGGAATCGATATGCTCTCGATCAATCACATTATCGACATCATTCGCGCGCTGAAGCGAGCGGGCGGCTCGGTTTTGCTGATCACGCATCAAGAGGAAGTGGCCCTCATTGCCGATCGCGCATCCCAACTCTGCGGCGGACGAATCGTCTTTTCCGGTAGTCCTCGTGATACGGTGGATCACTTTCGCGGGCGAACCTGTGTCCGGTGCGACGGGGAGGTCTGTGGTTATGTCCGACCTTGAGGTCCTCCTGCGCACATGGCCCATGGTGGGTGCCGAGCCCTCAATCCTGGGGAACCATGAGACTGCGCACCTCGTGGCGCACGGACACCAGATCCTCAGTCATCGTGCCGTCCCTGGACTGCACATCGAACTCGACGAGACACCCGATGCGCTCACCGGCACCATCGTCGTCGAGGCCGGCGTCACCATCGCACAGCCGATTCATCTCTGCTTCGGTCTGGCCAGTCCCACCGGCACGCAGCGCATCACGATCAACCTCCAGGTACAGGAAGATGCCCAGGCGCGCGTGTTATCCCATTGTCTGTTTCCCTTCGCACAGACCGCCGAGCACCGCATGCAGGCCACCGTTACCCTGAACCCCGGCGCCTCGCTGACCTATACCGAAGGCCACTACCATGGCCCCCACGGTGGCATGCAGGTGTTACCCCATGCGACCATCACAGTCGGGAGAGGCGCCCGCTACTTTTCAGATTTCTCGTTACTCTCCGGTCCGGTGGGAACACTCGACATCGACTACCGCGTCGACGTGGCCGAGGACGGCCTTGCCGAACTGCACGCGAAGATTTTTGCCCATCAGCGCGATCGCCTCACGCTCACAGAGGCGGTGAGCCTTCGGGAGGAACGGGCGCGCAGCCTGATCAAAACCAGGGTTGTGCTGGAGGATGAGGCCAGCGCGGAAATCACCGGCATCACAGAAGCCCATGCGGCAGGCGCGCGCGGCCACGTCGACTGTATGGAGATCGTGCAGGACCGGGCTCAAGCGAGCGCTATCCCGATCGTGAAGGTCTTTCATCCGGGTGCCAAAGTCACGCACGAAGCGGCCATCGGCAGCGTGGACAAGCAGGAACTGGAGACATTGATGGCCAGGGGATTGAGCCCCGAGCAGGCAGTCGAACTGATCGTCAGTGGCATGCTTCGGTAGATGGAAGGCCGCACCAGCGATCGGAGAGGTAGATCTATGCGGAAGGCCTGACGTGACACTCCGGATCTTCGATCACCGCTCCGCACTCGAGGCATCGATAGCGAGGAGGATCCTCGTCGTGCTCGGAACGGATGCGATCGATGAGTCGCATGTGCACGCAGGTGAGTGTCCGTGTCGTGGTCGCATCGAGTTGAGGACTCTGCATAAGAACCTCCCCGAATCGCAGCGGACGTAGTATGTGAGGACGATCCCCGGCTGAATTCGACCCAACCCTAGCAGATTTCTCCACACTTGACACTACGAATATTCCACTTACTCACGCCAGACATTCACTGACACAACCATTCGTAGGCTTCTCACGCACACACATCTATATACTGCGATGGAGATAAATTGGCAGACACGCCTACTCGAAGAGAGACATCGGTATCCGGAACAATTTTCCTGCTGCGATGCTCCGACACATGAGACACAACTTGCATCGCACGACATCGACACGGTCACTATTCCCGCAAGGCACCGGCTCATTCCATACCATTGTGTTCCCGACCACATCTGGGCATACTGCCGGGAGCCGTCTACCCTGAGGACAGACACCATGCACCTGCGCCTGCCGGTTCACAGATTGATGCTGTTGGTCTTGCTGCTCACCGCCATGTCCGGCAGCAACGCTCAAGCAGCCGACACGGGCACTGCCCTGAAGGGTGACGCCATGCGAGGCCAGGGCCTCTTTAATGGCAAAGGCATCTGCCACTACTGCCACGGCGTGGATGGCGTGATCGACAAGAAACCTTCACTGAAGCCGGAGACTGTGGCCGCAATCGCAACATACGCCGCTTCCGCACCGGATCTGCGCCATCGGGCGGCGCAAAAGCTCAAAGACAACAAGGCCCGATTTCGTGCGATTCGGGAAGGTCATCCCGGCAGCGGCATGTTCCCCGATTCGACGCTGAGCGATCAGGACATCACGGACATCGTGGCCTATCTGGCTGCCCTCAGACAGAGTGCATCAGCTCCCAGCAAGAGTCCGTACTAACGCTTCTCACTTCCTCCGCGTCGGCAGGCCTGCCGCGCCGACCACCCCGGCTTCAACCAGCCTGCAGTCGCCGCTCTTCATCATCCGATCGTCACCGTGCCGATCCCTTCCCGAAACAGGACGGACGTCCCGAATGTCGCGCACTTGGCGTACATCGTTCGCGCAAGAAACATCCGCTCCTGTTCATCGGCACGCCTGACTCGACACGCCTCAATTCGGATCGGGTGGAGAAGAATCTTCTTGATTCGATTCCGCTCGACCTCCACGACATAGAGGAAGGAAAGATCGTTCCGTTCAGCACTGTCCACCATATAGTCATCCACGAAGTCGCCGGCCGAATAGAGAATCGCCTTGCCCTGGTACGATTCGATTCCTTGCGGGGTGTGATTGGAATGCCCCCAATAGAAATCCGCCCCCAAGTCGAGCAGCTCCCGAGCCAGCACCCGCATTGCGCGTGACGGCGCCCCCCAGTTGGGCCCCACATGCGCGCTGACCATCACCACATCCGCCTGCCTCCGCGCCAAGGACAACACCTGAGCAATACGCTGTCGATAGGACGCCACCAGCCCGCGATCGTTGTACGCAACATAATTGACTCCCGGCTGGTGGGTCGTGGCTTTCCACTCCGGCTCATTGTCCGTCAGCGCCACGAGGGCGACAGAGCCTCCCGGGAGTGTGAAGAAGGCTGGAGCCATCGCCTCATCCATGGTCGCACCAGCTCCGGCCCGTTTCAGGCCGGCCCCGTCGAGCCGCGCGAGGCAATCCAGGAGCGCGCTCCGGCCATAATCCAGCACATGGTTATTCGCGAGCGTTACACCATTGATCCCGCCCGCCCGCAGAACGTCCAGCGCACGGGGACCGGCGCGAAAGTGAAAGGCCTTTGTCTTCGGGTGCCACGGCATACCCCGGTCACTGATCACACATTCCAAATTGATCACACGACAGTCGGCACGCCGCATCACGGGAAGCAGATCGCCCCACAGCGTTTCAGGACGCACGGCGCGGTTCTCGACGACAGACTCGTTCACCATACGGCCGAGCATCACATCGCCGGTTAATGCAAGTTGCATCGTGCTTCTGGCTCGATCGCTCACATGCCCACAGTAGCGGAGGTCGTCGCCGGATCGGTCGCGCCCTGGCCTAGCGCCCGAACCGCCCCATCACCTTCGCTTCAGCCAAGACATGTCCCTTCATCGCCGCCACCACCTGGGCCTTGGTCGCGTTCGCCTTGAGCGGCAACTCACGATCCAGCGCATAGAGCGTGAAGTAGTAGCGGTGAGGGGTTCCCGGTGGCGGACAGGGCCCGCCGTAGCCGACACGATGGAAGTCGTTCATGCCCTGACGCGCATCATTCGGCAGGACGTCCTGCAGGGGAAGTCCCTCAGCCAGCCCGCGCACGTCGATGGGAATATTGAACAAGACCCAATGCACCCATGTCCCGCCCGGCGCATCGGGATCGTCCGCGATAAGCGCAAAGCAGCGAGTGCCCGCAGGTGGATGGTTCCAACGCAACGGTGGCGATCGGTCCTCGCCCTCGCAGGTATGGTGTTTCGGAATGAACGCTCCCTCCGTAAACGTTCCCGCGGTCAGTTCAAATGCGGGCATAGGCGCTCCTCCATTTCAGCATGCTTCTCGGCAGAAACTGCGGTAGAAGTTGGGGACCGGACGCATTACAACCAGGCCCGTTCCGCATCGAATTCCCGCTCTCCCCATAAGGCACCCAACGGCAGATCGAGGAGCGCATGGGCACCGGGACTCAGGCTCGGTAATGCCCGTGCAGCCGCCACCATGATCCTCGCCGTCATCATCGCATCATCGAAGCGCGCCTCGAACAACAACCGCTGGTGTCCCGCACTTCCCGGCCCGCTCCGCCGCTCCAGCACGACGCCACGGCTCTCCTGCTCCAGCGCCGCGACACTGTCGACGGGAAAGACCAACGTCTCCTCGTGCAAGAAGAGCGGATCGGCTCGAATGGCCGCAGCCACCTGTGCCATGTCCACACCCGGCTCCACTTCGACATAAACATACCGCTGCTTTGTTCCATCAGCCGCGACCTGCTCCGTACAGAGTGCTTCCTTGACGCCGGTGACCTGACGTGCCATCGCTGTATGATGCAGGCTAGCCGCCACTCGATGTGTGGTCTCCAGTTCACCCTCCGGCACTAGCAGGGCGAACAGGGAACGGAGGACAGACAGCGCCCCCGGATCCCACCCGGCACCCACGATGGCCGGCACACGAAACCGCACGGCGAGCCGGTCAATCGCGTCTCGATGTGCCTGAAACGCCTCCCCATGCAAAATGGACGATTCGACGATGGGCACTCCATGCTGGAGACAATCGTGCGCGGCTTCCTGCACCTGCGCCGTCGGCACGCAGAGCAGCGCGCCATCCATTCCCGGCACCTGCGCGGTATGAGAGACGACCGGCACCTTGCTGAAGGCATCCGGCACCGCTTGGGCAAGACTATCGACACGCCGCACGAGCGCGGCCAAAGACAAGTCCTTCCCCTCAAGCACCGCGTCCGCACAGGCCCGGCCCACCCGCCCGAACCCGACGATGCTCAGACGCAGCCCCTTCTCCTCATTTCGATTGTTCGGTTTGACCACGCGTGCCTCCTCGTGTGGATGGAACATCGAGTGAGCAATCGTAGTGCCTGCCTCGCGCAACCGTGACCAGTGTGCAACCGGCCAGTGGTTTTCCGAAGAAACTTGCCGGGATCGAGGAGATTTCAGGGTAAGGAGCGAGCGAACGCACCGGATCGCTCTTGTGCCCTTTCGCAGCATCACCACCGACGCACTTGTGGCGGATTTCCGCAGCCCGCACGCGAAGGAACAGGACCGGCCATTGCATACAGAATGCTGGGAGGTGGCCAAGTGACCGCCTGGTCGAAGGGAGGATGCGTGGCGCAATCAATCGCTCGCGTACTACTGGTAACAGGGCTCTGTCTCTGCGCGGGCTGCGTCGGCCCCCTGCAGCAATGGGGCGAGGAAACAGCGTTTCATCGCAAGACCACATCGTTCGACCCGACCACGCTAAAACAGGAACGCGCGGCGGTGTTGAACGCGGTCGTGGGGTTCGGACTGGAAGGCTATGCCCATCAAGTCTCGCGTTCACTGTCGAGCGCCTTGGAGCAACGCCCCACCCAGATCACCACACTTCCGGCGCACGAATCCCTGAATCGCATCAATCGTGGCGGGTTGACGCCGACATACGCCGAGATGGTTGCTGCCTATGCCAAGACCGGCATCCTCAACCGGGTAGGACTGCAGGAACTCGGCATGGCGCTCCAAGCCGGTTATGTTTTTCAGCCGAGCCTCGCCTCGTTCAGCCAATCCATGTCCGGACGTTTTTCGTTCTTCGGCTTGCGGGTGCTCCAAACTCGAGTCACGATGCTGCGCCTCAGCCTACAACTGTGGGATACGAGGACCGGGGACATCGTCTGGGAAGCGTCTGGTGAAGCGACACTCGCCGGCGAAGATGTCCGTGAATTCCGCATTCCCTTCGATGAGATCGCCCGGCGTTTGTGGACGCACATGCTCGACGACCTCTTCAAGGACTCCCCGGCTGAATAGACGCCGCTCCTGTTGCCCCTATTCGCACCAGCCGCCGCTGCGCCACTGAGGCATCTGCCCCCACCTTCCCAGTGGTCGCCTCACATGAACGCGCCGCAAGGCACGATACGCCTGCCTTGCGCCACCACAGAAAGAGGGTGGTTCACGGTATGCGACTTGCTGCGTGGGTTCACTGAGACTGCGCGAGCGGGAGAGTCAGCGTTCCTTCTGCTCTGGAGGGGTCTATGTCTTATGTCGGCATTAATATCGGCGCGCTCACCGTCAAAGTCGCGACCATCCATGGTGACGCGAGAGCCGCCACCGTCCTGGCCCATCAAGGCCGACCGCTCGAAATTCTCCATGAAGTGCTGGCCCGCCCGGAGTTTGCCGACGCGGAATACTTCGGGGTGTCAGGTCAACTCGGGCATGTGCCGGAGGTCGCCGCGATTCAGCGGGCGCTCAAGGAAGTGAGCGGCACGTTCGATGCGGTGGCCTCGCTCGGCGGGGAATCGTTCCTCGTGTACCTGCTGGTCGAGGGCAAGCTGACCAACGTCCTGTCGCACAACAAGTGCGCAGCGGGAAGCGGCGAATTCTTCGTACAACAGATCGGCCGGATGGGGCTCGGCATGGAGGAGGCGGTCCGCCGGTCGTTCGACGGAAAGGTGGTCCCGTTGGCCTCGCGCTGTTCGGTTCACTGCAAATCCGACATCACCCACAAGCTCAACCGCAACGAGGCCACCCCCGAGGACATTCTCCATACGCTCCACGACAGCATGGCCAACAAGGTGATCGCCCTGCTGGAGAAAGGGGTGCGCGCGCCCAAGCGGGTGCTGCTGATCGGCGGTGTGACCCGTAATGACGCGATGCTGGCGGCACTGCGGAACAAATTGCCCGACACGGACTTTGTCGTCCTGCCGGAAAGTCCCTGGTTTGAAGCCTGGGGCACCGCCCTCCTCACGCGCGACGATCCGCACCATCGGTCCCCCGCCTTTGCCGCGCCGCCCGAACTGGGACATCTCCCGCCGCTCCACGCATACGGTGAACGGGTGCAGGTCATCGACAGCCCGCCCCTGCAAGCACCGCCGGATGGACCGCTGGTCCTCGGCGTCGATGCCGGTTCGACGACGACCAAAGCTGTCCTGCTCGATCCGTCGACGCACAAGGTGGTGGCCTCCCATTACGGACGCACCAAGGGGAACCCCGTCGCAGCCACACGAGAATGCCTGCACGCCCTCATCGACGCGGTGGGGAACCGCCCGATTGGATTGATCGGCACCACCGGCTCCGCTCGTGAGCTGGCCGGCGCCTATCTTGGCACCGAACATGTCTATAACGAAATTTCCGCCCATGCGGCGGGCGCGACGCATTTCGACCCGACGGTGGACACGATCTTTGAAATCGGCGGACAGGACTCCAAGTACATCTATCTGCGCAATGGTGTGCCCATCGACTATGCGATGAATAACGCCTGCTCGGCCGGCACGGGTTCCTTCCTGGAAGAGAGCGCCCAGAGCGACCTCGGCATCACCGTCTCCGGCATCGCCGACCTCGCCATCTCGGCACCCGCTCCCGTGCAGTTCAAGGCGACCTGTGCGGCCTTCATTAACTCCGATATCCGTCTTGCCCAGCAGAAGGGACATCCCCGCGACAACATTGTGGCCGGATTGGTCTATGCCATTGCCGCCAACTATCTTAATCGCGTGAAGGGACCTCGCTACGTTGGCAAAAAGGTCTTCCTGCAGGGTGGTGTCGCCTTGAACCACGCCGTCGGGCATGCGTTCGCCCACAGCGTGGGCCGACCCGTGGTGATTCCCCCCAGTCCCGAACTCCTTGGCGCGCTGGGAGTCGCGTTGCTCGCGCTGACACGATCCGGCTCCGTCTTGGGGGCGCCCGTCGATCTGCGCACACTTGGTTCGCCGGAGA